>Ga0070733_10001627_pt1 | contig 16541 bp, 33 predicted proteins | sample Coa_R1_9_FD_66450 | JGI IMG/M metagenome (GOLD analysis project Ga0070733, IMG submission 66450) | Surface soil microbial communities from Centralia Pennsylvania, which are recovering from an underground coalmine fire - Coalmine... | ecosystem: Environmental > Terrestrial > Soil > Unclassified ... | reverse complement strand
CTTTGGGTGCGCTTCTCCCCCCGCTTCGCACACCAGCAGGGGACACCAGCAGGGGCAACACCATTTGACTTTGTAACTTTTTTCTGTTTTCCGACATCGTTTCCTGCTATAGTGTTCAGCGAAAGGAACTTAACCCCAAAACAAATGGAAATGCTTCGAGTAACGACCCTGCTGGAAGTGTTGAGCGCGGCGGCTCTGGTCTGGCGCGTGGACTGGGATTTCGAGCAAACTGGCGGCATCTTTTTATGTGCCCCGCCCGGACACATAAAAACTCAGTTGCTTGTAAGCCTCGAAGAAATCCCCCACGTAAAAGGCTTAGGCGATATGACCTCGCAAGACCTGCGGCGTTTGCAGGCCAAGCTGGAATCCCGCGATATTCGCACCATCATTTTCTATGAACTTCCCAAGCTGTATGAACGGCGCAGCGAAACCGCGAACATGCTCATGGGTCATCTGCGTGCCCTGATAGATGAGGGCTTCACTGGGCTGGCAAATGAGCAGGCGGGCATGAGAGTGCGGGCCGTGCTCATTGCAGCCATGCCGCTCAAATTCTTGCGCGACCATCAGGACAAATGGGCAGAGTCGGGTTTGCTTCGCAGAGTTATGACGGTCAAATTCAGGCTGGAAAACCCAGAGGCTTTGACTGATGCTATCTTGGTAGGTCGCAAGATTCGCCTACATCCCCGCCGTCAATGGATTTTCCCCGTGCAGAAAATCCCCATGTCAATTACTGAGGAAGAATCCCGCCACCTGCTTACCCTGCTGAAAGATCAAGACGATGTTAAGACCCCGCTGATAATGCTGAAAAAAATCGGCTCAGTATTGCGGGCCAAGAATCGCGCCTTGAATGTTCCCGATAACACCATGCAGATGATGACTGAGTTTGGTTTGAGCCTGCGTAATATCGGGGTAGACGTGCATCTCCCGGTAGAGGATGCAGCGGGCGCGGCCAAGAATGAGGGCGACGGCAGGGGCGAATTATTCCCGCGTAAAGCCCCCGCTGCCTCTGGCGGTCGCATCGCGTGAGTAAGCGTACCAAAATGATCGCGGCCAAGGCTGCCGCGACCCGCAAGAGAAATCAGCGCAGGGCGAGAGCCGAACAGCGCAAGCGAGTAGAAGCAGCGCGGAAAGGATGGGCAACACGGCGGGCAAAAAAGAAAGCGGAATTACGCAAGGCGAAACCCAAGACCCCGCCCACCAAAAGAAAGCGGGCCAAGAAATCCGCCAGCCCGCCCCCGGCTCCATCGAAAGCGGCTCCATCCAGTGCAGCAGAATACGCGCAGCTTTATGACCAGTACGAGGATTACGGTTTTGACTTTGAGGATTACGGCGAATATGAGGCAGGGGTAGATTATTAAAATGGCAGCCAAGCGAAAACGCAAGCGGGGGAAAACGAAATCCTTCCGCATGAAAATTGCCCATCCGGGGGGCGACTTGGTTTCCATTCAGGTATCTGCCCGCCTTAAACGAGTGCCGAAAGGGATGCGGATAACCAAGGCTCTGCTGGCTGACATGGTACGGCGCAAGGCGGAAACCAGCGGGGGATATTGGAACGGTAACCGCGTGGTAGGCGCAGCCGAAGGAATTGACCCGCCCGGAATTGAGCTGAGAATTGTACGCTGGAAGAATCCAGACCGTAAGACCGCAGCGGGCCGCGCATGGCGCACAGGTAAACAGGCCGATGCTTGGGGGTCACTTCGGCACGCTCTTACGGGGGCAGCATTTGCGTTTAGATAGATGGGGCAAGATGCAGCACTACTCCAAACCCGATAGGCTTTATCTTGACTTCGATTTCCAGAGGCCAGACCGCCGTAGCCCGCGCCTGCGTCCCTTTTGGACAGTGCTTCGCATGGTGGGCTTGCGCCCCCTGCAAACGATCATGGAGCGCACCCGCCACGGTTGGCACGTCATTATAAAAATCAATCGGGAATTGCAGCCTGCGGAAACTGTCGCGCTGCAATCCTGCTTAGGTTCTGATGGCAGGCGCGAAGCCCTGAATTTGATGCGGGTTTTAGCCATGAGAAAAAAGCGTTACGGCGTAACACCATTTTGGCGGGCACGCTGGAATATCCTATATTCCAGTAAGCTGTAATCACCGGGGGGTGAATCATGCAAAGGCAGTCATCGAAGGAAGTAGCAGAGGAATTAGCGCAGGCTGTAGCTGATGCGGAAAACCGCGAGGAGCCGATTAGCGTAGCAGATTTCCGCCGTCTGTTTCTCAAGGGTCTGGCAGCGATGGTGCGGGAAACCGATTCGATTGCTTACAGAATACGCGAGATGGAAAAACGGCGGTAACTTGTGGGCCACGCTGAAAGCAAGTATTGTTTCTGTGAGGTATGCCGGGGGGATACAATGAGAAATCCAAGCACGTACACTCTGGGGGAAATCCGGGCCATGCTGGCGGTCGCACCTAACCAAGAGGCCACGGGCTGCATAGACAAGCTACTGCTGTGCGTGGAAACATGGCAGGCGCAAGCCAAGCATTATCAAGTGCAGAAAGAAATCGAGCAGATACGACAGCCGAAAGAAGTGAGCCGCCGAACCTGCCATTCTCTCGAACGGGATTTGCTCGACTCGGTTACACTGCTGGAAGCATAGGGGGGCAAGATGGCAACGGGCATAGAGATGATGATGAAAGCCGCCGGAATTGACATCACAAAAGTGATGACCGATTTCACCACGTTAAAAGACGGTGTGATTAAGACCCTTCAATCCATCGAGGAGAAACTTGAGCACATCGAAAAACGACAGGAGGAAATATGGACGAAGCTACAGCAGCCGCCGAACATGCCGCCACAAGCGCAGCAGCCGCCAGCAGTGCAGAATCAGCCGCAGACGTTGCTGCAAGAGAGGCAATAGTTGCAGCCAGTGCCGCAGAGAACGCAGCCGCGACCGTGGCAGAAGTACATGAGTCTGTAGCCACTGTCGGGGAGCACGTTGCCGAAGCTGCCGCCGTGGTCACAGAAACCGCCGTGGCAAAAGCCCTCGAAACAATTGAGGCAGACTTGGAGAATGAAAACACATGGCTACAAAACGAGCTAACGGAAGTGAAGCGGGATTTGAACCTAGTGAAGACGACCAACCAATCATTATTGGAGATGCTGGGGAAATTCATGCCGATACTGGAGGAGATGAAATCCCTGCTGTTGACCCGGCTTCCATCCCCATCGAATTCGGAGACGACGAACAGCCTGCCAGACGTAGAGGCAGAAAACCCGGCACGAAAAACAGCGGCGGCACCAAAGCGAGCAAACAGGCCACGGATGATTTAACGGGCTTGCTTGTGGGGCTGAGTTTCATGGGGGCTGCGCTCTGTCAAGTTCCCGAACTGGAATTAGACGAGACAGAAGCGGCCAAACTGGGCAAGGCTGTGAATCGCCTCAATGAACTTTACGGGGGCATGGTGCTGCCTCCGAAAGTGGCGGCATGGCTGCATCTGGGCATTACGGCGGGCACGATCTACGGCCCGCGTGCAATCGCCTACAATCTTCGCAAGAAAACAGAGCAGGGCAAACAGCCCATTGACGTTAAGCCCACGGCGGTACACTGACATGGAATACTCAAAAGATGGGATGCGTTTGACTGAGGGCTTTGAGCAATGCAGGCTCAAAGCCTATCAGGATAAGGGCGGGGTCTGGACGATTGCATGGGGGCATACTCGCGGGGTCGCGTCTGGTCTCACTTGCTGCCAAGCTCAGGCAGATTGCTGGCTCATGGAAGACATCGGATTTGCAGAGGCAGCAGTCAACCAACTTGTAACCGCCCCACTTAGTCAGGGGGAATTTGATGCCCTGTGTGATTTCGTGTTTAACTGTGGGGCGCGAAACTTCCAAGATTCCCACATGCTTGCTCTGCTCAACGAAAAGAACTACACGGGCGCGGCGGCTGAATTTGATAGGTGGGATCATGTCGGCGGCATGGAAGTGGCGGGCTTGCTTCGCAGACGGCAGGCGGAAACTACAGAATTCGAGGGGGCAGACTGATGGCAGCCAGACTCCCCAACAATCACGATAGGACTGTAGTCATCGGGCGCACAGGCACGGGCAAAACCGTGGCGGCTCTCTGGCACTTGTCAAACTACCCCATCGAAAGAGAGCCGTGGATTGCCATAGATTTCAAGCGTGACCAGCACTTGAATTCTATCGCCAACGCGCAAGAGATAGATTTCGATTACATTCCCGGCCCGAAAGAAGATGGTCTCTTTATCATCCATGCCATCCCCTCGGATGCCTACGGCACCAACAAAGACCGCTCGAAACTTGACCAGTATTTTGTCAAGCTGTGGGAACGGGAAAACATCGGCATCTTTATAGATGAGGGATACGCAGCGGGGAATTCTGAGGGCTTGGAACTGTGCTTGACGCAGGGCCGCTCTAAGTGCATCCCCATGATTATCTGCTCACAAAGACCCTCATGGATTTCCCGCTTTGTTTTCTCTGAGGCTTCGTACATCCAGTATTTCCCCCTCAACGATGCCCGCGACCGTGATACCGTCGAAGAATTCATGCCAATAGAATTCGATGAAGAAGCCCCCTTGGAAAAGCACCACTCTTTTTACTACGATGTTTCCGAGAATGAAATTTACCGCTTCGCGCCCGTGCCGAATATGACCGCGATTCGCGGGGTGTTCGGTAGCAAGCTGCGTAGAAAGATGGTCAGAATATGAACGATGATCTTACCCCCCGCGAAAAGCAGACGGCAATCCTTGCCGCCTCTGGGCTGAGTAACCGCGACGTGGCCCGCACTCTGGGCTTGACTGAGGGCACGGTCAAGCAATACCTGCATAGCGTGACCGAGAAGACGGGCGCACACCGCCCGGAACTGCGAGACCTCGCGCCCACCTTGCAGGTATCACGAAAGTAACTTTTCCACAGCACAAGTTAGTAGACAAGCTACTCCCGCTTGGCGCACACTCGTAGGCATTATGGCAGACGAAGCGGCAGGCACCATCCTCACTTGGAACGTCACCAACTGGATTACGGTTATCCTCATGGCATCCATCGGTTTTTTTGCGCTCGGATTAGCGCAGAAATGGTATGCCGCGAGAACGGGCAGCTAGACCGCCCGCGTTTTCCGCTTGTGTTTTGAACGTCCGAACTGACAGGGGTTAAACCATGATAGTAAACTGGGGTCTCGTAAAGCAGCCGATTAACTGGGCGGTAATTATTCTCATGCTGGTTATCGCTGCAATGGCGGGGCATCTGCTGCTGTCGTATTTCGGTGTTGAGCCAGCCACGGCTGATTAGTTGGCACAGTTTTTATCCCAAGTTTTGAGGAGCGAGAAAATGAGCGTACTGCAAATGCCGAAAAAGGTAGTACAGGCAGACCATCTCGAAATGCTGGCAGAACAAGCCATTGCCCGCAAGATGGGCATGATGAATCACCGCGAAAGAGTGGACTTGTATATCCGGCAGCATCGCGGCGTGTCTGGCGGCAGCGCGGGCGCTGGCAGTCTCACTCCGCAGCAGTTGAATATACTGCAACGGCAGGCGGTCATTGCACAGGCCGTCGAAATGACGCAGCAGATTTTCTCGCAAACTATTGCCGCTCCCACGGCTGGCAATAACGTGGTCATCGTGACCCCCCGCAACGTGGGTCTCATCAAGAAGTTCATCGTGGAGATTTCCGGCACCTACACTTCTGTAGGCACGCCCGTGCCCACGGCTTTCGGCCTGTCAAATCTGCTGTCCAATGTGCTGTTCTCTGATTTGAACAACAATCAGCGCATCAACACAAACGGGCCGCATCTTGCCATCTTGAAACAGGTCAAGCACAAAACCAGCGACCCCGCCAGCACTCCGGTTTCGCAATCGCAATCTGATGCCGGAATGGTTGCCGGGGAATTCATCGCGGCTGCTGCCCTGCCGAACTTCCCTGTGATTGTGTACCCCATGCCCGCGACCAGCGCGGCAGCCTTCCGGGGAGTCTTTGAAATTCCCGTGGCGTATTCTGACAACGATTTGCGCGGGGGCATTTATGCCAACGTGGTGAACGCCACGATGCAACTGCAATTGACGCTCAATCCGAATCCGGCCCCCGGAACCACTGACACCACTTTGGCCGTCTGGGGAACTGCCACGGGCGCAATCACGAACGTGACCGTGACTGTTTATCAGGTCTATCTTGACCAGCTTCCGGTAGGCAATGCCGGGGTAGTGCTGCCGATTCTTGACCTGTCCACCGTGTACGAATTGAAGACCACGAACTTTACCGCGATGGTTGCGGCTCAGGATTTCCCCGTGCCGTATGCCAACTTCCGCGACTTCCTTTCCACCCTCGCGGTTTTCAACTCCACCGGATTGACTGCCGGATTGAAGAATGGCAGCGACGTGAATTACTGGGCACTGCAATCGGCCAACTTCACGAACATCTGGAAAATTGACCCGCTGCTGGCAGCGCAAATCACCCGCGAGATAATCCAGAGCGATTTGCCTCTGGGCACGTATTACTTCTCGCATCGCAAGAAGCCCATCTCCACCACGCAATACGGGAACATGCAATTGATTCTCAACGCGGCATCGGTCGCGGGCACCCCGTATTTGCTCATCTCTTGGGAAGACTTCGCGCTGGTCAACACGCTGACTCAGGCGGGTTCACTCGCGGGCTAGAAAACCCCAACAAAAAGCCCCCGGTTTCTGACCATCGAAATCGGGGGCATCACAAACGTGTTACACCGTAACACCGTTTTCTGAGGGATGAAAATGAAGGGCTTAATCTCACAAACTTTAGACTGGATTGCACACCCCTCCAATTCAGAGGGCACGCCCGGACAGTGGGCGGCAGGGCTTGTGCTTATCCTGATCGTAGCTTTCTTGTGGACGACAGTCATCAAACAGATGGAGTAATTCAGCGTTTCGATTCTGATGGCCTTATGCGTCGGCTCGAAACAGAAGGGCGGCATAACGTGAAGATTCAGCACTGGCTTGGCGTGGTCGCGCTGCTGGCAGTCGGGTATTACGTGGGAACGAAGTACCCGCAATTCTGGCAGGGTTTGACATCGAAACTGTAAGGCCATGTCTCAGGCTTCTTACATCGCGGCGTTTATCTTTATCGGTTTCGTGGTCTTCGTTACCGTGCGGGGTGAATTGCCACAGTATCAGGCGGCTGTACTCGGTTCGTGAAATATGCCCATACTATTTATCGGCTCTGGTTTGATCTTAGTCTTGACCGGGGTCAAGGGCAATCCGGGCCAGCTATGGCAAGTTTTCAAGGGCGATTTTCAGGGGGCAAACAGTTTCGTTTACTGGCTGCTCTCGATTCTTGCCCTCGGTTCTCTGGGGTACATTCCCCAGTTGAAAAGTCTTAGCAGGCTTTTCGTAGTGCTTATTTTGATCGTGCTGCTTTTGGACAACAAAGGATTCTTCGCGCAATTCCAGTCATTTATAAACAGCACGAAAACGGCAGCACCGGCGGCAGGGGGTACGGCAGCACCAGCCGCGACAGCTTCTACCAGCGGAGGAAACAGCTAGTATGACAGACCATCTTATTGCCAGCGTGGTAACAGTTGCGACCGCCATTATCGGGGTCGCAATCATTGCGGTTTTGGTCTCTCAACGGGCCAACACTAGCAACGTCATCACTTCCGCAGGGCAGGCTTTTGCCAATGATCTTTCTGCCGCCGTCGCGCCCGTCACGGGTTCGCAGGCGACAATTAACACGGGCAGCAGTGGCTTTGGCGGATTCACGGGCTTGGGCAATCCACTTCCCAGTACGCAGTATTAGAGGGGGCTTTTCTTGGCATCGCGCAGAGCCATCAGGATTCAGCATCCGCTGAATCACGAACTTTACCAGTACGCGCTAGGCATCAGGTTTGACCCCGGCGCAATGGCAGAGGCTTTTGAGCCTCTGTTCCAGTTGCCCGTACTTTCTTTCCGGGGGCGCGGGCGCGTGGCTGGTACGCTCAATAAGTTTCAGCCCCCGCAAGTCTGGTTTACGCAACAGAACGGAGTAGTGGGTCTCGGCGGCTTGCAAGCTGGCGGGCTGGTAGGACAGCCCCTACTTGACCCTGAGAATTTTGAGGGGCCATAATTGGCAGTCAATATCGAGTTCGCAAAAAAGCACTGGGCCGCGATTGTTGGCGGGGTCTTCGGTCTTCTTGTGCTGTACTATTTGTACGAGACCCTTTCTAGCTCTAGTTCCTCCCCTGCGTCAACTTCATCGACAGATTTAAGCGGGGGCGCAACTCAAGCCCTCGCCCTCTCATCTGCGGCAGACCTGACAAACGCCCAGACAAATGCCCAGACGGAAGTTGCTGCCTATTCCGCAGACGTAGCAAATAACCAGACGGCTGCCCAGTTGCAAGCCAGCCTTGCCACAACTGCCGCACAATTAGCCGCCACGAAACAGCAGACATCTGCGACCCTCGCAATTCAGCTAGGGGCGCAACAGACCGCGTTAGCCCAGACGAAAACGACCGTAGGCGGGGCGGTCAACATCCAAGAACTGCAATCACAGGCGGCTGTGGATGAGGAGCAAATTCAGGGCAGCACTTTGACCAGCCTTGCGAAGACGGCAGGACAAACGCAAGTGCAAATTGCCCAGGCACAGGAACAGATTGCCCTCTCGCAAATCAGCACGCAGCAAGAGGCCATCCAGACCACTGCCAGTTTAATCAGCAGTGGCGCACTCAATAAAGGCGGGCAGGCGGGCAAGACGCAAACCGCTGCCTTGGTAGCCGCCGAAGGGCAGACAGGTTCGGCAGAGGCCATCGCGGGCGCGAAAGGCCCGCCCTCTACAGCCGCACAAGTAATTTCCGGCATCACTGGCGCGGCCAGTTCTATACTCAGCGGTTTGTTCGGTTAGGATTTCTATGCAATTAGGCCAATCGAATTTGGTAAGCAGAATCGGCGGAGTTTTTTCCCGCGTGGGGGCTGGTCTGTTCTCGAATCGGGCACGCATCGGCACCCCTCGTTTTCGTGTTGGAAGTACCGGGCCGATTATCGCTAGTCCGGGCACTGGCGGGGGCGGCGGTATTCCAACCAAGGCCATTCCGCTGCTCAAGCAAAGCGGCTCAACACAAACCAAGCTGTCAACGGGGCAGACTCTTACCACGCTGGCAAATGGCAACAGTTTTACAGGCGGCCCAGTGACCGCCACAACTTCTATACTCGGCAGACTGTGAAGGAAAAATACGCACATCTCGCGCTGTTAGGCATCGGGGCGGCTGTCGTGCTCTGGTATTTGCTGCGTCAAAATACCGCTGCCTCTGCTGCCCCCGCTGCCGCCGTGCCAGATAATTCGGGCGCAGCCCCTTCCTATCCGAACGCACAGCCGATTAAGTTGGGCGATTTGAATGTAGGCGCATCACCCTTGAGTATCGTCTACAATCAAAGCCCCACGCTTCCCACGGTGCATTTAGCTCCCTTGGAAAATGACGGCTGCTGCGATGATGAATCTTGCACGCAGCTTACGTCCCTGCAAACTGTGCAAACTGTTCCTGATGCGGTTTTCCAGTCTTCACTTTCCAACCTGAAAGCCTACGCAGCGAAAGGCCCGCAGGTTATCAAAGTGACTCAGAATCCTACGCAGCAGAGTATCATTGACAGAGACCAAGAATTCGGGGCGGCATCTTGAGTACCCTGCCCAGTTCGCTGATGTCTCTGCCCTCGCTGGACGATCTATCCAGCATCGGGGATAGTCTTTCCAGTGCTGCCAGTACAGCCGCCAGCGCAGCAGGTTCGGCGGCATCGGCGGCAGGCAGCGCAGTAAGCACGGGAGTACAGAAAGCACTTTTCGGCGGGCTTACTTTGTCGCAGATAGTTATTATCGTTTTGGGTCTCTTGCTAATCGCCGCTGGTATTTTCAGCTTCGATAAAACCCGTGAGCTAGTTGTCTCTGCGGGAAAGGCAGCAGGAAAAGCCGCTGCCGTGGCATAGGGTCTAAAACGGTGTTACGGTGTAACACCTTTTTCTCAGGGGGCAATATGGTACTGAAAGAACTGGTCACAAAATGCAACGAAGATTTGCGCGAACTAAGAGGGCAGGCTTACAGTGAGTCGCCCGCGCTGGTGAAAGTGATTGACATTCTCATCAGCCTCACAGACCTTGACGCCAGCGAAGCGGCACAGACTGCCACAGAAAATAAGCCCGCGCTGGTGCCTTCCAAAAGTGCCGAACCTGCCGCCCCCTGTGAGCACACCGTCACAGATTTGTACGGTCGCTGCAAGCAGTGCGGAGAGTGCCAGCACACCAACGAAAAAAACGGCACCTGTATTACATGTGGTGAATCCGTTGACGTGCCTGCATAGGCACCTAGTTATCACATGCGCTGACTGTGGGCTGGAAGTGCGACAGTCTTCATGGTGAACAATGCCAGCGAATCGGATTATGGAATTATACCGGGCGGGGAAGTTGCACTCCGGTAGTACGGGCAAAGTCGTGACCAGCAAAACGCAGGCGAGAGCTATACTGATTTCGTATCTGCGAAAAGAGGGCCACGATATACCAGAGGCAAAACATGACGAATAGATTTATCAAAGGGCTTGAGACCGCCGCGAAAGATACGGGCAAAGTGGCGGCTGTAGTTGTGCCCGCTGCCCTCCCCTTGGTTCCTGTGTTCGGGGAACCTGCCGCAAAAGTTGTGACCGCAGTTCTTACCCTGCAACACGGAGAGCAATCACCTATGAATCCTTTGGAGCAATTCGCTATCACGATGGTTCTGGGTATCATCCAGAGCACGGTCAAAAATCCCGCCCACAAAGCTGCCGTGCAGACGCAGCTTGTTGGCCTTGCCACGGACATCTTCGAGGAATACGGCATGACCGTGCCCGAAGTTCCGGCAGCGGTCGCCACTGCTCACTAGATGGGCAGCGGCATCGGTTACGTTTTGAACAGAAAGGAATCGCCAGCGGCCCCCGCCCCCGCCAAAACCGCTGGCGATTCCCGTGCCGATTTCTGGCGCGAGTTTATCCGCGTCGAAACTGACCGCATTTTGCTCGTAGTGCTTTTCGTGTTTATGAGTTTCAATCACTCATCTGACACGCTGAAAGCGGCTGTACTGGGCGCGTTAGGAATGAGCATTACGCAGCAACGATACAGCAGGGGGATGAGATGAGCCGCAAAGTTTGCACCAACGGAACGCAGGACAGAATCAGCGTAGGCGGATTTATCCAGAATCCGCCCAACGGTGTTTTACTCGCACAAGAAGGGTACGTCTTTTACCAGCGCAATCTTTCCATCGCTCCGATTGTCAATGGAGATTACCAGCTTAACATTGACCAGCCGTTAGTAGTCCCTCCCGGTTTCGTGCTGGAAATCGAACAGATTGCAATGGAGTCAATCCCTAGCAATTCCGGTGAGCCTGCCGCGACCTGTGGCTATATGGTGCTGGCTGCAATGGCATCACTGTTTCAGCAGGGGCAATCGGTTGGTTTTGATCTTGGCTTGGCTGGCGCGGGCATCACTAACCCTGCCTCTTTCGGGCCGGGGGTAGTCGCCGGGCCGGGGGGTCTGGTACATATTTGGGGCGGCTCAGTCTTCATGCGTCCCGGCACTCCCGCCGTAGTGCTTGCGCCCACGCTCACGCAATCCCCCACGAACGACTTACCTAAGTGCTACCCCTCAACTATTGCGGAGTCTGACCAGACCAGTTCGGGCGGGCAGCTTCTTTTGCAGGCGCGTAAGTATGTCATCGGCGGGCTGGCAGTTTACTTCTGTATGTTCGCCAGTCCGATTCAGTCTCATGCAATTACTACCTTGATTTGCTTGCAGGGGAAACTCATCAAGGATGACAAGTATCTGCGGGCCGCTGAGTAAATGGCATGGTAAAGCGGCCCCCTCTTGATCTAAGTCAGAGGCAGCCAGTTCCCGCTGCCTCTATTCCCTCTTTCTCCCCGCTCTATGTTTCTTCTGGCACGCTTGCCCAGACGGGCAATATCTTCCAACCGAAAGCCGCCTGTACTGTGCGCTGGATTATCGTGCAAGTGCTTGGCGCGTGTACGGTGCAACTGCTCAACAATGGTGAGCCTGCCAGCGCACCCTATCAGCTTGCCTCTGGGCAGTTCGTAAGATTCGCGGGCCGATTTATCGCCAACAATGTAATCCTGTCTATCTCACTTACACCCGCGACCGCTGCCGTGTATGAAGTGGTTTGGACGAAAGAAATAGGGTCGCATCTCACCCTTGACCAGACCAGTGTATTTTCTGGCGTGCCCGCTGCCGCTGCTAGTCCCGTACTTACAAGTGATGCAGCGAACGGCCCTGTAACTCCGGGGGCGGCTGCTAGTAAGTCGGAACTGGGCGGGGGAGTGGTTGCCACGGCTGCTGCTGCTGGAACTGTCGGACAGCAGATGGCCCTACAAATGGACGTGGCCGGATGTCTGCGAATCAATCCCGCAGCACAAACAGGCAGCTTCACCACCTATCATAACACCGTGGCTCAGGGAGTCATTACTTCTATCTTCACAGTTCCCACTGGTAAAAAGTGGAGATTCTGTAGTGGCTTTTTTCAATTGCAAACTCAAGCCACCGTGGGCAATCGCTGTGCTGCTCTCACGGCAAACGACGTAGGCGGTAACACGCTTTGCAGTATCTATGCTTCTGTGGTGCAAGCTGCCTCCCTGACTAACAACTATACCTTTGGGCAGGGTCTAATTGATGGAGTGGGCGGGGTCACAAATCAGGTCAAGGTTGGTTGCCCCTCGTTTGTGTTAGGGCCGGGGGCTTCTATTTCGTTGAGCAATGCCGGGGGTGTCACGGGCGCGACTGGCGATAAGATGTTAAGCATTACCATTGCCGTGGAAGAATACAACGATTAAAAAGGGCCGCGTGGCCGCGACCCTCTTACCCCCTCTATCTGCTAGTGGATAAAAACGTGTTACGGTGTAACACGCTTTCAGGCTAGGCAGATTTCTTGACAGGTTCCGGGCCGCGTGCTTTCCGCGTGCTGGCAACAAAGGCCCGCAGTTCCCCCAGTTCGTCCGTAGCTTCCGGCTTCCGCAGGGCAAGGGCTTCGTACACATAGCCCACTTGGTTCGTCGCCTTGACTGCAATCAGTTCAAAGGCAAACGCGATGCTGCCTTTGCCGTCATCCTTCGCCTGCAAATCCTTGATGGCCTTTTCGACCGCATCAGACAGAGCCTTGGGCAATGTCAGTTTGTTTGACCGCAGGGCGGTTTTGTCCACCAAGTTCAGCCCCTCAAACGTGCCCGTGAAGTAGGCGTGCATCACGCCCATGTCACGATCTTCCGAATATTTCACGTCATTGGCTTTGCCGAACAGTACAGCCATCGGCAATTTGTTCTCGCCTTCCGGTAGGTCTTTCACCTTGGCCGGATTGCACTTGAGATTTCGGATAGTGAGTTTTCCAATCGAATCAACTTCCATGTTATTTCCCTCCGCCAGAATTTGACTACAATAAAAGCATACGATTTCCCCCTGTGTAAAACAAGAGAAATCATCAGCCAGAAACTAGCCGCAGAATCTCCCCTATGCTGGTCTCAGGCGCGTTTGCTTCGCTGCAATTGACAAAGGTTTCCGTATGGTTCGGGCAGCGCAAGTGCTCTGTGATGATGTCAATGAGGGCCATTTGCTGCCCCCGCGTGAGCCTCAGAATGATGCGGCCCTTAAAATCAGTTTCCATCTTTTCTCCTTGGAACCATGCCGATGCCTGTCTCGTCATCGGTCACGGGGATTTTGACGTACTCAAACTGCCTGCCCTTACAAAGCGGTCTCTGGTCGAAGTGGTCACGCATTAGGCGCATGGTTAGCTCATCCATCCAGCCCCTAATGTCTTCGTTCTCTTTCCGATGGGGCACGGTGACCCGCCTTTCTGGTAGGTCGCACAGCCCGCACTTATACAGGACTTGTAACATTGGCTTGACTCCGCTCCCAGTCGCGTGATGTTTCTTTGGTACAGATACAGACGGTGCAATCACACACGGCACAAAAGCCCATGCCTTTATGTGGGCAAATTGTTGAGCAGAATTCATCGTTGTACGGCCTACCGCATCGCGGGCATAGTTGTTTCATTAGTGGGGTTTCTTTCTTAGCGTGGGAGTATCAATAATAATCTGGGCTGCTATGGCCCTCAGTTGCGCGGGGTCATCTACCATGCCCTGCGGATTGTTTGGGTTTGGTTGCGCGTACACGTCTAACATGCCCGCGAAACAGATACACAGAAATCGGATGCCCTCAAAGGCACTATTGCCCGCTGCGTCTTCCACCATCTTAAATAGCTTCTGCATTGCGGCTTCTACTTCTGGCCTGGTGAATTTGCGCTGCCGTGGCTTACTCATTAGTCGCGTTCCCCCGTGGCGCGTGTCTTGAAATCGGCGGGCCGTGGTTGCTGTACTAATACGCAGCGTACCAGCCCGTGCATACTGATGGCTGTTTCTGAGTGCTGGTCACACTCATCACAGGTAAAGCCAAAACACTGCCGCGACTCAGACCAGATCACAAAAACCTTGTGCCCTTTCTCGCATGTAATGTAGTTACAAACGTCCCTTGCCATATAGCCCCCTTGTGTACCGCGCTAAATAAGAGACCTTATAAAGTGTATCGGAAGCGGCTTTGTCGGCAGAGACGTGCCATTGAGCATGGAGTAAAAAGGCAGCAGGATTCAGGTGCACACGGCGCATCAGCCAAAACCAGCACCATTCATCGAACCACGCGCCCGCCCCGTACATCAGGGCCGCGCCTAGACCAGCGTAGAGAATCGCGTCAATCATTTTGCCAGCCTTTCCCGTGCCGTTTCGCTGATGCGCTCCATTACCTCATCTATCGTGAGGGGATGGTTTAGGCCACTGCAAAGGCTTTTGATTTCTGTGGCCCTGTGTGTGACCCTGATAGCAAAATCTAGCGCACAGTTGGCTTCTTTTTCCATCGTGCGCCGTGCTGCCTCTAAGTATACGTGCTCCTGCTTTACGTGTTCTGCAAGTGTGCTTTTCCATGTCATCTCACTACCCCCTTGATTCCTACCACAGAATCTAGGGTGTTACGGTGTAACGCTATTTCAGCCCTACTAACTTCGCGGCTGCCTGTAACTCATCCGTTCTATATCCCCGCGAGATGGCCCCCTTGGTTGCCTTGCCCGGTTTCATGCGTATAACTTTGGGGTGTATGTTCATGGCATCAAGAAGAAAGGCGCAATCTTGCATGGTTAGACCGTGGCCCTTATAGACTCGCCACGGGGAAGTAGGAATCCCCTGTAACTTCTCTACGATGTCAGAAGACCGTATGTAGGGCTTGCCCTGAGTGATGACCAGCATATCCCGCAGTAACAGGATGCCCGCTTCTGCGTTATCGGCTTTTTCTTCCTCAGAATTCATTAGCTCTCGGAAGTTGCGACGAACCACGGTCTTTTCTGTGGCAATGTCAACGGCTGATTTCGTTAGCTCTCCCATGCGCTCTGGGCAGAGCACTTTCGCCACGGCAAAAAGGCATGACCATAATTCCTCATCACGATCATTGAGGAAAGATAGGGCATCCATACCTAAGTAGGATTCCTCGATTTCTTCCCGATTGCAAACGATGGCATTATGCACGGCATCTTTCAGCCGCTTGGCATCTGGCTCAACTAATGCCCGTCTAAATTTGGTTTCGTTTGCTGCCTCAATCGGGGAACGGCGGCGCATCGTGACCACGATACTACGGTCGCGCAGCGTGTCATAAACATCCCCGATAAGTACGAAGCACTTGGGGCAGAAGCACTCGAAATCTACTACCTCATTGCCCTTGACGCGGGAGATGGTTTGCCCCCGCTTGTAACCCTTGTTAAGAAACTCACGGGCCGGATGGTTCTCCGCGTTAAGCCTCTCCGCTTCGTCTACGAACATCGTGGGCTTGAGAAAGTCATCAGCGGATTGCGGCTCTGCGTCTAACCATTCCGGGGTATCGTCTGTTTTCTCCGCTGCCAGAGCACGAAACATTGAGGCAGGAGAATCAGCCGAAAACGTGCGCCCGTTTGCCGTGAGCATAGAAAGCAGTTCCATTAGGCGGGTTTTGCCTGCCCGTTTGACATAGGCAGTTATGACCAGATATGGGAAGCAGTCAAAACTGGGCCACATGTGAGTAGCCGCCGTCCACAGGGCCAGCGGGAACACGTAATGATCTTGCGCCAGAGTCGCGTAAGTGCTGATGAATTTTTCTATGTCCTTAATTACGTTCTGTTTTTGCGTGGTTTCCATGATGCCCCCTTGTAGGTGTTACGGTGTTACACCGTTTTTCAAGTATAGGGGCAGACCCCCTACCAGACAAGATGACTTTAGGTAGGTTACTTTTGGCCCTAGCTTTCTTACGCTTAGAAACTAAACGACTTAGACGCCGCTCAATTGCCGTAGGGGATTGCCCCCCGTCATTCCAGTGTCTAGTTCGGCAGGCATTACGCGGGCATTGCTCTGGCATGTAGTCTTTACCGTCCTTATCTGGCAGCCACTTTATGCCGCACTCATCACATATCGCCACTTTGATGACCCCGTAAGTTGCCGATTCTACCACTACCATTCCCATGTGTGCGTCCCTCACTTTGCCAGCAGTGAGAGTATCACAAGCGTGCGGGAATCACAATGCCCGGTTTCGGTGCAATCGCGTGCGAGTGCGTGCGCT
>Ga0070733_10001626_pt1 | contig 16561 bp, 18 predicted proteins | sample Coa_R1_9_FD_66450 | JGI IMG/M metagenome (GOLD analysis project Ga0070733, IMG submission 66450) | Surface soil microbial communities from Centralia Pennsylvania, which are recovering from an underground coalmine fire - Coalmine... | ecosystem: Environmental > Terrestrial > Soil > Unclassified ... | reverse complement strand
CATCCCAACCGGCAGGATTTCGTGAATCAGCTTGCCCGCGAGTTCGTCGCCAGCTTTTTTGTGGGAACGGGGTTCCAAGATTCGTATATCCCTACATGAAGTATAACATCGCGCGATTCCCTGCCCCGGGGCTGCGTGGTTATCCGCATCTGTTAAGATATCCGAACATCCAATTGGAATCATGCCGACAGAAAATCCACTGCGCTCAGTCCACGAAGCCGCCGGCGCGCGGCTCGGCGAATATTTCGAGACAATCCTTCCATCATCGTTCACCAACGCGCGCGATGAGTATCGCCACGCGCGCGAGTCCGTTGCCGTTGCCGACAAGAACTACCGCGCATTTTTTAATTTCACCGGACCGGACCGCGCGCGTTATTTGAACGCGATCCTCACGAACAACATAAAGGACTTGCAGCCCGGCCAGGGGGTGGTTTCACTGCTGCTCAATCCGCAGGGACACATCCTCGCCGAGCTGGACACTTACGCCACGCTCGATCGCATGCTGGTGGCGACCTACGCCATGATCCGCGAGCGCACCGCGGCCACGCTCGACAAGTTCATCATCATGGACGACGTCACGCTCGAGGACATCACCGACCAACTCGGCGTCGTCTCCATTGAGGGCCCTAAATCGCCGCAACTCATCGCTGCTCTCCACGCCCCGGCTCTCGATCTGCTTACTGAACTCGGTCATGCTGAAACGCACGTCGCCGGGATTCCCTGCCGCATGGTGCGCCGTTCTCCCGGCGGGGTCCCGGGCGCAGAATTCATCACCTCGCGCGACGACCTGCCGAGGACCTGGCAAGCGTTGGTGGATGCCGCGCGCGCGCTCGGAGGCGGACCGATCGGCTACGAGGCGCTGAACTCGCTGCGCCTCGAGGAAGGCATCCCCTGGTTCGGCTACGATTTCGACGATAAGGTAATTCCCCACGAAGCAGGTTTGGAGCAGTCGCACATCAACTATTCCAAGGGCTGCTACACGGGACAGGAGATTGTCGAGCGCGTTCGTTCGCGCGGACACGTCAATCGCCGGCGAGTGGGCGTGGCCTTCTCCGGTCAAGCAATTCCAGAAGCGCATACACCGTTGCTTGCCGGCGGCGCGGAAGTTGGAGCGGTCACGCGCGCGGGATTTTCCTACCCACTCGGCCGTCCCATCGGAATGGCATATCTTCGCCGCGAACACAACTCCGTTGGCAGCCGCCTCACCTGGTCCTGCGGCGAGGCCGAAGTAATTGACTTGCCCATTCGCGCCTCAGCGAGCGCGAAATAGTCACATAGGAGGTTTCATGGCCTGGCTTCTACTATTGCTCGCGGGACTCTGTGAAGTCGCCTGGGCGATGACGCTCAAATACTCCGAAGGATTCACGCGGCTGTGGCCAACTCTCGGCATGCTTGCGGGAGGGCTGCTGAGCGTTTATCTGCTGAGCCTGGCATCAAAGCAAATTCCCATCGGCACAGCTTACGCAGTTTGGACTGGTGTTGGAGCGGTGGGAACGGCGTTGCTCGGCATCGCGATCTACCACGAGCCGCGCACTGCTTTGCGATTGGGTTGTATTGTTTTGATTGTTGCGGGAATTGCGGGGCTAAAAATCTTTTCGCCCCAATAGGCGCGAAAATCAGCTCGCGGCTTTACTGTGACTTGAAAAATTCAGCGCCCTCTTGAAACTCCCCCGCTCGCTCTGAATCTTTTTCTGCAATTGCATGATGGAAAAAAGAAGCGCCTCAGGCCGCGGGGGGCACCCCGGCACGTACACATCCACGGGGATCACCTGATTCACTCCTTGCACGATGGCGTAGTTGTTGAACACTCCACCCGAGGTCGCACAAGCGCCCATGGAAATCACCCACTTCGGCTCGGGCATCTGCTCGTAAAGCTGCTTGATCACCGGCGCCATTTTCACCGACACGCGCCCGGCGATAATCATCAGGTCGGCCTGGCGTGGAGATGGGCGGAAAACTTCCGAGCCGAAGCGGGCCACGTCAAATCGCGCCGCCGCCATGGACATCATTTCAATCGCGCAGCACGCCAGGCCAAATCCGAGCGGCCAGATGGAGTTCTTTCGCGCCCAATTAATGGCGTTGTCGAGTTGCGTGAAGATGATGCCTTCATCGGCCAGGAACTTTCCAACGTCCTCGGGCCTATCCAGCGTCACGCCTCTGCCAAGTGAAGTGCTCATGAGTCAGTCGTTTCTTAGTGCGAACAATTCAATTCTCGCACAGGAGCGCCGGGGCGTCTAGCATTCCGCTTATGCCCTACCCCCTCCCGATACTTTTTGGATGAATATCATTCTAAATGGGTTATGGGTGAGCATCGTCCAATGAATGTCATTCTAAAGGACTTATGGCCTTTCATTTTGCGTGGCCGGTCAGATCCAGGCCGATTTCATGCGTCATATTTGAGATGTCAGGCTGTTCGGGTGCGATTCAATAAATTGTGGGAACCGGCAAAAATATGCTTGGGTGCAAAGGGTTTTCATTACGTGTTTTTGTTCGAATGAATGTGCAGAAGGCTCTCAACGCTGAGGCTCCTTCGGCTGCGCTTAGGGCAGGCAGGGTAAACGACGGCACCGAGACGCCAGAGGAAACAAAAGAGATGCGGAGGTCCGTCGATGCAGCGACGCGCCAGGATGGGCGGTCTTCTCGGCGCGGGTTCCGGCCTTCTTCAAATCCTAGTCGGCGCTCACGGGTCTTGACGAATCCCGTTCGGAAGGTTCAGCCGCTGGTCCCTGCTGAAGGAGCCGGTCAGCCTCATCAAGCAGTTCCCTCATGTCACAAAGCAACCTGGCCCGATCCTGAAATTTTTTGGTTGTTCTTAGTAGGTGGAAAATGCCCTCGATACGTTCCTGTATTACCTGAATGTCGTCGCCCATGGTGGAATCGTATCGAAGACCCCACCCCCCCTAGGAATAGGGGGATTCCTGTATTTCTTATCGCACAATCGAGGAACTGCGTGCGCACCTCACAGTTTTCAGGGGATGGGTTTTGACTTTCCTCAACTCCCTGCCCTTTGGGTGCCCCTCCAAAGGCTCCATCGAAATCAGTGGACAACCTGGAGGTTGCCCCACGAAGGCCTCATCGAAATCGCGCCTTAAGTGCATACACGCCGCTGGCCGTATCACCCGCAGTGGCGGGTGCAAATCTCCGGCAGGCCAAGTGGGAACAGCGCTGCACGAGAAAAAGCAGATCCTTCGCGCATCCTGGCCGGATGCACTCGAGGATGACACAACACCCCTTGTGACACCCTGAGGGGTTGCCGGTACACAAGAAAAAGCAGATCGCCTTTTTCGGTGCCGCGGGGCTGCAGCGAGGTATCCCTACAGGGCCGCGGAGCCGCAGCGAATCGCGCTCCGTCGGCCGCACCCGCAGTGGCTGGCTCAAATCTCCCCGTCGACGCGCTCGTACCATACGAGCGCAACTGCCGGTGCGCAATCTGTGCACCTCATGTTACCATTCCGGCGTGAGCGACTCGGCCTACGCTCCCACTTCTGCCGCAGCCGTCCCAACCACGACGGTTACTTCGCGGCATTCTGCCCTGGTCCGCATCACTCACTGGATTACAACCCTTTGTTTTGTTGCCCTGCTGGTCAGCGGCCTGGAAATCGTCATCTCTCACCCTCGCTTCTACTGGGGTGAAGTCGGCAACGATTTGACCCAGCCTTTGTTCAAGATTCCGGTGCCGGCCTCGAGAAGGCTAGTGCCAACCGGCTACTCGTACACACTGCCGGACGCCAACGGCTGGAGCCGCTATCTCCACTTTCAAACCGCCTGGTTCCTGATCATCACCGGATTGCTGTACTTAATCTGGGGCGTGTTTTCCGGGCATTTCCGGAGAAACTTGCTGCCGCAAGGGGCGGATCTTTCCTGGCGGGAAATCACGAGCACCATCGGCAGACATATGCGCTTCCAGCGGCCGGGCGCCGCAGACGCCTGGTCGTATAACGTCCTGCAGCGAACGACTTATCTTTTGGTGATCTTTGTTCTGTTTCCCTTAATTATTTGGACGGGGCTGGCGATGTCTCCGGCGTTCGTTTCCGCGTTTCCGGCGACCGTGAACGTGTTGGGCGGGCAGCAATCCGCGCGCACGCTGCATTTCCTGGTCACGATCGCTCTGGTTCTGTTTCTGGCGGTCCATGTGGTGATGGTTTGTATTTCGGGATTCAAGAGTCGCATGCGCGCGATGATTACGGGCCGCGCCTCTGCGAATAAGGAGCGCATATGAGCGATCTCTCACGCCGCAAAATGATCAAGACCGGACTGGTGGCTACGGCGAGTGTGGCCGGCCTGGGCGCGGCGGCGAAAATTGCGGAAATGTACGGACTTGTGCCGCCGGATCACGGAGGCCTCTACGGCCTGGGCGAAACGCTGACCTACGCATCGCAGCGGCTGCTGACCAGGCACTCGTTGGCGCGCGAATTTTCCAGGAGCCAAATCTCGAAGCCTCCTTTCGCCAACGAAGTGGAGCCTTTCACGGACGAGTTCAAGCGCCTGCAGGCCGGAAAGTTCGCTGAATGGCGCCTCGCGGTGAACGGCATGGTGGCGCGGCCGGGTTCGTATTCGCTGGATCAGCTGAAGAGCTTCCCGTCCCATTCCCAGATCACCATGCTGCAGTGTGAAGAGGGATGGTCGTATATCGCCGAATGGGTGGGCGTACCTTTGTCGCACGTTCTGGATGTTGCGGGGGCGCTGCCGCAGGCCAAATACGTCGCTTATTACTCGTTTGAGCCGGACACCTGGGAAAGCATCGACATGGCCGACGCGCTGCACCCGCAAACTTTTGTGACCTATGGGATGAATGGCGACGATCTGCCCGTGGGGCACGGCGGGCCGCTGCGCCTGCGGCTGCCCCGGCAGATGGGCTACAAGAGCGTGAAATACCTGACCCACCTGACGGTCACCGACAATCTGAAAAATATCGGCAAGGGCAATGGCTCGGCGTCCGCTGATTTTGGCTACGCCTGGTACGCGGGGATTTGAGGGGAATTGTTCAGGGGAGTGGAGAAGCTGCGTTGACGGGTGCGCCGTTTTTGGCCGCCGCGGCGGACAAAGGCAGGTGGTAAGACCGCCGAACAATGGATTAATTGACCTGCCAGGCTCTGAACGGAACAGAGCACGATACCGGGCATTCGAATAAGAACCTGCAAGGAAATCCCTCTGGAACCACAATTATTTTTCAGATTTCCGCGATTCATTCGTGGCGGCAATTACGCGAGGTGTGAAAGGGGCGGACAACCTGCCCTTCGTACGCTCAGGGTGAAAGGTTGCCTCGAAAAAGGCAACAAATGAAGAAGCCCGGCGGGTCTTGACGGCTGGCGGTGTGAAGTGCACGATGGAACTTCGCGGCCGGGTAAAGCGTCAGACAAGATAGGGTCCTGGAATCGAACGAGGAGAAATTCATGGCGACGGCGGCAATCTCATCCACCAAGGCGCGGAATTTCATTAATGGGAAGTGGGTGGATTCGGGATCCAAAGAGTTGTTCGAGAGGCGAAATCCGGCAAACATTGATGAGGTGGTGGCGCGGGCGCCCAAATCCACGCGCGAAGAGATGCGCGAAGCGATTGCCGCGGCCAAAGCGGCCTTTCCGGGTTGGCGGGACACTCCGGCTCCGGTGCGAGGGCGAGTGCTGAATCGCGCGACCGCATTGATGGAGTCGCAGAAGGAAGAGCTGGCGCGGCTCCTGACGCGCGAAGAAGGCAAAACGCTGAAGGATTCGCTGGGCGAGGTACAGAAGTCCATCAACATTCTGGAGTTCATGACCGGAGAAGCGCGACGGTTGGGCGGCGAAACATTGCCGAGCGAGTTGCCGCGCAATTTTGCCTACACCGTGAAATGCCCGTTGGGCGTGGTGGGCGCGATCACTCCCTGGAATTTTCCAATTTCAATTCCGGTATGGAAATTGGCGCCGGCGTTGGTGGCTGGAAACACGGCGGTACTGAAACCCGCAGAATTGACACCACTGACGGCCGCGGCTGTTGTGCGCATATTTGAAGAGGCCGGCCTGCCGCCCGGCGTGCTGAATCTGGTCCTCGGCTCCGGCTCGGAAATTGGCGACGAAATGGTGCAACACCCGGACGTGCGCGCCTTATCCTTCACCGGGTCGAACGCTATCGGGAGCGCTTTGTATGCCGCAGGAGCTTTGAAGCTGAAAAAATGCCAGTGTGAGATGGGTGGGAAAAATCCTATTGTCGTTCTGGAGGATGCGGATCTTCCACTCGCTGTGGAGTCGGCGATCTTCGGGGCCTTTGGTTCTGCTGGACAGCGCTGCACGGCCACCAGCCGCGTGATCGTGGAAGATGCCGTGGCCGATCCCTTTGTGCAGATGCTGCTGGACCGCACGCGAATGTTGAAAGTTGGAGACGGGCTGGCATATGGAATTGATCTGGGCCCAGTGGTGGATGAGAAGCAACTCGCGACGGTGCTGGGCTATATCGAGATCGGGAAAAAAGAGGCCAAGCTGCTGGTGGGCGGAGGGCAGCTCAAGGGTCAGGGATACGACCGCGGGTATTTTGTCGCCCCTACAGTGTTCGACGAAGTCCCGTGGGACAGTATGATCGCCCAGGACGAAATTTTCGGGCCGGTGCTCTCGATCATTCGTGTGCCGGATTTTGATGAAGCGATGCGCGTGGCCAACTCCGTTCAATACGGGCTGTCCAGTTCCATTTACACGAATGACGCGACGCGCGTGTTTGATTTTATTGACCGCATCGAAACAGGGATTGTCCATGTGAATTCCCCAACGGTTGGGGGCGAGGCACAATTGCCGTTTGGCGGGATGAAAGGTACGGGAGTTGGGCTTCGCGAGATGGGGCGCGTGGCGGTTGATTTCTACACCGAGATCAAAGCGGTCTATATTGACTACACCGGGCAAAAACGGCAGACATCACTTTATTGATATTTCGCATTCGCTTGGTTACGCGGGCGTGGACTCATGGGAAAATTAATGAAGCAATTTATCCTCACACTTGCCTGTGCATTGGCGCTTTGCTCCATGGCAGGTCTTTTGTTCCCCGTTCAGACGCAGGCCGGCGATACCGCAACATGGGTTCCGCTGCTTGCGCCGATTCTCCGGATTGACGGCGATCCGCCCAAGGATTGGAATCTGTACAAGGGCCGCTGGGACAGAGACGATAAAATTGTGCTTTTGCAATGGGGAAAGCGCTATCTGCGCGTGGACACTCATGCGCAAGAAGTAAGGGAGCTGGATCCGAGTTCGGTCACCAGGCAAAAAAACAAACTGCAGACGCCATCCGATGTGAAATCCGCAAAAGTGTTGGCCGCGAGCGATTGGATTGTTCGCGATGCCGGGTCGGTATGGCGCATCCATTTCGTGCTCAGCGACGAAAACCACGACGTCGACATAAACATTCCGAATGCAGCCAGATAAAAACTGAGTCTGCGCGCCGAGGCGATGGATCGCTACTGGCCAGTTCCGCAGTAAGGGCAGCGGCGCGGGCGCCGAATAATGGCCGCATCCCGCGGGAAAATTTCACCCAGAATCCAATCCACGGCGACCTGCAATTGTTTCTTCAGGCCGACGAGTTTGTAGAGGTGGACGGCGTTCCAGAAGAGCCAGGCGAAATATCCGCTGAATCGCAATCCGCCGATGTTGACGACCGCGTAGTTCATTCCCAGAGACACCAGCATCCCTTTGGAAACGTATCGGTAACTTTCGAGCTCCTCGTTGCGCATGGTGTGCGCAATGTTTCGCGCGGCAACGCGGCCCTGGTCAATGGCCACAGGCGCCACCCTCGGCGCGTCAAGGGCTTCGGTTGCGGCGGCGGAATCTCCCGCTACAAAAACCTCTAGATGGCCTTCGAGTTGAAGGTGCTCGTTCACTACCGCGCGTCCAATGCGATCGTGGGCGCAGGGGAGACTTTCAACGATTTCGTGAGCGCGGACTCCGGCCGTCCAGATAATCGTGTCCGACGAAATCACCTCCCCGCTTTTTGTTTCGACGCCACCCGAAAAACAGCGCGCCGCGGGAGTGTTGGTGCGAACCTCGATTCCTTTCCGAGCCAGGCGGCGTGACGAATGGGCGGCAAGCTTTGGATGAATTCCGCGGAGAACCGCGGGGCCGGCTTCCAGGACGATCAGCCGAATATCTTCGGACCGAATTCCCCGATAACGTTGGGCGACATAACTGAATAGCAGGTCATGCAACTCGGTCACCAGCTCAATGCCGGTGTAGCCGCCTCCGACTATTACGAAAGTGAGAAGCCGGCGGCGAATATCGTCGTCGGAAGTGTGGTCGGCGTGTTCGCATAAATCGAGCACCCGCTCACGCAGCGCCACGGCATCTTCAAGAGACTTGAAGTCCCAGGTATTCTCCCGCGCTCCCGGAATGCCGAAATAGTCTGTGCGGCTTCCGGGGGAAATCACCAGGTAGTCGTACGGCAGAATACCGGAGCCGCGATCCAGATCGTCATGAACCTTCAAATGAACTTCGTGTCCATCCAGATCAAGATCGCGCACGGATGCTCGAATGAAACGAAAGGATCGCCTGCCACGGAGATCGCGAACGGGCTGGGCAATGTGGCGCGGATCGATGTTGCTGGAGGCAATCTGCGGCAGCAACGGAGTGAAGAGAAAATAATTCTGGTCGCTGACCAGCGTGATCTCTGCTTGGCCCCGTGCCCCAAGGGATTTGGATAGATCCACGGCGGCTTGAATGCCTGCGAAACCAGCGCCGAGGATTACAACGCGCTTGGGCATGAACTTAATTTATCACGCAAATTCTCCAGTGCCGTGCGAAACGGCGTTGGCTTAGTGCGTGTGTTTGGAATCATCGCGAAACACCCCGATCACCCAGGGAATTCCCAATGCTCCCGGCTGTAGCGCCACGAACACATCATCCCCGGAGCGGAAACGGCCGTAGTCAAAGCTGCCGACGGGGACTCGCTCAACCTCGTGCCCAGACCGCCAGGAGGTAACCACCAGGCGGTTGCTGTTGAGAAGAAATCCCGGCATGTGGAAGCGGCTGATGACACGCGCGGAGACACGCTGTTGCGCGGAAGTGTCGAATTTGCCGTTGCAGTAAAGAAGTCCCGCGACGATCCAAGGAAGCGGAAGCAGTCCAAAATAGAGGCGCTTCAATAATTCCACCTCACTCCGCTGGTGAGCGCGGCGATCGATAAGTACGGCGAGACCCAGGGCGATGAAAAAGATCAACCCTACGAATATCTGAATGGCATCCAACTCAAGAGGAGGAAAGACCTGGCTGGCGGGCACAAACAGCAGCGATCCCAACAAGAATACTGCGGTCCGGCGCATCAGGCGACCACGCAATACCACTTCCGCCGCAGCCGATGTAAGACCGCATGCCGGACATTGATCCGCGGCACGCTCGGCGCCGCAGTCCAAACATCTCTTCATTTTGCAGAGTCCAAGCGTGCAAGCAAATCCATGAATTGTGATTTGGATTCCGTGTCTGGAAAAACCACGGTAACGGCAATGCCCCGGCCCGGTTCGATGTGGCGAACGGTGCATTCGACACGGATTGGAGGGTCCAAATCGAGCTTGGCATTGAAGCGCGCGCCCAACCACAACGGCTCAGAGGAAATGAAGAACATTCCCCCATTACTTATATCTTGGACGCGTCCGCCAAACGAGGCCGACCCCCATTCGATTTCCAGGTTGGCTTCAAAGGGATACCTGCGCTCGTAACGGCGGTTAGGCTCTCGAACGGAGGCGGCGGGATCTTGCGACATGGGGATATCCTCCGATGGCGATGCTATCGGCGCTGGCAATCGGTGTCAACCGCCAGAGTGGGGAGATGTTGCGCAGCGAGCGCCGGGGGACCACGAGGGGTACAATAGAGCACATGAACATCCAGGAATTCTTCTTGAAACAGAAAGTGGCCAACGGGGTGCGCACGCGGCAGGTTACGGAGTTGCTCCGCGAGGAGCATATGACCTGGCGTCCCGTACCGGGCGCCTTGAGCATCGGAGAAATGCTCCGGCACATGTGGGTGTCTCAGGAGGGCGTGCGGCGCGTGGCGCTCCAGGGCGACTTCTCCTACTACGAGAAGCGCATTCCAGGGGGCCTGAGCGCGGTGGTGGGCACGCCCCGGACTCTTGCAAAAGAGCTAAGCGAAATGGAACGCATCAACGCCGAGACACTCGAAGAAGTGGCGCGCTTCCCCTTGGAACGATGGGACGAGGAGCGCATTCACGAAGGGCTCGGCTTTCGGAGGAAGGTGGCGGTCATTTTGTATAGCAACATTAACGATCATGAGGTGCACCATCGCGCACAGCTCATGACCTACCTGCGAATGCTGGGGACACCCGCACCTGAACCCTTTGTCCGCAAGTAGGCACTGGTCGTTATTCCTGCGGTAGATCTTTGGCCGGGTTAGGCCGCGCGTCGCTCATTCGGCGCGAGATTTCGTGTTCGATGTGCCTGCGAATTGCCATTGAAATTGTCTTCAGTTTGACCAACGACTGCAAATCAACAAGATTCAAATGCGAAAGCAGCTTCGGCGCTAACTCAAGAGGCGCATGTGGGTGTCGCAACAAAGCGAGCCTTACATTCGGCAAAGCGGACCATCGCGGATGCCGCCCAAGAGACGCAAGGAGATCCGCGGTCAGCTTTTCCTTCGACAACACCTTGAGCACTTGGGCTTCCGTCAGGCGCGGGTTATTTAGTGCTGGAGCGGAGACTCGCGCATGTCCCTCGGAAATCAGGGCACCCAACACTCGCGCGGAAGCCTGCTTTGCCAACGCAATTTTTTCTCCCAGCGGCACCTGAGTCAGCCGGCTGATGACCTGCTCTTCCGCTACGCGCTGGAGATCACCCGGTGTAAGCGGGGATTGCGACAGTTTTACCAAATCCATCAGGTAGAGTTCCCGGACCAAGCGGAGTGCGATCAGACGCGGCACGTGTGGATGAAAGGCCAGCAAGCGTTTTATCTTGTAACTTCGTAACAAATCTCGGCGCTTGGCAACTTCCTGAAGAAATGTTCCGGGCAAATCCTTGCGCTCGAGGAGGAGTTGGAGATGGGTTTCGTCGAGACGGGAATCAACCAGCAATGCTGAAAGTGAATCCGGGCTTACCGCGGTGAGTTCGGTAGCAAATGCGGAGTCAGGAGCCACCTCGGGTTCAAGTGGGTTGGAATCATTTGGTTTGGCCACGGCTGGCCTCTTGTGCATTTGACTGGCGCAGTGCGAATCGCGCCGCCCCCAGCGCGGGCGGTTGGCCGAGAAGACTGATTTGCGCGCGGGAGGCCACACCCATAATGGTGCTATCGACTTTATTGTCGAGAATATAGCTGCGGTTGAAAACTCCCCCGGCGCGCGCCACGCGAAATTCGTTGTCCTTCAATCCTAGATGGCCGATAACGGCCAGGGCCACATTGGCGAGATCGCGGCCGGCCCGCGAAAGAATTTCTATGGACGCCGGATCGCCTTCGTCCGCGGCCTGCATCACCGGGCGAACCAGTCGCGGAAAAACTGTGCCGGGACCTTCCGCGACTTTTTCAACGACTTCGTCCCAATCAGCGCACTCGAGTGTTACCAGGACAAGTTCCGTCAGCATGGTAGCCGGCCCGGCAAGGTCGCGAGATTTTGCGACCGCCCCGACCGCGCGCCGGCCAATATCATAGGCGCTTCCGGCGTCGCCAATCCACGGACCATAGCCGCCCGCGCGTGCCGTTTGGCCCGTGGAATTTCGGCCCATGGCGATGGACCCAGTGCCGGCGATCAGAACCACTCCCTCACCGTCGCCGACAGCTGTCTCCAGGGCCGCTTCGGCGTCGGTTATGATGCGGACGCGCGCATCCTTCCAGATTTTTGACAGCCGATCGCGCATTTCGTCGGCCACATTGCGCCTGCCCGCGCCCGCCAGACCCGCGCACACGGCACGGACATCGCCGGCCGTGCTCTGGGCGGAAGTGACGGCGAAGGCGGCGGCCAACTGCAAAGCCGCGCACGCGGCCTCGTATCCAACGCGCAGAGGGTTCGATGGCCCGGCATGGCCCTGGCCAACGATATTCCCGGCCGCATCGAGAGCGATGCACTCCGTCTTGGTGCCGCCGCCGTCAAATCCGAGGTAGCAATTCATGGAGGATTCCGAACAGCCGAAAATCAAGCTGAATTCGCCTGAAGATTGTACCCTGCCTACAGGGAAAAATCGCCGAGCGAATATGACCGTTTAACTGAAGAAATACACATCGAGTATTTCCTTTGCTTGACGCGGTTTCCCACGGGCCACTATCATCGCCCCGGCGCACGACGCGATTTACGATTCGAGGTGCGATGCATTTATCTCCCCTGGACCTTGCCGTTCTGGCCCTTTACCTGACCGGCATCACCGCCTTCGGGGTCTATTTCCGCCGCGGCCAGCGTAACATCCGCGACTATTTCCTGGGTGGACGCACGGCGCCGTGGTGGGCGTTATCACTTTCCATCGTTGCCACGGAGACTTCCACACTTACGATCATCGGGACGCCAGCCCTGGCCTATGCGGGAAACATTACCTTCCTGCAGTTGGTGATGGGCTATGTTGTTGGCCGGATCATTCTGGCGGTGATCTTTATTCCCAGATTTCTACGCGGGGAATACTACACGGCATATCAGTTGATCGAGAAACGGTTTGGCGCGCGGGCTAAATCCGCGGCCGCGCTGACGTTCCTGGTCACTCGCGCGCTCGCGGAAGGAGTGCGCATTGCTGCCGTGGCACTGGTCGTCCATCTGGCTTTCGGAATCGGCGAACAGACTTCGGTGGTGGTGATTTTGCTGCTCACGCTCTTCTACACCTGGGAAGGCGGGATGAAGGCGGTCATCTGGACCGATGTGATTCAGACTGTCATTTACCTGGGCGGGTCGGCAGCGGCATTCTTTTTGTTGCTGCATAGGATACCGGGAGGATGGGGTCAAATCGCCAGCACCGCTGCGGCTGCTGGTGGAAAGTTGACCATGTGGGATTTTCGATTCAGCTTCACCGAGGCGGCGCACACCTACACGTTTTGGTCGGGGGTGATTGGGGGGACGTTTCTCACGATGGCGAGCCACGGGACGGATCAGACAATCGTGCAGCGACTCCTGGCAGCTGCATCGAAGCGCCAGGCGCAGGCCGCGATTCTAGGGAGCGCCGTAGTCGTCTTTATCCAGTTTGCGTTGTTTCTGGTGCTCGGCGTGATGCTCTATGTATTTAATGGAGCGCCCGCAATCGTGGCTGGACAAAGCTATGACTCGGTGTTCCCGACTTTCATTGTGACGCAGATGCCCACAGGGTTGCGCGGGTTGGTGCTGGCTGCAATCTTCGCCGTGGCCATGTCCAACGCCAGCGGCTCGCTCAATTCGCTGGCCGCATCGAGCGTTGTGGATTTCAAGAGGCTCAGCGGAGCTGAAGTGGAGCCAAATGCCGCCGACTCTGCGAAACTTCTTAGCGTCTCGCGCTGGATGACGTTGGTTTGGGGCGCTGTTTTGCTGGCCCTTGGTTTGCGAACGTGGGGGCGCCTGCTTGAAGCAGGGCTCTCCATTGCATCCATCACGTTCGGTGGCTTGCTGGGACTATTCCTACTGAGCTTCTACAACCGGCGCGCGAATGCGTTCGGTGCTGTCACGGGGATGGCGGTGGGCCTGGCAGCAATGGTTTATGTTTCGCATTACACGCCGCTGGTCTGGACTTGGTACGTTCTCGCGGGCACACTGGTGACGTTGGCTGCGGGATCGCTGGCAAGCATGCTGCATCCAGCGGCCGGTGGGAGTTCGTAGCGCAACCAAATGAGCGAAACCAAACAACGCCTGGAGTTGGTGCGCGGCCTGGGTCCTTGGGCTGCGGCGGCGATTGTGGTTGGAACCATGATCGGCACGGGCATTTTCCTGAAGCCCGCGGAAATGGCCTCGGTCGGGGGCTCGCTGGGCATCGTTTACACCGCATGGATTGTCGGCGGAATGCTCTCGCTCTTTGGCGCGTTGGCTTACGCCGAGCTGGGCGCGGCCATTCCCGAGGCCGGAGGAGAATACGCCTACCTGAGCCGGTCTTTTGGTCCGGTCTGGGGATTTTTATTTGGCTGGACACATTCCATCGTTGCCCGGCCGGCTTCGGCGGCGAGCATCGCTGCGGGAGTTTTGCGCTTCTGGGGATTCCTGATGCCAGCGGTCGCGGCGCCGATCCACGTTTTTGAATGGGATTACTCCCTCCTAGGCTCGTCGCATCATTTCCATTTCGTCTTTTCGTGGGCGCAGCCGCTGGCCATCGTGATCTTGATGGCCGTGACGGGAATTAATTATCTGGGTGTGCGCCTGGGCGGTCGTGTCCAAGTCATGCTCACGGTGATCAAGATTGCGTCGGTCGTTGCCATCATCATCGCGGCATTTGGTTTTTCGCACGGAGGAGGAACCGCAGTGCACCCGCTTTTCCCCTCCGCTATGGGCATGGGCGCATTCGGCGCATTTCTGGCGGCGATGGCTGCCGCGCTGTGGGCCTACGACGGGTGGGAAGATCTGAACCTGGTGGGCAGCGAGGTGCAGAACCCTGGACGCAACTTCCCTCTTGCGCTGGTGTGGGGAGTGGCGATGGTGGCGGGCGTGTACCTCCTTTTCAACGCGGCGTGCTTTTATGTCCTGCCATTTGGGAAGGTGGGAGCTTCGGCGCACGTGGCCTCGGATGTGGTGGCGACTTTTGCCGGGCAAAATGCGGCCATCTGGGTAACCGTGGCCATGGTTATTGCCGGACTAGGCTCGTTGAACTCCTCCATTTTGAGCGGGGCGCGCGTGGATTACGCCATGGCGCGCGACGGACTTTTCTTCCGCGTGGCCGCCGGAATCCATCCGAAATTTCGCACTCCGGGCAACGCGCTGATCTTTCAGGCGATCCTCGCGAGCTTGTTTGCATTGACCGGGACATTTGAAGACCTCACTTCCCTTTTCATTTTTGCCGGATGGATATTTTACGGCATGGCTACGGTTGGGCTTTTCCGGCTGCGGTACACCGAGCCGAATATGCCGCGGCCTTATCGCTGCTGGGGTTATCCCTGGGTGCCCGGAGCGTTCGTGGCAGGCGCCGTGGCGCTCACAATAAATCTGTGGCTGGGGCGGCCGGTGCGCTGCACGATTGGTTTGGCGATGATGATGGCGGGGTTGATTTTCTACCGGCACTGGAAATCGAAGTTAGGATTGGCTGCTGATGCTACTGGACGGTGACAGGACGCCCGCGCCGGAACTGAAGGCTGTGGCAAAGGAACGCAGGTCCCTGAAGCTCTTCCTTGGCCTATTCCTCGGCATTCCCTGTTTAGCAATGCTTGTACTCTATTTGATCTATCCGAGCATTTTCTCCAGTCACTTCCCAGGAATTCGGGCGCTCAGGATGACGGCCGAGTCCATGGCGCCGACTTTAAGGGTGGGAGACAGCGTCGTCGTCAACTATTTGTCGTACGACCGCAATGACCCTCAACGAGGGGATATTGCCTGCCATGAAATGGTTGATGACAGCAAGCGAATTGTGAATATTAAAAGGATTGTCGCAGTTGGGGGAGATGTGCTTTTCATTTCCGGGCAACATATTACGTTGAACGGCAAGCCGGTCAGTGAGCCATACATTGTTCAGGATGCGACATCAAGCGAAAACGCGGAGTCTGAAAGCAATGGCATGCGAAACGGTCCATTTAAGATTCAAACGAATCAATTCTTTGTTCTGGGAGACAATCGCGACAACAGCTATGACAGCCGGTATTTCGGTGCGATTGATCGATCTCAAATTCTAGGGAAAGCAACCTTCGTAATACGAGCAGACGATCCATCCAAGGAGTGGCGCAGTTTGAGGTAAGCAACCCTAAAACAATTGCAAGCAGAACGGCTCGCTACGCTGAAGCTCGAGCAATTTGATCTATTTGGCGCAGAGATCCTTGAGGTATGGTGCCTGCGGCATTGGGAAATGTCGCCCGCGCAAGAATTGCCAGGCCGTCAGCGAGCCGCGGGCCGGGGCGGGAGAAATAACTGTTGGCGTCGGTGGCGAACACTCTTCCTTGCTTAACGGCGGGTAAGTCTTGCCAGGCCGGGGGAAAAGTTGTCCTGGAAATTTCTTCCATCGTCTGCTGAAGATTAAATCCGCAGGGCATGATCACAATTACGTCAGGCTTGGCGTCAATCACCTGCTGCCATTCCACTCGGAACGATGGCTCACCCGCGCGACCGAGCACGTCATTTCCGCCGGCAAGAGCGACCATTTCCGGGACCCAGTGGCCGCCGCAGTAAGGAGGGTTGAGCCACTCCAGGCAGGCAATGCGGGGGCGCGCGCCATCACGCAAAACCGGCTCGACGGCGCGCCGCGCTGCGCTAACTTTGTCTTTCAATTCCTTAGCAAGATTTTGTGCCTCAGCGTGGCGGCCAGTTGCCGTGCCAACAGCGCAAATGTCATCCCAGACGTCGGCGAGGGAATGAGGGTTGAGTGACAGCACCTTCGGCGATCGAGGAAGCACCGTGAGCGCAGCGGCGAGGTCGTCGGGCGAAGCGGCGCAAACGTGGCACAAATCCTGAGTGATGATCAGGTCGGGATCAATTTCTCGAAGGGCTTCGGCGTCCACGCGGTAGATGCTTTCCCCTCGGGCGGTAAATTCCCGGACGA
>Ga0070733_10001625_pt1 | contig 16561 bp, 18 predicted proteins | sample Coa_R1_9_FD_66450 | JGI IMG/M metagenome (GOLD analysis project Ga0070733, IMG submission 66450) | Surface soil microbial communities from Centralia Pennsylvania, which are recovering from an underground coalmine fire - Coalmine... | ecosystem: Environmental > Terrestrial > Soil > Unclassified ... | reverse complement strand
CGGGCGTGCTGCCGGCCGGACCGCTCGGGCCGGTCTTGCCCGACTTGGGCGGACCGCCGAGCGCGGCGATGACAGCCTTGTCGACTTCCTCGTCGAGGCTGCCCTTGGCGGCGTCGTGGGCGACCAGGTCGGTGACCACGTCACGAATCTCGGTGAGCCGCCGCATGGCCTCGGTGTGCCTGTTCTTCAGCAGATCAAGGCGGCGCTCGGCACCATCGTGAATGGCGGTCGCCCGGGCGGTCGCCTCATCGAGCAGTTGTTTCGCCTGTGCCTTGGCCGTGGCGATCGCGGTCTCCGCATTTTTGCGCGAGTCTGCCCCGATGCGCTCCGCCTCGGAACGCGCGGTGGCACGGGTGTTTTCCGCCTCCGACCTCGCGGCGGCGATGGCGCGCTCGGCCTGCTCCTGCGCCGCGGCCAGCATCCGCTCCGCCTGGCTCTTGGCCTCGGCCCTGGTGCTGTCCGCGGCCTTCTGCGCATCCGCGCGCTGCTTGGCTATCTCATTGTCGGCGTTGTTCTTCTGCGCCGTCGCCTCATCCGCGGCCAGCTTGAGGATCTGCTGGATCCGCTCGCTGACCTCCTCGTGCGCCGGCTTGCTGGCGGATACCGCCTGCCGGGCAGTGGACAGTTCCAACCGCAATCGTTCGACCTCATCGAGCGAGCGGGCCAGCCGCTCCTCGAGATCCCTGGCGTGGTTGCGGGAGCGGGCGACGAACTCGTCTACCTGCCGGCGGCTGTAGCCACGCATCTGAACTTCGAACGGGTCTTCCTGCGTGGAGTTGTGGATCAAATCTGGAGTTTCACTCATCTCGTCGGTCGCCTCAGGGGATTGTCGTCGGGGGTGGATCTACGCCTGGTTGCTGCACGACTCTTGTCCTGAACCACGGCACGCGCAACCCAAACGACTGAGTATCCCGTTTTGCCCGGCAAAAAAATGCCGTTTCCGCGGACCTGACCCGGTGGCGCCCGGGTAGAACTACACCGGAGTGGCCCGAGAATGACCCTGATGGGTCATGCGGGGTGGAGGGCCGGCCACGTAACCTGGTGGAAACATCCGGGTGACCACTCGGTGGGAGGTGGACGCGATGATCGAGCAGGTTGATCTGCGTGTTCACGACCGGGTGGCGCTGGATGAGATCGAGCTCTACACCGAAGTGCTGAGCGCCGTGGCGGCGAGCGACCGGCCACTGACCGCCGAGGAACTCGACCGGGTGCTCGGGGTGAGCCAGGGGGCGGCCGGCCTTGCTTGGCGACCTGCGGCCGGCGGCGCCGAAGCCCGCAGCATCTACCCGGGAGGACCGCCCTCCGGACCCCCCGTCACGGGTGGCGGAACATGACGTCGGTGCTGTGGTGCGTAAAGCCCAGCGACTCATACAGCCTGATCGCGGGGGTATTCGCCTCGTCCACGTAGAGCATGGCCCAGGAGAGCCCGGCCGATCGTAGGTAGCGCAGCCCGGTCAGGGTGAGCGCGCGGCCAAGCCCACTGCCCTGCGCATCGGGGTCGACGCCCACCACATACACCTCACCGATCGGGTCGTGATCCCCGCCGTGAATCTTGGTCCAGTGAAAACCGACCAGCTTCCCGGCGCGCTCGGCGAGGAAGAAGCCGTCCGGGTCGAACCACTTCTCCCGCTCGCGCAGGCTGAGATCCTCGCGGGTCCACCCGCCCTGCTCCGGGTGCTTGGCAAACGACCGCCGGTTGAGGGCGACCCAGGCGTCCTCGTCCTGGCCGACCACGAACGTCCGGACCGACACCCCGGCCGGGTAGCCCGGCTCGTCCAGCCTCGACCGCAGCGAACGCCGCATCTGCCAGAGCGCCCGGATCCGCTGGAAGCCGGCGGCTTCGGCCAGCCGGGTGGCGGCGGGGGCGTCACCATGGGCCCACAGTCGCAGTGGGCGCCCGTCCGCCTCGGCCAGCAATGCCCGGACCACGGCCAGGCCCTGGCCCCGGCCGCGATGTGCGGGATGGATGACCATCTCGCCGCTCGGGCCCTCGACCGGGTCGGTCGGGTCCAGGTGCGCGTATCCGGTGAGTTCCCCATCGGTGGTGAGCAGTACGTTGCGGGCTCGCTGGTCGCCGCCGTAACGCAGATGAAGCAGCACGTGCTCGGACAGCGGGCTTACCCCGTCGGCGTCCGTCGCCGCATCGACCAGGCGCATGACGCCGGCCGCCTGACCTGGCTCCAGCCGTCCGGTGACGGTGAGCTCGCCGTCGGGTGGCTTTCCGGCCTGAAAGGTGCTGTGCTCATCGGTCGGCTCGTGCAGCGCCCGTCTCCTTCATCGCCCGCCCGGCCAGTGCGGCCGGGCGGCTGGCCGGCCTTTCCGTGGACTTCGCCGCGCTTTCCTTGCCGGAAAGATGCCCTCCGGCTTGCTCGCCGTCGGGTTTGAGCGGGACGAAGCGGTATCCAACATTACGCACGGTACCGATCAGCGCGTCATGTTCGGGTCCCAGCTTGGCCCGCAGCCTGCGGATATGCACGTCGACCGTGCGGGTGCCGCCGAAGTAGTCGTAACCCCACACTTCCTGTAGCAGGTGCGCCCGGGTGAACACCCGGCCCGGATGCTGGGCCAGGAACTTGAGCAGTTCGAACTCCTTGAAGGTCAGATCGAGAGAACGCGAGCGCAGTCTGGCCGAATAGGTCGCCTCGTCGATGACCAGCTCACCCGACCGGATCTCGTCCGGCGGCCCGTCGGTGCTTTCGGCCCTGCGCCCGATGGCCAGCCGCAGCCTCGCCTCCAGTTCGGCAGGCCCAGCCGTGTGCAGGATCACGTCGTCGGCCCCCCACTCGGCGGTCAGCGCGGCCAGCCCGCCCTCGGTCACAATGACCAGCAGCGGCGCGTCGAGTCCCGTGGTGCGCAGCAGGCGGCACAGGCTCTTGGCATGAGCGAGGTCCCGCCTGGCATCGACCAGCACTGCGTCCGCGGGCGGCGCATCGATCAGCGCGGATGCCTCGGCCGCCGCCACCCGGACCGAATGCAGCAGCAACCCGAGCGACGGCACGATCTCACCCGAGGGCTCCAGCGCGTTCGTGAGCAGGAGCAGATCGCTCAATCGCCGCCACCTCCGCCCAGAACGCAGAAAGATCCGGGGGCAGCACCGCCCGGATCCCATTACAAGGGAGGATAACCCAACCGCGCACCAGACACGCGCTCGGGCTGCCGGGCGGCCCAGGGCGAGCAGGCGCGGTGGGAGAGTGAATAGGCTGCGGGAATGAGCAAGGTGACGGTCCGCTACTGGGCGGCGGCGAAGGATGCGGCGGGGGTGGCGGAGGAGGTCGTGGACGCGCGGACGCTGGGCGGGGTGATCGTTGCCGCGCTGGACCGGCATCAGCAGGATCCGCGGCTGCGGGCGGTGCTGGCGCGTTCGTCGTTCCTCGTGGACGGGCTGGCGGTGGCCGGGCGGGATGCGGAGGACGTTGTACTGCCAGACGCGGCGGTGATCGAGGTGCTGCCGCCGTTCGCCGGCGGATAGTGCTTCCAGGATCCAGGATCAATCCGGTAGGGGGTGGGCAGGGAGCCCGAAGCCAATAGGGTTGGTGTGATGCGGAAGTTCCTGGTAGCGCTGGTGATCCTGGCCGTCGTGCTGGTCGTCCTGGATAGGGCGGGGCTGTTCATCGCCCAGCGGGAGATCGGGAGCCGGGTGCAGTCGGCCTACGGATTGCCGGCCAGGCCCGGCGTCTCGGTGCAGGGCTTCCCGTTCCTCACCCAGGTCGCGTCGGGGAATTATCAGCAGATTGACGTCTCCATCAAGTCTGCCAGCGCCGGCGGGGTCCAGCTCGAGAACATCGACGCCACGTTCACCGGGGTGCATGCCCCGCTCAGCCTGCTATTCGGGCAGAGCGGGAACGGAGTAACCGCCGACAACGCAACCGGGACGGCGCTGATCCCGTTTTCCCAGGTGCAGCGGCGGCTGCCCGCCGGTATCAGGATCAGCCCGGATGGCAGCAGCGACCTGCACGTCAGCGGGACGGGAGGGTACGGCACCGTGCGGGGGACGGCGAAGCTCGGGGTGAGCAGCTCGGGGATCACGGTCAGGCCGCAGCGTCTGAGCATCGCCGGGATCAGCGCCCAGTCGCTGGCCAGCAGGCTCACCTTCACGATCCCGGTGGGTGAGCTGCCGCTCCATCTGACCGTCACCGCTGTCCACGTCACTCAGGATGGCCTGGTCGTCGATGCGGCCGGCCACAACGTAAAGTTTGCCAGCGCTTGATAATCACGATAGTTGCGTGAACCGAAATTGTCCTGGCTACGTAGTAAGGGTGTGACCGGCCGAAGCAGGCCCGCCCGCAAGGGGCGTGTAGCCGATGAGGAAGTCGTGCGCGCGCTCCACTCAGAGCATGCCGGAGCTCTGTTCCGGTATGCCATGTATCTGACAGCAGGAGACAGACAGCGAGCCGAGGACGTGGTGCAGGAGGTACTGCTGCGTGCGTGGCAGCATCCGGAGGCGGTGGCCGGCCAGCCGGCCAGGCCATGGCTGTTCACGGTGGCGAAGAACATCGTCATCGACGGCCAGCGGGCCAAGCGCGCCCGCCCGCAGGAGGTCGGCGAGGCCGCCCTCGGGCAGCGCCCGGCGGCGGACGACGTCGACCGTGCGCTCGAATCATGGGGGGTGGCCGACGCGCTGGCCACGTTGCGCCCTGACCACCGCCGGGTGCTCTTCGAGACCTACTACCGGGGGAGTTCGGTGGCCGAGGCCGCCGCGGAGCTTGGGATACCCGTGGGAACGGTGAAATCGCGCACGTTCTACGCGCTCAAGGCACTGAAGCTGGCGCTAGAAGAACGAGGGCTAGCGCCATGAATGACATGACTAGCTGTCTGCACATCCGGCACACGCTCGGCGTCTATGTGCTGGGCGCCATCGACCCGGCCGAACGCGCCACCGTAGATGCGCACCTGGCCGGATGCCCCGAGTGCCGGGAAGAGCTGGCCGGGCTGGCCGGGCTGCCCGCGCTGCTCGGGCGGGTGCCCTTCGACGAAGCGGAGAGAATCACCGGCTTCTATTCCGAACGGAGCATGCCGGCCGAGCACGCGGACGACGCGACCCTCGCCCCGGTTCTGGCCAAGGTGGCACGGCACCGCCGGGTCCGCAGGTGGCAAGGCCTGGCCGCCGCCGCGGCCGTGGTGGTCGCGGCGTCCACCGCCGCCACGGTGTCCATGCACATGGCGGACGCCCCGGTGGCGGTGCACTGGCAGAGCGACCAGATGACCGATTCGGCGACGCACATAACGCTGGCGGTCAAGTATGCCGCCCAGCCCGGCGGGACGAAGCTGCAAGCCATGGTTACCGGCATCCCGAAGGGTACCGACTGTGAGTTCTGGGTGACCGGCCCGGGTGGTACACGGTGGCCGGCCGGCAGCTGGACGGTGGCCAGCACCTGGCAGAGCCAGTGGTACCAGGCTTCCTCGTCGGCCCCGCTGAACTGGGTGCGCGGTTTCGAGATCACCTCGGGCAAAACCGTGCTGGCCATGCTCAAGACCGATTAGCTCCGGCCGCCGGCCGCGCCTGGCCGGCGAGCTTCGGCCGTCTTCCCCGTGGGCCGCGATATTACCCGGGGGCCGAGCCCCCGGGGCAGCCAACCCTGCTCGCTGTCCTTTGGCCAGCTTCGCCGCAGCCCGCAGTGTTTGCCCGGGGGGCCGAGCCCCCCGGGCCCCCACGAGCGGGGCTGGGCGTGTACGAGCGGCAGGTGCCGATGGGGTTTGGCCCCCCTGACCTCCACGAGCGGGGCTGGGCGTGTACGAGCGGCTGGTGCCGATGGGGTTTGGCCCCCCGGACCTCCACGAGCGGGGCTGGGCGTGTACGAGCGGCTGGTGCCGATGGGGTTTGGCCCCCCGGCCCCCACGAGCAGGGCTGGGGTTTGCCATTTACGGTGGGACGACCCCCCGGACCCCCACGCTCCCGGCCCGGGTCTATGGCGGGAACAGGGTCCGCTCACCTCCACCTGAAGGGAATGCTCTGCCGGTTGCGGGTGCTGTAGCGCTACATGGCCGCCGGCGTGATCGTCCTCGTTGCCGCCCTGGTCGCGGCCACGGCGTACGGGATGATCTGGAGGAACAGGAACGGGCGGATGCGGCCTGCCGCAACCCGGGCAGCACAGTCCGCCGTGCCCGGAGGTGACTCGCTCAGCGAAGCCGAGCTTGGCAGGCCGCTCGGCGGCCGGGCCACCCTGGTCCAGTTCTCCACGGCGTTCTGCGCCCCCTGCCGGGCGACCAGGGTCATCCTGGCCGACGTGGCCAGCCTGGTGGATGGCGTGACGCACGTCGAGATCGACGCCGAGAGCCATCTCGACCTGGTACGCAGGCTGGGTATCCGCAGGACGCCCACCGTGCTCGTGCTCGGGCCGGATGGGCGGATCGCCCAGCGCGGCAGCGGCCAGCCCCGCAAGGCCGACGTCCTGGCCGCTATCGGCAAAGTCTGACGCTCGGTATGACGGGATCCTTTCGAAACCACGGGACGCGGGTGCACGATCGCAGAGCGGATGTATTTTCATGATCGTCTATGGTTCTGAAAGGGGCCCGGTGACAGCCCAGCGACCCGCACATAGCATCGGGTACGTGATTTGTCCCGGCGAGCGGCTGCTGACCAGAAGGCGTGCGGTCGATTTCTGCCGCGTCGCGACGGCGCTGTGTCCCTAGCCGGGCGCTTGCGGACGGCGCCAGGTTCCGGCGGATAGGGACAGGATTCCCTATTTTATCGGTCGGCTTGTGCATTAATCTGAGAGCGTCCCGGTGAACTCCGGTTATTTCGGCCTGACGGTTGGCCGGGCAAAGGCGGCGGGTTAGGGCAAAAGGAGCATGACAGATGAAGATAGACCCAAGAGGCGCGCGATTCGGCGCCACGATATCTGCCATCGTGCTCGCCCTGGTTCTCATCACCGGTAGCGGGTGGCTGCTCGCCGCCCAGGCTCTGGTGTTCGCCGTGGGTGCTGGCCTGGGACTGCGGTATGCGCCGTACGGAATGATCTTCAGGTGGCTGGTCAGGCCAAGGCTCGGCCCGCCCGCCGAACTGGAGGACGAGCCGCCGCCGCGGTTCGCCCAGGCGGTGGGCATGGTATTCGCCGTGATCGGCGTGATTGGCTATGGCACGGGGGTGACCGCGCTCGGCATTGCCGCGACCGCGGCCGCACTCGCCGCCGCGTTCCTCAACGCGGCCTTTGGATTCTGCCTGGGCTGCGAGATGTATCTGCTGATTCAACGAATCCGGACAGGTGGCCGCGGGCCGCTGTCCGCCGAATCTGACAAGGAGGTTCCCGTATGAGCCGGTCCGACGTTCTCGTGGACGCTGCCTGGGTGGAAGCACATCAGGGCGATCCGAACGTGGTTCTCGTCGAGGTTGACGAAGACACCTCGGCGTACGACAAGGGGCACATACGCAACGCCATCAAGCTTGACTGGAAGAAGGACCTGCAAGACCCGGTCCGCCGCGACTTCGTGGACAAGGCCGGTTTCGAGGCACTGCTGTCCGATCGGGGCATCGGCAACGACGACACCGTCGTCCTTTACGGCGGCAACAACAACTGGTTCGCCGCCTACGCGTACTGGTACTTCCGGCTCTACGGGCACCGCAACGTGAAGCTGCTCGACGGCGGCCGCAAGAAGTGGGAGCTGGACTCCCGCGAGCTGGTCGAGGACGTGCCGCAGCGGGCCAAGACCTCCTACACGGCGTCCGAGCAGGACTCCAGCATCCGGGCACACCGCGACGAGGTCGTGGCCGCGATCGGTGTCAAGAACCTGGTGGACGTGCGCTCGCCCGACGAGTTCACCGGCAAGCTGCTCGCGCCCGCGCACCTCCCGCAGGAGTCCGCGCAGCGGCCCGGTCACATTCCGTCCGCACGCAACATTCCCTGGGCCAAGTCGGCCAACGAGGACGGCACGTTCAAGTCCGACGACGACCTGCGCGCCCTCTACGGCGGCGCCGGCGTCGACTTCAGCAAGGACACCATCGCCTACTGCCGGATCGGCGAGCGTTCCGCGCACACCTGGTTCGCCCTGCACGAGCTGCTCGGCCAGGCCAACGTGAAGAACTACGACGGCTCGTGGACCGAGTACGGGTCCCTGGTCGGCGTGCCCATCGAGCTCGGGGAGGCCAAGTGACGGCCGGCGACGGGTGCGGCGCACCCGCTGGAGGTGTCAGCACTCCCGCCGACGTGGGTAACCAGGCGGTGGTGCAGGGCCACGTCACGCACGACGGAGCCGCGGTGGCCACTGGTTACGCACGGCTGCTCAACTCCGGCGGCGACTTCGTCGCCGAGGTGCCGCTCGGCGAGGACGGGGGGTTCCGGTTCTTCGCGGCCCCCGGCACCTGGACCGTCCGGGTGCTCGCCCCCGGCGGGCTGAGCGGTGAGAAGTCGGTGAGCGCCGACATCGGCAAGCTGACGACGGCGGACCTGACGCTCTAGCGCTCAGGGAGCTCGTTCCGCGATACAGCGGCAGAGATGACGACGGCGCCGGCCGCACTGGCCGGCGCCGTCGCCAGTGTGGCCCTGCTACGGCCGGGGTTGCGGCCCGGCCAGGTACATCACCCGGCGGGCGATGTTGACGGCATGGTCACCGAGGCGCTTGTAGAAATGCGCCACCAGCGTCATCTCCATCGTCACCGGCAGCGCCATGCCTCCCGCGGCCAGCTCGGCGATCAAGCTGGCGTAGAGCTCGTCCATCTCGTCGTCACGCTCGCTCAGCTTGGCCGCGACGGAGCGGTCACGCTGGTACCAGGAGTCCACCGCCTGACGCCACATGCCGGACGCGAGGTTTCCCATCCGCTCGATGAGTCCCCTGCAGCGCGGTGAGAGGTCCTCGTTGAGGAGGTGGGTGGCCCGGACGGCGATCTGCGTGACGAGATCGTGGGAGCGTTCAAGTTCGGGCACGATCCGCAGTACCGCGAGCAGGAAGCGCAGATCGGAGGCGACCGGTGCCTGCAGCAGGATCTCCCGGTTGGCCATCGCTTCGATCTTCGGGTAGAGGTCGTCGATGGCTTGTTCGCGCTCGGCCAGCGCTTTGCGCAGCTCGGCGTCGCCACCCAAGAGGGCCTGGGTCGCCAGCGGCAGGTCCTCGGCGACCATAGCGAACAGCTCGATGACCTTGGTTTCGATGGATTCCAGCTCGCGCTCAAATTCCTGCCGCTGCTCAGGCACAGCCCCATCCTACGGCGCGGATGACGCATCGCCAGGCCCCTGGACCACAATCACGGTTACCAATGCATTTGCGCATGGGACGGGCGTGCCCGGGCCAAGCACAGGCCTGCTGAGCTGGTGTTTCCCCAGGTCAATGGCACAGTACGGCATTTCGTTCACTTTTTGTTCGTGAATCTTTCACTTTCTATATGCAATAGCGCAATCCCGCCGTCCCAAAGGTGCAGCAAACTCGTTGGGCGTAGTCACGTGTTTGCCGGCTGGCAGGGGTGCCCCGCTCTGGCGCCTGCGATAGCCGAAGATGGGAGTTATCTGAAATGCGATACCTGCACGTCCATCGGGTCACTGCTGCGGCGATGGCCCTCGGTGTGACGGCTTTTTCTGTGGCCGCCTGCAGTTCATCCAACAACAACAGCGGGGGCGGCAGCTCCAGCCTCTCCGGCACGCTCAACGCGAGCGGGTCGACGTTCCAGCTCACCTTCCAGCAGGCTGCCATCCAGGCCTACAAGTCGGTCCAGCCCAACATCACCGTCAACTACGGCGGCGGCGGCTCGGGCAAGGGGCGCACGGACCTGGCTTCGGGGACCGTCAACTTCGCGGGCTCGGACTCGCCCATCCCGTCCGACGAGATGCCGAACTTCAAGGGCAAGACGGTGCTGTACTTCCCCGTGATCATCGGGCCGATCACGATCTCGTACAACCTGCCCGGCGTCAAGAGCCTGAAGCTGACGCCGACGGTCATCGCGAACATCTTCCAAGGCAAGATCACGAAGTGGAACGACCCGGCGATCGCGGCGATCAACTCCGGTGTCAGCCTGCCCAGCACCCCCATCACCATCGCCCGCCGCTCGGACTCCTCGGGGACCACGGCGAACTTCTCCCTGTTCCTGCAGGACGCCGTGCCGAGCGTGTGGAAACTTGGCAGCAGCTCGACCATCAACTGGCCGGCGAGCAGCCGGGGCGGCAGCGGCAACGGCGGGGTGGCGCAGATCATCAAGTCCACTCCGGGGGCCATCGGCTACGTGGACTACTCCGACGCCAAGGCATCCGGGCTGGCCTACGCTTCTGTCCAGAACGCGGACGGCAACTACGTCACGCCGTCGGTCGCGGCAGCCACCGCGGCTGCGCAGCAAGCCACCGTCGCGCCCAACCTGACGTTCGCCGCGGTCTGGGCCCATGGCAGCACCGCGTACCCGATCACCTATCAGTCCTGGGACCTGGTCTACGCGAAGCAGCCGAGCAAGAAGACCGCGGACCTGCTCAAGGCCTACCTCGGCTACCTGCTCGGGGACGGCCAGAAACTGCTCCCCAGCCTGAGTTACGCGCCGCTGCCCGCCAACATCGACGCGAAGGCCAAGGCGCAGCTCAGCAAGATCACCTCATAGCCAGGCCCCCGTGACACACCCAGACGCGATCGGCTCGTGCCTATGAGCGCTGCCACCCGGGACCATCAGGCCGGGCCCGCCGGCGCGCTGTCACAGCAGCGGCCGTTCGGAGACCGCAGCTTCCAGACTCTCGCGCTGGCGGCCGGCCTGCTGGTGCTGGTGATCCTGGTCCTGATCGCGGTCTCGACCAGCCAGCAGGCCTCGTCGTGGTTCTCCCACGAGGGCACAAAGATCTTCTCGAAGACCTGGAACCCGGCGGCCAGCCAGTTCGGTGTGCTGTCCTTCATTTACGGCACGGCCATCACCGCACTGATCGCGCTCGTACTGTCGGTGCCGGTCAGCCTGGGCATCGCCCTGCTCCTGACCGAAGTCGTGCCGCGCCGGTGGGGCCGCCCGATCGTGTATGTGATCGACCTGCTGGCCGTGGTCCCGTCCGTGGTCTGGGGCCTGTGGGGGATCCTGGTGTTCGCGCCGTGGATCCAGCGCATCTATGCCTCCATAGGCTCGGGGGTCGCCGGTGTCCCGGTGCTCGGCCCGTTGTTCGGGGCGCCCACGAGTGGAGCCTCGTTCTTCACCGCCGGCATCATCCTGGCCTTCATGATCACTCCGATCATCACCTCGCTGTCGCGCGAGGTGATCGCGACGGTGCCGTCGATCGACCGGGAGGGCGCCTACGCGCTGGGTGCCACCCGCCTGGAGATGATCCGCGGCGTCGTCCTGCCGCACAGCCAGGGCGGCATCGTCGGGGCGGTGCTGCTCGGGCTGGGCCGGGCGATGGGTGAGACGATCGCGGTAGCCCTCACGATCGGCGCGTCGGCCACCATCACGTCGCACCTGTTCGCCCCGGGCTACAACATGCCATCGGTCATCGCGAACGAGTTCGGCGAGGCCACCGGGGTGTTCCGGGCCGGCCTGATGGGACTCGGCGTGCTCCTGTTCGTCTTCACGATCATCATCAACGTCGTGGCCCGCTGGATAGTGGGGCGTTCGGCCCGGCGGGGGAGGGGCGCCTGATGGCGGCCATGAGCACCGGTCAGCCGAAGGCAGACCTGCGCGAACCAGCGTCCTGGCGGCGCACCAAGAACCGCATCGCCACGGTGCTCATGGCGCTCTCGCTCGTGGTCGTGATCATCCCGCTCGGTTTCGTCCTGTACACGGTCATCGCCAAGGGTGCGTCGGCCATCAACTGGTCGTTCCTGACCGGTTCGATCCCGCCGTCGACGCTGCCTGTGAACATCGGCGGAATCGGGCCCGCGGTGGTCGGCACACTCGAGATCACGGGCCTCGCCACGGTCATGGCCGTGCCGCTCGGCATACTGGGGGCGATCTACCTCAACGAGTACGGCGGCCGTGGGCCGCTGGCCCGGTTCATCGGGTTCATGGCCGACGTGATGACCGGTGTGCCCTCGATCGTCATGGGGCTGTTCATCTTCTCGATCTGGGTGCTGCACTTCGGTTACTCGGGCCTGGCCGGTGCGTTTGCCCTCGGCGCCCTGATGCTGCCGATCGTGATCCGCTCCACCGACGAGATGCTCAAGCTGGTACCGGACTCGCTACGCGAGGGGAGCTATGCCGTTGGCGCCACCAAGGCCCGGGTGACGCTTACGGTGGTGCTGCCGGCGGCGGCCGGCGGAATCGTCAGCGGCGCTCTGCTCGCCATCGCCCGTGCGGCGGGTGAGACGGCACCGCTGCTGTTCACGATCCTCACCGTGACCACCGTGAACACCAATGTCTTCAGCGGCGCCAACACCTCGCTGCCCTCACAGATCTTCGGGAATGCGTCGTCGCCCTATGTCGGTGCCCAGGGCCGCGGCTGGGGCGCGGCGCTCACGCTCATCGCCATCGCCTTCATCCTGATGATCGTCGCCCGGGTCATCACGGCACGATTCGCCAAGTACACGCGCTAGGGACGTCATGACAGAGCCTGAGCAGAGCACCATCACCAATCTCCCGCCCGTTGCGTCGGCTGCCCGGCGGCCGGCCGGTGATTCGGTGGAGCCAGCAACCGGCGAGGTTGTGTTCCACGTGGCGAACACCTCGATCTGGTACAGCGCCTTCAAGGCGGTCACCGACGTCTCGCTCACCATGTACGAGCACGAGATCACGGCCTTCATAGGCCCGTCCGGATGCGGCAAGACGACGGTGCTGCGCACGCTGAACCGGCTGAACGACCTGGTGGCTGGCGCTCGCGTCGAAGGCCAGGTGAACTACCGTGGTGTGCCGCTGTACCACAAGGACGTTTCCCCGACCGCCGTGCGCCGGCGCATCGGCATGGTCTTCCAGAAGCCGAACCCGTTCCCGAAGTCGATCTTCGACAACGTAGCCTACGGGCCGCGCATCAACGGCATCCGCGGCAAGAGCCAGCTAACCGAGATCGTCGAGCGGTCGCTGCGCCAGGCGGCGCTCTGGGATGAGGTCAAAGACCGGCTGAACGCCTCGGGCCTCAGCTTGTCCGGCGGGCAGGCGCAGCGGCTGTGCATCGCTCGCACACTCGCCGTTGAGCCGGATGTCGTTCTCATGGACGAGCCATGCTCGGCACTCGACCCGATCGCGACGGGCGCCATCGAAGACCTGATGCGGGAGATCAGGTCGCGCTACACAATCGTCATCGTCACGCACAACATGCAGCAGGCCACGCGGGTGAGCGACCGCACCGCCTTCTACTCGGTGCTCCGCGACGAAAAGAGCGACACCCGCACCGGTGTGCTCGTTGAGTACGGACCGACCGAGCAGATCTTCCAGGATCCACGCGACGAGCGCACCAAGGCTTATGTCACCGGCCGGATGGGCTGAGGTCCCGTGACTGGCCGGCCCGCTCGGTTCGCTCGTCCTTCATCGCGTCCATCCTGTCATCGGCCAGTATTCGGCTCCTTCGGCTGCGGTACCGGCAAAGGTGAGCACATGCTTACGCCGGGCACAGTCAATGCGAAATGAACAGCCGGCAGGGACGAGACAACGGCCTGGGGCCTGGCCCGCACAGGGACGCAGGCGCCGGGAACGGCGGCGACCGCCCGGCCGTGCACGTGCTCGCGGACCGGGTGGCCTCGGCGCTCGTGCATCACGAGCCGGGCTGGCGGCTGCCCCGGCGCAGCGCGCTGGCCCGGCGGTACGGCGTCAGCCCGGCCGAGATGGAAGCCGCGATCGAAGAGCTGGCCGCCCGGAACCTGCTGCGCAGGCTGCCGGATGGCCAGGTCTACCGGGCCAGCCCGGCCGACTACCTGATCAGGCTCGAGGGCCTGAACGACCTGCGGGCCTCGATCGACCCGATGGGCGCGATGATCGAATGCGCCTCCAGGCACGTATCGCTGCGCCGGGTGCCCGAGGACATCGGCGGCGCCCTGGGACTGTCGCCGGGTGAGCCGGTCTCGGTGGTCCGCAGCCTGTGGACCTCGGCCGGCAATCCGGCCGCCTTCTCCGCCACCTACCTGCCGGAACACCTCTCTTTCCGGTTGGCGGAGCCCACCGCGTTCGCGGATGCGCTGAAGCCGCCGCAAGCCACGTCACCGGAGCCCGGCCACACATTCCCCGCCCAGGACCGGGCGGAGGCGCACCCGGCCGGGCTCTACGTCGAACTCCAGCCACCCGCTCCCTCGGTTGCCCGGAGCCTGCGGCTGGCGCCCGGCCAGCCCGCGGTCAACGTCACCGTCAGGTTCGACGCCGTGCCCGCGGGCGGCCCGATGGCGCTGGCCACGGCGGTGCTGCGGCTGGACATGTTCCGCGTCGTCGTCGAGTCGCCACAAGCGCCCCGAGTGAGCAGTTTGACGGGCGAAGATGACGTTCTGTGGACACATACGGCTGAAGGCTGGGACCCTTGAGCCTGTCCAGTCCCTTGAACGATCCGAACTTCGGCAACCACCAGTATGCGTGTCGACTCCGTCACCGCGACCGAGCGTGTGCCGCGGGCAGGCCGGTATCTCATCCCGGGGGATACACCCCGCCGCGGTGAGCTCATTGCCGCCTGCGCGGTGCTCAGCCTGCTCGTGCACGTGCTGTTCGCCCAGCTCACGCTCGTTCTCGCCGTCGTGTTCCACCTCATCACGCGGGCCAGCAGATGGCGGCCGCAATGGCTGGCCGTGCCCGCGGGCATCGGCGTCATCTGGGCGCTCGCCGAGGGCCTGGGCCGGGCCTGGGCCGGGTTCACCGCCGGCCCTGGCGACATCGCCAGCTACCTGGGCGGGGCCTTCGGGCGCCCGGGCCGGATCCTGCACCTGGCGACGGCCTATACGGGGTTCGGGCACTGGCTGCCCCGGCAGTTGCCGCTGGCGCTGGCCGCCGCGTCGGCCGAGGCCGCCATCGCGGCCTGGCTCAACTGGCTGCACACCGACGAGTGGAAGCTCCCCGGTTACCGGGCCGGCCTGCTGACGCTCTGCCGCCGGGTGTACCTGACCCGGTTCATCTCCTCGGGCGGCGTGGTCACCAGGGACGGCGCCTGCCTGGGGCTGGACGCCGCGACCGGCTGGCGGGCGGCGGTGTCCTGGGCCGAGGTGGCCGGCGGCGTGCTGTGCGTGGGCTCGCCCGGCTCGGGCACCACGACCGCGAGCTTCCAGCTGGTACACGCGGCCATCCGGCGCCGCAAGCCGGTGATCGCGGTCGACCTGGACGCCAGCGCCAGCCTCGCCCAGTCATTCAGTTCCGTATGCGCGGCCACCAGGACCCCGCTGCACGTGTTCCCCCCGGCCGGGGAGCATACGTACTACGACCCGCTGCGCGGCGGTGAACCGGCCAGACGCACCTCGCTGGTCATGGGCATGATCGACTGGACCGGCACGCCGGACAACTACCGGCGCAGCTGCGCCGCCTATCTCACCGACCTGTTCGCGGTCCTGGACGCCGCCCCGGGTGATCCGGCCACGGCCATGCTGGACGAGATCGTGCACCTGCTCAGCCCGGCGGCGTTGCAGGCGCGGATGGGCCAGGTGCCCGGGTACCATCCCCGGCGCCAGGCCCTGGCCGAGCGGGTTCGGGTGTCCGCCAGCCTGGTCGAGGCCGAGCCACGCACCACCGCCACGCTGATCGAGCAGCTCAACGAGCTGCGCACGTCGGCGCTCGGCCGCTGGCTCGTCCCGGGTCCCGGCACCCGGCTGGATCTGGGACGGGTGGTGCGGGATCGAACCGTCGTACTGTTCTCGCTGGACAAGTCGGTGCACGGCCGGGCCGCGGCTACCATGGCCGGCCTGGTGATCCACGATGTGCTGGCGGTCTGCGCGGAGCTTCGCCGGATCGGCGTGCCCGGCGACGGGCTGGTCTGGCTCGACCAGTGCGGCGGCGTGACCATGGCCACGCTCGCCGAGCTGATCAGCCGGGGCGCCGCGGCCGGCCTGCCAGCCCTGCTGACGACAACCGCGGCGGGCCGGGCGCAACCGCTGGCGCAGCAGGTCAACGTGCTGCTGCTGCACCGGCTCACCGACCCGGCGGTGGCCGGGTGGTTCGCCGGCTTCACCGGCGAGAAGCTCGCCCCCGCCAGCGGCGCCGACCTGATGACGGCGGACTCCACACCGCGGATGCCGGCCAGCGCCGCGGCCGGGTCACGATCCCGCCCGGCGCCGGCTGGCGGTCCACCGAACGGCGAGTACGACCCGCAGTTCGGCTCGCTCAGCCAGCTCGGCCCGTTCGGTCTGGTGCGCAGGCCGGTGGTGGCCGCTCAGTCGCTGAGCAGGCTCGGCAACGGCGAGCACGTGCTCATCGTCCAACGGCCGCAGCAGCGGGTGGTTACGCTGGGCCTGACCGTACCGTCCCGGATCCCGCGGCCCGCCGCCAAGCCGCTCCCGGGACGGCCGGGCGCACAGCCCCGCCGGGGGAGCACGGGCCGGAAGGGCAACGCGGCACAGAAGGGCAGAGCGACGTGACGGCGCCGACCGCGAAGGGTGAACGCGGCAGCGGTGGCATCCCGCCGCGCCGCGGGCCCGGTCAGCCCGGCGGTGGCAGCGCGCGCAACGGCGGTGCCCGCCAGCCCGGCAGCGGCGGTGCCCGCCAGCCCGGCAGCGGCGGTGCCCGCCAGCCCGGCAGCGGCGGTGCCCGCCAGCCCGGCAGCGGCGGTGCCCGCCAGCCCGGCAG
>Ga0070733_10001624_pt1 | contig 16562 bp, 18 predicted proteins | sample Coa_R1_9_FD_66450 | JGI IMG/M metagenome (GOLD analysis project Ga0070733, IMG submission 66450) | Surface soil microbial communities from Centralia Pennsylvania, which are recovering from an underground coalmine fire - Coalmine... | ecosystem: Environmental > Terrestrial > Soil > Unclassified ... | reverse complement strand
ACCGATGAAAATTGCCATCTTGAGATTCTTTATAGCACGTGTATCGAAATGCTGAAAGCCCGAAATGCGCTATTTCGTTACATTGTACTGATTTCGTTACAACCATCTCAGTCGAAGTAAGGCGGCTGGGGAAGGTGTCCGACTCATTAGTCGTACGGCACGGACGCAGGATATAGTAACTTGGTTTCTCGTCCAGTGCGCGTTTTGCAGCGACCCGCTGGAACCTTCCAAACAGCTAGGCGCGTCTTTTGCAGCAGGGAAGGGAAGGGGGAACTGGACGGTCTTTGCTATGAAACGCAAAAGTCTTCTCGGATGGGTGCTTATTCTTGGGGGTGCCTTCTCTTTGATCTTCGGCTGGCCGTGGGGTTCGTTGGTTGGTGCGATTCTGGTTTTAGCAGGCGTCTTAGCGCTTAAACTACAACCCTTCCAGGCTCAACCGCAGTCACCACCACCGTTACCATCGACTTCAACCTCACCGAGTGCAACCCCACCGAACGATAAGCTTTCCGAGGCGGCTGCACGTGTTGTCGGCGTGATGAGCGAGATGGAGAACAGGGGAGGGCCGATTCCTGAAGAATTGACCGCGCGCGCCAAGAGCTTTGCAGATGCGGGTTTTGAAGATTGGTTCAACGACTACGCCGCCATGATCTCGAAGAATGCAACAAAACCCGTCGATCTCGGTGCATTCGCTCACAACTTTCGCTCGCAGTATGGCTGGCCGAATCGCGGATCGATTCTTGGACACGCGAATTCCTCGGAGGAGATGGATTTCGTATTGACCCGTATCGACGACTTGAGCGGGAACGTTCCGCTTCTTGAAGCCATTTTCATGCAAGCCGTTCTCGATAATGGAGACGGCCCGGAGGCTCGCTTTTTGAAAGAACGTCAGAAGCGGGGATACACTTCACTCTATGAGAATGAAGCTTGCCTTCAATGGAGAGCAAAGCCCGGTTTTTATGAAATGCAGTTGCAGCGGAGACATAACAATGTCCTGTTCCCGCCGCCCAAACGCACCGTATCAAGGAACGATCTCTACATCGCTCGCAAGCTGGACGACGAAGAGCTGATGGGTTTCATCCAAGAATGGAAAGAGTTTCTTGACACCTTTATTCACGGGGCCGACATCGTTTCCAGCTCCACGGCGGTTAACTCTTTGCATAAGCTGTACGGGTTACTAGAGAAGGCCGCAGCGATCGGTGGTGACGTTGATAGCCAGGTCGCGCAGATTCACAACGCTTATCAAGGCATACTGGAACAGCTGTACGAGTCGTTCAAAACCAATCCAGAAGCAACCCGCACTCTGAAATCCGCTGAGGAGATACGCTGGTCTGGGAGCGACAGAGTGGTGCTGAATACGCGCATCACCCAGCTACAACGAACCCCCGACAAGGCCGATGTTGTCCCGGCGCTGCTCAGCGAAGATCTCGATACTATTCGTTCTACGGTTGAGGTGCTAACTACCGGTAAGACAAACTCTCTGGAGGCCGTCCGCTCCGTTGTCTTGAAGATGATGAATGACTCCTCGGAAGTGAGCGACGTGCTTCGCCACCAACCTCAAAAGTTAGAAGCGCTCGGGATTTCTTCGGACGGGGTTACAAGCTAGAGGGCAGGGAGGGTGTAACGAAATACCGAGTTCGGTATTTCGTTACATCTGCTGGGAAGGAAAGAAGGCGGGGGGCAGGGAAGACTAGCGCCATTCTCCACCCTGAAAGACCACGATTCACCGTGATATGCTCACGCCTGAGGCCTCCGAGAACATGGCAACCACAGTCCAGGGATTCGGAACAAGCTTCGTGGGCCAGCGTGATTTTTGGCCGGATGGCTCCTACATCACAACGGAATGGGTAGTGCTGCTTTTTCTGCCGCTCATCCCACTGCGCAGCCTTAGGGTCACCGAGACAACCAGCGAAGGCGGAACGCCGTTTTACTCGAAGCAGGGCTACCTTGTGCGTCGGGAACTTCCCATCCATCTAAGGCAGGTGTTATGCGTATACGGCTTCCTGGTCTTCTATGTTGGCCTCTGCGCCCTCGCGGCCATGGCATCGCCACTACTGCCGGGTCATGCGGCTGAGATTATCCTTGTAGCGGTTGTTATTGGGACGCCGTGGCTTGTTCCGTGGTACGCCAGGGCACGAGCAAAAACACGGAGCGCCCTAGGGACACACAAATAGCATCGATGGGAGGGGCGTATAATTTGAATTGAAGGAGACTTTTAGATGCTGGAATTCTCAGCAGGCGTTGTCGCCGGGTCAGAACCTGAGCAAATCGTGGTCACTGGCTACGATCCAATCACGGGCAGTGTTCGAAACAAGTTGTACTACACAATCGATCAGTTCAAAGCTGAGCACACGAAGAATGGCGCAACATCCCAACAAATAGAAGCCGGTATTGCCGAAGCTCGTCAGAACATTCTTTACTGACAGATAGTAGGCGTAAGATGCTGTTACCTGCTCTTTCTTGTGGCCGTGGTCACGAAGGACTATTTTTCGAAACACAGCCGGGCCTCCGGTTTGTGGCTCAAATTGCAATTCGCTCCACTTCGTCGAGACTCACGTCGTCGCCGCGCCGGTCATAAAGCCCGGTCGTCCGTGACGACTCATGCCCGGCCATCTGCTGCGCCACTTCCAGGCGGCCGCCGTTTTTCAAGTAGGCCGTAATCCCGGTTGCGCGGAACGTGTGGCAGCCGATCTTCGTTTTGATGCCGGCGGCCGCCGCGCGTCTGCGGATCATCGTGTGAACGTCCTGCTGACTCATGGGGCGGTCAGTCAACGCCGTTCCGTTCTTGCTGGCGGCGGCTCGGAAAAGCCAGCCCTTTGCATCTTTCGAGATTCCGGCCTTGGTGATATAGGCTTCCAGCATCTCGTCAAGCCGGTGGTGGCAGGGCAGGGAAGTCATCTTACTGCCCTTCTCATGCAGCCGTACCCATCCCTTGCGCCCTTGGATGAAGTAATCTTCCACGCGCATTTTGATGGCGGCGCCGACGCGGGCGAACGTGAAAACCATCAGGGCAATAAGCGCGCGATCGCGCAACCCCATCATCGTATCCGTTGCGATCGCGTCCAGCAGCTCGCGGGTCTCGTCCACGTTTAACACCGGCGTCTTGCCCTTCCGGACGGAATGCTTCGGGCCGCGCACCGGGTGTGCGGGATTGGTGGGTATGACCTGCTTCACCACCAGCCAGTCGAACAGCATTCGCAGCGCGGCCAGGTGTTGCTTGACGGTCGGCGCGGCATGATCCTGCTGCAGCTCCTCGACGTAGGCTGATACGTGGATCGTTTCGAGCCGGGCCAGGTCATCGAGTCCGCGGGCTTTGCACCATTCCGAGAATCGGCTTGCGGCCTTGAAGTAGGCGCGGCGGGTGTTCCGGTTGCGGATGGTAGCGGTAAAGAAGTCGATGAACCCTTTGGCCGCGCTCGGACTGGTTAGGAATAGCGCGGGGAGCTGCGGCGCAAGCTCGGCCAAGTGCCGGGGCAGGGCAGGGGAGTTTCCTTTGGTAGCCAGTTGGAGGGCTTGGGTCATGATTTATTATGCGTGATAAAGGACGTTATCACAGATAATAATTCTTGAGGCGTGGGGATTGAAGGCAACGCTAGGGGCGGGCTTGCTCCAGATCAGTAATCCAAGTAAGGAACGGCTCCATCAGTTGCTTCGCTGGTTCACAGTACATCTGTTTGCCCGTTCCGCAATTGATCCAGGGCCAACCAAAAACGCAGAATAGCAAGCCGTCCGGAATTGACCTTCCATCTTCGGGGTCGGTTTGGCTTCGCCGGATGTTTAGCATCGCTTGCTCGAAGTCATTTTCGTCAACAAAATCACGATCATTCCAAGTCACGATAATGCTGTTTCCGTTTACAGCCCCGGCTTGACGAAACTTTCCTCGCAGTGCGTCTTCAATCTTCTTAACAGCCTCTTCTCTGGATTTAAGCTCCCTAAGTAGTCCGTCGTCGTCTCCAGCGCGTTGCTGTAATGCTGCTGGGAAACGCTGAGGGTGTGGAGGCCGAATCCGCGTGATCTCCACGTAGGACGACTTGCCGTCCCTGGAAACGAGTAGGTCAGGCATTTCCACCGTTCCCGGCGGCACGAATTTGACCTCAAAGCGTAAACTATCGAACACCAATGCATAGCGGATTTCGGTAGTGCAGTCGATCACGTCTCCTACGCTTTGCGCGTTGGCGATGCGTCTGAACACTGACTCTGCGCCCTCCAGTCTGGTCGCTTCCTCGACAAGTTTGATCTCGGCACCGGGACTGCTGGACGTTTCGCGGCTCGCCTTGAGTCTGGTCTCTGGAGAGAGCAAGGCATGGCCCATGAGCTGGCGGATTCGAGCAATCGCCTGGTCGCGCAGAGTGTTCAGCATCGTAGGAGGCACGTGATGTTGCTTATTCCGGCACGATCAGAACAGCCCCAGCGCCCCGGCTAGCGAATGCATGCTGAAGCCTTTTACGTTCCGACAACGCATCCTCGAAGACCAAGTTTGCCCGCGAGATCGTTTGCGCCTCCATAGACGCGGTGCCGTATTCGGTGACCAGCGTTCCCAGAACAAGCTCCACTTCCTCAAAAGCGAACCGAGCGCGAGTCGCCGCTTCCTTCATGCTCTGTTGAGTGAATTTTCTCTCAAGCTCGTCGATGGCCGCCAGCTCAATTGCTACCTTCTCGCGTAAAATGCGGACTGGTTCTTCTGATTCCCTCTGCATGTCAACTATTGTCTCGTAACGCTAGTTGGCGGGCCGAGGCCACGACCAAGGGAGCGAGTAGGCGCTACCGCGCGGGCAGGGGGTGTTGCGTTTGCGTTCGCCCCCTTTCCCTCATATATGAAATCGGCTCTGGCGGCGGTCGCCCGGAGAAGTCAAGGGCGCGCGGTGTTTGCGCGTTCATCGGAGTCCCGCAGTTGCGGGACGGAGACCCTTGACGGCGAGGACGACCGCATTACGCTGGTTAGCGAGGGAAAGGGGGCATCAAATTCCATGCTGCCGCAGGCAGATTCCGCGCTTTCCGATTCGCGGCTTGGGTACCGTTTCGGCTTTTCCCTTGCGGTGGGAAGTGCCGACCTTTAAGGTTGGCGGAATGATTACCGCGATAATTGTCGCACTGCTGCTAGGCACGGTAGCTGGAGCGAGCCTGGAGAATCTGCACCAGCGACCGCTCAAGAAATACATTAAAGAGCTTGAGCAGCGCCTGCAGCAGCGAAAGCAGCCCTGAATTAGTTCGGTTTTTTGCAAAATAACCCCGGCTCCCCTCGCGGGAGCCGGGGCAACCGGTGACGGTTACGCTGCGGCCTTCTGGGCCTTCGCCGGTTTCGGGGCTGGCTTCTTTTTTCTGGCCAGCTTTCGGACGGCGCGGGCGCGGATTTCCCATGAAGTCATGGGAACGGTGACGGTATCGACACCGACAGCGACTTGCTTCTGATAGAAGCTGCTGCGCAGTTCGCCTTCGACGAGGATGTGATCGCCAGAGACGAGAGTGCGGACGCCTTCGGCCAGCTTGTCCCAGACGATGACGCGGTGCCATTCGGTGTGAGACTGCCACTTGTCCGAATCCTGCGCTTTCCAAGACGTCTTGGTTGCCAGCGAGAGGACGGCGCGATTTTCGTACAGCTCGGGGTCTTTGCCGAGGAATCCGACTAATCGCACTTGGTTCTGATAGTTGGAAGCCGCCTTCGGCTCTTCCGTGTTGTTTTTGACTTTGTTGTTCATTTTGTTTTTTCCTTTTGTTTTAGAAGGTTTGTTCCTTCACCAGAAGGAACGCGGAACAAACCGCACGAAGACAAAAGGGGAAAAGCGGAGCTGCCCGGCGTTGCCGTCTGGCGGCTCGAAGCAGCGGGCATGACAGACTTGCTCTGGCGGGATTCGCTGCCGGGACATCACGGACATTGCGGCCCGTCGTCGCCCAGAGTTTCACGAACGGCGGAGCGCGTGAGATGACGACGGTTGGGCCAGACGAGGGGCCGCGCCGTGATGCCAGCCTGCCAGTCGGCAAGGCCGGTTACTGGCGACGCGGACAGATGAACAAGAAAACAACACGTCGTAAAGAGCCGGGGGCGGCGGAATCAGAACCAAGGGCGAAAGCGGACAGCTCTCAACCCCGACAGCACGAAAATGTCATCTCGCTAACCAAATGGATTTAGCGCATTCGGCGAGTGGCCACGCCTGACGATGGTTCACTTTTCCATCGTGATTGAGACCTTGAAGCTTCCGGCGTTGTCCCGAAAATATTTTTCTGGATCGACTGGAACAACCACGTCGTTGACTCCCAGAAACAATTGGCCAGCGTTGGCGGCAGTGAATCTCCCAACTGGTGAGGCATTGAATGGCTCAGCGTCGCCGATTCTCGCGGCCAAGCACATGTACGACGAGCCATGACCGAGCAAGAGATGGTACTGTCCGATACCAAAACGCGGCTCGTAACCCCAGCCTGCCGGGCCAACCCACCGAAAAGCGCCATCCTTGCGGCTTGTGGAGCTTGTTACGGTTCCATCTGCCTCAATCCGGATAACTTGTCCCTCCTTGACCGAGATCGCTGTAGGAGTCCACATCTTTTTAGCATCCACAACGATGCTGCTGCTCCCGTCTTCAGCTTTCGTCCTCGGTGCAGGAGTAGGTGGAGGTGTAATCTCAGTGGACGGCGGCCCAGATTCAACGAAGTCCCTTTTACCGTGAAGAAGATCGACCTGACAGACCGGGGGAGTAGTTGGAGTGGGCGGTTTTCGCTCGCTCGGACTGACTGGAACATCGACTTTCAGGGTGATCTCGCGGGTCGATTCTCCACGGTGGAGGGGTTGGGTGAATTGCTGGAGCGCGTTGCAATCCAATCGGAAAAGGGGGCCGAAATTTTGATGCTTCCTCAAGTCATCAATGGTCGTGATACTGACGTGCCAAACAACGCTGCCTCCATTGTCGTCAAGAGACCAGCTCCCTCGACCGTTGGGACGCCATAACACCCTGCCCATTTCGCTGTGGATGGCGTTGTCAGTGAGAGACGGTGCGCCGCCGAGAATTTTTTCAGGAAAGCCTTGCCGCCGAAGGTGGATGCCGTCTTCGAGGAGTTGCGCGGTATCGTTGCCGGTAATCAAGTAGAGACGCCACAGAAGGGCCGGGGAGGCTTCTTCCACGGCCAGAATCCGAATCGGGGCGGGGTCAGGCTTGACGAGGACGGTATTGATATCGACGTGCATCGCGTCGAGTCTTTCCTGAAAGTGTTTGCTGTTATTTCTATAGTCGGCGCGGAGGACTGGATCGTCCATGTCGAGCTTTTCAGTCATCGGATCGGGGACGTAGTTCCCCGCGTAATCGAGACGATAGAAGAACTGCTCTTGATGATGGACTTCGTCATCCATGTGATAGAACATCCTCGGGTAATTGCATCCGGTCAGGGCGCAAATTAAGAGAACGACGGCTAGTCCCTTCGCTGTCGCTGCCATTCGTTCCTCTCCCAGCGTCCGATGATGACGCCGTCGATGATGATGGTGATTCCAAGGCACAAAACGAAGAGTTGGGCGCAATGGAGCCAGTTGACCTCGACGCCGAAAAAGTAATTGCGGAGGAGCCAGAAGCCCATCAGCGGAATGTAGATTCCGGCCAGAATTTTCGTCCAGACGCAGGATGAGTGGAGCCATCCATAAGCGAAGGAGATGACCTGCAAAATTACGATCACCGCGACAAAGGGGTAACGCCAGAAACCGACGAGCCAGCCTCCGGGGTCGGTAATGTTCTCGCCCGGCAAAGTTGCTCCCAGAAGCAGCGGGGCCAAGTAAACGTAGAAAGCCGGGTTGCTGAGGCGGACGTTCCGGATTAGCCAATCCCCGGGGGCGTCGCTATCTTTCCTCCACTTCAAGCGGTCGTTCGGGATCATAAATCTTCCGCTTTTCTCGCGGCTACCACGCGCTGCCGGGCTTCCCACAGGCCCCGAAGCGTGAGCGGCACAGCGGCAAGAAAAATCTTCATTCTCGTAGTCTGAAAGGGTGGAGGATCCATGATGTAGGCCCACGGTTGCCGGTTGAACCACATGAGCCACAGCGGGGGCGCGTGGAATTGGTCGAAAAAAACCCGGAGCCATCTTTCGCCGGTCGTCGCGAAACGCCGTCCGGCAACGACGAGAATCGCTTCGACCTGGCCCTGTTTTTTGGGGTCGGTGGTATTGATGTTGCTGTCGTTGAGTGTCCTCTTCAGGTCGGCCCCGCGGCGCAAGCCGGTGAATATCCGGGGCTGGACATCGTAGTCGAGCTGTTCACTTACACTCTCGCTGACATTTTTCGTGGGTTCAGTTTCACCCTCTAACGGCCGCCCGTAGCTGACGTTGGCGCTGAATCGCTTCACAAGAATTCTGCCGATGCTGTCGGCGGCCCAGAGATTTGTTTCCGGTTCGAGGTTCTGGCAAAAAAAACGATTCTGAAGGTTGCCGACCATCGAGGAGACTCGCGCTCGGCCCGCGCTGTCGCTGGCCATTTCGGCGTTGAAATTGGCAATGTTCTGGGTGGCGTAGACAGTCAGGCCCCGATTGCTCCGGGCGGTCGTTTGGAAAAGAAAATCGGACTTGTTGACCCAGAACTGCGCCTCGTCCACCGCGATAAAGATCGGTCGTACCGATTCAATCGGTGGAGTCTTGAGTTCAGGCCGTCTTTCGATGGCTCGTTGGATGGCGTGCTTCCAGATCACGCCCGCGAATTTGCTGATGAGTTCAAATTCGGGAATGTTCAAGTTGACGATGAGGATGCCGCCTTTGAGGACGTGGTCAGGGCTGATCGTCAGCTCGCCCATGAACAGGTTGCGGAGCGGGAAACGCAGAAACAGGTCGAGAAAAACGGTCAGGGTAATCGAAATGGAACTGCGCGTTTTGTCGCCCAGAGCGACCCATTCAATCGTGAAGTATTTTTCGGCAAGGTAGAGTTCGTTGGCGCGCGCCGGGCCGCCTTTCTCTTTGGCTTCCATCAGCAGTTGCAGGGAGAAGAGTTTTTCGGGGTCATCCAAGTCGTTCGGCCCTTGCGGGAGGCTTTGCACCAGTTCGAGAACCAGCCCAAGATCGACTTTCCCGCGAGCGGTAATGATGACCTCAAGAGCGTGACGAAGGAGCTGAGTCATCGCGTTCTCGAAAAACTTGTCGTCGTTGCCGGAGGAGCGGGAAACCTCCGAAACTTGGGTCAGCAATCGCACGACGTTTTCGATGATGACTTTGCCCTCCCCGTATCGCTGGGCCTCATAGGTCAGGAAGTTGAAGCAGAGCGGCGGCGGATTATTCTCGGACTCGGGCAGCTCAAAAACGACGACATCTTTCTCCCGGCTTTCGGCTCTGACGATCATCATGCAATCGTCGAAAGACTGCTTCTTGGCGCACAAAAAAATGCCGCCGAAACCATGCCGGAGAAAAGAGCGGAGGACGTACTGAAACGGGCCGGTAGTTTTGCCGCTGCCGGTCGCTCCAAATATCAACGTGCCGAGGCTGGCCTCGTCCAGCGTCCAGTTGTCCTGGGGCGAGAAGCGGAGAAGCTCAAGATGGCGCGGCCAAGATGACACCGAATCATAGAATACTCTGACTGAAAAGCCTCAGGGGGCTAGACTTCGCGGGCGGGGAGCGGGAGGAGCTGCAGCTCCGGCATGGGAAAATGCTTCCGGTTGTCGGTGAGAAGCGGCACTTCGTTGCGCAAGGCGACGGCCGCAATGGTCACGTCGGTATAGGAAAGGGTTTGCCCTTTCTTCTGCCAGTCGCGGCGCAACAGCCCGGCTTGCCGGGCGATTTCCGGGGTGACGGGCAGGTACTCCAAGCTATTCAGGAAACCAGCCGTCCGCTCCTCTTCGTCGGGCCGAAGACCGGCGTAAACCTCGGTCAGGTTCACCGGGCAGCAGGCAAGAACGTGTCCTTGCTCGATGAGCTGCTCAAGGAATTGGGTGCGGCCGTAACGCCCGTTGAGGTGATCGAAAATGACCGACGAATCCAGAAGGATGACGGCCATCAGGGGGTCTGGTTTCGGCGGATGGCGTCGTCGAATCGTTCATCGGGTTCGGAGCGGATTTTCTCGACGTAGGCCGCACCGCCTTGGGCCAGTTCCGGGTGATGCTCCGGGTTCCATGAGCCGGAGGAAAGCTTGAGGGCCTGACGCTGTTTGTTGCGCCGGACATCTCGCCACAGGAGATCGACGACGTAAGGCGTCCGCCGCTTATGCTCGGCCTGCGCCAACACGTCTAGCTCGCGCGCGAGTTCCTCCGGTATCTTGATGACGTTCTGCATGGGTTCCTTTGTCGGTTCCTCGGCTGGGTACCTGCCTTGGTACCTCAACTTAAATCTTAACCCGGCCGGTGTCAAGTTCGGGTTTAGGCTCCCCCTCCTCGACGGGTCGAGGAAGTCTAAGGCGAAGCCTTAACATTGGTGTCTTCCTAATCACTTCATTGGCTCCATTTCCTGAAATCTGGGGTAAGATTTATTCAGCCATGCTAACGATTCGAGCCATGACCGACGGCAAAAACTATGCCGCCAAGCATCTCGAATATTCAGACTACCTCGACGAGAACAACAAGACCAAAGGTCTGTGGATGGGCAAAGCGGCGGAGCGTCTCGGCCTGACCGGGCAGGTCACACTTGAGCAATTCGAGAAGCTCCGCGAATGCGAACATCCCGAAACGGGCGAGTTCCTCCGGCAACGGAAAAGTGCAGATCGCCATGCGGCCGATGGCTCCAAGCAAAGCAACGCGGTCAACTTTTTCGACCTGACTTTTTCCTCTCCCAAAGGCCTCTCCTCGGTCGGCGTTTTGGAAGACCCCCGGCTTTTGAAAGCCCACCATGAGGCGGTGGCCGATGCCATCGCCGAAGCCGAAAAACTGGCATCGGTTGAAGACCAGCGGGGCGGCCAAAAGCGGGTGCGCCAGACCGGCAATCTGGCGGTGGCAACCTACGACCACGACACCAGCCGCCAGCTCGACCCGCAAGTTCACACCCACGCGGTGGCGTTCAACATGAGCTATGACGAAGCCACCGGAGATTGGAAGTCGCTCCACTCCCCTACCCTCTACGAACGTCGCGGCTACCTGACGGAGGTGTACCGAAATTCGTATGCCGCGAAGGTGATGGATTTGGGCTATCCAATTGAGGATCGCCTAAACGACAAAGGCACCGACCTGAGTTTCGACCTCAAGATGGTATCCCCTGCCCTGTGCAAAAAACTGAGCAAGCGGAGCACCCAAAAAGAGGAAGCGATCGCGGATTTCATTCGCGATCGGGGACGGGAGCCGACCGACAACGAAGTGGCGGTACTGGTGCGAGCATCCCGCGAATACAAGCTGCGGACAATCTCGACGGCCGAAGTCCGGGCCCTGCAGCGGGCCGGGCTGACTCCGGAGGAGGCGCAGGAACTGAAAGCGGCCAAGGAACACGCCTTGCAAAATCGGTCGCGGCCGGAGCGGATGCCGGCGGCGGCCTGCCTTGAGTTTGCGACGGAGCATATTTTCGAACGGGTATCGGTCGCTCCGGAGCATGAAGTGCTCGAGCAGGCTCTCCAGTTTGGCCGCGGCCAGGTCAACCTCGAGGAACTGAAAACGGAGCTGCAGCGGCAACGGTCGACGAAAGTTTTGTTCGGGGCCGATGGTCAACTGGCTACGAAAGAAAGTCTCGAACGCGAGAGCCGGATGATTGCGACGATCAACCGGGGCAACGGCCAATTTGAGCGGCTGGGGGGCGACCAAAAATTTGTTGCGGACAGCAAGTTAACCGAGCAGCAACAGAAAGCGGTTTCGTTCGTGCTCGGCTCGCGCGACATGGCGGTGTGCATTCAAGGTGCGGCCGGGGCCGGAAAAACGGAGGCCTTGGTCGACCTCCGGCGCGGGCTGGTTAATGCCGGTCGTGAATATATGGCCCTCGCCCCGACCAGCACGGCCGTCGCGGCACTGAAGGAACGCGGCTTCGGTGAAGCCCGGACGATTGAATCGCTCTTTGCCGGTACGAAAGCCCCGTCGCTGGAAGGCAAGGTCTTGATTGTCGATGAGGCGGGCATGGTTTCCAGCAAGCAGATGGCCCGGCTCTTGGAGGCGGCGGAAAAAGCCAAGGCGCGGATTATCTTCGTTGGGGACGTCAAACAAATCCGCTCCGTCGAGGCGGGCGATTCGCTCCGGATTCTGCAAAAAGACTCGATGCTGAAAACGGCGAAGATCACCGAAGTTTTCCGGCAGCATGAGAAGGCGATGGGCGGCAAGTATCGGCCCGCCATGGAAAAGCTCTGGAATGATCGCGTCGAGGGCTTCAAGCAAATTGAGGACATGGGCGCGATTAAAACGGTTCATTACAATGACCGGGCGCAAACGGCCGTCGATTCGTTTTTTGAGGCGAAAAAGAAGCTCGGGCCCGACAAGACGGTGCTGGTGATCTCACCGACCCACCGCGAGATTGATAGTTTCAACGACACATTGCGCGACACCCTTAAGGCCTCGGGCAAGCTGCAGGGCGGCCAGAAAGTCGATAGTCTTCATGCACTGAACTGGACAGAAGCGCAGCGGAAAGACGTGCGGCGATACAAGCCCGGTCAGGTGCTCCTTTTTCACAAACCAACGACGGGGACGAAAAAGAATGAAGCCATCACGGTGCTCCGCACCGAAAAAGGAAAGATCATCGGCCAGCGGGCCGATGGGCGGGAAATCGCGCTGACCGGAAAGCAAGCGGGTTGTTTCGGGGTGTTTTCCAAGCGCGAGATCGAGCTGGCCCCCGGTGACCAGATTCTCATGCTGGCGAATCGGAAAGAGCACGGGCGCGGCGGCCTTGAGGTTACGAACGGAGATATCGACGTGGTTCGGATGGTGGATCCGGCGGGCCGCATCCACCTGAAGGATGGTCGAATCCTTCCGGCCAACTATCGGCAATTCAAGTATGGGTACGCGGTGACGGCGCACCGTTCGCAGGGCAAAACAGTGGACGGCGTGATTGTGTCGGCCGACCGGATGGCGGGCGAATTGTTTTACGTCGCGGTGTCGCGGGCTCGGGAATACCTGCAAGTCATCACCAGCAATTTGCCGTTGCTGAAAGAGACGGTCGCCGTCGACGGCACGCGCCTTTCTGCGACGGAGCTGGCGAAACAATCCGAAGGGCAGGAACGTAAGCGGCAAAGGCACACTGTATGGGGCAAAGCGAAGGTCTGGGCGAAACACCAAGCGCGAGCTTGGCAGCAAAAAATCTTCCGGGTAGAAAAACAGAAGACCGATGCACGACCACGCTCCGACGTCCCACCCACCCGAAGTAATCAAGCGGAGCGAGGGCCTGTTCAACAGCGAGGAGGGCAAGATCGCAGTGGATAGCGTCACCGCGCCGAAAAGCGTTTATCTCGACAAAGAATTTGCTTCACCGGGCGTCGTCTTCGAGCCGTTGAAAGACCGCAAGAAAAGCTTTCTCTACGGCAGCTTTCAATGGTGCGAGGGGGACGATGAGGAAGTCATCATCATGTTCAGCACGCATCGCGTCATTCTGAAGGGGAAGCGGCTCGGCCACTTGCCGGAAGAATTTAGCGGCCAGAAGGTTCGCCGCGTCTGCGTGGTCGGCCGAGCCGACAAGATGCTGTCGGACAATGCCGACGTGAAAACGGCGGTTGTGACTGAAATCAAAATTGACCGACTGAGTGACGAAGGCCAGCCGGAGGAATAACCCTACGGGGAGGCTCTGCCTCCCCGAACCCCTCCGGGATTTACCGCATTTGGCAGGATGCCTGTTCTAGCCCCAGAGAGTTTCGGCCAGGCGTCGGCATTGTCCGCGACATCCGGGGTCGAGAAGAATGGCAAGTCCGATTGCAGCAGCACCCAATTTTAGAAAACCGAGCAGCGCATTCGGGTCGAAGGACGGTTGCGCCGGAGGAATGACGATCACTGGCTGATAACGCTGGGCCGGTGGAAAAAGTTGGTCTGTGGGAACGATCATAAGCTGAAGCTCTCCCTGAACAATTGTACTTCGCTTCGTTTGAAACAAGAAGGCCGGAGAAGGTTTCCCCTCTCCGGCTTTCAAACAAGGGGCTGTTAGGCCTCCCGCACCCAGATCGGCGCTCAGGTCGCATCCCTGCGTTGCCCTATCCTCCGCTGGGTGACTTTATAGTGAATCAGTTGGTTTTCGGAATCAAGCCTCTTTGCTCTTTGGGTTCGTTCTGAGCGGCTGGCTGTCGGTTCCGCGGTTCCCTGCCCTTTCGGTTCGTTAACGCCTCTGGTGGCCGTTTGTGGCCTTCCGCCGATGCCTTAAATCCCCGGCGTGAGCAACCGAAGGGTTGCGGTAGCCGGTTTGTCTGGGGCGGCTGGTAAGCCGCGACTTAAACGTTGGTTCCGATGGGTTTTTGGTTTGCTTTCAAGGAGAGGTTTTGTTTTGAGGTTTGGGGCGAAGCCCCAACTAAAAAATTTTTTGGAGCGCGGCCGTAGGCCGCCACCTTCGGTGTCGCGGTTTTCCACTTTTCCTCGGCCTACTACTACAGGTTTCTTTCTATAGGAAAGAACTACAGGAGGGCGCGTTTTTAGATGTAAGTGATTGGTGGGACTGACTTTCCAAAAAGTGTAGCATGGAGAGAATAACGTGTGGGCATGGAGAGAATAACGTGCTTTTGCCACTTAGCGATCCTCCGTTCATGGAAAGAATAACGTGGAAAACTTGCTGCTTCCACAGGGTACCTGTGGATAACGAAAGGCCTCAACCGGGAAGGCGGGCGGCGATGGCTTTGGCATGTTGCAGCACGAGGCTGTTTCCGTCTGCCGAGAGATCAACGGGGCAGTCTGGCCAGATGTCTGGAGCCTTGATATGGGCCAGCCACCGCTTGACCTGCCGCCGAAATTCAAAGGTGGCCGTCTTGTCTGAAATCCCCAACTGCCGGAGAAGGCCACTCTCCCCTACAAGAGGAATCAGCGTCTCCCTTTTGGCCGTCCAGCAACGCCAGACAAGCCACGTGTAGAAGTCCAGCTCGGCGGGGGCATTGGCCAGAATCTTCACCGCATCGAGGTTGATCGGGATGGGATGCCGCTTGAGTTCATTCCAAAAATTCTCGCTGAGAAGAATCTGGTTTTGGAAGTCCTCGCTGGGGAGCTGCTGCTGGTCGAGGTGTTTGGTGTACCAGACCTTCATCCGGTCGAAGAAATGGAATCGGGCGTAATCGTGAACGTAGGCGCGCGGCAACTCGTCACTCGTGCCGAAGAAAATTGTTGCGCCGAAGATGCGCTGAAAGCCATCGACGAGGCGGCGGTAGTGAGGGCCATCCTTGGGCAGTCCGAAGGTTTCGAGAATCTCAGCCGCGCTCTTGAACGTGATGAAGCGATCTTTCTGGCGCAATGCAAGCGTGGCAACCCAGATCGGTATGAGACGATCTTGGCCGAAGGGTAGGCCAAACTGCGGATGGCCGGTGATCTGAAGCAGGAATTTCCCGTTGCGGCGTTCATGGAGAAGCATTCCCTTGGCTGGTCGTTTCACCGGCAACCCGCAAAGCACGAAGGGCCGGGAGCTGTAGACGAGCTGTTGCTGGCGGGGCGTATCGCCGGTGCGGGCCATTTCAATGGCTTCGGCCCGGAGCAGCTTGCGCTTCGAAATGACAAGCTCGTTAGTTCCCTGCCCTGCAAGTTTCTTGAGGGCTTCACTGGCTTTGACGATGTCGCTGAGCTTGTCCATTTCTCGGCTGGGTTGGTGTAACGCTTTCTGTATTTCGTTACACGCCGCGCTGTTCCCGAAGCAAGCCGATCGCTTCGACGATTAGCTCGGTCATGGAAGTTCCCTGCTGGGCGGCAAGGGTCTTCAGCTCGCGCTTGAATTGAAGCGGGACTCTGAGGTTAAGTGTCTCCTGTCCTGACGGTTCGGGTTTGCTGAGATTGCCCACAGTGCGGGTTAACGGCGGGGGTGCGCCTTTGCGCGATTTCTGGGGCGGCGCGATGTTAGCCATGAATTGCTACCTTTCCTTTCTTTTGGAGCTTGTCGAGGTGGTTGACGATGCTTTGTACAAGGAGGTCGCTGCGTTCGTTCAGGGTTGGGAAACGGGTTTCGGTCAGAGTGCGGCCTTCGTCGCTGGCGCGGCGGTAAGCTGTTTTTTCGGGAATCTCGCCCTTGAGGACGGTGTACCTGGCTTGATCGATGTAAGCGCGGGCCTCTGAAATCTCGGCTTCACTCTCCCCTACCCTGCACAGAACGAAACTGATCTTGGCCCGATTGATTCCCTTCTTTACCAGCTCGTGAGCCAGCAAAACGGACGGCTCCAAGTCGTCGAGCGCTAGGCCGGTCGGTAAAACCACCATTTCGGACGCCTCGGCGATCTTCAGTGTCCCAGCGGTGGAATGCGGCGGGCCGTCGAGAATCACCAAGTCATACTGTGCGCCGATCTTGAGGGCTTGCTCGACGCTGCCGAACCGCTCCACGGGGATAACGGGGTTGACGGCGGATTGCAGGCGGCGGGCCTGCCAGTTGAAGCTCGTGCCTTGGGACACGTCGAGGTCGGCAATCTTAACCGTCCAGTTCGCCTTGGCGTATTCCCTTGCCACAAGCCGCGCCAGAGTGCTTTTTCCGACGCCGCCCTTCTGGGAAACCATACCGATGAAAATTGCCATCTTGAGATTCTTTATAGCACGTGTATCGAAATGCTGAAAGCC
>Ga0070733_10001622_pt1 | contig 16587 bp, 12 predicted proteins | sample Coa_R1_9_FD_66450 | JGI IMG/M metagenome (GOLD analysis project Ga0070733, IMG submission 66450) | Surface soil microbial communities from Centralia Pennsylvania, which are recovering from an underground coalmine fire - Coalmine... | ecosystem: Environmental > Terrestrial > Soil > Unclassified ... | reverse complement strand
TTCCGTTTCATTGACGCCGACCACTTCGCCACCGACTGGCAGTTCTACGAAGGCGGCAAACCCAAATTCAACGAAGCCGTCCAATACACTCGAGTACGATAGGAGAACTTATGCCAAGCTTCATGCTATTGCTTTACGGCAATCCGGAAACCTGGGCGAACTTCGGCCCCGAAGACATCCAGAAAGCCATCCAAAAATACATGGCCTGGGGAGACAAGCTGCGCAGCTCCGGTGCTTTACTCGGCAGCCACAAACTCGCCGACGATGCCGGCAAGGTCATGCGCGGACAAGGTAAGGTCCGAGTCACCGACGGCCCCTACAGCGAGACCAAGGAGGTTCTCGGCGGCTATTACCTGATCAAGGCCGCGAACTACAACGAGGCGGTCGAAATCTCGCACGGTTGTCCCTCTCTGGAATATGGGGGCACGGTCGAGGTGCGCCAGGTCGATCCCATGGACGAAGCAGCCTGACGTACGGCCACCGGCGAACCGCTGTGAACGACACGATTCCTGCTACTCCCGATGTACTGGTTGACCATCTGTTCCGCAACCGCGCGGGGCAGATGGTCGCCTATTTGACCCGTCTGCTTGGCCCTGAGCATCTCGACCTCGCCGAAGAAGTGGTACAGGAAGCTCTGCTTAAAGCTCTTCAGAGCTGGCCATATTCCGGAATCCCTCGCAATCCCGCAGGATGGCTCTTCCGCGTGGCCCGCAACACCGCGCTGGACGCCATTCGCCACCGCACCATGGCCGGAGAAAAAAACATTCAATTTGCGGCGGAGCGCATTCGTGACGCCGAGGCGGTGGTGCAATCCAATTCCGATCTCGAAGAACAGGTCCGTGACGACGAACTGCGGATGATCCTAATGTGCTGTCATCCCACTCTGCCGCGTGATGCCCGCGTGGCGCTCAGTCTGAAGACCGTTGGCGGTTTCAGCACACGCGAGATCGCCCGTGCATTCTTGTCTGATGAACCGACGATCGCGCAACGGCTGGTCCGCGCTAAGCGGCAGATTCGCGAGACTGGCATCACCTTCGAGCTGCCAGCCGGAGACGACCTCGCCCTACGCCTTGAGTCGGCGCTGGAAGTCATTTACTTGATGTTCAACGAAGGTTATACGGCGCAATCGGGCGAAGACCTGGTGCGACACGATCTTTGTGGAGAAGCACTGCGATTAGCAAAGCTGCTCGCCACTTCCCCGGTGGGAACGCCGCAAGTTCATGCGTTGGTGGCTCTGATGGCATTTCAAGCTGCCCGCTTGCCCGCGCGCGTCGATTCCGCCGGAGAATTGGTGCTGCTCGAAGACCAAGATCGCAGCTTGTGGGATGGGAAACTAGTCGCGATGGGCTTTCATCATTTCAGCGAGTGTTCAGAAGGTACGTACCTCTCGGCGTACCACGTGCAGGCAGCCATCGCGGCCGTTTACGCTGGCACTCAGGAAACGAAGGACATCGACTGGTCCGCCATTCTGAGTCTGTACGACCAACTGATGGAAATCAGCCCTTCGCCGGTGGTTGCCCTAAATCGCGCTGTAGCGATCTCGAAAGTAGAAGGTCCACAGTCTGCTCTTGCCGCCCTCCGGCCTCTGAGCGAGGACCGCTCGCTGCGCAACTACTATTTGCTGCCAGCCGTGCAAGGCCGCCTGCTGCTTGATCTCGGCGACCGCGAAGCCGCTGCCGACTGTTTCCGTCAGGCGCTGGAACGGCCATGCTCCGAGCCGGAGAGACGATTCCTCAAGCGGAAGCTAGCCGAGTGCTCGATAGCGGAAAACATCTGAGCCCACTCGGTCAACCTGTCGTTACTTCATGTTGAGGAAGACTGTGAGTTGAGAATCCAAGCTGACCAAATCAGGTCTGCCATCGCCATCCAGGTCACAGAGCGCCAGATTGCTAGGTGAAAAGTTGCTGGCATACGCCTGGGCTTTCCGAAATGTACCATCGCCGTTACCCAGCAATACCAGAACATTCCCGACATCCTGGTTCGTAGCCCCGTCGTTCGCCACAGCAATATCCAATTTGCCATCGCCATTGAAATCAGCCACTACCAAGCCGGCAGCTCCCACGCCGGCTTGATAATGCAGAGGTTTATTGAAGGTTCCGTCCCCGTTGCCGAGGAGAACATTTCCGTCCAAGGCTAGATCAAGGTTACCGTCGCCATTGAAGTCACCAGCGCCGGCGCCGAAGCTGGAAGGAGCAAAAGGAATCTTCGTCGCCGCTTGAAGCGTGCCATCGCCGTTGCCGAGAAACAAGCTGGGATTGCCGCCGAAACCGCTTCCGACTGCCACGATGTCGAGGTTATGGTCATTATTGAAATCACCCACAACCAGAGCTGGTCCCCCGGTCTTGAAACCATAACTTACGGGGTTCTGGAAAGTACCGTCACCGTTGCCAACCAGAACCTCCAGCGAGACCGGGGTACCGACGGCAAGGTCATGACTCCCACCTGTATTGAGATCCGCAATCACAACTGTCGTCCCCGATGGAACCACATACTTGGCGCCTATTTGGAAAGTGCCGTCACCGTCCCCCAGAAGAATAGTAAGTTCTCCAGTGCTCAAAGCCGCCAAGTCAAGCTTGCCATCATGATTGAAGTCACCGGCCGCAATGGAAATCAATTGCCCGCCGACCGTAATGCTCTTCCGACTCTCGATGCCTCCCTTGCCATTACCCAGCAGAATCAGGACCGTGCCTCCGCCCGACACCACGGCCATATCCTGACGTCCGTCGTTGTTGAAATCTCCGAACGCCACCTCGCTGACCGCACTCAGATCGAGATCCTGTGCGGCGGCCAAAGCGCCATCTCCGCGGTTCAGCAGTAAGCTCACGGCGCTGCCCCCGTCAGGAAATCCGGGGTCTGCGGTCACGACGTCCGTATTACCGTTCTTATTGAAGGATCCGAAGGCTACGGAAATCGGGCCCAGACCCGCCACATAAGATTTAGTATTCGGGAAAGTGCCGTCACCTTTATTGAAGAGAAGATTGATTGTATTGTCGGCATTGCCGACTACCAAGTCGGGCTTGCCGTCATGGTTGAGGTCGGCGGTGCCGATGGTGTTCGTACCAAAAAACACATTCAGATAGCTTGCGGCCGGCTGGAAAGTGCCGTTGCCATTACCGAAAATAACCTTGACGTGGTTGCCGGATGCGACCGCAATATCGAGGTCATGATCGCCGTTGTAATCGCCCACCGTGATCGCGCCACCTCCCGCACCCTTGATGTTGACCGCCGACTGGAAGCCGCCGTTCCCGATGCCCAGCAGCAAACTTCCGCCGCTCGATCCTACGGCCACAAGATCCAGTATGCCGTCCCCATTGAAATCGCCAGTGGCGAGCGAAACTGGACTCTGTAATGTGTTATAGAATGTGGCCCCATTGAAGGCCCCATTTCCAAATCCCAGCATAACGGCGACGCCGTTGTTGCTGATGCCGTTTCCACTGATGACCGCCAAGTCAAGGTATCCGTCGCCATTAAAATCTGCGGTGATGATCGCCTGGGGCAGCAGGTTCCCGGTGGCCTCTCCAGCCACATAGCCCACGGCGGGCTGGAAGGTACCGTTACCGTTGCCGAGCAGAACCGAGACATTCTGCGGGCCGTAGGCGTCTAACACAGCAATGTCAAGGTTCTTATCGCCATTAAAATCGCCGACCACCACCGACATCGGGCCCTCGCCGGCGCTGAGAAACGTTGGAGGACCTAGAGTGCCGTTACTTTGGCCCAAGAGCACGGCGACATTGTTGCTAATCGTGGTGCCAAAGCTCGCGACTACGACGTCCGGGATTCCATCATTGTTGAAATCGCCTACTGCGATCCCGGTCGCACCCGAGTCGACGCTTACCGGAAAGTTTCGCGCCGCTTGGAATAGTTGTTGAGCTTGGAGTTGGGTGAGGAGGACGAGAACCAGAACTGGAAGTGTTGCTTTGATGCCTGGACAACTCATGGGGAACTCCAACTCAGACTATGGGTTTCTTGGCGGGAACCTTATTTCAAACCCCGTTGACTGCAACAGTGTACTAAACAGGACTCTCCGCGTCTAACAGCAGATATCGGGCCAAACCATCCTTCTCCATCTCGTCTCGCGGGTGCGAGACGAGCACAAGACGAATCCATTTGACGCGAGACGCCTTTCCTTAAGTATCTCTACATTTGAGCAATCTACTTAAACTCCTGCATCACCTCGGCCGGAACCTTCGGCGCAGCCGGAAAATCCACAGATGCTCCTTGCAACAGCGCCACGGTTTTTTCCGAACGTTTGGTACCGTCGTGCACAGCGATGGTATGCGGCTTGCCAGGTTCGTAACCCTCCCACAGTGAAACCCCCGCATAAGCGCCGTCTTTGCGCAGGATGTAATAGGTCATGTCCACGAAGCGCAGCTTGTTCATGTCGCTGTTGTAGTTGCGGACGATGCGCCTCAGCGCATCCATGCCTGCCTCCTGTGGTGACATTCCCCGGCGCATGTTTTCAACAATAGTGTGCCCGCCCGCCACTTTGATGTTCTCTTCCCCGCTGCCAGTCGCGCCCGCCGAGCCTACGTCCTGATCGGTATAGCAGCCGGCACCAATAATCGGTGAATCGCCCACGCGTCCGGGTAGCTTGTACGCCAGACCGCTGGTGGTGGTGCATCCGGAGATTTCGCCTTTGGCATTGAGGGCCGAGCAGTGGATGGTTCCGGTCGGAGGAAACAAGACTTTGTGTACAGCCTCCTGGCGCAGCTCAGGAGCGATTCCCAGATCAGCCGCATGCTCCTCCAGCCGCCGAAATCGTTCTTGCCATAGTTCAGACTGCGGCTTGGCGTCAGGCGCCTGCCAATGCGGATCCGCCAGCCCCGGTCCCCACCAGTCTTGCGTCGAGTGATATTCCTTCCACAGCAGCCAGATCTTGCGCGAGTGATCGGTCAGCAGATTCTCGCGCGCGAAACCCACCGCCACGGCAAATCTTTCCGCTCCCTCCCCCACCAGCATGACGTGGCCGGTATGATTCATCACCGCCTTCGACACCAGAGACACATTCTTGATGTTGCGCACGCCTCCGACCGCACCCGCTCGACGCGTCGGCCCATGCATGCAACAAGCGTCGAGCTCGACTACGCCTTCTTCGTTGGGCAGGCCGCCGAGGCCAACGCTGGTGTCATTGGGATCATTCTCCGGCCCTTGTACAACCTTGAGCACAGCATCAAGCGTATCTCCACCAGCAGCGAGAAACGCGTAGGCATCGTCCAGGTAGTTGAGGCCATTGTGGGCACAAATCATGACGGGGCCCTTACCGGAAAGGACGGTCTCACTCTTTTTTGACTCTTGCCCATTAACCTCGGGATCGAGCAGACCCAACGACAACGAACCCATGACAGCAGTGCCCAGAAAGTCGCGGCGTGAGACGGTCATCTTCCCTCCGGGGAAATTCTAGATAGTGAAGCGTGACAGAATATCACGCCGGACTGGCATCAGGAGGCCGTCGCCAACACTCTGCCCTTGCTCTGGTCGGCTCGGAAGCGCAGTAAGGCTGCGATGTTCCCGGCAGCATCGAACTCGGGATCATCCTTCACATAGAACAACTCAATGTCGCGGCGAATGGCGACCGGAATAATAGCGTCACATGCGTCTTCCAGTTCCTGGGTTTCGCGTCCGCAAGCGGCGCAATAGCGAACGATGTGAGCATCGAGGTGACCGCAGCCGGTGCATTCCACCGCTGCATGAGAGAATCTTTCTCCGATCAGCAGGGTCTGGACCTCCCCGAGTTCCAAAGAGCGCAGTACCCGCCTCAATCCCGTAACTCCCCGGCTATTGCTTTTCGCCTGGTTAAGAACCTCCGCCACCAACTCCCGCCGTCGACCGTCCATCGACTCCCGCAACATCCGGCTTGCCTGTTCCTTGATTTGGTCACTTGTGATTTTGCTGACGTCGCATGAGAAGTGGCCGAGCAGCCGTTCCTTAACGTAGGGATGAAGGTGTGACTCGAGTTGATGCCAATTGCCATCGTGGCAACCGATAATCAGTTTTTCGCAGATTCCCTTCTCCAGAGCTTCACGCAGGTGCTCGGCAACATCCTTGAAGTGATGCAAGGCATCATCCTGCAGGCGGCGCTGGGCCTGTCCACCCTCATAATTGGCATGACCACTCCGCTTCTCCTGGTGAAGCGCCGACGTGCGGAACAATCCTTTCCGCTCCTGCAAGTCGTCCAGCCGTAGATCAAAGAACCGGGCTTTCTGACGGTCTACCAGCGCCACCCACAGCAAAGGCTGGGCGCCCAGCACTTGCGCCAGAGGCTTTAAATGGAACTGCCGATTCACCACCAGCTGGGTTCCTGACAATTTTGCGGGCAGGTCGAATTCCCGCCATAAATTACGGCTGCCGCAGGCAAAGATCGCCTTGGCTCTCGCCTGGTTGCCGTGCAACCTTTCGGCCACAGCCAGGATGCGGTTTAGATCGGCCTTCGTGGTGCCATTCTTCCCCTGCTTCTCCGCCTCGCGGAGCGCGTTACGGACCAGATCCTTGACCAGAATGGCCTCCTCACGGTGAGACTTGTCGTGGGGAATGCCGGGTTCGAAATAAAAGCTGAGAGCGGCGTTCTCAGGTCCATTGCTGCGGAATTGCGCCAGCTCACGGATGTCTTCGCGCGTAATCATTAGGGATTCTCCTGCGTGCTTGGATGCCGCCGTTCAGGTTCCTGTGGGCCGCTCCATCTTGCCGTTCGACTTACGCCACCGGCCCATCAGTGGTGCAGAGTGGCGCAGGTGTTCCCGTGCTATCGCGATAGAACTGCGTACTTCATCAGGCTTGCGGTCTGTGATTGCCGCAATTTCCTCCACCGAGAACCCCTCCAGGGCGTGCAACAGGAAGGATTCGCGGTCAGGCCGCTGCGCGCCGTCCAGGGCGAGCTGTACCAGCGTGACCAGTTCATCGGAAGAGGCGATATCCTCCGGCGTGGCGATACGCCGATCGGCAATTACGTTTTCTCCGGTCAAGGTTTCGTCGGGCTGGTGGAACTGGAGCTCGGCTTCATCGCTGGCGCGCACATTCCGCTTGCGCGCTGAATCCTCCAAGTGAACCGAAGCCCGGCTCTCGGGGCGGCTGACCGAGAGGTCATTCATCGCACGCAACGCCAGCCGGTACAGCCACGGCTCCAGCGCCAGGAGTTCCGGTTTGTCGGCGCCCTCCCCCAGCGCCCGCGCGATGGCCTCATCGATCACTTCGTCCTTGGTAACTGAATCCGCAGAAGGTTCCTCGCTGGTTTCGCGGAAATACAGTTCGCGCTCCACAAAGCGTTCCAGCCGGACCAGGTTGGCATTGACGAAAAGGCGTATGTCGTCCGGCGAAATGGCACGCACGCGAACCGCCGCGACCGTGTCTTCGAACTGAGCTTCCGAATGTGGACGGAAATCCGCGACGCGGCGGCGCGGCCATTTGCTGGAGTTTCGCAGCAGGTCTTTGTGCTTGCCGATCTGGTGCAGCAAGTCGTCCGCCGCCGTTTTCAAGGCGACCGAGGCGGACTGCGCCGACTTCTGCACCGCCAGTTGCCCGGACGGCAGCCGCAAGTTCAACGAAACCGTCGTCCCCTCGCGCGGTGAACTCTGTTCGATCGCACCCTTCAGATGCACCAGTTCGGGGCGAAACACTTGCAGTCGTTTGCGCAGCTTTTCGATTAAATGATGGATTTCTTTTTCAACATCCGGGGTTCGGTGGTTTTTGTAGCTGAAATGAACATTCATGCCAGGCCTCGGAACACGGGAGCAGATCCCGTGCGGATTCCGGTTCCTTACAAGCCGATTCTACACCCGTGGGGAGAGAGGCAAGAGGGATTTTGGAAAACAGTGACCAGGCAGACTTCCGAAATGGAGAGCGGGAACCTACATTCCCGTTTTCAACAAGCGTCAATCTGTTCTCGGGAAATGGGAAATGGTAGAACCGGCTCGGAGTTCGAGCATTGAGAAACCGGCTCAAGTTCACGGTTGTGATTGAGCGCGACGAAGATGGCTACTACGTCGCCACCGTACCGGGCCTGCGAGGCTATCATACACAGGCAAAAACCCTCGATACTCTGATGAAAGGGCGCGGGAGGCTGTCCAGGTGTGCCTCGCAAGCGAAAACGGTGCAGACAGGCCTGACGCGCGGCACCCTACACCGCCACGGTGACCGACGTCTCCGTCCGGATCACCGGCCGGTACAGCGTGTCCCTCTCGACCGGTTCCCGCCCGGCCTCGCGGATCAGACGCATCAATTCCTCACGGCGCATGCCTTGTGGAGTGGTGGCGCCGGCATCGTGATAGATCTTCTCTTCGATGACAGTCCCGTCAATGTCATCCGCGCCAAAGCGCAACGCAATCTGCGCGATCTTTGCTGTCATCATCTGCCAATAAGCTTTGATGTGGGAAAAGTTATCGAGTACCAACCGGCTGACCGCGATCTGCTTAATGTCAGTCATGCCCGTAGTCTTGGGCAGGTGTTGCAACGGTGTGTTGTCCGGATGAAACGCCAAAGGAATAAAAGTCTGGAAGCCGCCAGTCTGGTCTTGTAGGGCACGCAGCCTCAGCAGATGATCCACGCGGTCTTCGTCGTTCTCGACGTGTCCATACAACATCGTCGCGTTCGATTTCAGCCCTATCTCGTGTGCCAGCTTGGCTGTTTCCAGCCATTGGTCGCCGTCGATTTTGTGGTCGCAGATGATGTGCCGCACCCGGTCGGCAAAAATCTCTGCGCCCCCGCCCGGTAGCGAGTCCACGCCAGCATTCTTCAACTGCTCCAGCGTCTCTCTGATCGACAGCTTGGCGCGCTTCGCCAAATATGCGACCTCCACCATCGTGAACGCCTTCAAGTGGACCTGCGGAAAGCGTTGCTTCAGGCCAGAGATCAAGTCCAGAAAATACTGGAAGGGCAGATCCGGGTGCAATCCGCCCACAATGTGGAATTCCGTGACTGCCTCGCTATAACCCGAGGCCGCAGTTTCAAACGCCTCTTCCAGGGCCATGGTGTAAGCGCCCGGAGAGTCTTTCTTGCGGCCAAAGGCACAGAGCCGGCAAGCCGCCACACACACATTTGTCGGATTAAGATGGCGGTTGACGTTGAAATAAGTCTTGTCCCCGTGCATGCGTTCGCGCACCAAGTTAGCCATCCAGCCGACAGCGAGAATATCGCCGGTGCGGTAGAGTGCGAGCGCATCGTCGGCGCTCAGACGTTCGCGGGAAAGAACTCTCTCCTGAATCGGCCGCAAGCGCGGGTCGTCAGTCTCAAAAGGATGGACGTTCGGCATTGGTTTCGATGATACCGCACCGGCGCGTCGAAAGTCACAGCTTGGCCATGAAGCTTCAACGCCTGACCAGCAAATCCCCCGCGACGAACAGGAAGAACACCAGCGAGATCACTCCGTTCATGGTGAAGAAAGCGGCATTGAGCTTGGAGAGATCGTTCGCCGAAACCAGAGAGTGCTCGTAAGCCAGCAGCAGAGCCACAGTCGCAACCCCTGCCATCGCAATCATGCCCAGCCCGAAAACCACGATCAGCCAGATCAGCAACAAGAGCATTGTGAGATGAAAACCTCGCGAGACCCACAATGAACGGCGGATCCCCAGATAGCGTGGGATCGAGTGCAGCCCGCTTTGCCGGTCGAAATCGTAATCCTGGCAGGCGTAGAGTACATCAAAACCTGCGCCCCAGAACGTGACTGCGGCAGTCAGCAACAGAATGCGCGGATCGAGCGAACCGCGGACGGCGATCCAGGCAGCTGACGGGGCTATCCCCATGGCGAATCCCAACACCAGGTGCGACCAGCGCGTAAACCGCTTAGTGTAGGAATAAAGCAGGAGAATCGCCAACGCCACTGGCGACAGAATCAGCGCCATGCGGTTGAGCTGTGCCGCCGCAAAAATGAATAAAGCGCAAGAGACACACACGAAGGTCGCGACGAATAGCGGCGTGAGCGCCCCCGTCGGCAGAGCCCGAGTCCGGGTGCGCGGGTTGGCGGCATCAATGGAGGCGTCTGCCAGGCGATTGAAGGCCATCGCCGCCGACCTCACCGCCACCATAGCCACAATAATCCACAGCAATGGGCCCCGGTTCGGGATGCCGTTGGCGGCCAGCATCGCCCCAGACAACGCAAACGGAAGCACGAAGACCGAGTGCTCCCACTTGATCATCTCCAGCGTCACCCGCAGATTGTGAACCAGAGGCACGCTGAAATTGTAAAGCAGACTATCGGTTCTCAGGCTCTACCATCCCTCGCTGTATCCCTGTTCGCCGATCAGCGGCACAAAGCGGCATCCTTCCAGGTTTGTAACCACAGCGTGGCCATGCTGCTTGCGCACCAACTTTAGCTCCTGCGCATCCGCTGGGCCGACTGGAATAACCATCCTTCCGTCTTCCCGTAACTGTTCAAGTAGAGGTTGAGGGATCATCGGTCCGGCAGCTGAAACTACGATGGCATCGAAAGGTGCCTGTTCAGCCAGACCCAGGCTGCCATCGCCCACGGTCAAGCTGATATTTTTATATCCCAGACGGCTCAAAACCAACTTTGCTGTACGAGCCAGCGACTCGATCCGCTCGACTGAAAAAACTTGCCGGGCCAACTCCGCCAGCAGCGCCGTCTGATAACCGGAGCCGGTCCCGATCTCAAGCAGCTTCTCGGACCCCTCGAGCGATAGCGCCTCAAGCATGAAGGCCACGATGTAGGGCTGTGAAACCGTCTGTCCCGCCTCAATGGGCAATGGGTGATCCTCATACGCCTGTTCCCAATATTCCTCGCGGATAAACTGCTCCCGAGGAACCCGCCCCATGGCGGCCAACACGCGCTCGTCCTTGATACCGCGGGCACGAAGTTGTACGTCGACCATCTGCTGCCGCAGCCTCGCAAGACGGTCAGCGTGAGTATCCGTCGTCATGGTTGGATCATCAGAATACTGTGCATTCTACGCTGCAGGTCACCCTCAGGATGAAGGTCCTGCAAGTAAGGGACCTCGTCCGCCTTTCCATTCTTCTAGTACTATGCGAGAACGCAGCCAATTCATACCAAGGATGAACGACAGTGAGTGATGCCGAGCGGCATGCCCCCGGCTGGCCGGGTATCCCGGCACGCTGGACCTCGAGCGCGAAGACCGGAGTGGGCACCGCTCTAAACCGCAACAGCAGGATCTGGTTCACCACCAGCCATGGCATTTTGAACGAAGTCTATTATCCCCGCGTAGACCAGGCGTGCACTCGTGACCTGGGGCTGATTGTCACCGATGGCAGCCGTTTCTTCTCCGAAGAGAAACGTCATTGCCAGTTCTTGACTGCCCCGGTTTCACCCGGCATTCCCATCTTTCACCTGACGAACACCGAATTGCAGGGCCGCTACGTAATCGAAAAAGAAGTCTTCACTGACCCCTACCGCAATGTGGTCTTGCAGAAGATTCGGTTCATCCCGCAGCAAGGCAAGCTCGAAGACTACCGGCTCTATGCTTTGCTCTCTCCCCATCTCGCCAACCATGGAGCCGGCAACACCGGCTGGGTGGCAGATTACAAGGGCGTACGGATGTTGTTCGCCGAGCGCGACGGTACCGCACTGGCTTTTGGCTGCTCAACGCCCTGGAGAAAAATGTCGGTAGGATTCGTTGGCTATTCAGACGGATGGCAGGATCTTTCCCAAAACTTTCAACTGACCTGGGATTACACCCGCGCGGAAAACGGCAATCTGGGGTTGACCGGCGAAATCGACCTGGCCAGCTGCAACGGCCAATTTGTATTGGCGCTGGGATTTGGTGGCATGTCGACCGAAGCCGGGCAACAGGTGCGATCGAGCCTATCGGAGCCGATCGAGGAACTGCGCGATCAATATGCGATGCACTGGAAAAATTGGCAGGATACGCTGCTGTCTTTGGATGAACCCCGGCGGGAACGTTGTCTTTACCGCGCCAGCACCGCTGCTCTCCGCAGCCACGAGTCCAAAGACTTTCTAGGAGGGGTTATCGCCAGCCTTTCCATCCCCTGGGGCTTCAACAAGGGCGACGAAGATCTCGGCGGCTATCACCTGGTCTGGCCGCGCGATCTGGTGGAAACCGCCTTCGGATTCCTCGCGGCAGGAGCGAAGACCGACGCAGTTCGCGTCTTGCAATATCTGGAGTCCACCCAGGAAGCCGATGGGCACTGGGCGCAGAACCTGTGGCTGGACGGCCGTCCCTATTGGTTAGGCGTACAGATGGACGAAGCTGCCTTTCCCATCCTTTTGGTGGACACTTTGCGACGCGAGATGCACGTCGCCGCCAGCGACTTGAAACGCTGGTGGATGATGGTCTACCGCGCGGCGGCGTTCATCCTGCGCAACGGCCCCGTCACGCAGCAGGACCGTTGGGAAGAAGACGGTGGGTTTTCGCCTTTCACGCTTGCCGTAGAAATTTCGGGGCTGCTCGCCGCAGCTGATTTCGCAGACGCAGTGCGAGAGACCAAGATTGGCGGCTACCTGCGCGATGCCGCCGACGCCTGGAATGACAACATCGAGCGCTGGACCTACGTCACCGACACCGACCTGGCGCGCCAGGTCGGCGTCGCGGGCTACTACGTACGTATCGCGCCGCCTGACGCCGACGGGGCCGCCTCGCCGCTGCAAGGTTTTGTACCCATCAAGAATCGGCCGCCAGGGCAAACTGATGCTTCCGCCGCGCAAATTGTCAGTCCCGATGCCCTGGCGCTGGTCCGCTTCGGCCTTCGCGCCCCGGACGATCCCCGCATCCTGAACACTGTCAAAGTAATCGACGCGCTCTTGCGGGTGAAGCTGCCGCAAGGGCCATGCTGGTATCGGTACAACGGCGACGGTTACGGCGAACATGAAGACGGGTCGCCGTTCGATGGCACCGGAATCGGACGGCCCTGGCCCCTGCTGGCGGGAGAGCGCGCGCATTACGAACTCGCAGCTGGCAACGCAAAAGCCGCAGAAGAACTGCTGGCCGTGATGGAAGGCTCGGTCGCAGGCGGCCACCTGCTCCCCGAGCAGGTTTGGGATGCCCCCGACCTGCCGCAGGCAGAGCTATTTACCGGCAAGGGCAGCGGTTCAGCCTGCCCGCTGGTATGGGCGCACTCGGAATACATTAAGTTGCGGCGCTCCCTGCGCGACGGCAAAATCTTCGATCAGCCCCCGCAGCCGGTGCAACGCTACCAGGTGGAAAAAAGGAAATCACCCTATTGGGGATGGCGGTTCAATAACAAATGTCGAACCATGCAGTCTGGGAAGAAGCTGCGCCTGGTCCTGCCCGCGCCAGCGACGGTCCATTGGAGCCTTGATCAATGGAACACGGCGTACGACGTCGGCACCGATGACACCGGCTTAGGCGCCTACGTGGCGGATCTGCCCACCCATCAATTGCCGGTGGGACAACAAATCCTCTTCACCTTTTACTGGTTGCAAGAACAACGCTGGGAAGGAACGGATTTTTTCGTTTCGATCGAAGACACGCAGTAGCTCGCGTGTGGTGACCCTTATCCGGTAAACACCAATTCCACCACCGTGCAGTCATCACTGAGCGGGGTGCCACAACAGAAGTCCGAGATGGCGGCAAAAATATCTTCCAACCCTCCGCCCTTGGCGGCTACTTCGAGACGGGAATCCTCAAAGAAGTCTCCACTGGCGTTTTCAGCCTCCGTCACGCCGTCCGTGACCAGCACCACCCGGTCGCCTGGCTTCAACTGATAATGCCCGCTCTCGTATTTGGCATCCGGCAACAACCCCACCGGAAGATTACCCTCCGACGGTCGCTCGACCTGCCCGCCAGAGACGACCAAAGGTGGAATGTGGCCGCAGTTCACATACTCGAGCGCGCCGGCGTCTGTGATGCGGGCGATGATCACCGTGGCGTATTTCTCGCCGATGTGTTTATCCGTGAAAAAGCGGTTCACCGCGGTCACAATCTCAGTCAAGGGCATGCCCGCCGTCAGCTGGGAATAGATCATTCCTTGCAGAGTGGACGCCAGCAACGCAGCGGAGACTCCCTTCCCGCTCACATCCGCCAGCACCACGGTCAGGCCGGCGTCGGTCTTCACCGCGTCGAAGAAATCACCGCCGATTTCTTTACAGGAAAGGTTTCTCCCACCCAGCCGGGCAAACGGCACTTCAGGGATGGTCACTGCCATCAGGCGCTGTTGAATTGAGGCGGCAATCGACAACTCCTGCTGATAGCGCCGCGACGCTTCCTCCGCCTGAACCAGGCGCGCGTTCTCGATTAGCGATGCCGCTTCGGTCGCGATAGCGTGCAAGATGTCATTGCTGACGCCCGAAATATCCCGCGAGGCGAACCGCGAGTCGACATATAGCGCCCCCATGGCTTCAGCCGAAACCGCGGGAGCCGGAGAATCAGTGTCACGCGTGGTCTGCACCTGGGGTTTGCGCAAAGGAACACAAATCACGGTGCGCAAATCGTAAGCCACAATACTCTTGCGTCCGGTCAAGTCGAGCGACCGGCTGGTGTCGGTAAGAACGAACTCTGAGTTCGATTTGAGCGCGTCTTCCAGGATCGAGTGCGAGATCGTTGTGTCCTCCAGCAGAGGCTCGCTCTTGGAGTTGCGCCCCGCTGCAAGCCTCAACTCCCCGTGCTCGTTCTTCATGAAAACGTATGCTCGTTCCGCGCGGGTCAGTTTTAGCGTCACGTCGAGCAGCGTCATCAGGATTTCATCCAGCACGCCCACCGTATTCAGCTTTCGCGCGGCTTCCAGGAACAGAATCAACTTTTCCAGATCGGTGGTTTCATCCGAGATGTGCATCCCGGAGATCTGGCTGAGAAACTCACGCGCGGAGTTGGTGGTCCCGTGCAGGGGGTTGAAGATGACGTAGGCAACCTCGCGCACTCCGAACTCCAGCCGGTCGTTGCGCTCCAGGTTTTTTTGCTGGATGCGCTCGCCGTTGACGAAGGTCCCGTGTTTACTGCCCTGGTCAACTACGCTGAACTGGCCGTTCTCAGAGACAATGATGGCGTGGTCGCGCGACACGCGCGGGTCGGCGATCACCAGATCTTTGTCCACTTTGCGTCCCACGCTGAAAGGACTGTGGTCGAGATTGATGATGCGCTGTTCGTTCCCCTGCACGAACACGAGCGTGGGAAACACTCCCGAACTCGACTCCGGCGGAGGATTGATGATCGTTTGAAAGCTCATGTCTGCCCGCACTCCCCAACGCCGCAGGGAGCGCTATGGGAATAATGCCAGTATCGAAGCGCGGTGGGAAGGGGAGAGCGTGATTTTGTTTGGTTCCACCGCCGAAACGCCCGCAAACAGCCCTTGACCGCTCATTTGCGGCCTTGATCGAAAGATGCCAGAGCCTCCTGCTCGGTGTCATAGACTTCAAACACCGTCACCAGCTTGGTAATCTGCAGCACATCTCGCAAGCGCTGGCCCAGGCCGGTCAGCTTGATGTCCGCGCCTCCCTTGCGCGCTGAAGAGAATACTCCCACCAGCGTACCCAGACCGCTGCTGTCGATATAGTCAACTCCAGAGAGATCCAGCACAATCTGCCGCGATGTGGTCAGCACCTTCTTCAGCGTATCCCGCAACCCCGCAGCTTCTTCTCCCAGCACAATGCGGCCGTGGCACGTAACCACAGTGATCCCGTTCATTTGCCGCGTTTCAACTTTGAGGCTCATCACACCCTCCGGATAATGTGCACAAGATTGGTTCGAGAAGCCTAACGCGGGTGACCGGCGAATGCAAGAAGCGGTACCCGCCTCGGCAGGACTAAGCCGCTTCCGCGCGACCGCCGCCCAACACTAACAACGCCAGCACGGCCACGGGGATCGCCATATTTGTATAGAGCGGAACCGCCCATTCTGTTTGGATGGATTCCGCAGGTAAGAAGACTGACGCCGCCATCAGCGCCAACGCCGCCAGCCACGGCCAAAGCAGAGTCAACCCGCAAAGCACCGTCACCGCTCGCCTGGCTAGACTCTGACTCCAAAGCTCGCGGCCACGCTGCAACATCACAAGAACTCCTGGCAAGAGGAGAATCTGGTTGTATGGCGAAGCCTTCGGCATGACCACAACAGTCGCTGCCAGAATCGCCGCCGTAACCTGGTTATGCGTTTCGGAACCCGCCGGGTCTCGCCGATGCCGCCATGCAACAAAACCCAGAACCACCACAATCAGGAGGGCCAACGCCTTTCCCCAGTGCGGTGTAATTAGAACGTCGAGCACAGACTCCGCCCCTTCGTTGTATCGGCGGTAGGCGACGACCGCCTCCCGAAAACGGCCGGCCCATCTGGGCAACAAGTATTCTGCCCCGCCCGTCAGCGCCGCCATGGTGCAGGCGAATCCCCACCAGAAACTGCGCCGGTGAGCCCAGTCACTCAAAACCCAAAGCAAGAACCACGCCAAAACTGGCAGCGCCAGCTGCGGCTTGATCGTCGCCACCGCCAGCAAGACACCTGCCCAAAACAATTGGCTCTCTGCCAGCAGCATCGCGCTCAGCGCAATCAGTCCCGCAACCAGCAGGCTCAACTGCTGCAGCTTGATCGCCTGCAGGACTGGGAAACTACCCAATGTCAGCAACAACATGATCGCAATCGTCTCTACGGAAACTCTCCAGCGCAACATGCGCAACCACAGCCACACCGATGCCCCAGTAAGCCCTACCAGAAACCAGCGAAA
>Ga0070733_10001619_pt1 | contig 16612 bp, 12 predicted proteins | sample Coa_R1_9_FD_66450 | JGI IMG/M metagenome (GOLD analysis project Ga0070733, IMG submission 66450) | Surface soil microbial communities from Centralia Pennsylvania, which are recovering from an underground coalmine fire - Coalmine... | ecosystem: Environmental > Terrestrial > Soil > Unclassified ... | reverse complement strand
ACGCGGAACTGGCCGCTGCTGTCCCCGGCACGACCCTGTTCGCCCGGTTGTCGCCCTCGGACAAGCAGCGCATCATCCACGCCCTGCGCGGCCGGGGGCACGTGGTCGGCTTCCTGGGCGACGGCATCAACGATGCTCCTGCCCTGCGAGCCGCGGATATCGGCATATCGGTGGACACGGCCACGGACATCGCCAGGGAATCGGCGGACCTGATCTTACTGGACAAGGACCTTATGGTGCTGGAGGGGGGCGTCACCGAGGGCCGGAAAGTTTTCGCGAACATCGTCAAGTACATTCGGATGGGAGCCAGCTCCAACTTCGGGAACATGTTCAGCGTCCTGGGAGCGAGCGCTTTCCTCCCCTTCCTTCCGATGGCCCCGATCCAGGTGCTGACCAATAACCTGCTGTACGACTTCTCGCAGGTGCCGATTCCTGCCGATGCGGTCGATGGTGAGCAGGTGGCCCGTCCGCGGCCCTGGAACATCGACGAGATCAGGCGGTTCATTCTTTTCATCGGACCCATCAGCTCGATCTTCGACTACACGACCTACTTCGTCATGCTTTGGGTTTTCAATTGCTGGGATCCGGCGCGGGCGCCGTTGTTTCAGACGGGATGGTTCGTCGAGTCTCTGATGACCCAGACGCTGATCATCCACGTCATTCGCACAAATAGAATTCCCTTCATACAGAGCCGCGCCAGTCTGCCGCTGATGTTGACAACGCTTTCCATAATGGCGTTCGGGATGTGGCTGCCCTGGTCGCCGCTGGCATCCGCGCTGGGGCTTGTACGGCTGCCGGGACTCTACTGGCCGATTCTGGCGCTGACGCTGCTGGCCTATATGGGTCTTACGCAGGCTATCAAGGTTTGGCTGCTCCGGAAGAAATGGATCTGAGAAGCCTCAAATCGAGCACGGCGCTACTCGAACAATTCGATGCGGTAGTCCTCGATAACGGGGTTGCTGAGGACGTCGCGCGCGATGGCGTCGAGATCCTCGCCGGGCTGCATGGTGATCTCGAAATATTTGCCCTGGCGAACGTCCTCAATGCCCCGATGGCCGAGCCCGTTGAGCGCGGCACGAATGGTCTGACCCTGCGGATCGAGGACGGACGGTTTGAAGGTTACGTATACCCGGGCTTTCACTAAGACCAGTTTAAAACAGGCTGGCCTGCAGGTCGGCCATCTGATCCATTTGTGCGGGCCGGCGTTTTGTCTGTTGCTGCGGTGTGAATCCGCGCATCAACGCGAGCATTTGGGCGTGATGGGTGTGAATATCGGCAAGAGCCGTGCATTTTTCGCAGTTGCCGCGAATGGCCCCGCGGCCATCCATATACGGGTCGAACCGCGGGTGACGCGGACATTTCCCACGCCAGCGCACACTGCCGATCTTGAGCATCGGAACTATTTTACTGTCGGAGGATTGGCGGGCGGCAACGCCGGAGAGGACACGCGCTGCACCACCCCCTTGAAAGCGTCGTCGATGGAGACATTGTGAACGGCGAGGGTCGATCCTATGGTCCGTTCGTACTGCACTTTGGCTTTCGCGTATGCGTCGAGGGCCGCGACCTCCGTGGACCGCGCCTGCGCCACGTAACTCTGATACTGAATCACGAGGAAGTTGGTGGACAGCCCGACATCGAACTTTTCCTGCTCGATTTCGAGAGACTGCACCTGCAGTTTGGTCGTCTCAGTTGCCGCTTCATACGCCGCGCGGGTTCGCTGCAGGGCGATCAGCGCGTCTTCCACTTCCGCCCGGATCTGGTTTTCCAGCTGCTTCAGGCGGACTTGGGTCTGCCGCACCTGCAATTCATCTCGCGCGACATCCGCCTGTGCGACACGGTTGCGAACCGGCAGGGTGAGGTTGACGCCAACACTGTAGGTGGGATATGTGCCCTTGAGGATCTGGTCGAGCACCGTTCCGTAGTTCCCGCCAACCCCGGGATATCCGGTGCCGGCCAGCGAGCCGGGATTATAGCCTCCCGCGATTCCACCAGCCATATAACTGCCGACCAGATCGATTTCGGGCAATAGCTCGTTCTTCGTCCCTTTGAGGTTGATCTGCGTGTTGGTCAGCTGGAGCTTCGCCGCCTGGTATTCGGGACGGTTCTGCAAAGCCTGCGCGACGATCTCGGCGGTCGACTGCGTGGGCAGAGGTTCGAGCGCGAGGGTGTCGGTCGGGATAATGCGGGCATCGTGGACGATGGGATCGTCGCCCCAGTTCCGGGAGAGAACCGTTTTCATAATCAGTTCCTGCTGGCGCACGTAACCTTCCGAGTTGATCAGGTCCTGCCTGGCGGAAGCTACCTGCGCTTCGGCGCGCGTGGCCTCGATGGGCGCCAGGGTTCCCTGATCGACCTTGTTCTTGTTGTCTTCGAGCAGCCGCTGCGCCGTGGCGAGCGTCTCCTGCTTCACTTTGAGATCCGCGTTCAGGCTGACCAGGTCGTCATAAAGGCGGATGAGCCCGGAAACGGTGACGATCGCCTGTTGTTCGAAAATATAATCCGAAATCTTTTCGCTGTTCTTCGCAATGTGAATGAATCGGCGGTTCAACTCACTGCCGAATCCGCGCAGCAACGGCTGCGTGACGGTCGCACCGAGGCTGGACTGCGCATACGGGTTGAAGAGATTGTGGAACGCGTTCTGATCCTGATACTGATTTTGAAACCCGGCGGAAATCTGCGTACCGGGGCTGAATCCCTGGTTGTAGCCGAAGTTGCCGGTAAAGCTGTTCGCTGTCAGGTCGGTGGAATTGGTATTGAACGTACTCGGTTGCGGAGAGTTGGATCGTTGCCCGAGCAATTGTCCGGACAGCGTGGGGTCGAACAACGGAATGGCCGGACCTCCGCCAAACGGAAAGGTGCCCGTGACCCCCAGATTGTCCTGCCCCTCGGCGATGAGCTGGGTATCGGTAACACTCGCGGAAACGATCGATTGGGGAGTGGATCCGGTAGCCGCCGTGGTCAATAGCGGGCTTCCACTCGGCCCCCCGATGCCCGCGGGCGTTTCGTTGACAGTCAACGGAACGCCGCGCAGAGTGCCTCCTCCCTGGGAGCGGTACGTGTCGGTGCCGGCCATGCGCACGCCATAGCGTTCGAGTTCGAGATCGAGGTTGTTCTCGAGCGCGAGGGCGATTGCGTCCTGCAAAGAGAGATAGAGCTGGCCGGCGCGGATCAGGCTGCCGATTCGCGGAGAATCGCGGGGATCGGTATCGGAAACGGAACCGGCCCTGAACTCGCCGCGCGGAAAACCGGAATTCCAGATCACTTTCGGCGACCGGTCGGCCGCTGTTTGACCGGTTGGGGTTTGCGCCTGAAGGGGCGCGATCTGCAGACTGCAAAGCAAGGCCGCGAGGGCCTCCGCAGGCCGGATTTTGTTCATTTTTTATGTGCTCCCAGGAGTTCGTCTGCCGGGCGGGCAGCAGGATCTTTAGAGGCGTAAGAATCAGTATAAAGGTTAGCCGCATCGGAACCTGGCTCGACAAAACGTTAGAAAAGGGGCACGGCGAAACAAGTCATCATTTTCCTCTGAGCCGCGATTATGTCTGTAAGATGAGATAGGTGACGATACTTCGCCGGCTGCGCCGTTTTGCCATTCCCTCCCTCGTCCTGGGGATGGGCGCCCTGATAACGGCGCTGGCGTGCGCCCAAGTCATCGAGTATGAAGCCAACGGGCTCAAATACCAGACGCTCAGCCGCAAGGGCCTGACGATTATCGTGACCCGCATGCCCAATCACGTGGCTGGCTTCGGGCTCTTCCAGGTGTCGATTTCGAACGGATCGGAGATTTACTGGACGGTGCAGCCCGAGGACTTTGCATACACGAGACAGGATGTATCGATGGCGGCGATTTCGGCCGGGCAAGTCGTGGACGTCCTGCTCGACAAAGGTTCGCATTCCGATGTCGTAAAGCTGGTGACTTCGTATGAAAACCTGCTCTACGGCATCCCGCACATGCGCACGACCAACGGATACGAGATGCGGCGTCAGGGCGCGATGACAATCGGGATCAACGCTAAATTGAAGGCCGCTGCGACGGCTTCGGCGATCGCGTTGGCGGAGACGCGCCTGGCGCCCGGGCAATCGACGGACGGTTCGATCTTCATACCGCTAACCCATGATTTGAAGACGCTGACCGGCGGACGCCTCGTGTTCAAGGAATATGGCGAGACGTTCGAATTCAATCCGGATTAGCGTCGTAGCTTGAGGACATGCGGCGACAGCCGAGTGACGCAACTAAAGTCGCCTGCACCAGCCATCAGTCTATTTACTTCATTAGTATCACGTTGCAGAAACTCGCATATCCCGGATTCCCGGCGTCAGAAGGGTTTCGGTTCCGCAAATCGTGAGGGAGCGGCACAGGTTAACTTTAGCAACCTGGTACCAGACGGCCTTCCAAAGCGGGCCTGAGCGGTATCATTAAAAGATATATGGGTCGAATGCTGAACCCCAATTGGCGTGAAGGGGTTGGAGGTAGAAATGCGAGCGCGCAACCCTCTCGCTCGGGAGCGGCGGTGGCTGCGCTCCCCGTTCTCCCGGTTTGGGGCGCTCCCCGGATACAGCCGGCGGAAGGCCTCGTCGACAATACGTCGGCGGATTCGCTTCGGAAGCTCGCATTTCGGGCCAGTCTTGGCATGGTTTTTGTCATGATGGCCGTCCTGCCCGAGCTTCTGGCCAGCTTGCTGCACGCCAATACTTATCTCCTCTATTTTGTGGTTCCCCCGGCGATTTTCGGCGCGGTATTCACCGGCGGCCTGGGAAGAACCCTGCGGCACCGGCCTGCCCAGTTTTGGATTTGTTTTTTTTGCTGCATGGCCCTTTCAGTCCCTTTCAGCTCATGGAAGGGAGACTCGGTCGGCAGTCTCAAGGCTTATGCGTATCTTTCGCTTCCAATCATGTTCACGATCGCGGGTCTGACCCTGACGTTTCGTGAGGTGCGGTCTACTTTTACCACCATCGGCCTGGCGGGCCTGGTTGTCATTATTGCAGCCAGATTTACGGCTACCGAGGACAACGGACGGCTCGACATGACTCAAGCCACCGGCACAATCGGGAACTCGAACGACCTTGCGAGCCATCTGGTTCTCGTGCTGCCTTTTCTTCTTTTCATCGCATTGGACCGGCGGCGGGCTGCCGCGATCCGGTGCGCCGTGATCGCGCCCGCGGCCTATGCCCTGTGGATCATTTTCGGGACCGCGTCGCGCGGCGCAGTGCTCGCGCTGGCCTGCGCTTTCCTCTTCGCCGTATTCCGGGCACCGGGCAAACAGAAGGTTGCCGCGCTCGCGGTGGGCGCGATACTTGCTGCCGCCATTCCCGTTATGCTCAGCGGTAACGCCGCCGAGCGTCTTGCATCCCTGGTCGGGGGTAAACATGAAGAGGCCGCCGAGTCCGGGGAGGCGCGCAGTTATCTGCTGAAGCAGAGCCTGATCTATACGGTGCAGCATCCGCTCTTCGGAATCGGGTTGGCGCAGTTCGCCAATTATGAGGGAAGGCTCTCGATCGAAGCGGGTAAAGCCGGCAATTGGCATGAAACGCATAACTCATTCACCGAGGTTTCGAGCGAGTGCGGCATCCCCGCGGTGATCTTTTTCGCTCTGGGTATCGGCAGCGCCATATTGTCGGTGAACCGGACCTGGCGAAAGGCGCGGCTTGGAGGGTATACGGAGATCGCCAATGCCTGTTTCTGCTACTTGCTGGCGATGGTCGGCTTCATGGTCACCATCACGTTTCTTTCCAATCCCTACCGTTTCTATTTGCCCGCGATGATCGGCCTCGCGATTGCCCTGAGCGCCACTGCGGAACGGGAGATGTCGGCGAGCCGCCTGGCGGAGCCCGTCAGATCGCCCGGCTGGGCTGGCCCTGTTTCGGCTCGAACACCCCTGCGTACGGTGCAGCCTTAGTTCGCCGCGACTCGATGCCTCGGCGAAAATGCGCATTCTGTACGTCCATGCCACTCTCGTACCACCCCCGACCGATCTGCGCACGGACCGGTTCTGCCTTCTCTCCCGCCTGATCGAGGGCGAAGTCCTTCAGCCCATCTGGTTTCAGACTCCGGGTGAGGTGGAGGCCGTATTCGGCCCCGGCTCCTGGCCGGTCCACACAGTGGGGAAGTTCCGTTACCACTGGTTCCTGAGCCCACCCTTAAGAGGATTCGGGCAACGGCTGGCCACATTCCGGTTCTACATCCGCAAGGGTCTCGAACTGCATCGCGAGCGCCGGATCGATTGCATTGTGGCCTATTCTCACATGACTACCGGCTTGCTCGGCGGGCTGCTGAAGCTGCTCACCGGCGCCCGGCTCGTTATAGAAGTTGCGACGAGTCCCGATCTGGTGTACATCACCGAGCGCCCGCGGCCGCGTCTGCGCGAGCGGATGCTGAAGCTCTACTCCGACATCTGCCTCCATCTGTCGATGTTCATGGCGGACCGGGCGCATCTTCTCTACCCGGCACAATTGCACGCGTATCCGTTGTTGCGAAGCATGCCGAACTCGGTTTTTCACGAGTTTGTTCCAGTGTCCGTTATCGACAGGGATGAAGACCGGGAGCCCCGGGAACATTATGTCCTGCTGGTTGGGGCGCCGTGGTATCTGAAGGGCGTGGATGTTCTGGTCAAGGCGTTCCTTGCTCTGGTTCCCGAGTTCCCCGAGGTAAGGCTGAAGATTCTCGGCTATTATCCGGACCGGGCGGAGCTGGACGCGCTGACGGAAGGTTCACCGCAAATCGAGATACTCAAGGCCCGGCCTAATGTGGAGGCGCTGGAGATTATCAGGAAATCGACAATCCTCGTGCAGCCAAGCCGCTGCGAAGGGCTTGGGCGAACGCTCCTCGAAGCGATGTCGGCCGCCGTCCCGGTAATCGGTTCCGATGTAGGCGGGATACCCATGTTGGTGCACGATGGCGAGAACGGCTTTCTGGTACCGGTAGGAGATCATCGGGCGCTCGGCGCCCGGCTTCGCCAGCTGCTCCAGGACAAGGGACTGCGGCAACGGATGGGCGAAGCGGGCTACGCCCGCGCACATGGAGAACTGAACGAAAATACCTATGTCGCGGACTTCGCGCGCATGGTTGAGGACGCGGTCGGAAAAAAAGGGCCCTGGAAATAGCTTGACCATTCAGGGCAAGGTACACGCGACTTCAGTCGCGTTCGTCGTTGGCCAGAGCGAACGCGACTGAAGTCGCGTGTACCGGCCCTTGGTCCATTTACTTCAGAGACGCCACGCCAGGCGCGGGCGCTCGCGCCTGCCGGGCCGAGACTGGACTTATCTCGACCCTGTACGCGGGCTGCCGGGAGGGGTTGTAGACTGAAGCCGTATGTCGAACCAGCCGGTTCACGCCAGGGAGGAAAGTTTCCACGACGGCTGGGCGGCGGGTACTCCCGTCGAGGAAGTGCATGTACGCGAGTGCTTCGAGGCCCCGACGGCACTTGAAAATAAATATATCCTTCGCAGAATGGGTCCTCTCGCCGGGAAAAAGCTGCTTGACATCGGTTCCGGCCTCGGAGAGTCGTCCGTCTACTTCGCGCTCCAGGGCGCCAAAGTGACGATGATCGATATCTCGCCGGGAATGATCGAGAAGGCTAAAGAGGCAGGCCGCTACCATGGAGTCGAACTCGAAGGTTATGCCGCCGCCGGCGAAGAGCTCCCTGTAGGCGACAACGAATTCGACATCGTTTATGTCGCAAACGTCATTCATCACGTGAGCGACCGGCGCAACCTTATGCAGGGGATACGCCGGACTTTGAAGCCTGGAGGCCGCTTTTTTGCCTTCGAGCCGCTGGCCTACAATCCCGTAATCAACGTGTACAGAAATATGGCGACCAATGTCCGCACCGAGGACGAGAGGCCGCTGCGGCACGCCGACATTGTGATGATGAAAGAATATTTCGACGAGGTGGAATGCCGGATGTTCTGGCTCGCGAGCCTTACTTTATTCCTGAAATACTACCTGCTCGATCGCGTGCATCCCAACGCCGACCGGTATTGGAAGCGGATTCTGAAGGAAAACGACTCCTCATTGTGGTGGTGGAAACCTTTGTTGGCGACGGACACGGTGCTTACGCGGCTGCCTCTGGTCAGGTGGCTGGCATGGAATTCGGCCATAACCGGGAGAAAATCTTCGCCCGTAAACGTGCGTTGAAGGCGGGGCTTCAGGGCTTCAGCCCAGGCTTAGACAGGCCCGGTCAACTCGTCTTCATACGTTTCACGCTCTTTGCCGGCATTCTCCATATTCGCCGTCATAAGAATCGTGTACAAAGGCCGCTGCTTGATCTCTTCAAAGATCCTCCCCACATACTCGCCCAGAATCCCCAGACTCAGCATAATCGCCCCCGACGTCAGGCAGCTCACGACGAGTTGGGAAAGCCAGCCGGGCACCACATATTCGCCGCTGAAGATGCGCCACAGCCCGTAGCCCGCATAAGCGGCGGCAATGCCTATCAGCAAGATGCCGAAGTAAAAGCTCAGGCGGAGCGGCAGCGCGGAAAAAGAGAGCGCGGCATTCCACGCGAGCGGCAGCATCTTCCGGAGCGGATACTTGGTAGTGCCCGCCGCGCGCGGGGGACGAACAAAATCGACATTGGTCTGCGGAAAGCCGACCCATGCGACCATTCCCCGCAGGAACCGGTGCAGTTCCTTCATGGATTTCAGCGCATCGAGGCAGCGTCTGGACACCAGACGAAAGTCGCCCGTGTCGAGCGGAAGATCTTTGTGAACCATCGCCCGCATCATCCGGTAAAATATCCACGCGGTAAATCGCTTGAACACGCTCTCCCCGTCCCGTTTGATTCGCCGCGCATAGACTACATCGAAACCTTCCTCGTATTTCGCGATCATTTTGAGGACGATTTCCGGAGGATCCTGAAGGTCGGCATCCATCAGCGCCACCGCGTCTCCGCGCGCGCAATCGAGCCCCGCGGTCGCGGCGATCTGGTGCCCGAAATTACGCGCCAGACCTACTACCTTGTAACGATGGTCCTTCTCCGCTCTCTCCAGCAGGAGATCCATGCTCCGATCGGAACTGCCGTCGTTGACCAGAATGATTTCCGTTTCACAGGCGATCTGATTCAGAAGGCCGTCCAGCCGGGCCAGCAGAAGGGGAATAACCGCGGCCTCGTTGTAGATCGGGACCACCAGCGAAATCACCCTCGGATACGGTCTTCGGATCAGCGGGTGATAGCTTTTCGACATGATGGATGCCTTCAAAAGAGCCGGGCTTCGCGCAACTCGCGCAGCCTGTCTCCCGCTTCCTGCGCCCTGGCTTCGTCGCCCATCGCGCGATAGGCTTTGCTCAGCTCTGAAAGCACGTCCGCATCCGGAGGATAAGCTACGGGTTGCAGAATCCTGACGGCCTGTTCCGGAGAGCCTCCCGAGATGAGACCGTCGGCTTGTTGCGCTGCCAGTTTCTGCCGGCGAACGCGCGGCATACTGAATTTGTCGGTGAACAACTCGGCCGGTGTGAGACGATCCAGCTTGGGAATCAGGTCGAGGCGAAACTGCACCGCGAACAAAACCGAGAACAGGCAACAGACTGCCGCGGCGGTCGCCGCCACGATTCGGACGCGCCGTCCCGATCGGCATAGAAGGTATAGCAAACCGAATCCGACCAAGGGCGCGCTCGATGTCATGTATCGGTTCCCAAAGGCGGGGCCGCTGTGCCAGGTGACCGGTATCGAGGCAATCAGGCTTACCTCGAGTGCGATTACGATAATCCAGGGAAAGAATACGCGAGCTTCTTTGAGTGCTCCTGTTATCAATCCCACAACGCCGAGAAGCGCGAGTGGTGTCCATATGAACCAGCCGTGCTCGGAGGAAAACAGCACGTTCGGGATGAAAGGTGGGGGGAAAACGAATATGGATCCCTGGGGCACCGTCAGGTATTTACCGAACATGAACTTCCAATCGAGCATCTGAGGAATCCAGCACACAGCGATCATAGTGATGTAGACGGCTCGCGACCGGATCCTGCGGGCGATTTCATTCCAGCCGGCCATCAGGTCGGCCAGTAATGGCGCTCCCGCAAAGAATATGTCCTGCCATCTCGCCAATGAAAAAATCCCCGCGAGCAGGCCCAGGATCGCCCAGCTCGGAATGTCGTTTCTCTCACGTACTCTCCACCACCATGCAAGAAAAACACTGCCGGAGAAAAACGAGGCTGCATGCGACATCTCGGAGAAAGCGTAATAGCCCACGCTCGTACCGAAGAAAACCGCGCAGGTCGTCGCGAGCGCCAGGGAGTTGGCACGCGCCTGCGATACCCCGTTCCGTGAAAGCGCCGCCTGGTTAAGAAAAGCAAACAGCGCCATGAGGCCCAACCCGGTGAGCACCACGTTTGTCAGGCAATAGAACAGAACGGCGTAGTGGGAAAACCCGTCGGCGGGATTGCCCGCAATCTCATCCACAAACGTGCCGGCGGCGAGAAACGGGATTGCCATGATCGAGTACCCGATCGGGAAAGGTGAAGTCTGGTGTCCGGTAATTTTGGAGACCGGCGTCCACTGATCGTATTCCGGCTTCACTCTCCTGAATTCGGGCGCGAGGTCGAAACTGCGATGGAAAAGCAGGGCGTGGCTCACGTCGAAATAGAGCGGCGGATCGTCGCCCGCAATCTTCGCAAGCCTCCGGCCCGCCGGGGCCATCTGATCTCCGATTACGAAAACCGCGGCAAGCAGCAGGGTCGAAAAGCACAGAATCGCGTAAGAAACGCGCGTATGCGGATGGGCAACAGGGCTCCGCACGCCGTTAGAGGCCCCTGCCATGATCCGCATGAATCGGTGCCTGTACACAACGGAGACTCGGCTGAATCCCACCCGTGAGGTATTGGTGAGCCGGATCGCGAATCTGGCATTGAAATACATCCGATATCCACGAGGGCATATCGGAAACAGTATAACAACGCGAAAAAAAGAAGAGCCGCCAGGCGGGCCAATGGCGGTGCGGACGAATACATGCGACGCTTAAAAAAGGCGGGTTCCGAGTAAATCGTGCAGCTTTTTTTCCGCATCGAGCGCTTTGTTTTTCTGGCCCAGCGCCCGATAAGCTTTACTCAGTTCCGAAAGCACGTCGGAATTCGGGGGATTTGCCGCGGCCTGCAGTATGCGGATTGCCCTTTCAGGGGCGCCTCCGAAAATGAGAACGTCGGCTCGTTGAGCGGCCAGTTTTTGCCGGTGAATCCGGGGCATGTTGATTTTGTCGCCAAACAATTCCGCCGGGGTCAGTCGATCCAGCTTGGGAATCAGGTCCAGGCGAAACTGCACCGCGAACAAGACCGAGAACAGGCAACAGAAGGCCGCCGCCGTCGCGACGATCACCCGGACGGGCCGCGCGAACCGGCAGAGGAGGAAGAGCAGCCCCAACCCGATCGCCGGCGCACTCGATGTCAGGTACCTGTTCCCAAACGCGGGTCCGCTGTGCCAGCTAAGGGGAAGGGACGCGATCAGGCCTACTTCCAGCGCGACTGCCGCAATCCAGGGTGTAAAGACCCGCGGAGCCTGAAACGCTCCCGCGATCAATCCGAGAACGCCGATCAATGCGAGGGGCGTCCAGATAAACCAGCCATGTTCGGTGGAGAATAATACGTTCGGGATGAAGGGCGGAGGAAAAACGAAAAAGCCGGATCCCTGCGGTACCGTCAGGTACCTGCCGAACATAAATTTCCACTGGAGCATTTGTGGAACCCAGCACAGAGCGATCGCCGCCGCGTAAACCGTCCGCGACCAGATCCGGCGTGAGAACACGGTCCAGCCCGCCATCAGGTCGAAGAGTAAGGGCGCGCCGGCGAAGAAAATATCCTGCCATCTCGCCAGCGAGACTGCCCCGGCAAGCAAACCCAGAATCGCCCAGCTTCGCACGCCGGTTTGCTCCCGAACCCTCCACCACCATGCGAGGAAGACGCTCCCCGTCAGAAACGTTGCGGCATGGGACATCTGGGAAAAAGCGTAGTAGCCGACGCTGGTACCGAAAAAAACGGCGAATGTTGCCGCGAGAGCGAGAATGTTGGCCCGCCCCGGCGAAACTCCCTCCCACGAACTCGCCACCTGATAAAGGAAGGTAAACAGGGCGATAAGTCCCAGCCCGGTAAGCACCACGTTGGTCAGGCAGTAAAACAGGATCGTGTAGTGAGAAAAGCCGTCGGCCGGATTGCCTGCTATCGCATCCACCACGGTGCCCGCTGCCAGAAACGGAACTGCCAGGATCGAGTAGCCCACGGGGAAAGGCGACGTCTGGTGTCCGGTGATTGGGGACACGGGTGTCGCCGAATCGGCCGACGGCTTCAATCTCCGGAATTCGGGCGTAAGGTCGAAACTGCCATGGAAAAGCAGGGCATGGCCCACATCGAAATAGACCGGCGGATCGTCGCCCGCAATCTTCGCGAGCTTCCGGCCCGCCGGAGTCATCCGGTCTCCGACGACAAAGACCGCGGCCAGCAGTATGGTCGTCAAGCACAGAATCGCGTAGGAAACGCGCGTTTGCGGCCCGGTGACGAAAAATCGCAGGCCGCCGGGCGTTGCGGTGTCATCCGGACCTGAAGGTTTTAGCCTCTCAATGAGAGCGTAGGATTTCGACTCGCCCGCAAACTGGGCCGAGACGCCCCGTAAGGGAGCCTGAATAGCCGCCATGATATGTTGCTGATTGTTTAAGTGGCCTGAATTTCAGGAATATCTCAAAAAAATTATGCGGGTATATAGATCGTCTCCGCGCGCCAACGGAATTCAGACGTGGAAGACCAGAATCTCCATGTCTGTAAGCTGGCTCATCGAGATCGGTGTGTCGTCGTTCGTAATCATGTAAGGCCGGTATCCGAACTCCCTCATATATTGTTCGAAGTCGTCGGGGGTCGCGCCCAGCTTTTTCAGTTCCCAGGGTTTGACCTCGCAGACGATAAGCGGTTTGGAAGGAGTCTTGCGGAAAAACTCACTCAGCCCCCGAAGGACGGAATATTCGAAGCCCTCGACATCGATCTTAATGAGCCTGATTCTCTCGGGCGAGGAGATCTTTGCCTGAATGTACTCGTCGAGCCGTTGTACCGGAACCTCGCGAGTCACTGCCGATTGCGTTCCCGGCACCAGAGTCGCGTTTCTTGAATCTCCCTGGGGGTTCCAGGCGATCGGCAGGACGCCGTCAACCTCGCCCAGCGCCACATTATTGAAAAACAGCCGAAGCCCCGGGTTCAGTTCGCGAAGCCGCTCCAACCTGGCAAAACACTCCGCAAGGGGCTCGAAGCCGTGAACCTCGCCGGAAGCCCCGACATACGATGCGGCGACGGCGGATATGTAGCCGACGTTGGCGCCCGCGTCCAGCACGATGTCACCGGGCTTCAAATGCCGTTTCAGGTAATCGCACAAAATAATGTCATACGATTGCGTGAGCATGGCGCGAAAATCGCCTTCGTCGAGAAACGGCAGCCAGCGATGTTCGAACCGGACCGTCCCGTTGATTGTCCGCAACACGGCGCGATCGGGGATTTTTATCAACCGCCGCCGGATTCTGCCGGCCGCCTTCCTTGCGTACAGCGCCGAGCGGCGCCATAGATTCAGTTGTGTCAATACGAATCCTTTCGCGGGATAAATTACACTCTAACGCGGCATCGTGCCTTAAAGGTACACGCGGGTTCAGCCGCGTTATTAGAGACCGGCTGAAGCCGCGGATACGGGTTCTCGTTAGGTGGCGACATCGCGGTGTTCGAGCGATACTGGGATCGTTGCTGAAAAACCAAGCGGTTTCATGGATTAGCAAGAACCTGTTCGACAGCGTGACCTATACCGTCCGGAACGGCCTGAACAAGGGCCTGCGGCGCCGGGGAGGACTCGGCTGGCTGCCTTTTGAATCGAACGACACCCCGGAGATGCGCTTCTGGAAGGAACTGGACCTGAACGGGAAAGTCGTTTACGACATCGGCGCGTTTCACGGGCTGCTCACCATCTTTTTCGCGCGGCGGGCCAGGGCCGTCGTGGCGTGGGAACCCAACAGCCGGAATCGTCGGCGCCTGAACGACAACGTGCGGCTCAACGCTTTCCGAAATGTGATTGTCCGGCCATACGGACTGTCTTCTCAGCCCATGCAGGCCACCATGACCTTCGATCCGCTGGCGCCGGGGAGGGCCAGCATCGATTCCAGGATCGCCGGCGGGGCTGAAGAAGAAGTCGTCGAAATACGCATGCTCGATCAGGAGGAGGGTCTGGAAAATCCGGACCTGATCAAGATCGATGTCGAGGGTTTCGAACTCAACGTACTGGATGGGGGGACAAGGACGCTCGCGCGGCATCCCGCGCTCTTTCTGGAAATGCACGGCGCCGATCCGGCGGACAAGCGTGAACGCGTACAGGCTATCGTAAACCGCCTGTGGTCTCTCGGCTACCGCAATATCCTTCACGTGGAGAGCGGCAGCCCGATCACGCCGGAGAATACCGCGACCGCAGCCCAGGGACACCTCTACGTTCGACTTGGCTAGGTACATGCAGCTTCAGCCGCGCTCTCTGTGTACCTTGAGAACAGCTTCGAGACTAGCCGCCGCCTCGCGGTGAGGAATCGATGAGCGCCGGATCCGACTGAGACGCCATCTTTCCATCCGCCGACAAATATTGAATTCGATACCAGTGGCTTCCCTGACGGTCGTCCACGGTCACTTCACACGATGAAGGGGATCCACAGGGAAAGATGGTTACCTTGCCGGAAGGCGCGGTGACGGAGATCTGCGTCTTTGCGGCAATGCCCCGCTTCACCTCAAGGCTCACCTTCCGGTTCCTGGGGGGCGTCACTCCGCCCATGCGGACGGCAGGCCACTGATGCGCCATCCCCATGCCGAAGAAGAAGCCGGTCCACTTGTAAGCCCCGAGAGCGCCATTGGAGTTTTCATCGCGCACGTAATTGGAATCGCTGTAAACTCCGCCCGTGGTGTACTGCGGATTCCCCCAGATCGAACCGTAGGCCCGATCGCCCCACTCTTTGGCTTCCGTCGTCGGGTTGGATTCGTAATAGACCCGAAGCGCCTGCGAAGCCTCCGCCGTCAGCACGCGCGCGGCGCGTGCGGCGCCCGGATCCAAACCGTAGTTACAGCCGGGTGTCCGGAAAGCAAAAGCCGAACCGGGAGGCGGAACCGTCTCCGGTTCACAAGCCTGCATGACTCTGCCGTAATGCAGGCCTTGAGTCGCGGGGTCGTATCCGACGTTGCGGACCCAGTTCGCCGCCTGTGCGGCGAGCGCCGCGTAGCCCGCTGAAAGGGCCGGGTCGTTCACCTGCGAGGCATACTTCATCTGCGTGATCTTGATTCCAAGCATGTAAGGCTGCTGCCCGAACCCGGCCAGAACGTAGGAGTACAGATGCGCTCCCGTTTCGGTGGGGCCGTCCCACGGGCGATTCAACGTGATCTGCGAGGGGCTGTTCCAGGTGCAGGCCCAGTTCTTCTTCAGCTGAGGATCGTTGTTGCTGGTCCCAATGGCGCTCAGGAAGTCGTTGTTCTCGATCACGAAGGTTGCGCGCCCGGAATCTCCCGGCCAGAGCGCGGCCATGGCTATTGTGCCGTTGGGGTTGATGGTGAACTGGAAATATCCGGTATACGGCGCGCCCTTCATGGTTCCGGTCACGGCGATTTGATTTCCTTTCATGAATCCGCTCCCGGTAGCCGTGGCAGATCCGTTGACCACGCTTATCGTGCCGCTGGCGATTCCAAAACATATCGCTGGTGGGATACTGGTTCCCGATACGGTCGCGCTCCCTTTGGTCATATTGAGAGGGACACTGCCGTTATTCCACAGAAAGCCGCTGGCCCACGAGTTATCGGCGCCTTTACAATTCCGCTCGCGCACAAGAAGCTGGCCCAGTTGGGCTTTCCATTCGGCCTGCCGCGCCGCATCGGGATCGAACTCCGCCGCGAGCGTCAGCCACGCGGTCATGTAGCCCGAATCGCGGCTGTCCGAGTCGTTGCATCCGCTGTGAACGACCGACAACCCGGGCCCGGCGAGACGCCTCAGATCGTTCCACGAAGGACGGTTCGGGTCCGCTGTATCCAGCACAGCGGCGGCAAATCCGCCGATGACTCCGCCGCCGATCAAAAGCGGTATGCCGCCTCCGTCGCCGCCGGCTATGTTCGGCCCGGTGACAAAGTGATCGCTGAACACCCGCGCGGCCTGCAGGGCGGGCGTCCAGCCGGAGCGGTAATAGAGAGCCCGGTGGGCCAGATCTTCACCGTAAAAATTGGGTCCGAATGCGCTGGTGTAGCCGAACCCTTCCATGTAGCCGTATTTCATCGAACGCTGAAAGGTTCCGTTGAGGCTGGCGATATCGTGGCCCGCGTACAGGTACGCATCGGTGTCGGATTCACAGCCGGTGGTCTGAAAATAAAGCTGCGCCTCCGTTCCGTCGGAGGGGCGCTTGTAGTGCAGCGTCAAAGTACGGAAATCGGCCCGGATGATGGAGTAGGAAAACGAGCCGCCGTCGGCATCGCTCGGATAGGGGCGGGCGAGCATAAGGTGGGCCGGGTCCGCGACCGAAGCGATGTACGCGGAAAAAACGAACGGTGCGCCGCCGTGCGTTGCCGAAACCCGAACCTGATAACCGGCTAACACGGAGTTGGCGACATTCCAGGTGGTACCTGACCCCACCACCGTGTTTGACCCGGGCGTAA
>Ga0070733_10001618_pt1 | contig 16623 bp, 12 predicted proteins | sample Coa_R1_9_FD_66450 | JGI IMG/M metagenome (GOLD analysis project Ga0070733, IMG submission 66450) | Surface soil microbial communities from Centralia Pennsylvania, which are recovering from an underground coalmine fire - Coalmine... | ecosystem: Environmental > Terrestrial > Soil > Unclassified ... | reverse complement strand
TACTATATACGGTTGGGCGTTCCGTCCGTGTATAGTAGGGGCGACCCTCGCGGTCGCCCTGGAGGCGGGACGAGGCCAATTTCGACGATCCTTAACTTGACGCCTATTGGGCGGGGGCAAGCCCCCGCCCTGGTCGCTAAATGATCTCCTCATGAGTCATATCGTGCGCAGGTTTACTCATCATCCGCAGCATGGGTAAACCTCCTGTGCGGATAAATCGAATGACAAGTGTTGCGGCTAGAAGAAGGAAGATGATATTCAGGATACTGGTATAGTTCCACTGTACTCCTTCCGTGATCGCCACAATATTGCGATTAGTTGGAATAATCCCAAGCGCCTCAAAAAGAAATTCTACGACGTAGCCTGCTGCAGCCATTGTCACGTAGAACGTCAGCAGAATATAGCCCATGACTTTCCATCCATAATATTTGCGGTAAATATCAAGGATGGGCAAGATAATCAGGTCAGCAAAGATGAAACTGACAACGCCGCCAAAACTAATCCCACCTCTCCATAAGACGGCTGCTAAGGGCACATTGCCAACGGAACAGACAAAACTGACAAGAGAGACTAATGGGCCAACCAGCGGGCCTTCAATTTTTGCGATTGTCGGATTGTTGGAGAAGAAAAACGCATTCCAGAAGGAGTTGGGAACCCAGGCAGCTAATGCACCAGCAATGATAAGCCCCAGCACAATATCAACCCACACGGAGGCCCAATCCATCACGAAAAAGTTGCTGACCGCAGTAAACCCTCTTCGACTCAACAATCGTGAGAAAAATGAGCCACCTGAAACACTCATATCCATCGCAGCATGTCCTTCCATTCTGCCCATCAATCCCTTTTCAGCCTGTGCTTTTGCCATCTGTACGAGCTTTGGCGTTAAGGTCAACCGGAAAATCACTCCGATGAAGATCACCATCAATATGCCGCCAAGAAACTCTGCTGCGGTGAATTGCCATCCCATCAGGACGATTAAGATAATCCCAAGCTCGATCACCAGGTTAGTGGAGGCCAGTTCAAACGCCATTGCTGAGATGAAACTTGCACCCTTTTGGAAAATGGAACGAGCAAGGGCAACGGCTGCATAGGAGCAAGAGCTTGAGGCAATCCCAAAAAGTGCCGCAAGTGTTACACACTTCGGACCTTCACACCCAAGCGTTTTTGCCATGGCGTTATGAGACACAACCGCCTGAACAATACCTGAGAGGGCAAAGCCAAGAATTAACGGCCAGAGGATTTCCCAAAACATACTGAAGGACATGAATAAGGCTTGACCGATGCTTTCGAGTAGCTGCATGATGTACCTCTCATTCTTGAATAGGCCGGCAGGTTGTGGAGGTCATGGTTCCTACCTCCTTTTATTCTCAATCTTCCTCCGCCCTCGTTCATCCCTGCGCCTCTTCACCTCCAACAGCCGCGTATACGCCCCATACACCAGCGGCGAATACACCAGGTCGTGCGTCTCCAAAAACATCAGGGGGTAGCCGCCGAAGCCGCGCTTGAACACATACACCCCCCACAATTCCTGGCCTTCCTCCAACACGTCGGGAATACCCCGGAAGTTGTAGTACCAGCAGCCGTGAGATTTGGCCCACTGCATGCCCGTCCATTGCAAGAGGTGGTTGGGCATCAGGTTGCGCTGCTCGTTCGAGGATGCGCCGTACATGTACCAACTCCAACGACCGAGGCGCAGCACAATGATACCGGCGATGGCCCGTCCCTCGTACTCGGCCAGCAAGAGCGCGGCGCGGTCATCTGCCCCATACAGGCGCATCACATCTTCGTAGTGATGTTTGTCGTGGATGAAGAACTGGTCGCGCTCGCTTGTGGTTTCGTAGATGCCATAAAAGGTGTCGAGATCGGCCTGTCCCTCGCCCCGCCGTACCGTGATACCCTTGCGCGCAGCCAGGCGCACGTTGTAGCGCCATTTCTCCTTCATGCCCGCCAGGATATCTTTTTCGTCGGGTCGCAGGTCAAGTATCCATTCGTGACGCACGTGCGTGGCATATGGATTGGGACGAAAGCCGTCTTTCCCAAGCGCCGCCAGCCATGCCGGGTCTTTATCTGGCACGCTCGGCTCGACTTTGAGCATGAACGCGCCTCGTTTGTGCGCCTCGGCCTTCACAAAATTCAGTAGTATGGTCAGCGCGGGTGAGGCGGGATCATCGATGACGGGACCGCGCGGAGCGTAGAAATAATAACGCCTCAGCAGAGGGGCGCGTGTAATCAGTGCAAGCATTGCGGCGCACAGCTTGCCATCGTCATCGACGACACCCACGCGCAGCGCCTCCGCTCCCAGGTGCGGCGCGAGGTCTCCCCATTCGTAGGATTGCGTGATGTTGCAACAGGCTGAGGCCGCCACAAATTCATTCCATTGCTGGCAGTCGGTGATGATACGCGCTTGCATATTGTGAATGTCCCTCCCGTTTTTACAGGGCGACCGCAAGGGTCGCCCCTACCCTACTACGAAAAAGACGCTGTGCTCTACGCGTCAGGATAGGGGCGACCCTTGCGGTCGCCCTGATGAATGTTAACGACCAGGATCAGTAGTGAGCTGTCATGCTGAGCGCAGCGAAGAATCTCGCTTGCCACACAGAGATTCTTCGCTGCGCTCAGCATGACATTCCCGACTTTGATTGGTAATATTCATTAGAGTCTTGTGCCTTACCCCTGGCGGCTCGTTCCAGTTCGACCTGCTTGCGTTCTTCGTGGCGGCGGGCGCGGCGCGCTTCAACGAATTTGCGCCAGGCGCTGTAGGTCAGTGGACGATAGACGTAATCCTGGGTGGGCATGTTCAGACGCGAGAACCCGCCGAAGCCTTTCTTATATTCATAAACGCCCCACATCTCTTCGCCCGGCTCCAGGATTTCAGGGATGGTGCGAAAATCGAAGTAGGAGCAGCCTTTTGCTTTAGCCCATTGAATGCAGCGATACTGTAACAGATAAGTTGGCTTCAAATTGCGTTTGTTATTGGATGACGCTCCAAACATGTCCCAACACCAGTCGCCGAAACGTATCAGCAATTTGGCGGCGAGGGCTTCTCCCTCGTGTTCGGCGAGATACAGCACGGCATCACCTTTGCTGGCAAATTGGCGCAAAATCTCCTGGTGATAATCCTTTTCATGAATAAAGAAATCATCGCGTTCGCTGGTGAGCTTGAGCAGGTCGTAATAGGCAGCGAAATCGGCATCGCCGCTGGCTTCGCGGATGATGACCCCTTTGCGCTCGGCTATGCGCACGTTTTGTCGCCAGGTCATCTTAAAGTCCGCCAGCAGTTGTTCGGCGTCCGGGTGAATATCAAGCACCCAGCTTCGCCGCCCATGCACCGCGTTGGGATTGGCGCGGAAACCCAGCGCGCGGTAAGCGTCGATCCAGGCTGCCTCGTTGGGGTCGTCGTCGGCAATATTCGGTTCCAGGCGCAGCACAACGGCGTGTTCCACTGCCGCGATTTTCTGCACGCTATCGATCAGGGCAGGCAGTGCAGGGGAATCCGGCGCTTCAACTGTGGGGCCGCGCGAACTGTAGAGCCACTTCCAGCGCAATCCGGGTATAGAAAAGGGAATGGGTGAGACGGCCAGCGACATTGCGCCAACCATGCGCCCATTTTCTAGCGCGCCCAGGCGGTAGATACGCGCGCCCAGATACTGATTCAATTCGCCCCACTCGAAAGATTGCAGGAGATGCCCGCGCGGCTGGCTGGTGAGAAATCCGTTCCACTGCTCCCGGTCGGCGATTTCTTGAACTGTGATGGACATGCTATTTTTCGAGACTCTCTAAGTATTCGCTTTTGAGAATGCTGTATACGCGCACATCGTGATACTTGCCGAAGCGCAAAATAACCTGGCGCAGCGTTCCCTCGTATTGCATACCAGCTTTTTCGTCGGCGCGCCAGCCGCCGATATTCTCATCCATGTCCTGCGTCTGAATGCGGTTAAGGTTGAGTTCCATGAAGCCGTAGTGGAACATCAACTTTGTGGCCTCGGTGCCGTAGCCCTTGAACCAGGCCGAGCGATCACCAATAATCACGTAAAATTCCGCGCTCTGGTTGATGTAGTTGATGTCTTTCAAACCGACCAGGCCGATCAACCGGTTATCGCTGTTTAGCGCCACGCCGAAAATGATATGTTTGCCGTCTTTATACAACTGCTCCAACCGCTCTTTGCCGCGTGTATCGCTGGTCGGATAAATCGAGAAGTAGCGGCGAATCTCCGCGTCGTTCATCCAGGTGGAATAGTGATGATTATCCTGTGCTGGTTCCAATGGACGCAGGTAAATGCGCTCGCCTATGATGAATGGATTTTGCATGTGTGACGTATCTTCTGCCATGACTCACTTATTGCTCCTCTTGTTTCTTCGCCTGCAGATGTGGATAGGAATCGCCGGTCAAATTGTGATCGGCAGGCGAAATGAGGAAAGGTTCAGGCTCATTCATCCTCTCATCCTCTAGCTTCACATCGGCAGAGGTAATGGGAGCGGCAATCTTCCTTTTGTGACTCGATACTACTCGTTCATCCAGGTGCAGTGGGCGCGGTTCTGGCCCCGGCTCTTCTTGCTGACTTTGCTTTTGCGATGAAGCAGGAGCGGGGAGCAAAGCCGCTTCGATGACGCGATCCATCGTGTCTACAACAGTAAAACGCATGCTTTGCCGGATTTTGGCGGGAATTTCGGCCAGGTCTTTGCTATTCTCCTGTGGAATCACGAGGTGAAGAATATTGGCGTGGTGCGCCGCCAGCGCCTTCTCTTTGAGACCACCTATCGCCAGCACGCGCCCGCGCAGCGTAATTTCGCCGGTCATAGCCATATCGGCGCGCACCGGACGCCCGGTCAGCGCGGAAATCAGCGCGGTAGCAATGGTAATGCCTGCCGAGGGGCCATCTTTGGGCTGGGCGTTCTCAGGCATGTGGATATGCAGGTCGGTATTATCCTGGAAGTTGGCTTCAAGGTGTAGTTCTTCAGCGCGCGAGCGAACGTAGGAGAGCGCGGCATAGGCAGATTCGCGCATCACATCACCCTGCTGACCGGTGATGAGCAGTTCGCCTTTACCCGGCATGGTCGCCACCTCGACGGGTAGAAGCATGCCGCCCATTTCGGTCACAGCCAGACCCATCGCGACGCCGACCTGTAGTTTCTGGCTGATGGGCGTCTCGCTATAACGAGATTGACCAAGATATTGTTCCAGGTTGTGGTTCGTGAGCCGGATGTGGGTATCCGGTTTCTCGATGATGCGCCGCGCCGACTTGCGGCAAATAGTGGCAAGTTGGCGCTCCAGGTTGCGCACACCGGCCTCGCGCGTGTAGCCCGTCACGATATGCTGCATGACTGTTTGCGGAATTTTCAACTGCTCCTGCGCAAGGCCGTGTTCCGCCAGCACTTTGGGCAGGAGGTGGCGCAGGCCGATATTCACCTTCTCCTCGAGTATATAACCGGGAAGGTCGATGATATCCATGCGGTCTGCCAGCACGCGCGGAATCTGGTATTTCACATTGCCGGTGCAGATGAAAAATACCTCTGACAGGTCAAACGGCGCTTCCAGGTAGTGATCGACGAATGCCTTGTTCTGCTCGGAGTCAAGCACCTCCAGTAGCGCCGCTGACGGGTCTCCACGATACTCTGTGGAAAGTTTGTCGATCTCGTCGAGCAAGAAGACCGGGTTGCGCACGCCTACCGTTTTCATTGACTGGATGATGCGTCCCGGCAGCGCGCCTACATAAGTGCGGCGGTGGCCGCGAATTTCGGCCTCATCGCTGACTCCGCCCAGCGAGATACGCGCGAACTTGCGCCCCAGGGCGCGAGCGATAGAACGGCCCAGCGAAGTTTTTCCCACACCGGGTGGGCCGATAAAGCACAGAATCTGCCCCTGGCTTTCGCTCCGGGCAGACCCGATCTGGCTGGCGCGCTGCTGGCGTAACTGCCGCACGGCCAGAAATTCTATGATGCGCTCTTTGATGCCCTCAAGCCCATAGTGATCTTCATCGAGTATGCTGCGCGTGGTTTCGATATCGAAGTGATCTTCGCTGCGTTCGCTCCAGGGCAAGGCGAGCACCCAATCGATGTAGGAGCGCAGCACCGGAATCTCAGCCGCCTGCGGGGGGGTGCGCTCCAGGCGGTCGATCTCCTTGCGCACCTTCGCCGCCACATCCGCGGGCATGACCTTTTGATTCAGCTTTTCGCGCAGTTCGTTGGCCTCGCTGGAGACTTCCATGCCCAGTTCTTCCTGGATGGCCCGCAGTTGTTCGCGCAGGTAAAATTCTTTTTGCGTGCGGTCAACCTGCGAGCGCACGCGGCTGCGGATCGTCGACTCTAGTTCGAGAATCTCGATCTCATTGCCCATAATCACGCAGATTTTTTCCAGGCGCGCCAGTGGGTCAAGGGTCTCCAACAAGTCTTGCTGCTGCTGTGGGTCGGTCACCAGGTGTGCGGCGAGCATGTCCGAGAGGCGTGAAGCGATTTTAATCCCGACGATAGAGTTAATATCTTCGACCGAGAAGCGGCGATTGAGCTGAGCATAGCGTTCAAACAGATTGGTGGCATGGCGCACCACCGCGTCCGCCTGCGGCCCCTGCTGCTGTGTTTCCACAAGCTGGCTGACTGCCACGCGCATGAACGGTTCCTGGTCGATAAACTCATCGATCTGCACGCGGCGCAGGCCGTTGAAGAGCACTTGAAAGCTGCCGTCCTGCTGCCGGTGCATGGTAGTGATTTCCACCAGCGTGCCTGTAGCATAGATATCTTTAGGCTCTGGATCCTCAATTTCGGGGTCATGTTGAGAGGCGGTGATAAGCACACGCTCAGGCTGCATCATAGCTTCCTCGACGGCGCGAATGGACTTTTCACGCAGCATCGATAGGGTTATGCGAGTACGCGGAAACACGACCATGCTTTTTAACGCCACGAGGGGATATGACGCGGGGATAGCAGCGGTATCCCTGGCATCCACGTTATCCAAATTGCTTTCCTGGCGTTCTTGTTCGCTCACGAGTCCCGCCTTTATAGGGACGCTATGCATTGCGCCCGCATTATTTGTAGGGACGCGATTTATCGCGTCCACCTGGGAACCTTGACAACCGAAATAGATCGATAAAGACGAATGAGTCTGCTTTATGCAGACTCATCTTCAGAGTAAGGCGCTGTGCGCTCGCTGCGCGTGATAAGCAGCGGTTTATGGTGCGCGGTAATCACATCGGCGTTAATGATGACTTTTTTCACATCCGCGCGCGATGGGATCTCATACATCACATCAAGCAGCACATCTTCAATGATACTGCGCAATCCGCGCGCGCCGGTGCGCTGTTTGAGCGCGCCCTCGGCAGCAGCTTCAAGCGCGTCGTTGGTGAAAACCAGCTCTACCCGGTCTAGCTGCAAGGACTTTTGATACTGTTTGACGATGGCATTTTTCGGCTCGGTCAGGATGCGTATCAACGCTTCCTTATCCAGGCTATCCAGCGATACCGCTACCGGCAGGCGGCCCACAAACTCTGGAATCAGGCCAAATTTGAGCAGGTCATCAGGGATGAGGTGCGATAAAATATTGGCTTCCTTTTTACTCTCGTCACGCTTGCCGGTCTTGAAGCCCATCAATTTGTTACTGCCCAGGCGCTGCTCGACAATCTTGTCAAGCCCCTCGAAGGCTCCGCCGCAGATAAACAGGATGTTCGCGGTATTGATCTGGATGAAGTCCTGGTGTGGGTGCTTGCGCCCGCCCTGCGGCGGCACGTTGGCAATCGTGCCCTCGATAATCTTGAGCAGCGCTTGCTGCACGCCCTCGCCTGAGACATCGCGTGTAATGGAGGGATTGTCGGACTTGCGCGCGATTTTATCGATCTCGTCGATGTACACGATGCCGCGTTCGGCGCGGGCAACATCAAAATCGGCGGTCTGGATCAGGCGCAGCAGGATGTTTTCGACATCCTCTCCAACATAGCCGGCTTCCGTGAGGGCGGTGGCATCCGCGATGCAGAACGGCACATCGAGAATCTTGGCAAGCGTTTGCGCCAGCAGCGTCTTTCCGCATCCGGTGGGGCCGATTAAAAGAATGTTGCTCTTGCCCAGTTCAACGTCGTCGATCTGCATACCTACACCAATGCGCTTGTAGTGGTTGTAGACTGCCACCGCCAGCGACTTTTTGGCGCGTTCCTGCCCGATCACATACTGGCTGAGCTGCTCGTAAATCTTCTTGGGCGTGGGTATTTTGCCCGTTTGCAGGCGCGGCTTCGCAATCGTGGCCTGTTCTTCCTCGATGATCTCCCGGCACAGGTCGATGCACTCGTCGCAGATATAGACTCCTCCGGGGCCCGCGATGAGCCTCTGCACCTGGTCCTGACTCTTGCCGCAGAATGAACAGCGATAGGTTGTGCGTATATTTTTCGAGTTTGCCACGTCTGTCACCTTTCCCTGTCAGGAACCCGATCCGCGGGATCGCGCCCCGACTAGCGTGCCTCTTGCGCCGCCTGCGCCTCTTCACTTGTATCGACATTTGAGAGAGCTGTGTCGGATATTGTCGTTGCTTCCGTCATATCCTCTGCCTCTACTGCCCCGGTCACTTCCGCTTCACCCGCGAGCGCGGCAGCCTCAGCGTTAGCCAGGCTATCTGCCTCTTCTTCAATTTCCTCGTCGGGGTCGGGATCCGTGGTCAGTTCAACCAGGCGCGAGACTGTCTTCTCGCGCATCAGGCTCTGCGCCAGCGCGCGCAGTTGCTCCTCGGTGCGCGGCAGCGCTTGCCCCATCTGCGCGTAAGCCTGGGCCAGTTGCTCCAGTTCTTCAGGTGCGATGGTGATCTCCTCCTGCTTCGCAACCGCGTCCAGCACAAGCTGGCGTTTCACACGCTTTTCCGCGTCGGGTTCGAGTTCCTTTAGATACTCTTCCCGGTTCTTGCGCATCAGCATCAAATACTGGTCCATCGACATGTGCTGCTCATCTAGCAAGTGTGATAGCTGGTGCATCATCTCTTCAGCTTCATCCTGGATCAGGACGTGATGTATCGAGAAGGTCGATTGCTCGATCACTGCATCGACAACTTTCTCGCGCAGGGCTTCAGCGTTGCGCCGCTTCTTCTGGGCGAGCAGTTCATCGCTAATGGCTTTACGCAGGTCTTCTACATTAGAAACCTCGCCCTCGCTGACCGCTATTGCCAGGTCGTCGTCAAGCTCGGGTACGAATTTCGCTTCAACTTTGTGCAGCGTGATCTCGTACTGACCCTCTTTCCCGGCCAGCTTTTCGTTGGCATAATCGGCGGGAATGGTCGTTGTAAAGCTCTTAGCCTCACCTGCCCGCATCCCCAGCAAATGCTCATCCATGCCGGAGAACAATCCAACTCGCTCATCGGTCAATTCAAAGGGGTTGTCTTTCAGATCAGAAATTGTCTGGTCTTCGATAGTTAGCTTTAAATCTACGGTGACGCGATCAGCCATTTCAACCGCGCGTTCAACCTCATCCCAGTGCGCCTTGCGGTCGCGCATCAACTCAATTTGCTGCTCGACTTCCTCCGAGGTAACGCTTGCCTCCTCGCGATCAAAGTGCAGCGCACGATAATCGCCAATTTCAACGGGCGTGAGAACGGGAACTTTCAAGCTGAAATGATACGGTTGACCCATCTGTAAAACCGGCGCGTCTATCTCTGGCTGTGCGAGAGGCGTGATTTCGTGCTCTTTGAGGGCGGCGCGATAGGTCTCGTTCATCAGTTCGTCGAGACCTTCCTGATAGATGTATTCTTTGCCGAGTTGCCGCTCTACCAGTGAGCGAGGGGCCTTTCCCCGGCGAAATCCCCGGATGTCAATCTTCTGAACCAGTTTGCGATATGCCTTGTCCGAAGCCTTTTCCAATTCTTCCCAGGAAAAATCAACTTCCACCAGCGTTTCACTGTCTGGCAACTTTTCGACCGAGACCTTCACTTTTCCTCCAACACATGCGACCTGCATGACTGCTGGCAAGACGGAAACCGCCGCCAACTACAATACTAATGAAATATTTGACCCGCATTGGAGCTTCTCTCTCATGCTATATGTAAGCGGATAAGCTCCAAAAGCCCTGGCTGGCTTGCGAACGGTGGGCGGTGAGAGACTCGAACTCTCATGGCTCGCGCCAACGGATCCTAAGTCCGCCCTGTCTACCAATTTCAGCAACCGCCCATGAAACCTGAATTTGAGCAGAAAAACCTCACTTCAGGATGATACATCAGGGCTATAGCCACTGTCAAGACAAGTTGAAATCCACGCTCCGTTTGGGCTAGAAAACTGGAAACTTAACCATATCATAACCAGATCATAACCATTCTCACCTTCCCAACAATCTATAAGCCCTCCATAATTATCTTGAGGGTTTTTATGCCTGGATTTAATGCGGAACTCGCTGATTACCTGGGGGAATCTAAATCCGTATATTGGTTAACGTATTTGTAATTTTGTGAAAGTGAGGCCATTTTATGCGCTTCTCAACTCGCTCAAAGGTGAGCATTCTCCTCTCACTCGTCACTATCATTGCCATTGTCTGTGCATTTATGGTGACTGTATTCTCTCATGGGCCGTCATCCCACGCTGCCAGTAGTAGTTCTACTAGCAGTGCCACCTCGATTTTAGGAAAGGCAACAATGGCAGGTAGCGGTAGCAACTTGTTCAACTTGCCAAAAACGACAGGGTCTGGTTCAGTGGTCTTTAAGAGCGATGTCGTCAATCGCATGGGGGTCAACGGCAAAATCCCGTCTTCAAATGGATCGGGAGCCCCCTCGACCACTGCGACGGCACTGAGTTCTTCTGCCGCAAGTCCGAAATGGCATACTTCCAATGCCGGCAAACTGCTGCAGAGCTTTGACGGCGTCAGCGACCTGGACAACGCAACTGCCACCGGTTTCATTCTCGCACCGCCCGATCAAGGACTGTGTGTCGGTCCGCTGGCCGTTGCAGGAAAGACTGTCGTGTTTGAGCCCGTCAATATCGTGATGAGGGTCTTCGACACTCATGGGAACGATCTTGTAGGCGTCCCAATCCCTGACAGCGTCTTATTCGATGAGCCTCCGTTCCCTACTGAATTCATCAGCGACCCGCGCTGCCAGTTCGACAAAGCAACGGGTGATTTTTTCTTTACGATTCTAGCCTTCAATTATCCCGCTGAAACGCAGTCGCATTTCGATGTCACAGTCGTTCGCCAGGATGGGAGCTTCTCCTTTTATAAGTTCGACACAACCGATGCCACTGCGCGCGGCTGCCCCTGCTTCGGCGATCAGCCGCTGCTCGGTATCGATAAGTACAACCTCTATATCAGCGGCAACGAGTTCCCTATTATGCAGCCAAGCCCGTTCTTCAACGGCGCTGAGGTATTCGCCATTTCGAAGTCGCAGCTCGATGCGGGTGTGCCTGCCAACTTTGCAGAGTTCGCCCATATCAGCGACCAGGGCATCCTGATCGAGACCTTGCAGCCGGCTATCACCTATGATGCCAACGCTCCTGCCGAGTACCTGCTGCACTCGTTCGTGGTCGACGCCAACGGCAACAATACTTCCTTCGACCGCCGCCTGGGAATCTTCGCCATCACCAACCAGGCCGCGGTGACTGCCGGCGGATTCCCCACGCTGAGTAATCCGACCGTCATCAACAGTGAGCCCTATGCGCAGCCGAACACGGCACCGCAACCCAATGGCCTGAATCTGAATGCGGACGATGACCGCATGCAGCAGGTGGAGTACATCAACGGCAATTTGATGGGGGCGCTGTCCACGGCAATCCTCGTCAAAGGCGATACAACGCCGCGCGATGGAGCCGCCTGGTTCGATATCGAGCCCTCGCTGCAGGGGTCGCTCACCGTCAAGGCGCACATCAAGCACCAGGGCTACATCGCCGCATCCGGCCTCTACATCCTCTACCCGGCGATTTTACAGAACAAGAATGGCACTGTCGAGATGTCGTTCTCCATCACCAACGGCACCACCAATCCCAGTGCTGCCTACGCTGTGGTTCCGGATGAAACGCACAGCAGCAACGCTGGCGCGATCTTCGTGGCTGCTACGGGCAATGGATCTTACTTTGATAACTTCACCTGCACGGGCACCGTATCACCTGGATGCCGCTGGGGTGACTACTCGTGGATCACGCTCGACCCGAACAGCAACAACTTCTGGATGGGCTCGGAGTACATTCCACCCACAGCTCGACAGTTTCCTGACGCCAACTGGGGCACTCGTGTCTACGAAGTGTCTGGCTAGATAGTTCGGCGCTCTTTAGACCGAGGGAATAATTCAGGCGAGCAGGTACCTGCTCGCCTGAATTATAGCGACCGCGAGGGTCGCTCCTACCATATACGTAAAATGCGCAGATAAGCGCAGCATGGTAGGGGCGACCCTCGCGGTCGCCCTGGATTCCAGCTCCGTTTTTGTGTTTGAACCGTTGCAGTTGCCTTGTTTTCCTCTCCGGTGTTACAATATTGCCAATCAGAACGTGTACCAGTACAGATGGAACTATGCAGCATAACCCGGTAACACTATCTCACAATCCCGAACTGGATCAACCCGATCTATTTATCAATCGCGAATTGAGCTGGATTGAGTTTAATCGTCGCGTTTTCGAGCAGGCGCAAGATAATCGCCACCCTTTGCTGGAACGTGTCAAGTTTATCTCCATTTTTGACGCCAACCTGGACGAATTCATCATGGTGCGCCTCGCCGGCTTGAAAGATCAACTGGCGGCGCGCGTCCCGTCGCTCAGCCCTGATGGCCTGACAGCCGAAGAGCAACTGGTCGAGGTGCGCCAGGCGCTGACTCCCCTGGTGCAGGAAGTCTGCCAGTACTGGCGTAGTGAGTTGATCCCCCTCCTGGCGGCCCAGCACATCTGTATTCTGGATTACGAGCAGTTGAATGAACAGCAGAAAGCCAGCATGCGCGCCTATTTCGAGCGCGATGTCTTTCCTGTATTGACGCCACTAGCAGTGGACCAGGGACACCCTTTCCCGCATATCTCCAATCGCAGCTTGAACCTGGCAGTGGCTATTTCGGGCGATCACTTTGCTCGCGTGAAAGTTCCACCCAGTTTGCCGCGCCTGGCGCCTGTTCCCATCGACAAAACCGGGCCGGGAGCGTTCGCTTTTGTCTGGATGGAGCAGGTCATCGCGGCTCATCTCAGCATGCTCTTTCCCGGCTTCGATGTGTGGGAAAGCTACCCCTTTCGCGTGTTACGTGACGCGGATATCGAGATTCGCGAGGATGATTCTTCAGATCTGTTGGAAAGCATCGAGCAAAGCCTGCGCGAGCGCCGCTTTGGAGCAGTGGTGAACCTGGTGGTAAATCCCTCTATGCCGCAGCACATCCGCGATCTTTTGCTTGAGAACCTGGAAATCTCCGCCGGTGACCTGACCGTCATCGATGGACCGCTCGGCCTGGGTGATGTCATAGAGCTGTTCCGCCTGGAGCGCCCTGACTTGAAAGACCCACCCTTTATCCCGCGCGCGCTGGCGGAACTGCGCAAAACGAGCGATCTCTTCGCAGCCATAAGACAACATGATCTGTTGATGCATCACCCCTACGATACCTTTGATTCGGTGGTTGAGTTTATTCGCGAAGCTGCTCATGATCCCGATGTGCTGGCGATCAAGCAGACGCTGTATCGTGTCGGCACAAACTCGTCCGTAGTTTCGATGCTGTTAGAGGCCGTCGAAAATGGTAAACAGGTCGCGGTGCTGGTTGAGCTTAAAGCGCGTTTTGATGAAGAGAACAATATCGAGTGGGCGCGGGCCTTAGAGCGCGCCGGGGTTCACGTTGTGTATGGCCTGCTCGGGCTGAAAACGCATGCCAAGATCGCGCTTGTGGTGCGCAAAGAAGCCGATGGCCTGCGTCGTTATGTCCATCTTGGCACGGGGAATTATAACGCGACAACGGCTCGTATTTATGAAGATTTATGCCTGCTTACCTGCCGTCCGCAGATCGGCGCGGATGCCTCGCTGCTCTTTAATTCACTGACCGGCTACTCCCGCCACAGTGAGTATGCAAAGCTGATAGTGGCGCCCCTGTACCTGCGGCAAGCCATTTTAGAGCGTATTGAGCGCGAGATGTCTGTGCAGCAGGAGCATGGCAGTGGCTACCTGCTCTTCAAGATGAACGCGCTGGTTGATCCTGCCATTGTTCGCGCTCTCTATCGCGCATCGCAGGCCGGGGTGCGCATTGACCTGATTGTGCGCGGCATTTGCTGCCTGCGCCCAGGCATTCCCGGCGTGAGCGAAACGATCCATGTGCGCAGCATCGTGGGGAGATTCCTGGAGCACAGCCGCATCTATTATTTTGCCAACGGTGGCCAGCAAGAAGTCTATCTGGGAAGCGCGGATATGATGCAGCGCAACCTGGATGGCCGCGTTGAGACATTGTTCCCCGTAGAGGACCCGCAGCTGCGCTCTGCCATATACGAACGAGTCTTGAAACCTATGCTGGCCGATACGGTCAATGCCCGTGAGTTGACACCCGATGGCCGCTACGCGCGCGTTCAGTCCCATGCCGATGCATTTGGGGCCGAATTCAGCGCGCCCTTTGATTGCCAGAACTGGTTTATCACCCATCCTTTGCTGATCCCCAGCTCCGATACAGGAAATTCTACCATGAGCGCCTTACCATCGGGAGCATGACACGAACGCGGGCGGGGCCGGGCACGCCCTACCACACCACACCAGGGCGGGGACAAGCCCACGCCCGTACCCTGTACGACGCCCCGCCCTGGGAGCGGCGCGTCAGAAAACAAGATGGACGCGGGTTTCCCGCGCCCATCCTGTTGCCGGTTTGTGACCTGTTGACCAGTTCAGGAAAAACCTCCAGCCTCCTTCTCCTATTTAGAAGGAGATAAATGTCACCCCTGGACCGGGGGCGAACTCCACATCAACCACCTCCCAGTAAAAGTAGCCCCAGTTCATGTTACTGGCAATCACATCTCCGTTACCCAGGACTTTCTCAACCACCGCTACATGTCCCAGTCCATACGCCCCTTCTACCCAGGGTTGCAGGTCAACGATGGCTCCCACCCTCGGCGTGCTTGAAACACTCCAGTGGAAATCATGCGCGCGATAGGTCCATTCCCAGGCGTCCGATTGTGTCGTCCAGGGAACGTAAACCCTGTTCAACTGGTAGTAACGTTGAGCTGCCCACCAGGTGCATTGACCGTAGGGGAAGAAATTCCCCTGTCCTCGCACCGGGGGCGGGCCGCTCGCCACATGTTTGCCTGGAATGCACACCGTTTGATTGATGTAAATCATATTGGGGTTCGCGATGTGGTTGTATGCTTGCAGCTTCTGCCACGAGGTGTGAAACCGCGCAGCTATGCCGCCGAGCGTATCGCCGCTCGCAACCACGTAGGCCTGGTCGCCGCTGGAACATGGGGAATGCGCCGATGCGCCAAATACGTTCATCCCCAGTCCGTTACCGAGTAAAAGTAACCCAACCACTGCCACCACACTGATATGCCCGATGACAATACTTGCCACCCGATGCCGCGAAAACACGTGCGAGATACTTGTTCCGATGCCTGGCGCCGGACGCTGGCTCGTAAGCGGTGCTGGCGTTGGCGTCGGCTTCAAGTCACTTTGCTGTGTTTGCATACGCAAGTAAACCTTTCCTCTGTATGTATTTGCCTGGTCAAGCACAGGTCACTCCTCCACCTCACCCCCTCGCACATTGACCCATAATCAATTAAAATGGTGTTGTGGGGCATATTAGTGTATCATCATCTTGAAGAAGCTTGAAACAAGTTGATACATAGGAGAAAATGGCTAGTGGCTATTCCTCTCCTGTGCTACACTGCCTGATAAGAAAGCGGCCTGAGTGAATCATAACGACCATGTGTTTCTTCTGAAAAAAGGTATACCTGAACAGGGAGGCGTCTGGGCCGATTTTGGTTCAGGCGGCGGAGCCTTTACGCTGGCTCTGGCTGACCTGATCGGGCCGCAGGGGCGCATCTACTCTGTGGATAAGGATAGGGGTTCGCTGCGGGAGCAGGAGCGCGCCATGCGCGCCAGCTTTCCCACTGTCGAGGTTGAGTACATCACAGCCGATTTTACCCGGCAACTTGATCTGCCGCCGCTCGATGGCATTGTGATGGCAAATTCGCTGCACTTTATTCGCAAAAAAGACCCTGTTTTGCAACTGGTGCGCAGCTATTTGCGTCCCGGCGGTCGGCTGCTGCTGGTTGAATATAACGCCGATCAAGGCAATATGTGGGTGCCGTATCCCTTCTCCTATGGCACGTGGGAAACGCTGGCGCGCCAGAACGGTTTTGTGGGCACACAGTTGTTAGCAACCGTGCCCAGCCGTTTTTTCGGTGGTATGTATTCGGCAATGAGCATACGCGATCTGTAGGGACAAGGGGACGTGGGGCTTGCCCCCGCCCTGGAGGCGGGACGAGGCCAATTTCGACTTGTCCCCGTCCTGGTTCATCTGGAATCACACGTCTGAATGCACCACCAGCAGGGGCAGCTTCGTAGCGCCGAGCACGCTCTCGGTCACACTGCCCATTGCCAGGCGCTGCAAGCCGCCGCGCCCATGTGTAGTGATGGCTATCAAGTCACAGTTTCCTGTCAGGCGTTTGCCTTCGACCTCTTCACCGCGCTCGGCGGCGCCGATAAGGGTATCTGCTATATCATTACCGGCGGCGACTGAGGTCTTCA
>Ga0070733_10001616_pt1 | contig 16645 bp, 13 predicted proteins | sample Coa_R1_9_FD_66450 | JGI IMG/M metagenome (GOLD analysis project Ga0070733, IMG submission 66450) | Surface soil microbial communities from Centralia Pennsylvania, which are recovering from an underground coalmine fire - Coalmine... | ecosystem: Environmental > Terrestrial > Soil > Unclassified ... | reverse complement strand
CCCAGAAGGAGTATGCCAAAGTTCGCGAACTGCATCAGGAGTCCGACGATTCTCTGGCTTCGAAGATTGCCGCGCCGCCGCCACCCCTGCCTCAATGAACCGCCACGTTCAGTGTCCACGCCGGGGGGCGAACCGGATGCAATAGACGAGGCCGAAGACCAAGAGCATCGCACCCCACCATACATTCGCATGCAAGTTGAAGAGCACCACTCCCGGATTCGCCGGGGGACGGATGAGCTGATAAATTCCTTCGCCGAGAATCAGCGCGCCATTCACCGCCAGCGAGATGCCAATAAAAAACCAGATCGAAATCATCCTGCTCTCTCCGCTTACCAAAAAATAATGTTCAATGCGATGAAAACAACTGTTACTACCGCCGCCCAGAAAAGCGGTTTCTGATAGAAAGGAACGTCTCCAACGGAGGGAACTTCCGTCAGGCCGTAAACCAGCCCAGTCAAGCGACTGTCAGGAATTGCTTTGGTCGCCAGACTCACAGCCACGGTCACGGTTACGCACACCAGAAAAGACCAGAGGGCCTGATACATATCCTGGGCAAGCGCTTTCGCATGAGGCGAGAGCGCCACATAGCGCAGCGCCGAAGGATCCATCTTCACCCACGTCCACATGCTGATCGAGGACAGCGTCCCGCACAGCAATCCCCAGAATCCTGCGGGGCCGGTCGCACGCTTCCATAGCATCCCCAGCACAACCGTGCCGAACAGCGGAGCAATGAAGAAGCTGAACAGCGCCTGCACGTAATCCATAATGCTGGCAAACTGCATCACGAGATATGCCGTGCCCACGCTGATCAGCACGCCGATCACGGTGGTCCAGCGGCCCATGTTCACGTAATGATGGTCAGTGCCTTTGCTGTTGATCAGCGGACGGTAGATGTCGTATGTCCATACCGTCGTGAACGCGCTGACGTTCCCCGCCATGCCCGACATGAAGCCCGCAATCAGCGCCGTAACTCCGAGGCCGAGCAACCCCGGTCCACAATAACGTGCCAGCATCAGCGGCAGGACATCGTTGTAGCTGTGCCCGCCGGTGATCGCGGCCACCGACTCCGGAACCAGCTTCTCGGGCAATACGGCCAAGCCCAGCAGGCCAGGGAGAATGACGATGATAGGCACGAACATCTTGAACCCGGCGCCGATGATCGGAGCCATTTCCGCGCTGCGAATGTCTTTCGCGGCGAGAATGCGCTGCACGACCAGGAAATCTGTTGTCCAATAGCCCATCGAAATAATTGCCGCGAGTCCGAAGACAATGCCGGTCCAATGAATCCCCATCGGATTCGTGGTGAACGAACCCAATCCAGACCACAGATGTACGTACTGTGCCGAAGCTCTCTGCGCGATCTGCAACTTGAGGTTAGTCCACCCGCCGGCTTCGTAGAGTCCGAGGATCGGAATCAGCAGAGCGCCTGCCCAGATCAGAAAAAATTGCAGCACCTCATTAAAGATGGCCGAGCGCAGGCCGCCCAGCGTCACGTAAATGGCGACCGTCAGGGACGACACCCAGATGCTGAAATTAATGTCCCATCCCAGCACGATCTGCATGACCTTGGCCATAGCAAACATATTCACGCCGCTCATGAGCACGGTCATGAAGGCGAACGAAATTGCGGACAGAGCACGGGCGGGTTCCCCAAAACGCAGTTTCAAATATCCCGGCACAGAATGGGTCTTGGAAATGTAATAGAAAGGCATCATGACCAACGCCAGGAACAGCATGGCCGGGATCGCGCCGATCCAATACCAATGCGTCGCCAGAATGCCGTATTGGTAAGCAGAACCGGCCCATCCCATCAATTCGAGAGCACCGAGATTGGCGGAGAGAAAACTGAGACCGGCAACCCATGCCGTCATCTCCCGTCCGGCCATGAAGAAATCTTCGCCGGTGTTGGCCCGGCCTTTTAAGTACCAGCCGATGGAGAGCACCAGAACGAAATAAAAAACGACGATGACCACATCGACGGGAGCAAGACGCACCAGATGAGTCGGCACAGCGGTCGCTAGCAGTGTCATTCGTTTGTCAGGTCCCATTCGAAATGCGCTGCTTTCGAGGGACGATCCTTTGTCAGAGGTTGAATCGGTACCGATGAAACTGCCGCCAGAAGCCGGCTGACAGCTTCTACCTCACACCCAGCAGCAGATCAACGGTCAGCTGATCGAGACGCTCGTATGGCAAACGCCGCTTGAGAATTTCTTCTTTCTGAAACGTGTGGGCCAGCAATTGTGCTGCGCTCGCTGTTGAGTAGGCGCCGATCTTGCCCGTGCCATTTCCGTTGCCTGAGAGTTCGGCAAGGATCCCCTGTATTTCCGCATCTCTGCTCCAACGGCACGCCTTCTCTTTCAGGATCAAGTAAGTTCGCATGCAGCCGCGCGCGAAATCCTTTACTCCTTCGTAGTCCTCGGTGCGGTAAGCGTGCGCGTCGAAATGACGTGGGCCTTCATAGCTGACTTCTTCGAGAAACTGCACCAGCCAGAACGCCGATTTGAGATTGGCGGACCCGAAGCGAAGATCCTGATCAAACCGTCCGGGCATTTGATCATTCAAATCGATGTGAAAAAGTTTTCCCGCTTCCCACGCCTGCGCCACCGCATGCATGAAGTTCAGCCCAGACATTTGTTCGTGCGCGACTTCGGGATTCACGCCCACCATTTCAGGATGATCCAGCGTAGGGATGAAGCCCAAATACTGGCCCGTAGTCGCCATATAAATGTCGGCCCGTGGCTCATTGGGCTTGGCCTCCAACGCGAACTTGAACCCGTATCCACGGTCGATGTTGTATTCGCAAAGATAGTTGACCGCTTCGCGCAATCGCTTGATCGCTTCATCGGCGCGCCGACAAGCGTCAGTTTCGACACCTTCGCGGCCACCCCATAACACAAATATCTTCGCGCCCAGTTCCGCGCCAATGTCCATGGCTCGCATGGTTTTCTGAAGAGCATATGCGCGTACTTCAGGATCGTTGGCAGTGAAAGCTCCATCGCGGAATACCGGGTGGAAGAACAGCGAGACCGTCGCCATTGGAACCACAATGCCATTAGCTTCGCAAGCTCTCTTGAATGCGCGGACGATAGCGTCACGTTCGGCGGCAGTGGCGTCGATGGGCACCAGATCGTTGTCGTGCAGGTTGACACCCCACGCTCCCACTTCCGCGAGCAAGGAAACGATATCAATCGGCGAAATCGTAGGTCGCACAGCATCGCCAAAGGCATCGCGTCCCCGGTTGCCGACCGTCCACAACCCGAATGAGAACTTGTGCTCCGCACGGGGCTGGTAGTCTTTTGCACTCGTCATAGCGTGTTCTCCATTGCCGCGACTGCCATCAACTCACAATGGATTTCATCGCGGGGTACATGCGGCGATAGGCCGCGTACGACTTTTCCATCACAGCGGAATCTGCGGGGTTCGGATCCAAAGTCCCGGCGACGCGCACTGCGCTTTCGCAGGCAGCATCAACCGACGGCCACACTTTTGCGCCTACACCGGCCAGAATTGCCGCACCGTATGCTGCGCCTTCTTCCGCCCCGACAGTCTCTACGGGTTGTCCATAGACGTCGGCTTGAATTTGCCGCCAAAGTGCGGACCTGGCGCCGCCCCCGCCCAGCCGAATCGTTTTCACGGGAACTTTGATCTCCTGAAATATCGTGAACGTGTCGCGCAAACTGAAAGCGACTCCTTCCAGGATTGCCCGGATAACATGAGCGCGCGTATGAGAGGCAGTCAAGCCTGCCAGAATCCCTCGCGCCTCCGGATCAAGGTAAGGAGTGCGTTCGCCCATCAAATAAGGGGCCCAGAGCAGACCCTCGCATCCGGGGGGAGCGTTCGCGGCTTTATTGATGAGCCTTTCATAGGACTCACCATGACCGTTGGTACCGCATCCGAACTGATCCCGAAACCAACGAAGAGAGAGTCCTGCGGCCTGAGTCACACCCATGGCCATCCAGCGCCCCGGGACGGCATGACAAAATGTGTGCAACCGTCCTTTGGGGTCAAGCGCCGGAGCATCGGTCGCCGCAAAAACTACTCCCGACGTCCCAATGGTTGCGCTGACTGTCCCTGGCGAAACAACTCCCATACCAATTGCGCCGGCGGCCTGATCTCCGGCACCAGCCACAACTGGGGTTCCGGTCCGCAAGCCGGTCGCAGTAGCGCCGGAGGCCGAGACTTCCCCGCAAATTTCTGGCGACTCGTACAACGTCGGCAAAAGTGCCTCGTCCATTTGAACCAGTCTCAAGAGTTCTTTCGACCAGCGTCGATGAGCCACATCGAGCAGCAGCGTGCCCGACGCATCCGCCATGTCGGTGGCTCGTTCACCAGTCAGTTGGAACCGGACGTAGTCCTTGGGCAGCATCAAGGAGCGGGTCTTCCTCCAGTTTTCCGGTTCGTTCTCCCGGACCCAGAGACATTTGGTGAGCGTAAAGTTGGTCAGCGCTGGATTACAGGTCAGCTGGATTAAATGTTCGGCGCCGATCATGGCGGTGAGGTCGCGAGACTGCTTCTCAGTTCTGACATCGCACCAGATAAGCGCAGGTCGAATGACACGTGCTTCCTCGTCCAGCAAGACCGCGCCGTGCATTTGTCCGGACAGACCGACACAAGCGATCTGATCGCCGTGCAATCGGGCGGCTGCTAGCGCTTTGGGCACGGCAACGCCGCACGCACGCCACCAGTCGGAGGGATCCTGCTCCGCCCAGCCGATTTGCGGCGACGCGAATCGACTGTGATCTTCGGTGGCAGAGGCAACCACGCATCCCTCGGAATCAATGACCAGGGCGCGCGTACCTCCAGTGCCGACGTCGATTCCCAGAAGATACACTCGGTTGCCTTGCTTGCCGCCACTGGGCGGGCAGAATCTTGCTTTTCTTGGATCCGTTAATAGCGTGTACGTTAACGATCCAGTATATTACCACGCTTATGCAGGATTACAAGTGTAAGCCCGCCCAATCGTGGGTGACCGAAACAAACATTTCGCCACTCAATTCAGCGACAGAAGATCGCTTGTTGCAAGCACATAAGTGGTGACCTTATCGAGCTTGATATTTGAACGCTTGGAAACAAGGGCAATGCCTCCGTCGCTATCGCGAGTAGACTCGACATTTTGCATCAACACTCGATGTGTGGAAATACGCGATGCCGGGGGCGACAGTGGCGCTGCAGATGTGTCACGGCCCGTGTCTCGACCTGGAAATGGCTGTGAAGCTGGGTTGTTGGGGTCAGGGTAAGTGCCCGCACCGTTCCAGTTTTTTGGACTGTGTGCGGCGTCGGGTGGCTCATAGGAAAGATCCTGAGGAGCCATTTCTGAGACCGGGTAAAACCATGCCGTCAAGTAAAGCTTGATCGTCGCTGAGCCGTTCTTCCATTGCACCGAGTCCATCCGGAGGGCAAGGCGCGACGGCTGGGCCACGGATTTCGCCACGGACTGGATCACTTCTCCTGACAGAATGGCGTCCCTCGGAACTACCACCCCATTGACCAGCGTTGCAACGATCAGACTCGCCTGAACCTTTGCTCCAACCGGCGTTTTGCCGGCGGTTACGTTCTGCCGCAGGATCACAGGGAATTCAGTTCCTGCCGGGGATCTGGGTGGTGCGGGCGTGTGTTGACCGAGCAGCGTGGCTGAGGAGAAAACGATAGCCAACGCTACGTTTCTGAATGCGATCATTTTGCTACACATCCGCATAACCTTTCTGCTCGACTGGCCGGGACGCGTTCCAAGGAAACGGACGGCATGTTAGGAACTCGCCTCCATTTTACCTGCCGACTCAATAACTGGGTTGGCATCTTTGTGATTCAGAAGATACAAATACGGATCATTTGCCGAGGACGGTTGAGTCAATCCGATCAGCTAAGTCTGTCAGATCGTCGCGCATCGCGGGATCCGAGAGGCGGCAGGCTAAGGGATCAGCGATCCGCAGGCCGTCTTGATTGAGTGAGCGCCGCGTCTAGTCGAGCCGCGAGCGCTGCGAACGCGGCGGTGGGCCCGTTCCATCGCAACTGGTCAACGTCGTTGAAGAGTGCGATGTCGGTTCGTAGGGTTGCGAGCGTGCGAAAGAGCAGGGCGCGATCCTGCTCGCGATGGAGAGTTTCCGCGAGCGCGCTCGCGTTGGAGGCGTTCACCCGCCACTCGCGAGGGTCCAACGGGATGGATTCGAGATGGACAAACTTGGCCAGGACCGCGGCCGACGACTTCGCGCCCCAGCCCGGCAGTCCCGGATAGCCATCGGCCGCATCGCCCACGAGTGCGAGATAGTCGGGGATCGATACCGGCGCGACGCCGAACTTCTTGATCACACCCGCCTCGTCCAAGGTGACACGCGTCCGGCGATTCAATTGGACGATGCGGGTGCCGCGCACACATTGGGCGAGGTCCTTGTCTGGCGTGCAGATGATTACCCTTTCAACGCGCGCATCACCAGTAGCCGCGACCGCTGCTGCGGCAAGCGCGTCATCCGCTTCAAACTCAACCATAGGCCAGACGACAACCCCAGCCGCCGAGAGGACGTCTTCGAGCAATGGGAATTGCGCCCACAGGTCGGGGTCGATGCCTTCGCCCGTCTTGTACCCTGGCCACAGTTCGTTGCGAAAAGATTCGATAACGTGATCGGTCGCAACCGCGATGTGCGTGGCCCCGCCTTTGATCATGCCCAGAACCGAAGCGAGGACACCTCGGGCCGCGGCGACCTCCCGGCCGTCCGAATCCTTCGCGGATGGCAGAGCGTAGTAGTGCCGGAACAACTCGTATGTACCGTCGACCAGATAGATTTCCAGGAGCAGCTCCAACACAAACCTATAGGAGCGCTGCCGTCTCAATCAACTGAGATCGGAATCGTGACTAACGAGTCAGTCCAGTTGAGCCACTGACCTGGTTTCTGATCTGGTCGTAGCGGCTCTTCGCCGTTGCCGTCTGCTGTGGATTAAGCTGTGTAGACGTGTGGATAATTTACCCGTCTACTCGGTAAACGTCAACAATTCAACGGGATTGCATCTTCGGCGGGAGAACCCATGCATTTCAGACTTTGCACTGAAAACGGGCGTTGACAATCTTCGAGCAACTGTCTAAGGTGGCGTTCGTCGACGGCTGAAAGGGTTGGCTTAATTAAACCTTTGCCAGTCCGAAGTAGGCTGAGTGATCAGCTCAGAAGGGCAACCGGATGAGCAGCCAGACCTGAAAAAACCGACGGCTCTGCGAGGAGTAGTTGGGGTTTGGGACCGCGAAAGCGGTGATCGCATCGAAGGCTGTGACGGTACATGCCTCCACGCTGTTGGCTCCCTCGCAGGAGCGGACGGCTAGAGCATAACCAATGTCACAGCCTTTTACTTTTCACCAGCGCTTTCCTCGGTACTGACTTTCGCAAAGAGGTTTCCAAAGAACGATATACCGTCCCGAGATCTACCGTTGCCGCGGTCACCCACGACGAGTTCATCGAAGCAGACGGTTGCAACCACCTGAGGACGCGGCGAAGGACGCGGCGAAGACTCAGCGTGCTATCGAGTGGCGGCTCCACAAACCACATCCGGTCTGTAATCACCGCATAAATCTCCTGCTTTCCAATTGAAAACGGCAGTGAGCCCTTCCGCCTGCAGCTTCCTGGAGTAGACGGGCGCATCGTAGGAATGAGCCGCAAACTGACATCCATCGTGCTGGAGTGAATAACCGCCCGGCGTGGTAGAACAGTTGAGCGTGAAGAGACAACCGCCGCCTCGGGCCAGCTCTACGCACACGTCCCAGTCTTCACGCGTGCTCACAAACGGAGCTGTCGTTGGCGAAAATAAGTTATGAAGAGCGACCGTCGTTAGAAATTCCTGACGAGTCAGTGCGTATGGTGACTCTTGAAGAATCGCTCCGGGAGCCAGCTTCAGACGCGGCGTACCCAGAATCGTGGCGCCTCCTCCGTAGTGTTGTTGCAAGTATTCCTCATGCAGCATTAGCATGGCCCACTCTTGTCTCCAGTCCGCGAGACCCGAGAGCACTCCGACGCCAACGTGCTCAACTCCGGCTGCGAGCATGCGTTCATAAGCGTCCAGACGGTATTCGAAGTTTGCCTTCTTGGTCTTGCCGGGATGCAGCTCGGCGTATCGAACCTTGTCGTAGGTTTCCTGCCAGAGCACCGACCAGCACAGCCCGGCATCGACGAGGCGACGGTAATCGCTTTCTTCCAGGGCCTCGGCGCTTATTCCGACGAGGCCGCCACCGTGACGATACAGAACTTGGTGCAGCAATTCAATATGACGGCACATCGCATCAACTCGCATTTGCGGGTCGGCCGCATAGACCAACTCAAGAACTCTCTGCCCTTTTTCCTCGACGAGATAAGTAGCCTCGCGTTCGAGTTCTTCGTCGGTCAACCGCTTGCGCTCGACGCCGATCCCTTTATTCCCGCCGCGAAAATTGCAATACAGACATTGCTCCTCGCAGATGCTGGTCACATATATCGGAACGATTACGAAGACCCGGCCACCGTAAAGATTCGCTTTGATCTCGGCAGAACGGGCGATGATGGTTCGATCCAACTCGCCCCCTCGCCCGAATCCCTCGCTCCACAAGAAAGGCGCGTAGTCAGACGCCACCATGGGCTGAACCGCGTCCAAGGGTCCCGGTCGCGAGTGAGAGAAGTCTGAAACCTGTTCGCGGGCGAGTTTGTAGCGCTGAGAAAACATGAATTGTGTCCTTTTTAGTATGCCTTTTTAGAATGATACGAGCGATCGCGCGCCGGGCACTGTGACCGTGAGCACTGAGGGCTGTGATGCCTTCGTTAGGCACCTACAATGATGGAGATTGAGATTTGATCTTTTCCTCGGTTGTCCACCAAATGCGCAGTTCTGCGGGGTGCTCTCGGGACACGTAACCGACATCCAAGCGATCCAGTTCACGCAAAACTTCTGCGATCACCTGATCGAGAGAGGCTATTACTGGCTCGCTCAAGCTGCAGCCCGCCTCGTACGAGCCAGATTTAATTCCTACGAGAAGCACACTAGCGGGCGCAATTCCGAAGAAGTCGGCGCCGAGCAACGTATCGACCAGAGCAGGGGAGTGAGTATCCATTCGCACACCGGAAGAATGGCGAACGATATCGGCTTTGCGGTAGAGCAGCACCGTTCCCGGGGCTGCGTCGGTGTCGATGGAATCGATCAGGATGACGGCATCCTTCGCGGAGATCTGATCGACCAGATCAAGGGCCGGGGTTCCCAGGTCGGCGACTTCGACGCCCTCGTCGAACTCGTAACGGGCGGTCAGAAGCCGCGCGACATACGGCCCGACGCCGTCATCCCCCAGCAAGATATTCCCGATCCCGCCTATCAGGACTTTCTTCATAGCACTTTCACTTTGGCAATCTGGCGGCCCGATGGATCGAACGCGTGGCATGCGCAGGCCATGCAGGGATCGAAGGAGTGCACGGTCCGCAACACTTCCAAGGGTTCTTCGGGGCGGGCAAGCGGCGTGTGCAGCAGCGAGGCCTCGTACGGACCATGCGCCCCGTTGGCATCACGCGGGCTGGCATTCCAGGTCGAGGGCACAACCGCCTGGTAGTTCTTTATCTTTTCATCCTTAATCACAACCCAATGGGACAATGTACCGCGCGGCGCCTCGTGGGTTCCAACACCTTCCACTTCGTGCCCAGAAAATACCGGCTGATTATGGACGGTGTAGTCGCCCTTCGAAATGTTGTCTACCAACAGTTGCCAGTGCTTCTGTGCCAGTTCTGCCAACATGGCGGCGCGAATCGCGCGCGCAGCATGGCGGCCCAACGTTGAATGCAACATGTCTGGAGTCACGTGAATGCCGCCGATAGCCTCAATCTTGCCGATAGCGAGATCGGTGTACTTGCGAGTCAGAGGATGGCCTTGCGCGTAACCGATCAAGACCTGCGCCAACGGGCCGACCTGCATGGGTTCGCCCTTGAAACGCGGCGCCTTCACCCAGGAGTACTTCTGGTCTCCGTTCCAGCCTGTGAAATCGGCTTCGGTTTCTCCCACCCATGGATGCAAGGGCTGCCCACCCTGATAGTAGGCGTGGGTTACGTCTTCGCTGACGGACTCGCGAAATTCTTTATCTGATGCGGTTTTGAAAGGATGCACGCCGGCGATGTTTCCATCCTTTATATATCCGCCGGGAAGGTCGTAGATTGTGTTCGTGCTGTCCAGCGGCAGATCGGGGACGGCAAGGTAGTTGCGCACACCGCTGCCAATCTTGAACCACTCGGGGTACATGGCGGCGACGGCGCAGACATCGACGAAGTAGACCTCGTTGATGAACCGCACTACGTCATCCAGCAACACGCGGATATTTTCCAGCCCAGCCATGCCGAGGGCGCTAGGGCTATCTAAGTCGATAGCGTTCGCTACTCCTCCGACGGTCAGGTTCTGAATATGCGGAGTCTTCGATCCCAGAATTCCGACCACTTGCAGAGCCTTGCGCTGATATTCCAACGCCTGCACGTAGTGCGAGAAGGCCAGAAGATTCACATCCGGCGAGAGTCGCATCGCAGGATGGCCCCAGTAACCATTCATGAAAATGCCGAGTTGCCCGCTGCTCGCGACGGCGTTGACGCGGTCCTGCGCGGCTTTGAACTCGTTGCGGGAATTGCGCGTCCATGGCGAAAGGCTTTCCGCCAACTTCGCCGTGGCCACAGGATCGGCCTTTGGAATCTGCAGAACGTCGACCCAGTCGAGCGCGGACAATTGATAGAAGTGCACGATGTGATCGTGCAAGGCATGGGCAATCAGGATGAGATTGCGGATGTATTGGGCGTTGAGCGGGACCTCGAGCTTTAAAGCATCTTCTACCGCTCGAACGCTGGCCATGGCGTGCACGGTTGTGCAAACGCCGCAGAAACGCTGGGTAAACAGCCAGGCGTCACGCGGGTCGCGGCCGCGCAGAATTTTCTCGATGCCGCGCCACATGGTGCAAGAAGCCCATGCATTGCTGACCGCGTTATTGTCCACTTCGACATCGATGCGAAGGTGGCCTTCGATTCTGGTTATGGGGTCAATCGTGATTCGTTTTGCCATAGTGCCTGCTGTTAGTCGGAGTCTGTTGGTTCGTTTTCGCCGAAAAATCCATATTTGAAATATCCGGTCCAGCGAATGTAAGGTCTACGGAACCGGAAGTAGCTCGCCATGTCGTGCCAATCCTGCAGCGGTGCCGGGAGAATGCCAAACCGCTTCACAATGAGAAGAAATCCTGCGATGCCCATGCAAACGAAACCGAGCGCTACCAGCACTTCGATCATGCTGGGGAAATACAGCGATTCGGGGTTAGGCCGGAAAGCCAGCGTAGTGGGGCTGAAGCGATAGATCATGCCGCCGACGGAACTGAGAATGTAGCCCAAAAACATTGAGCGCGTTTCGTGGGTTTGCACCGACCGGCGAAGCAGCCACCCGCCGAACGCAGTGAGAAATATTTCCAGCCAGAAGACGCCGGCGAAGCGATCGAAGTGAAAGGCGGTTCCCAGCACTCCACGGAAAAGGATGTCGAGCAGACGCAGTGCGAGCCAGCCGAAAATCAGCCACGCGGTGATGCGTGCGGCTTCGTCGAGAACATCCATGTCCATTGCCCGCTTCCACACCAGGCAACACAGCATGGTCGTTCCTGCGACGCAACCGAACGACATAAAAGTAGCCGCGCCCAGATAGAGCAAAGGCAGCCACGGGGTCTGCCACAAGGGATGGACTCTTTCTCCCGCCAGCAGCATCAGCGCGCCCAGGGACGATTGGTGCATGCCCGGCAACAGGTATGCCGCTGCGATGATCCAGGGAAAGAACGAATGCAGGCGTCGCTCGAATCGTTCGACTCCAGGCCGGAGGCGAGAATCAAAGTACCAAAGCCGCTCCAACACAGGCGGAATGTTTTCGACCGCCAGCGGAATCATGGCGTAGATCGACATGCAGATCGCAACCTCGGCCAGCGGAGAATGCATGTTCCATTTCCACGGGAAGACGATCCAATAGAAATTCCATGGGCGACCGGCATCGATGCCAAGTAAAAGCAGACCGCATGCATACGCCAGGAAACTCGTTAGCAGAGCCATGCGCATCAGTGCGTGAAGCTTCTTGCGACGAAAGACCCAGGCGGCAATTCCCACCGCGAACGCGCCCGAACCCAACGCGGTCAGAACCATCACGTTGAAGGTCTTCCAGATGCCCCACCCATAGGCATCGTTCATACCACTGACCGGGCCAAGTCCGGCCAGTTCGCGGTAAGCGGTTAAGACAAATGCCAACAGCGTCATGCCGCACAGTACGAGAAAGAACCGGTTCACGACCGGGAAGCCGTAGACTGGCACCGCTCGCTCCCAGCGAGTTTTATTAAACGGCGCGTTATTTATGGTTGCCGTGCTCATAGTTGAGCCCTCAATCCGGTTTCTTTTTCTCGTTCATGCGCTTCCTGCTCATGACCCTTCAGGCTTTTCCGAATTACCTGAACCAGGCTGACATACAGAACCGCCGGCAGCACAAAGTATTGGTACAGACGTCTCTGCCAGCGCAGGGTGCGTGCGGGCACCGATTCCGGCCCCAGTTCTGGCAGGCCAAGTTTTTCGAAGGGGACGCGCGAGAGATACAAACATTGCGTTCCGCCGTTGTCGGTTTCTCCATACACGCGGCTCTGGTAGTACCGGCCCGGATTGTTCTTGATGCGTTTCTTGGCCTCTGAAAGCAGGACCGTGCGTGGACCAAAAATTACCGCGCCGGTAGGGCACACGCTGGTGCATCCCGGTTTCTGGCCTTTCTCAAGCCGGTGGTGGCACAACTCGCACTTCGTGACCCGCGGATTGTAGCCCTGCCACTGAAAACGCGGAACGTGATACGGACAAGTAATTGTGCAGTAACGGCAGCCGATACATTTGTCGGCGGTCCAGGTCACGATGCCACTTTCCGCATCCTTATGCAGAGCCTGGAATGGGCAGCCGGCAGCGCAGGCAGGATCGAGACAATGCATGCACTGACGTTTTACGTAAGAAAACGCTGAGCCATCTTCAGGCTTGTAGAGCTTGATGATATTGCGAGTAAGGTCGTTGAGATCAGACGGCGCCTGGTGCAGTTCGTCGCGGCGCGTGTCAGGCGCCGTGTCGTTGGCCTCCGCACACGCACCCACGCAGGCCTTGCAGCCGATGCAGATGCTGGCGTCGTAGAGCAATCCGACAGCGGCATTGGGAACTGGTATGCTCTCGGCGTGCAAAGCTTCGCCGCCGACCGTGATAGCCACGGCCGCCGGCACTCCGGCCTTGGCGACTTTGGTAAATAATTCTCGCCGAGTGATGGCCACATCAATCCTCTTTCTTATCGATTTGCTTTACGCCTGACGCTTTTTCCTCGTGAGCATGGTCGGCTATGATTCGTGCAACGCCGGCTTCTTGGCTGCTCTGGAAACGCTGGGTCGCGACCCAGGTAGCCCCGCCAATTGCCCCAGCAACCGCGCCCACCAATACCGCTGCGCCCACCTTGATTTGCCCGGCGGGACTGTAAATGGGCGGATAGGTGTCGGGCGGAGTCGCTTGATGAATCGCGACGGTTTCGAAGGTTCCCATCTTCCAGACCACGCCTTTTTCGGTGCAGCCAAGACATGGCGCTCCGATCCCGATGGGCCACACACCCGGAATCTCGTTGAAATGCCGCGTGGCACAAGCGGCATGAGTGACCGGACCCTTGCAGCCGAGCTTGTAAAGGCACCACCCTTTTCGGTGCCCTTCGTCGCCGAAAGCAAACGCGAAACGGCCGGCATCAAAGTGCGCCCGCCGCGGACAATTTTCGTGGATCACTCGATCGTAGGCGAACTTCGGACGGCTCAGTTCGTCCAGTTGAGGCAGCTTGCCCATGGTGACGTATTCCAGAACAACTGCCAGCAGGTTGTAAGGATTCGGCGGGCAACCGGGAAGATTTACGATTGGCTTGCCGGACACCACGGAATCAACTCCGACGGCGCCCGTGGGATTTGGATCTGCCGACGGCACGCCGCCCCACGAAGCACAGGATCCAATCGCGATTACTGCGGCTGCCTGGGCGGCAACTTCTCGCACCACTTGAACTGCAGGCCGGCCGCCCATCTGCATGTATACGCCGTCGTCCTTGGTCGGAATCGCGCCTTCAACCACCAATACATATTTGCCCGCATTGTCAGCAATGGCCGAGCGCAACGCCGCTTCGGCTTGCGCTCCCGATGCCGCCATCAAAGTCTCGTGGTAGTCGAGTGAAATCACATCGAGGATGAGGTGGGCAACGTCGGGCGCTGATGTGCGTAACAGAGTTTCGGTGCATCCGGTGCAATCCTGAAAGTGGAGCCAGATCACCGACGGCCGTTTGGTTTTGCCGATGGCATCCGCCATCTGCAAGATTGAATTCTTGCCGGTCAGCGCCAATCCCACCGGCGCGCTAGCCATCAGCATGCCGCATAGCTGAATGAAGCTTCTTCGGGAGACTCCGCAAGCCTCCAGGTGTTCTGCAATGGTCGGTTGCTTGGACATGAGCGCCTTCCTAGCGTTACGGCGTTTCCCCGAGGCCCCCTGGAGCCGGAAATATTCTCTCGAACCGAGATGTTTTCAGTTCGGGCGATCACGGGGAGAAGAGTGGGGAGGAAGCCGCGAACCAACCGAGAGCCGCGCACTGCCGACTGATATAAAAGTGAAAACCAATAAAATTAGTGCGCGATACCCGATTTCTTTCCTATCCACTCTGTATCCCGTGGTTTCCACTTTTCTTCCGACGGCAGCAACCCGGGTGATCGAAATTTGTTATCGCTCGAATTCGTATTTTGAGTCAGTGACCTGGGTCACTCATCCGTGTGAGGCCGTGGCACAATCGATCAGGTCGATGGCTTTTTGGACACTGCCGCTGCGATCATGGCCTGTCCCAAACTAAGTCCGCCGTCCCCAGCGGGGACCTCGTGGTGGGTAAACACTTCGAATCCCGACGCCAGCAAGCGTGCTTCGAGATGCTCAGACAGATAAATGTTGTGGAAGGTTCCGCCGCTCAAGCAAACGCGCTTCAAACCAGTCTCCTCGCGTATTGTTTTGGCAATTCGCATGAAAACATCTACGAGTCCCTGGTGAAAGCGGCGGCTGATTACGCCGACAGCAACGTTTTCTTTCAGATCGTTCACAACGGTTTCGAACAAGCGTCGACTGCTGATGATCCAGTGCTCACCATCCGACACGAGTTCCAATGGATATCCAGAATCCTCTTCTGCCGACCTGATCGACATCTCCAATTCAATCGCGGCTTGTGCCTCGTAATTCACTTTCTGGCGAATTCCTACCAGCGCAGCAATCGCATCGAAAAGACGGCCACAACTGGATGTCAACGGAGAATTCAACCGGTGGTCGATTATGTGCAGCAACAGTTCCGTTTTGCCGAGGTCGAGGTTATGCACAAAGGGAATCGGCATGTTCAGAAAGTCGCGCCCACAATAGTGCGCCAGATAGCTTACGGCCATGCGCCACGGTTCATGGATCGCAGCCGCACCGCCGGGTAGAGGAACGTATTCAAAATGAGCCGCCCTCTCGAAGCCACCATAATCGGCGATCAGAACTTCGCCGCCCCAAACGCAACCGTCGGTCCCGTACCCGGTTCCATCAAGGGCAAACCCAATCACTCTGCCTTCGAGATGGTTCTCCGCCATACAACTGCCAATGTGCGCGTGATGGTGTTGTACTCCGATTAAGCGCGCGCCGTTCTGTTGCAGAGCCCACTTCGTCGAGAAGTAATCGGGGTGTAGATCGTAAGCGATAATTTCGCGGCGAATGTCCAGGATTTGCTCAAGGTGATCGACGGCTTCGTGAAAGAATTTGAAGCTCTCCAGATTCTCCAAATCTCCGATGTGCTGGCTCAGAAACGCATGCTTTCCTTTCGTCAGGCAAATCGTATTCTTTAGTTCTCCCCCAACCGCCAGTACAGAAGGCTGTTCGTTCTTCAAGAAAACCGGCACGGGAACGAACCCGCGCGAACGGCGCAATTGGCGCACGCTTTTGCCGCTGACTCGCACTACGGAATCGTCGCAGCGTAACAAGATATCCCGGTTGTGCACGAGGAAGTAATCGGCGAGGCTACCCAAGCGCGAAACCGCTTCGTGATTGTCAATCGCGATCGGCTCTTCGCTGAGGTTGCCACTTGTCATCACCAGAGCCTTGAAATTGCCCGCCCGCAGCAACAGGTAGTGCAAGGGAGTGTAGGGGAGAAAAACGCCGAGATAACGATTGAAGGGCGCAACGTCTTCCGCGATAGGAGCCCCAGCTTTCTTCGCAAGAAGAACAATCGGCCGCTGTACGGACTCGAGGACAGCTCGGGAAGGCTGGTCCAAATCGCACAATTCGCGCGCAGCTTCGAGATCAGGGACCATAACCGCGAATGGTTTTTCGACTCGCTGTTTGCGCTCGCGCAAAAGCGCCACGGCTGCGGCGTTGGTTGCATCCGCTGCCAAGTGAAATCCTCCCAGGCCCTTCACCGCGACAATCAGGCCGGATTGCAGCGCACCAACAGCCTCTGCAATCGGATCTCGACATTCGATTAGCCGACCGTGCTTATCCCAGAGCTCCACCTGAGGGCCACATTGCCAACACGCATTGGGTTGGGCATGAAATCGTCGGTCGTACGGATCTTCATATTCCGCCCTGCACGCCGGGCACATGGGAAATGCAGC
>Ga0070733_10001614_pt1 | contig 16671 bp, 20 predicted proteins | sample Coa_R1_9_FD_66450 | JGI IMG/M metagenome (GOLD analysis project Ga0070733, IMG submission 66450) | Surface soil microbial communities from Centralia Pennsylvania, which are recovering from an underground coalmine fire - Coalmine... | ecosystem: Environmental > Terrestrial > Soil > Unclassified ... | reverse complement strand
GGGCCCTAGCGGTAAAAAACTCAGTGATGGACCATGTCTTGATCGTGGCGATAACGCGCCACAATCATTTCCATCAAGTCTTTCAGACGCAATTTCATTTTCTTGAGGCCGATTTCCAGTTCCATGTCTTCCACGTTCCAGTAGGATTGACTAACGAGTTCAGTAAGCTGGGATTCACAGCGGGAGTGTTCTTCGAAGAGCCGGCGGTATTCCTGGTTCGATTCCAACAGGGACTGCCGGATATCATGCGTCGTGATCGGCATCCATTCCCTCCAGGGGTGCAGAAGCGTTCACATAGTTGTAACAATTACCACATTTGCCTTGTGGAAGCCAATAGGCAAGAAGAGTAGGCGGCAGGTCAGGAAGATGCCGTGCCAAGGGGCTTGAGAGCATCAGCAATTTATGCCGCGACATCGATGGCGCACTGAAGTGCGCCGCTACGAAACCGGTCCCAGCACAGAATCTGCGACGCGCGAGAGGATTGCGTAGATCCGATCGAGCCAGTCGCGATGTTCGGGCTTCATTAGGACTGAGCGGAGGCAGAGGACTGTGTCGGTCGCGGCGCCCGTCAGATTGAGTTGCGCGCTGAAGAATCTTGTCGGCACGCGAATTAGCGCCAGATGCAGATTTTGTTTTGCGGCTGCGTCAAAGATGCGCTGAGAGAGTGCGGAGATTTCCGCGACTGTTTTTGCGCGGGGCGCCCACACTACGATGTCGAGTTCTGGCGCGAACGGGAGCATCCAGCGTTCGTCGCTGGCGAGCCGCTGCCCGAATTGCACTGCTGCATCGCGCGAGGCTTCGAGCATTCCTGCGAATTCCCCTCCCCGTGTGAGCGGCAGCAGGCGCTGCGTTGCCCACAACGCGACAGCGGAAGCTCCGGGGCGCGAGCATTCCAGGCTGATTTCGCCGAGGTGAAGATCGGACGAAGTAAAATAGGTGTACGGCGATTCGTGTTTGTAGATTGCGCCGACTTGCGGATCGCGAAACAGGACGCAGCCGCAGCCGTAGGGTTGCAGGCCGTGCTTGTGCGGGTCGATGACGATGGAATCGGCGCGGCCGATTAGATCGAAACTGGCGCGCGTTTCGGCGGCGAGGTTTGATGCTAGCGTGAAATAGCCGCCGTATGCGGCATCCACGTGCAGGCGAAAACCGTAGCGCTCGCGCAGGCGCAGAATTTCCGGGAGCGGGTCCACGGAGCCGGTTCCCGTTGTTCCTTCTGTCGCGACTACGCAGCCTACGTCGCCGGCGGCTAGCATTTTTTCCAGCGCTGAGACATCCATGCGGCCGCGGTTGTCGGTGGGCACGTGCGCGAACGGCAATTGCAGCACGGCGGAGATGCGTTTGTGCGTGTAGTGCGATTGGTCGGACGCGACGATTTTCTTTCCGGGATGTAGTTGGCCTGCGACCCAGAGGGCTTCGAGGTTCGCCATCGTGCCGCCGCCGCAGAGGTGGCCGAGGTGCTGCTGCCAGCCGAACATCGCGGCAATTTGCGCGACGGCCTCTTTTTCCATGGCGGAACTGGCGCGGCCGCCGTCGAGCGCGTGGTTGTTCGGATTGATCCAGGTGGCGAGGGCGTAGGCGGCGCGCGCGATTGGATGCGGGGGCTTCAGCATTTGTCCGGCGTAGAGAGGGTGGAAGTACGGGTAGTTGTCTTGGAGTTTTGTGGCGACTTCGGTCATTACCGCGGCTAGGCGCGCGTCTTGGGGCGGCACGGGAGTGGCTGTGATGGCCGGCAGCGCGGCGAATCCGGCGTCGAGTTGCTTTATTGAATCTTTCAGGAGTTGCAAGCTCGTTTCTTCGAGATGCATTTTGACCTCGTGTGGTTACAGTATCAGATTGGTTGTGCGTTTTGAGATGCGGGCGATTACGGCGAAGCAAAAGATTTTACACAGAGTACACAGAGGAAAGGCGGAGAAAAATCTGAGAAAGACAAAAGCAATTACCGCAGAGGACGCAGAGGTCCGAGCGCAGAGGGCGCAGAGAAAGCAACGCCAGGCACCGGCGCACGCCGCTACGTTAGGGTCGCTGTGAGCAGTAGCGCGTCTTCTACTGGGGCTGTGTAGTAGCGCGGGCGGCGGCCTACTACTTCGAATTTGTGGCTTGCGTAGAAACGCAGCGCGGCCAGGTTTGATGCGCGCACTTCTAAAATGGCTCGCGTCGCCTGGAACGTCTGCGCCCACTCCAGCGCCTCGCCTAAAAGCTTGGCGCCGACGCCGCAGCGGCGCGAGTCGGACTCCACCGCGAAATTTAGAATTTCAAGGTCGCTGCTCACGCGGCGCGCGACCAGGAATCCAGTCACTTCCGCGCCGTCTTCGGCGACCCAGCCCGCCATTTCGCCGCGCGCGACGCGATCGTAGTCCCACGCGGTCCACTGCGCGATTTCGGGGCAGGCAGCTTGAATCGCAAGGATGGAGTCCACATCGCGAGCTTCCAGGGCGCGAACCGTCAAGATATTTAGCCGTCCTTCCAGCGCATTTCGGCGTCGGTGCGCCGCACATAGTTTGCGTCCAGAGTGAGCGCGTCGCTCACTTGGCCACGCAAGGCACGCGCGTGAGCGATCCGCCCGATGGATGGCGCGAGCACGCTGGAAACGATTTCGAGTCCGGCAAAACTCGCGGTTAAATTAGATGTCAATCGCGACACGACTGCAACGACGGATGCATCCGGCGTGACGATTGTAAACTTGTTATCCTCATCCCCGCCATTGCGCCCCAGCGCACCGAGCTTTTCGGCGAACTCGTCCGGTGTCACCACGAATTCCTCGCCATCAAGTGCAAGGCCCGCGGCCGCGGGCCGATAAACGCCAAAATGAATCTGTCCGCGCCGCGCGTCCAGAGCGGGGACTAGTACCGAAACATGACCGCAAGTCTGAAATGCGACAGCTTCCAGCGCACTGACACCGACAACTGGCTTCTTGTAGACCTCCGCCCAGCCTTTCGCCGCTGTCAGACCGACGCGCAGTCCCGTGAACGATCCAGGCCCGGCCGACACGGCGAACAGGTCAAATTCCTCGAGTTTCAGCGTCAAATCCCCAAGCAGAAACTCCAAATGGCGGAAAATACGCGAAGAATAGTTCTCTTCGGCGCGCGTGGAAATGACGCCGAGGGTGATTTCGTCACGCAGGATTGCGACGCTTCCGGAGGGCGAAGAGGTGTCCAGGGAGAGGATGAGCACGTGCACCAGTATAGGGCAATTTGGGGGCCAATCTTACTGAAAACATTCGGTTTCTCAGACTTGAGACGGCGCGCCAAACCACCCATTTATCTTGACGTTTATGACCCATGTGCCTAAACTTTCAATATGCTTTTCGGGGAGGGTCGTGCATCCATGTCCTGTGAATTCAAACTAGGCGAAAAGGTTGTGTATCCGAATCACGGTGTCGGGGTCATTGAACAGATAAGTTACGGCTACGTGAATGGACGTTCGGAGCGATTTTACATGCTGAAGATCGTTTCGAGCGGTTTGAAAGTGATGGTGCCGCAGACGAACGTGGATTGCGTCGGCCTGCGCCCCATCATTCGCAACACGCAAGCCGGTGCGGTGATTTCGTTTCTGGAAAAAGGCCGCTCCGCTTCCCACCACGACTGGAAACACCGCTTCAAGGAAAATTCGGATCGCATGCGGACGGGCTCTTTGATGGAGGTCGCCGCAGTGCTCAAGGGTCTGGTGGCACTGAGCCGCACCAAGCCGCTTTCCTTCCGCGAAAAGAAAATGTTGGAACGTGCCAAGTATCTCCTCGTCAGCGAACTCGCCACGGTGCGCAACACTTCCGAATCAGCTGTGGAAGCAAACCTGGTGAAGGCGCTGGCCAAAGCAAAATTGCAAATGCCGGAGGGCGCGCCAATTCCGGAGTAGATTTTTCGTATCAACCCTGGCGGGCACAATCTGCGAAGATTGTGCCCTTTTTTTTGCTCACCGACACAGAATCCGGTGCCAATATTCTCGAGCGCCCCGAAAATCGACGAGAGCCTAAATGAGTGACAAAACGTCGCCCGCTCTGATTGCCAAGGGGCAGCACGGCGATTACCAGTGGCTCACGACGGAGTTCGAGGTCGACGGATTGGCGCGGCTTTGCCCGAAGATGGTGCTGGGCAAGTACTTGGCCGTTACTTCGTTCGACAGTGGATCGCTGCCTTTGAGCGACGAGAAAAAGGCGAAAGGATGGCAATCGCGAAATGGAATAACTTACAGCCCTCGGATTGGAGCCATCGAGGCCCTGCCTCGCACGGATGGATGGGACGAATGGTACGTCTTTGAAGCTCCAACCGATCTAGGCACACTCTGTCACACAAATCCGTTTGACCCTCGCCCCGGTCCGGGACAGCTGCACGCGTACGTGAACTTCAATCTCGTGTTACACGATAGCGAGACTGACGCGGTTCGAGAATTATTCTGGGAACAGATAAACTGGAGTAATCCCGAGTCTTTTCTGGGAGAGTCCGCGCAATACCTGAGCTTTGCTACTAGGAACGAAGAGATCTTCTCGGCTGTTCTTGGATCGCTGTCCCGTGCTAACCCGACAGATACGGACAGCTAATCCAAGAACGACGCCTCACCACCGCACTCTAAGTCGATTCCTATCGCGACTTTTTGAGCGCTGATTTCTTGGGCGCGACGATGCGTTCGATCTGCTGCGTGTGGTTCAGATCGTGGCCGGCGATGAGCGTGACCAAACGTTCGACCGTTTCCGCGCCGCGCTCGGAGTGCATGCCGTGGTGTTTCCATTGCTCGGCGGAGAGCGATTTCAGCAGCGCGAGGTTCGCTTCGCGTAACGCGCCGAATATCTCGAGCGACTTGCGCGCGTCGCGTTTTTCGTAGCGGCAGGCCTTGGCCCATGCGTCCTGGTCATACGCGGGGATGGGCGCGCCGGGCGTCCCGAGGATCTGCCGCAGGCGGAAGCTGGTGACGATTTCACTGTCAGCCAGATGCGCCATGATTTCCGCGACCGACCATTTGTCGGGCGCTGGCCGCTTGCGCAGCTTCGCCGCCGGGATACCTTTCAGCAGGCGCTGGAGCTTTTTCGCGCTGGCGGCTTGGATTTTCAGCGGCTGCTGGCCTTCGGCATATCCCAGGATTCGTTCGACGTACTGCGGGATTGTTTCGCTCATGGAGGTGGCTCCTTTTGTTAGCGTTTGGATGCGGGTGAATACAGAAAGACTCGCACGGACGGAAAAAGATAGCGATGCTCGCAGAGCCTGTCGTGAGCGGCCAATTTGGCTCGCACGAGGCTTTTGTAGCGGCGGTCCCGCCTTGCGGGACCGGCATCGAGCGGACGCGCGTCACCGATGGCGCACTCAGACCGTTACAACGGCTACGTCAGCAACCACGTCAACGGCTGCCCGGTCCCACAAGGCGGGACCGGCCGCTACAAACTCAAAGGCAACGTCAACGGCGCCCGGCTAAAGCTCGCCGCTACAAATTCGAAATCTGCGCCCGGCTGCGTCGTTCCGCAAGATGTAAGGTCGCGCGGAGCGCCTCTGGCTGCGGCCGACGTGCATACGACGGCCTGTACCAACGTACAGTTGTCATCTTCTGGAAACCGCGCGCGGGGAACACGTGGTGCGAAGCTGGGCGCGTCTTACAATTCAAACAGCGATCCTCGCCGGCCCTTGGGAACTTGGGACATTTTATAAATGCTTGGCCGCGATGCGGATCGCGCTGCTCTCAGAGGCGAAGCCTATGGCGCTGAAGGCGACGGACATCCCTGCCGCGAGCCCGCAATTTGACGGGGCTGGACGGCCCATTCCTTCTTCGTCCGTTGGCGCGACGCCGGATCACGCGCCACATTCCGCAGCGCTTCCCCCGTTAAATCCAGAAGAACAGGAACTTGCGCGCAAACGCGAGGAGCAAGCCGCAATCGAAAGCGAGCTGGCCGAGCGCGAACTGCGCTCCGCAAATTTGCGCGCTGAATTGGGGGCGTTCGAACGGCAATATCTGCATCACGTGGGCTCGCGCTACGCGGAACTGGACGAATTGAAAGCCGCGGTGGCCGAGCGCCTGGCTCAGGATCAGCCCGCAAACGCGCGCGCGCAACAAGCCGCGCGGGAAGCTCGCACGCGCGCCGCCGAAACGCAATCCACCGCCGGAGAAAAATCCGACGCGACGCCGCGCGCTTTCGAGTCCTCGCCCGAAATGAAGCGGCTGTACCGCGAAGTCGCGAAACGCGTTCATCCGGACCTGACTTCCGACCGCGCGGACCGTGCCAAGCGCCAGCAACTGATGGCCGAGGCCAACGAAGCCTACGAGCGCGGCGACGAGTCCAGGCTGCGCAAAATTTTCACGGAATACGAGTGGAGCGCGGAGGCTGTGCAAGGCGAAGGCCCCGGCGCGGAATTGATACGCGTGATTCGCCGCATCAGCCAGGCGCGCGGACGGCTGGCGGAGATCGAAGCGGAATTGCAGGAGCTGCTGCGTTCGGATTTGTATCAGCTGAAAGTGCGTCTGGATGAAGCCCAGAGCCACGGGCGCGACGTGCTGAAAGAAATGGTGCAAAAAGTGGAAGATCAGATCGCGCAGGCAAAGCGGCGCCTGGAAAATCCGGAAGGACGCGGCCTGTGAGCATCGAAACACGCGAAAGATCGGCCGAGCATCAGACGGCGCAGCACACTGGCCAACAAATCGTGCCTGCCGCCTCGCGCGGTCTGGCGTTGCGCTCCGCTGCGCTCGTCGTGCGCGGCCTGCGCGACATGGCGCGCGACTCGAACTGGCTGATCAAGAAAGTTTTTCCGGGTTCTGCGCCGCGCCTGGCGATTTCCGCAACGGGCGCCGTGAGTCTAATTGCTCCTCCCGACCACGGTGGCTCGCAGCGCGTGGTCTTGTATGACATCGAACGCACCGGCCCGACCCTGGCGTTGGCGGTGCCGCAGGAAGCGGCTGCACCGGCGGCTGGCGTAGCGGCTCAGGATTCTTCGGCTGCATTTGCGTGGTCGCCTTCGGCGCGTCACCTGGTGGCGGCGTGGGGCGCGTGGCATCCGGCGCTGCACATTTTTGATCTGCAGGGGAAAATGCTGCTGGGCACCTTCGGCGCTTTCAAGAATTTTCCGGTGAGCCTTGCGTGGTCCAGCGCAGGGAACTTTTTCGCCTCCGCTTCAGCGGGCGGCAAAGGCTCGAGCTTGCGGCTGTGGTCGGCGGAAACAGGCGCGCTACCTTTCGCGCAGTCGCCAACGAAAGAAATCGGCGTGCCGGATGGCTTCGAGCGGCAAACCTACGAAGCGGAATTCGGCGAAGAAGGCGCGTTCGGCGGTTACGGGCGCACGGCCTTCAGCCCGGATGAAAAAATCCTGGCCAGCGTGATCGAAATTCGCGGCGACTGGGCGGACGATTCGATCGTGCTCGCCGACGTGCCGGCGCTGCGCACGCAAAATGTGTTTCAAGCGCAGGGACACATCACGGATCTCACATGGACGCCCGATAGCCGGCAAATTATTTATTGCGCCGCGGGACAGGCGTACAGGCTGGACGTGGAAAGCCTGGCTTTCGAGGCGCTGCCCTTCGGCGCGGAATTGTGCGCGTGCCATCCGCACCTGCCGCTGTGCATCTGCTACAGCTCGTGGCTGAAAAATTCAGCGAAGGGCCGGCTCTTTCTCGTGGACCTGGGCCGCCAAACCGTGTTCGACGAGTACGCCGCCGAGGGCATCGTGGACCTGCGCTGGAGTGTGGACGGATCGAAAGCCTTCGCCATGACGCAAGACGGCATGGCATACATTTACGAGCCGCCGCTGATTTAGTCCAGGGGGAGTGTTCCGTGAGAGTTGGATTGTGCGACTGCGATTTTTTCGTGTGGACGGTATGAGTGACGTGCGCAATCAGCCCTTGCGGCTTGTGCAACGAGCAGGCACGTTGAACCGTCGAGCGCATCCCGACTGGATTTATTTCCTGCCCATCCTGCATTTCTGCGCCTGCTTAATGAGTACGCTGCGCTATTTCGTCCCAGGCTTGCAGTACCTGGTAGTCATTTGGGAATTCGTGATGCACGCCGACTTCCCGATTTCGCTGGTGGCGTACGCACTGACGCCAAAGTACGCGCCGCTCGGCGCAATCTGGATCGTCGTAGCCGGAACCTTGTGGTGGTACCTGCTGAGCCGCGCAGCAGAAGCCTTGTTCTATAAAATCAAGCCGCGCCAAAAACCAGTTTCCGATTGACGCCCGAATCACGAAATCGCTGGTGGCGTCGGTGTGGGAACTTGGGCGGAACCTAGCCCGTCGTTACGACCGATGGATTCACCGCGTAAGAGCCGCTCGACGCGAACACGGATATTCTGTTCCCCGCCGACCAGTGCAGCGATAAGCTTCCCGTTTAAGTAATACGCCACCGTAGGTACATTTCGAATTGGGATCGAATCTGCGAGTGCGATGTCGCTGTCGCAGTCCACTTCGCCAAAGTTTACGTCATCCGCTAGCGCTTCCTCGGCCTCAAGCATCCGCCGCCGCAAAACAAGTCGCGGAGCAACATCCCATTCGGCGTCAAAATGCATAGCTGCGGCCTGCTTGGCTTCGACGAAGGATTGAAAATCGACGCTATTCAGCAATCGCATTTCTGTGCTCACTAGGCCAGCGGCAGATTTGGTTCGGCGTTGAGGGTGGCGTCTTCGTGCTGGCCGGCTACGAAGCGGGGGTAGCCGGCGGCGGCGATCATGGCGGCGTTGTCTGTGGAGAGGGCGCGGCTGGGGAAGAATACTGCGAGGTTGTGGCGCTTGGCTTCGGCTTCGAAGGAGGCGCGCAGTTCGCGATTCGCGGCGACTCCACCGGACACGAGGATGGAACGCAAATTATTTTGCTGGGCTGCGGCGATGGTGCGCGCGACCAGATCGTCCACCACGGCGCGCTGAAAACTTGCGATTAGATCCAGCGTCGCTGCGCTCGCCAACTTACGCAGAGCGTCGGCGCTGCGTTCGCCGCGGGCGAGCGCTTCCTTGCGCGCGTCGATTTCCGGCTGCAGCTCGGGATGACGCTTCAAGTGGTACAGCACCGCGGTCTTGATTCCGCTGAAACTGAAATCGTACACGTTGCCTTTCATCTTCGGCTCGCCGAAGCGAATCGCGCGCGGGTTGCCGTGCTGCGCGAGCTGATCCATCACTGGGCCGCCGGGATATCCTAGCGCGAGCAGGCGCGCGACTTTGTCGTAGGCTTCGCCCGCGGCGTCGTCGCGCGTGCCGCCCAGGCGTTCGTAGGAAAAATGCGCTGCGCCATTGGGTGCCTCAGGGCTTAAAACCCCTGCTGAAGAGGCCGGCTTGATGTCGGAGCTAAAGCTCCGACCCCCTAAAGATGCTGGTCGAGCCGCGCCGTTAGAATCAGCGCTGCCCTGATCGGATTTCACCGAATAAATCACGGTGTGGCCACCGGAGACAATCAGGCAAGCCGCAGGCAATTCGGGTGGTGTTAGTTTCGCCGCATGCGCTTCGAGAAACACTGCATGGACGTGGCCTTCGAGATGATTCACGCCGATCAGCGGCTTGCCCAGCGCCTTCGCCAGTACTTTGCCGTATGTGATGCCCACCAGCAGCGCACCCACCAGGCCTGGGCCGCGCGTCACCGCGACCGCGTCCAAATCCTGCAGCGTGATTCCGGCTTGTTCCAGGGCTTCGCGTACCACCGGCACGATTTGGCGCAGATGCTCGCGCGAGGCGAGTTCTGGCACCACGCCGCCGTATTTCCGGTGAATCGCGATCTGCGATGCAACAATGCTGGAGAGGATCGTATCGCCGCCGGAGACCACGGCCGCTGCAGTCTCGTCGCACGAGGATTCAATGCCCAGGATGATTTTGCGTTGCGTGGTCAAAAGTATGGCCCGAATCTCCATGCGTCAGCGTTCGGAATGAATATGGTAGCATAGTCATGCGAGCAGTTTTTCCGCGCGCGACGCTTGCGCGAAAGAGTTTTGCGCGCCAAGTCCTCGTGTCTGCTAAATGCTGCGCGGAAAAAGGGTAGTGGATGTCGTTCCGAGCCCAGCGAGGCCTGCCTGCCGCAGGCAGGGATCCGGTTTTCACGCGAAGGCAGAGAAAAAAGCAGATCCCTCCGGCAAAAAACGCCTGCGGGATGACAATCTCGACGTTTTTCCGCAAATTGTGATTCGTTGCGTTTACGAACTCCTGCGATCGCGCTTCCCCACCGAGCCGACTCGAGAGGGTAAAATAAATCCGTTCTGGCACGCCTGGCCTGTTTGGGCGACCGGCCGCAATCCATAAAGAGGACTATGAGCTCCGAACGAAAGCGTGTGCGCAAAGCTGTGCTGCCCGTGGCCGGCCTGGGAACGCGCTTCCTACCCGCCACCAAAGCGATGCCCAAGGAAATGCTGCCGGTGGTGGATAAGCCGCTGATCCAATACGCGGTGGAGGAATGCATCGCGTCCGGAATTGAAAATGTGATTTTCGTCACCGGCCGCCGCAAGAGCGCCATCGAAGACCATTTCGATTTTGCTCCGGAGCTGGAACATTTTCTGGAAGATCACGGCAAGCCGGAACTGGCGCAGATGGTGCGCGACATCAGCGGTGGAATTCATTTCAGCTACACGCGGCAGAACGAAGCGCTGGGCCTGGGTCACGCGGTCTTGACCGCGCGCGAGCTGGTGGGCGATGAGCCGTTCGCCGTGTTGCTCGGCGACGTGATCATGGAAAGCTCGGTGCCCGCCACGCGCGCGTTGATTGAAATTTACGAAGCTACGGGACAAGGCGCGATCACCGTGCAGGAAGTGCCGCGCGAAGAATTGCAGTTCTACGGCGTGATTTCGCCAAGCGCTCAAAGAATTCCGCGCTGGGGCGATAGCGTGCTGCGGCTGAACGGTATGGTGGAAAAGCCGAAGGCGGACGACGCGCCCTCGAATCTGGGAGTTTCCGGCCGCTATGTACTGCCGCCGGAAATTTTTGATTACCTCGAACAGACCGAACCCGGCGCTGCGGGCGAAATTCAACTCACCGATGGCCTGCGTGCGCTGGCCGCGAATGAGGGCCTGTGGGCGCACGTGCACCAGGGAAAAACGCACGACGCCGGAAACAAGCTGGGCTTCCTGAAAGCCACGGTGGAATTGGCGCTGAAGAATCCGCAATTCGGCAACAAGTTCCGGCAATATTTGAAGACGCTGGAACTTTAGCGCTTCACTTCTTTTTCTTCGACGAGCCTTTCTCGCTGGAAGATTTCGAATCGCCGGACTTTGCGTTGCTGGTTTTCGATTCCCCGGTTTTCGCGTCGCTGGTCTTCGAGTCCTGCGACTTGGCGTCAGCGGATTTGGAATCGGAGGACGACTCGCCGGATTTTCCCGATGCGCCATCGCCTGAGCCTTCCACGGACGAGGTTCCGGGGCTCTTGCCCTTGTAATCCGTCACGTACCAGCCCGAGCCTTTGAACTGAATGCCCGCCGCGGAGATCATCCGCTCAGCTTTTCCGCCGCACTTGGGGCACTTCTGCGTCGTCGGTGCGTTGTGCTTTTCGATTTTCTCGAATTGATGCGCGCACTTGGCACATTTGTATTCGTATAGCGGCAATGCGGAACTCCTTCCTGCGTTGAGTGTAATGAAAATAATAACACGCTTGCGGCTGCGGGCGCAGCGGGGGCGCGCGGCGTGAACAATTAGGCGCGTCCGGCGAGGTCGCGACGTGGCTGACATCGCGGCAAGCTGGGGCGCAGCCCTTCGATTCGGCACTGCCGAATCTCAGGATGAATCGCCCTGCGGGGCGATTCACAAGCAGCGCCCCTACCTTCTATCCATTCGATCGCGCCTGCGATCGATGGCGCACTGAAGTGCGCCGCTACGAAACCGGGCGTTGAAAATGCTCGGACATGCGATGTGTTAGACTGCGTTCGTTCGCCTATTTTTCCAAAGTATCATGACCAAGACCACGCAAAACGAGCCGGCAGCGGGATGCCTGTACGTCGTCGCGACGCCCATCGGCAACCTGGAAGATATTTCACTGCGCGCGTTGCGCGTGCTGAAGGAATCGGACGCGATCGCGTGCGAAGACACGCGGCAAACGCTGAAGCTACTCTCGCATTTTGACATTCAGAAGCGCCTGGTGAGTTACCACCAGCACAACGAAATCACGCGCGCGGCGGAAATCGTGATCGAACTGGAGCAGGGTGCGCAGATCGCGCTGGTGACCGACGCCGGCACGCCGGGGATTTCCGATCCGGGCGGGAGGCTGGTAAGCCTGGCGTTGCGCCACGGAATTCAGGTGGTGCCGCTGCCCGGTGCGTGCGCGTTTGTTGCCGCGCTGGCGGCTTCGGGAATGCCCACCGAGGAATTTACGTTCATCGGATTTTTGCCGTCGCGGCCTACTGAGCGGCGCAAGCGTTTGCGCGCGCTTGCCGGCGAACCGCGCACGCTTGCCCTGTACGAAGCGCCGCACCGGCTGCTCGATACGCTGGAAGACGCCGTGGAAATCCTGGGCAATCGGCCCGCCGTGGTGGCTCGCGAACTGACCAAAGTGTACGAGGAGTTTGTGCGCGGACACCTGGAGGATTTGCTGGCCGCCACGCGCGCGAAACCGCCGCGCGGGGAAATTACGCTGCTGATCGGTCCGGCGGATGGCGAGGAGCAACACACCGCCGCGGCAGACGCGCAGGCGAAGATTCCGCTCGCGCGACGCGTCGCGGAAATCATGCAGGAACGCGGCGTGGACAACAAAGCGGCGTTGAAACAAGTAGCGCGCGAACGCGGCCTCACGCGCCGCGAGGCTTACAAGCAGCTCCTCATCACGCGCGACGAATGACGGGTCGTCTTTGCGTCTGCGGAGATCAAAACCTTAACACAGAGGACACGGAGGAAAACCGGAGGACACAGAGAAAACCGTAGCGCCTACTGTCTTTCTCAGATTTTTCTCCGCAGTTCCTCCGTGTTCTCTGTGTAAAGTCTTGAAATTACGAAACGGGAAAGCGCGGCGAGCCAGAGACTCAATCAGCAGCAGATGCGGCGCTCTTCGCGAAAAACGCGTCCACTACATCGAGGATTTCCGCGGCCGCGTGCGCATGATGCACCGCATACCGCAATTCGCCGCCGTTGCGCACGCCGTGAGTGAAGAGGCTCGCGAATTGTTTCATCTTGCCGATCGCGTCCGGCATTTCGGCGGCGATCAGGCTGCGGAAATAGCCGTAAAGTAAATGATAGCGATCCACGTCGGTGGGTTCATCGTAGCGTCCCGTAGCGAGGAAGTCCGCGATCTGCCGAAAAATCCACGGATTCGAGGACGCGGTGCGGCCGATCATCACCGCGTCGCAACCGGTTTCCGCGACCATACGCACGGCATCTTGCGGCGTGCGAATGTCGCCATTGCCGATCACCGGAATGTGTACGGCCTGTTTCACCGCGCGAATCACGCTCCAATCGGCGGAGCCGCTGTAGCCCTGCATACGCGTGCGCGGATGCACCGCGATGGCCTCAATGCCTACCTGCTCCGCCATGCGCGCCACATCCACCGCGACGATATTATTTTCGTCCCAGCCGGAGCGGATTTTGATCGTCAGCGGAATCGCGACGGCGGCGCGCACCGCCCGCAGCAATTTTTCCAGATGCACCAGATCGCGCAGCAGGCCCGAACCGCCGCACTTCACCACTTTTTTCACGGGGCAGCCCAGGTTGATGTCCACCTGATCGAAGCCCAGATCTTCGGTAAGCGCGGCGGCGGAAGCCATCACCTGCGGATCGGAGCCGAAAATCTGCGCGGCGATGGGATGCTCGTCGGCATCGAAATACAAATAATGTAGCGTGCGCGCGGAATTGCGCGTCAAGCCTTCGGCGCTGGTGAATTCCGTCATGATCAGGCCGCAGGAGCCGAGCGAGCGGATGACGCGACGAAATACGGTGTCGGTAACGCCGGCCATCGGCGCGAGGATCGTCGCCGGACGGATCACGTTGTCGCGAATTTTCAGTGCAGCGGGAATCATGATTTCAGCCAATCATTCCTTGTGCGTCACGAGCAAAGCGCGAACCAAAAGAGCCGGCGAGACGCCTGCCTACCGGCAGGCAGGCCGGCGCTACTAACGCGAATCATCACGCCTCTTCGCCGTCACCAATGCTTCGGCGTCATCGCCATCCGATCCCGCGGCTGCGGTGGCAGCCCGCGCGCGCGGTGCATCGCCGTTTAGGTGCGCGAACAGCGCTTCTTTTGAGCCACCGAAGAAATTCTCAATTACATGACCGAGTGCCTGCGTCCGTGCCTCTTCGGCGCTAAGATTCGGGCTGTACATGTAAGCGCGCCCAACTTTGCGGCGCTCAACGACGCCCTTGCGCGCGAGCCGGTCCATAATGGTCATGATAGTGGTGTACGCGCGCGGCCGTCGCGCGGCGAGATTGTCGCGAATCTCGCGCACCGTTCCCTGCCCCATCGGCCAGAGCGTGTTCATACAATCCAGCTCGAGCGGCGCGAGATCCAGCAGGGCGCGACGCGGCGACGGCGAAATTTGTGTGTTGAGCTCAGTCATGAATTTTGGCATGGGCGTTCACGTTCACCGCGTGCCGCCGGTGATGCGCGACGCACCCGACGCTGCCCGCTGGCCAGAATTACCCGTTGTAGAGTCCGCCGGACGCCCAGCATCGTCGCCAGCCAAGAATTTATCGGTGCGCAAAAGCGCGCGATGCAGCGCCGGATTGCGTTCGGTCCACTCTTCGCCGCCCGAGGCGCCTTCCAGAGTCGCGCGCATCGCCGCCATTTTGGAATCCATGTCGTCCAGGAAATGCAGCGCAATCGCTTCGCGCGTCTGAGGCAAAGAAGGCGAGCCAAATTCGTATGTGCCGTGGTGGCTCAGGATCAAATGCTCGATCAAAATCGCCAGCGGCTCTGGAAAGCCAGGGATCGCCTTGATCTTTTCGCGCACCAAGAGCGTGCCGATCGTGATGTGGCCGAGCAAGCGGCCCGCCGTGGTGTAGTTCGTCGCACGCTCGTAGCTTAGCTCATCGATTTTGCCAATATCGTGCAGCACGATGCCCGCGAGAAGCACGTCCGCGTCCAGCTCTGGATAATGCGCAGCGACGGAGCGGCCCAGGCCGATCAAGCTGACGGTGTGCTCAAGCAATCCACCAACAAACGCGTGATGCATGTTCATTGCGGCAGGCGCGCGCTTCAGTTTCGGAACGATCGCGGGATCCTTCACCACGCTTTCCAGAAGCTTTTTGATCCAGGGATTCTGGACGCTCGCGACAGCCGCGCCCAAGTCGGCATAGAGCTTCTCGATATCCAGCTTCGTGTGCGCGAGAAAGTCAGCAAGATCGTAATCGCGCACGGCCGCCGGAACAATCTGCTCCAGCGTCATTTCCTTCTGGCCGTTGTAGAGCTTCACGCGGCCGCGAATCTGCACCACGTCGTCCGCTTCAAAAGTTTTCGCCAGCGCCTCGAAGTTGTCCCACATTTTCGCGGGGATCGAGCCGGTGCGGTCGCGCAGCGCCAGTTCCAGCCAGGATTTCCCGCTGCGTTGTGATGTGCGGATTTCTTTCACGCCGACCATAAACAGCGAGGTGACGGCTTGTCCGTCCTGCAAGTCGGAAACGTAATGCGATTTCATTGACCGTTGACTTTAGGCAGCGGGACTTTCTTCTTTTCTTTCTTCTTCTGCGCCACGTCGGGCGTGGGCTGCACTTCGGTAATCACGCTGGCGCCGGCCACCGCGGCGCTATCCGTGTATCCCGGCTTCACCATCACGTAGCTTTCTTCGCGCAGCTGGCCCAGATAATCGCGCATCTGTGGCTGCATTTTCTGCATGTAGAGGCGATTCATGATTTCGTTTTCCACTTTGGCCTGGGGTTGCAAACCAGCCTGGTAGTGATTTTCGACCTTGAGCACCTCGAAGCCGGTCTTGGTCTGGATCACGTCGGTGATTTGGCCCTTCTCCATTTTGAAGACGACCTCTTCCAGCTGCGGCGCCAGTTCGGTCTGCTTGAAAGTGCCCAGGTCGCCGCCGTCTTTCGCGGTGCTGCCTTCGGAATAGCGCTTGGCGATTTCGTTGAAGTCGTCGCCCTTCATCACGCGGTTGCGCAGATCCTCGGCCTTCTTCTGCACGGATTCGATCTCTTCCGGGCTTTTGCCTTCAGTGCTCAGGAAAATTTCGGACAGCACCACCTGCTCGGGCCGCGTGAACTCCTGCGGATGCGCGTCGTAATATTGTTTCACTTCGTCGTTGCCAATGTTGATGTGCGAGCCGACTTCGCGCCGCACCACTTCCTGCGTGAGCAGCCCGTTGCGGATCGTTGTCTTGTAATCTTCCCAAGCCAGGCCGGACGATTCGACGGCCTTCTCCAAATCCTCCAGGCTGGCGAGGCCGTTCTGTTTGCGCACGTCATCGAGCCGCTTGATTACGTCGGACTCGACGCTAACGCCCATGTCTTTCGCGCGCTGCACCATGAGCGACTGGTCAATCAGCCCGCGCAGCAAATCTTTCTGCTGCTCCTTAAACTCCGCGAAGAGCTTATCCTGCGGGCAGCCCTGGCAATCGTGCGCCACTTCCTCGCGCAGCTGCTCTTCAGCCTTCTGGTAATCGGACATCGTGATGACGTCGTTGTTCACGCGCGCGATAATTTCTTCGACGACCAACGCCTTCGCCTGCGCCCGCGCGCCGGCCGGAACGAGGAGGGTCGCGCTTACTGCCAGCGCACCAGTGAGAATCCAGACAGATGCAAAATTACAATTTTTCATGGGAATCACCCGCCTCAAATTTTATCCCTACGATTGTAGTTGTAGCAATACGTTTCT
>Ga0070733_10001613_pt1 | contig 16672 bp, 10 predicted proteins | sample Coa_R1_9_FD_66450 | JGI IMG/M metagenome (GOLD analysis project Ga0070733, IMG submission 66450) | Surface soil microbial communities from Centralia Pennsylvania, which are recovering from an underground coalmine fire - Coalmine... | ecosystem: Environmental > Terrestrial > Soil > Unclassified ... | reverse complement strand
CAGGGTCTGTTTCTTTTCGAGTTTCTTCGCGGATTCCAGCTTCTTGCCGGACTTGATTGCCTTGGATTTCGTCGCCATTTTCGTTTCCCCTCGCTTTTGATGTCGCGCTTGTGAACCGCGCCAAAGTAGCCTTTGCGGCTCTGCCCTCGTTAGTGCAATTCGTGAGCCAAACGAAGACAGGACGACAGCGAGAGGCCAGGGTTGATGGGAAAGCATTTAGCGGAACTCTGTTGAGTGCAGAAGCTTTGGTACTGCTGCTTTTGTTGAATTTTTAATTCGAATTTTAATTTTTCAACTACCTACGCCGACCCGCTAGAGGTTGTGCTTGCGGCAAAGATAGTTCAGGCGGTTGCGGTCGACTCCGAGGAGGCGGGCCGCTTCGGCCTTGACCTGTTTCGATTGTTGGAGGGCTTCCTGGAGCCAGCGTTTCTCGAAGCCTTCGAGTTCCTTGTCGAGGTTAATTCCGCTCGAAGGAAGGCGGAAGCGCCTTCTCGAATCGCCAGCGCCGGCCTCCCCGATCTCTGCGGGCAGGTCGTTGAGGGTGATCTGGTCGCCGTCGGTCATGATCACCATTCTCTGGACAGCGTTCTCAAGCTCGCGGACGTTCCCCGGCCAGGCGTACTTCTTCAATGCTTGCATGGCGTCGTCCGCGATGCGCTTGACGGGCAAGCCGTTTGCCGCGCAATAGACGCTCACGAAGTACTCGACCAGCAGGGGTATGTCCTCCACTCGCTCGCGCAGGGAGGGGACGAAAATAGGGACGACATGAATCCGGTAGTAGAGGTCTTCCCGGAAGCGGCCGTCGCGCGTCATCTGCTCCAGGTCCTCATTCGTGGCGCTAACCAGCCTGAAATCCACTTTGATCTGCTTCTTGCCGCCCAGGCGTGTCAGGGCACGCTCTTCCAGAACGCGCAGCAGCTTGCTTTGAAGGGCGGGGGTGAGGGTGGCGATTTCGTCGAGAAAAAGCGTGCCATTATGGGCCAGCTCGATGCGGCCTTCCTTCGTGGCAACCGCGCCCGTGAAGGCTCCTTTTTCATAGCCGAATAGCTCCGCCTCCATCAAGCCTTCGGGAAGAGCGGCGCAATTCACGCTAATAAAGGGACGAGCCCGCCGAGGGCCTTGGTCGTGGAGAGCGCGAGCGACAAGCTCTTTGCCAACGCCGCTTTCGCCGCGAATGATGACGTTCGTTGTGGCGCGCGCCATGCGTTTGACGGAATCGAATACGTGGCGCATCGAATCGGTGGCTCCGATCAGGTCGCCAAGCGCGTTCTTGCGGCTGATTTCTTCGCGCAGGATGCGATTTTCGCGCTGGATGCGCAGCTTCTCGACCGCGCGCTCCAGCAAGTGCCGCAGGACGTCGGTATCGATGGGCTTGATGAAATAATCGTACGATCCGGCGTCGATAACTTTCAGGGCGCTGGATTTCTTGTCGTCCGAGCTCAGGACGATGACCAGCGTGTCGATTTCGCTTCCATGAAGGCGAGAGAGCAAGTCGGTGCATTCCTTGACTCCGCCGGAAGCGATGGGCAGGCCTAAGAGCAGGACGTCGAGCTCGGACTCCTGCAGGAGTTTAAAGGCGGCGTCGTAGTCTGCTCCCTCGAGCACGTCGAAATCAGACTTGAGAGCGAAGAATACTTTGGAGCGAAGGTCCGCGTCGTCGTCGACGATGGCAATTTTAGGATTGGGGGAGCCGGCGCCGATGGGTGACCTCCGGCCAGGGACACGCCGGGCCCGCTGACACGACAAGCAGGACAGTGCCCCAAAGCTGCGGGGATTCTAGGTGCGAGTGCGGGAAGTGTCAACGTCGGTCGCAGCGTTCGGGCGTAGGGCGATATGGGAGGTGCCCCTTGATTGAAACAGCTAATTCGGCTAGCTTGGAGCGGCTGCGAATTGAACCCTTCCATTTTTTGGCGCCGGAGCACACGTGAATATCGGAATCCGTAAAGCGGGCCGGGCCACGATTCTCGATTTGAACGGCGCGCTGAAGCTCGGAGAGGCGGAAGAGGCGTTCCGAAACCAGATTCAGCAGCTTTTGGATGCGGGGACACCGCAGGTTGCGATCAATATGTCCGGAGTGACGGACTTGGATAGCTCCGGCATTGGCGCGCTGGTACGCTCGTTTACGTTGCTCAAGAAATCCGGGGGTAAATGCATCCTCTTTGCACCGAATAAACGTGTTTTGATGCTGCTGAAGATGGTCCGCTTGGACGCAGTGTTGGATATCGTAGAAGATGAAGCAAGCGCCCTGACTCGATTCTAGTTTCCTTCCGACTTTGATTGTCCGCCAATCTTGCCGTGCCACTGGCTGCGGCTTCCTGAATCGAGTGGTTTCAGTGGGCAGCCGACGGGCGGAGACCCGCGCAGAATCCCAGTCTTGCTGAAAGATCCGAAGCAAATCGATGAGATTTCATTCGGCCGCGAGCGAGCGAGAACGTTCAACGCTTTCGCGCGGAGTCCCTCCCTGGGCTGCTCCGGGCAGCGTGACGACAACCCTTGTTCCCTTCCCTTCGCCGGAAATCAGGTCCATTTTGCCGTGAAGTTGCAAAACGCGTTCGCGAATACCCTGCAGCCCTACGCCCGGGGCGGGGCGCGCGGAATCGGAGATGGGAGAATTGGTGGGCATTCCGACTCCCTGGTCGCTGACCTCGAGTGTGAGGTCGCCTCCTTCCACCCGGAACAAACGAACGCTGGCAGTGGCGCTTGCGGAGTGGCGGTGGACATTCGTCAGACATTCCTGGACGACGCGGAAGAGAGCCGTCTCCACATCCGTGGGAAGGCGACCGATGGATGGGGCAATGTCCACGTCGACGGCGATACTGCTGCGCTTGGCAAAGCCTTCCGCATACCAAACGAGGGCGGACTCGAGGCCGACTTCGTCAAGCAGAGGAGGATGCAGGAGATGAGAGATCGTGCGGGTTTCGCTGATCGCGGTTTCGATCTGTTTGGCGGCGTCCGCCAAGCGCTCTCTGGCCCGAGAATCGTGGGAGAGGGTCATGCTTAATAGGTCCAGGCTCATCTTGGAGGCGACCAGATACTGGCCGAGGCCGTCATGGAGTTCACGGGCGATTCGGCGGCGCTCGTCATCCTGGCTCTGCATGAGACGTCCCGAGAGCCTGCGGAGGCGGTCTTCGGCGATGCGCAGCTCGGAAGTTCGCGCGAGTACGCGGGCCTCAAGATCGTCGTGAGCGCGCTTCAGCTCTTCCTCGGCACGTTTCATCCGGGTCATGTCGATGTGCAGACCGATGATGCGGACGGGCCTGCCCGCGGTATCGCGGCGGATGCGGCCACGGGAATTGATCCAACGGATTTCACCATTGTCCCGCCGCTCGATCCGGAATTCCGTCTCGAACTCGTTTGACTCGCGGGACCGGAACGGTTCTTCCGCAATCGCGCGGTCTTCGGGCAGAACGCAGTCGAGCCATGCCTCATGGGTGCCGGGAAAAGCTCCGCGAGGGAATCCGTACATCCGCTGAAGCTCGTCGGACCAGAAGTTCACTCCTGTGGGGACGTCGAAGTCGAATGAGCCGCAGTGGGAAGCTTTCTGAGCGAGGACCAATCTCTCCTGCGTTTCTTCGAGGACACGGCGTATTTCCCGCTGTTCGTGGATGTTGGTGCGGGCGCCGAACCAGTGCTTGATTGCTCCGCTGGAGTCGCGAATCGGCGTCACCTGCGTGAGAAACCAGCGGTACACGCCATCGGCGCCGCGCAAGCGAAACTCCATTTCGAAAGGCTCGCCAGCCTCGATCGAAGCGTCCCATGCCTCAAGGACGGCGTTCTTGTTTTCGGGAGCGACGCGGGATTTCCAGGTAGAAGCGTTCGTCTCTTCCTTGCTGAGACCCGTGTATTCATACCAACGATCGCTGTACCAGAGGATGGAGCCGTCGGGGTCGGCCATCCAGGTGAGTTGAGGGATTGAGTTGGCAAGCATGCGGAACTGGGCCTCGCTCTGCTGCAACTCGATGGTGCGCTCGCGGACACGCAATTCCAGTTCGAGGTTCAGGCGCTCGAGCTGGCGGCTTGCGCGGTGCAAATCGACAAAGACGCTGACTCTCGCGCGGAGGAGTTCGGCGTTGACAGGCACGGAGATGTAATCGACCGCGCCGCGCTCGTAACCTTTGACGCGGTCCAGATCGGTCAAGTGGATGGCGGAAATAAAAATGACGGCCGTTCTTTGAAAGCGAGGATGCTCACGGATCAGGCGTGCTGTTTCGAAGCCGTCGATTTCCGGCATGCTGACGTCCAGCAGAACCACAGCGACATCGCTCAATTTCAAAAGCTTCTCCAGAGCCTCGCGGCCGGAGGTTGCCTGAATGAGGTTTTCGTCCAGCTCCTCGAGAATAGCCTCGTAGGTGATGAGCTTGGACGGCTGATCATCGACGAGAAGGATGTTCATCCTTTCCTTTTGCGGCGCATATTCTTTTTGAAGGCCGTTGGACAGAGGTCTCGATTCGATCATCAGCGTTTCACCTGTGCAACCACATGCGCAAGACGGACAGCAACTGTTCGGTGTTCACCGGCTTGGCAAGATATTCGGACGCGCCTGCTTCGAGGCACTTCTCGCGATCGCCCTTCATGGCTTTGGCGGTCAAGGCGATGATGGGCAAGCGGCGGAAGAGGCGATTCTGCCGGATGACCTGCATCGTTTCGTAACCATCCATCTCGGGCATCATGATGTCCATAAGGACGATGGCAAGGCCCGGGGTTTTCTCGAGCGTTTCAACGGCCTCGCGGCCGGTCCCGGCAGTGAGGACCTCCATACCGCGTCGCTCGAGCACGCTGCTGAGAGCGAAGATGTTTCGAACGTCGTCGTCGACGATCAGGACCTTTCGGCCGACCAAAGCCTCGTCCGAGCCATGCAAACGATCCAGCATCTCGCGCTTCTCGGGGGGCAGGTCGGTCATCACGCGATGGAGGAAAAGAGCGGTTTCGTCGAGCAATCGCTCGGGTGACTCGACGCCCTTCACCACCACGCTCCGAGCGAGCGAACGAATCCGGGCGTCTTCCTCAGGTGACAATTCCCTTCCCGTGAAAACGACAACGGGCAAATCGCTGAGCGCGGGTGTCTCGCGGAGACGCTCAAGAACATCGAAACCAGACATATCGGGCAGACTGAGATCGAGCACCACACAATCGAACCGGTCGTTGTGGAGAGCGTTCAGGGCTTCCTGCCCGGTCGAAGCGACGGAAATTACAACGTCATCGTGTGCCAGCAATTCCCTGACGCTAAGCTGCTCGGCTGGATTATCTTCGACAATCAAGAGGTTCTTTTGGCGCGAGGCCGAATAGCTTTTGAGGCAGTCGAGCGCCGCATCCAACCCTTCTTTTGTGGCCGGCTTCGTCAGGAAGGAGAAGGCGCCGCGCGCGAGACCGTGCTGGCGATCTTCGTCGAGAGTCAGCATCTGGACCGGGATGTGGCGAGTGGCCGGGTCCTGCTTCAGATGATTCAGAACGGTCCATCCCAACATGTCGGGCAGAAAAATGTCGAGAGAGACGGCAGTGGGGCGAAGCTTGGAGGCCAAGGCGAGAGCCTCCGCGCCACGGTGGGCCACGATTGCCTTAAAACCTTTGTCGCGAGCCAAATCGCGGACGATGCGCGCGTAATGGGGATCATCTTCGACAATCAGCAAAATCGAATCGCCCGGTTGAAGATTTGCGCGGTCGTCGTCGATCGCCTCGGCGTTGCTTTCCTCCGCAACGCTCGCCAGTTCGACAGGGTGGACGGAAACGGAAAGAGAGGTGTTCTTCTGCGGAAGCGTAACCGCGGGTCCAACGTATCGCTGAGGGAGATACAGCGTGAAAGTGCTGCCCTTGCCGGGAGCGCTGTGCAACTGAATCTCGCCTCCGAGGAGGTTCGCGAGTTCGCGGCTGATGGCTAATCCGAGACCCGTGCCGCCATACTTACGGCTCGTGCCGGCGTCGGCCTGCTGGAAAGCCTCGAAAATGCTGCGCTGTTTCTCGAAGGGGATGCCGATGCCAGTATCCGCAACCGCGAAAGCGACGACGGACGCCGTTCCGTTCAGGATGGGATGGTCCTCGCTCCAGCCACTTTCCGCAACAGACACGGAGAGGCGCACGCCCCCCTTTTCCGTGAATTTGAACGCATTCGACAACAAGTTCTTGAGAACCTGCTGCAGGCGTTTCGAGTCCGTGACGAGACCGCGCGAAAGCTGCGGGTCGGCAAACACTTCGAAGGAAAGCTTGCGGTTCTCCGCCTCGTGACGGAAAGGACGTGCGACGGCTTCGAGCAAGCTCGCGAAGGATACTTTTTCGGCTTCCACCGAGACTGTGCCCGATTCGATTTTCGACAGATCGAGAATGTCGCTGATCAGATTCAGCAGGTCCGTGCCCGCGGCATGAATGGTTCGGGCGAATTCAACCTGCTTGGGCGAGAGGCGGCCATCGGGATTCTCGCTGAGCTGGTGTCCAAGGACGAGAATGCTGTTGAGCGGCGTCCGCAATTCGTGGGACATGTTGGCCAGGAATTCGGATTTGTACTTGGAGGTCAAAGCGAGTTCCTTAGCCTTTTCCTCGAGGGCGCGGCGGGCCTGCTCGATTTCCTGGTTCTTGCGTTCGACTTCCACGTTCTGCTCGGCGAGTTGCTGCGCTTTCAGCGCCAGCTGGTCGTTGGTCTGCTGCAGTTCCTTCTGCTGAGCCTGAAGTTCGGCGGCCAGCTGCTGAGACTGCTTCAAGAGACCTTCGGTCTGCATCGTGGCCTCGATGCTGTTGAGCACGATTCCGATGCTGTCGGTCAACTGCTCCAGGAAAGCGAGGTGCGGCGCGGTGAAGTTGCTCAAAGACGCGAGTTCGATGACTGCTTTGAGGCGGCTCTCGAAAAGCACTGGAAGGACGATCACGCTGCGCGGCAGGGCGCGGAACAAGCCGGAGCGGATGGGAGCGGTGTCGGATGGAAGATCCATGATCAGCATGCGCCGCTTCTCGATCGCGCATTGTCCGATCAATCCCTCGCCCAGATACAGGTGAGGCGGATGTCGGTCTTCACCGTTGTCCGCGAAACTGGACAGCAAGGACAAGCCGCCCAGGTCGCCTGAATCCATCCGATACATGACGGCCTGCTGCGCGTTGACGAGCGAAGCGAGTTCCGACAAAAGCATTCGCCCGACTTCCGCCAGATCCCTTCGTCCCTGCAGCATGCTCGTGAAGCGAGCCAGATTGGTCTTCAGCCAGTCCTGTTCGGTATTGCGCTCGGTGGTCAGGCGGAGGTTGCCGATCATCGTGTTGATGTTGTCTTTCAGTTCGGCAACTTCGCCACGCGCTTCCACCTGGATCGAGCGCGTCAGGTCACCTTTGGTCACCGCCGTGGCTACTTTGGCAATCGCGCGGACCTGGTTGGTCAAGTTGTCGGCGAGCAGGTTGACGTTCCCCGTAAGGTCCTTCCACGTGCCGGCGGCCCCAGGAACGTTCGCTTGACCGCCGAGACGGCCCTCGACGCCGACTTCGCGAGCCACGGTGGTCACCTGGTCCGCAAAGATGGCGAGCGTGCCGGTCATGTTGTTAATGGTTTCCGCAAGAGCGGCGACCTCGCCTTTTGCCTTGACCGTGAGGTTTTGCGTGAGCTCGCCGTTCGCCACGGCCGTGACGACTTTCACAATGCCGCGAACTTGCTCGGTAAGGTTCGCCGCCATCACGTTGACGTTGTCGGTGAGGTCTTTCCACGTGCCGGCCACTCCGGGAACCTGGGCTTGCCCTCCCAATTTTCCTTCTGTACCGACCTCGCGAGCGACGCGAGTGACTTCCGAAGCGAAGGCGTTCAGCTGATCGACCATCGTGTTGATCGTGTTCTTCAGCTCAAGAATTTCGCCCTTCACGTCGACAGTGATCTTGCGGGAAAGATCGCCACGAGCAACGGCCGTCGTGACTTCGGCGATGTTGCGGACTTGCGCCGTCAGGTTGCTGGCCATCGAGTTGACATTGTCCGTGAGGTCTTTCCACGTTCCGGCTACACCCGGCACTTTGGCTTGACCACCCAGCCGGCCTTCGGTGCCGACCTCGCGAGCAACGCGCGTGACTTCCGAAGCGAAAGAACGCAACTGATCGACCATCGTATTGATGGTTTCTTTGAGTGCCAGGATTTCGCCGCTGACGTTGACCGTGATCTTCTTGGAAAGGTCGCCGGTCGCGATTGCCGTGGAAACCTCCGCGATGTTGCGGACCTGCCCCGTCAGGTTGCTGGCCATGGAATTGACCGAGTCGGTGAGGTCCTTCCACGTGCCCCCTACGCCGGGCACAAGAGCCTGGCCGCCCAGCTTGCCATCGGTCCCGACTTCGCGAGCCACGCGGGTGACTTCCGAGGCGAAGGAGCGCAACTGGTCCACCATGGTGTTGAGCGTATCCTTCAAATCGAGAATTTCGCCCCGGACGTCCACCGTGATTTTGCGGGAGAGGTCGCCACGAGCCACGGCCGTGGCCACCTCGGCAATGTTGCGAACCTGGGCGGTCAGGTTGCTGGCCATCGAATTCACGTTGTCCGTGAGGTCTTTCCACGTGCCCGCGACACCCGAGACCTGCGCCTGGCCGCCGAGCTGCCCCTCCGTCCCTACTTCACGGGCCACACGGGAGACCTCACCCGCGAAAGCGTTCAATTGATCCACCATCGTGTTGATGGTGTTCTTTAGTTCGAGAATTTCGCCCTGCACGTCGACGGTGATCTTGTGGGAGAGGTCACCACGAGCCACGGCGGTCGTCACTTCTGCGATGTTGCGCACCTGAGCGGTCAGGTTCCCCGCCATCGAGTTCACGTTATCGGTGAGGTCCTTCCAGATGCCAGCCACTCCGGGCACTTTGGCCTGACCACCCAGTCGGCCCTCGCTGCCGACTTCGCGGGCCACGCGTGTGACTTCGCCGCCGAAGCGGTTGAGCTTGTCCACCATGGTGTTCAGCGTTTCTTTGAGTTGCAGGATTTCTCCGCGAACATCCACGGTGATTTTTTTCGAGAGGTCGCCGTTGGCGATTGCGGTTGCAACCTCAGCGATGTTGCGCACCTGGCCGGTCAGGTTGCTGGCCATCGAGTTGACGTTATCGGTGAGGTCCTTCCATGTACCGGCAACGCCGGGGACACTGGCTTGTCCGCCGAGACGCCCCTCGGTGCCTACCTCACGAGCGACGCGAGTAACTTCACCAGCGAAGGCGTTGAGCTGGTCAACCATCGTGTTGATGGTGTCCTTCAGTTCGAGGATCTCGCCCTTCACGTCCACAGTGATCTTCCGCGACAGGTCGCCGCGAGCGACAGCCGTGGTCACCTCGGCGATGTTGCGCACCTGAGCCGTCAGATTGCTGGCCATGGCATTCACTGAGTCGGTCAGGTCTTTCCAGGTGCCCGCAACGCCCGGCGCGACAGCCTGACCGCCGAGTTTGCCGTCCGTGCCGACCTCGCGAGCCACGCGTGTGACTTCCGACGCGAAGGAGCGCAACTGGTCGACCATCGTGTTGATAGCTTCCTTGAGCTGGAGAATCTCGCCGCGAACATCAACCGTAATTTTTCGGGAGAGATGGCCGCTGGCGACGGCCGTGGCGACGTCGGCGATGTTGCGCACCTGAGACGTGAGATTGCTGGCCATCAGGTTCACTGAGTCCGTCAGATCCTTCCATGTACCGGCGACGCCCGGAACGACGGCTTGACCGCCGAGCTTACCGTCCGTGCCAACTTCGCGAGCGACGCGTATCACCTCCGAGGCAAAAACGCCGAGCTGCAGGATCATCGCGTTAACGATATTCGCAGAACGGAGGAATTCGCCCTCGAGCGGCCTCCCGTCAACATCCATGCGCACCTGCTGCGTCAGGTCGCCTCGCGCGACGGCTGCAATCGCTCGTGTAACTTCGGCGGTAGGGCGAAGCATGTCCTCAACCAGCGTGTTTAAGGAGCCCTCGGTTTCTCCCCATGCCCCCCTTGACTGGCTGAACTTGGCGCGCTCGCGAGTTCTTCCCTCTTTGCCGACCACTTGCACGATGCGCTTGAGTTCCTGTGCCATCTGCTGATTTGCTGATGCGATGTCGTTGAACGTGTCGGCAATTTTTCCTGGAACTCCGGTCCAGAAGCCGGGAAGACGCACTGAGAAATCGCCATCGCGCATGGTTTGGAGAGCGGCCAGAATCGAGGTCAAGTCCACCGACTCGCGGTGCTCGGCGGCAAGTGCGGTTCCGTTTTCGCCGCCGGGTGGCTCCGTCGTCGCGGTCCGTGTACTACGGGTGCTTTTCATCGTCGTCGTTCTCCTGGATGCGGCGGAGAGTCACACACACGTACGGACCTGTTTGGCTCACCCTGCAAACTGTGCCTTCCGGAATCCGAAGATTCAGCCGTTCGCGGGACGATTGGACGAATGAGCATAGGGACGGGTTCACCTAAGTATCCCGCACGGCTTCTATCCGGCAAGTCGCAGGGAAACGTTCCATAGCGGGAACAGCACAATCGGGGTTAATAACACAACCACCTTTCAATAGGCTCTACATGCTTAGCTGTATTTGTCCCTATCGGGTTACTTGAGTGCGCATCCTGTCAACAGGCGGGTAGTTGGACTGAGTTCGGACAGGGTCGGCTGGCTTGGTCCGATGCGCTTGGAAGCAAGTCAGCCGGATGCGGCGGACGAATCAGGAACCATTGCGTGAAGGATGTCGTCAACGGCGGCAAACGCGGCGTCGATTTCTCCGTCGAAATTATAGAAGTGAGGGGAGATCCTGACACCTGCGCCGGGGCGCCAATCGACGAGAATGTCGCGTTTGAGCAGTTCGGCGCAGACCTGCTTCGAATGCGGCATATCAACGGCGACGGTGCCGCCGCGGCGTTCGGGATCGCGGGGCGCACTCACACGCCAGCCGCGCTGGTCCGCAAGAGAGATGATGCGGGCGGTCAAGCGTTTTGATTTTTCGCGCACGGCGAAGGTGTCGAGTTCGCGGAGAACCTTCAAACCCGGTGCGGCGGCATATAGAGCGGGGATGTTCGGGGTGCCATTCAAGAACCGATACGGCCCGTGCGTGTAGCGTGTCGGCCCGACTTCGAAGGCGAAGGGATTTTCGTGCGCGAGCCACCCGGTGAATTTCGGCTCAAGCTTGCGAGTGAGATCGGGGCGCACGTAAAGGTAGGCGGTTCCCGGCCCGCCGCATAGCCACTTTAGGACGCCTCCACACGCGAAATCCACGTTCAAGGCCTGCACGTCAACGGGAACACCCGAGCCGAGCGATTGGAACGTGTCGAGAATTACTTGCGCGCCCACGCGGTGCGCTTTTTCGCAGATGGCCTTGGCGTCGTTGATATAGGAACTGCGAAAAATTACGTGCGAGACGGGCACGATCAGCGTTTCTTCATCGATGGCGTCGAGCAGGCGTTCCGTGGGAACTCGGATTCCATCGTCCGTCTTTACCATGTGCACGCGCGCGCCCCGCCACCGCTGGGCTTCCCAGGAATACATCACGGAAGGGAAGTTCAGGTCGCTGTATACGACCTTGTTGCGCTTGCCGCTGAAATCAAAACAGGAGGCGATGACCGCCTGGCACTGCGTAACGTTGCCATGGATCGTCACTGAATCCGCCGGCGCATTCATGAGCTCGCCAACGCGGTTGCCGGTATCGAGGGCCAGCATCCACCACTTCTCCTCCCACGCGCGGACGCCGCGCGTGGCCCAGGTCTCAGCATAGTCATTGAGGGCGTCGCGCACTCCGCGCGGCATCGCGCCCAGGGAGTTGCTGATGAGATAGGTCGTTTGCTCGAGGATCGGGAACTCGGAGCGATAACGGAGGAAAGGATCGGTCACGCTGCCACCTTGTTTCGCGAGCGTTTTCTCTTTACCAGGAGATAGAAGACAGTCAAAAGCAATATATAGGGAGCCGAAGTAACAATGGTAATCCGAGTCTGCGGCACCCACCACGTCAACGCGACAGCCACTACGATGCCGGCAAAGGCAGCCACGGACGTTGCCGGCCCGCCCGGCGCGCGCATCGGCAGAGTTGCAATTTCTTCGCGCGACAGCTTCCGTCGCATGGCAACGTGCGAAGCGAGCGCAATGCACCAGGCAAGCATTCCGCCGACCAGCGAAGCACCAATGATATAGAGGAACGCGTTTTGGGGCGTGACGTACTGAACGACGAGCGCAATCACGATTCCCGAGGCTGAGACGAGAAGGGCGTTACGCGGCGAGCCGGTGGAGGATAGCTCGGCGAGTTTGGCGGGCGCGTAGCCGGATTCCGCGAGCGAGTACAGCATGCGAGAAGTCACGTAGAGGCAGGCGTTCGCCCCCGAGAGGGCAGCGGTGAGCACCACGAAGTTGATCACCTCCGAAACCGCGGGGATGTGCGCGATCTCGAACACAGTGACGAAAGGGCTCTGCGTCACGCCGACGGCGTTCCAGGGCACGATACCGACCAGCACGGCCGAGGCGCAGACATAAATGAAGGTGAGGACGCCGAAGGTGATGTAGGTTGCGCGCACGATATCCGAAGTGGATCGAGCCTCGCCGGACGAAACGGCCACCATCTCGGTTCCCAAATAATTGAAGAGAACGAAGGACAAGGCCAGCAGCGGAGCTCCGGCCCCGCGCGGCAGGAATCCGCCAACATTTGTGTAATGCGACGGGACCTTCCCTCCCAACATCAAGCCCGCTCCGATCAGAATGAACGCGGCAATGACGACGACCTTGATCATTGCGAACCAGTATTCGAAGCTCCCAAAATCGTGCACGTCGCGCAGGTTGATGAAGAGGAGGACTGCCGCAAACCCGGCGATCCAAACCGCCGACGGAACTCGCGGAAACCAAAAGCGCATGTAGATGGCGGAGGCCACGAGGTCGGCGCTGATGGCGACCACCAGCGAAAACCAGTATCCATAGCGAGACACGAAGCCGGCCCAATGGCCGAGATACTTGTCGGCGTAAACGCCGAAGGAGCCGGCGGCAGGATGCAGGCTGGACATCTCGCCCAGGGCCATGGTGACGGCGAAGGCAATCATCGCGCCGAGGAGATAGGACAGGATGACGCCCGGCCCGGCAACCTGGACAGCGGCGCCAGACCCCAGAAGGAGGCCGACGCCGATCGAGCCGCCGACGGCGACCATGGCCATTTGTCCGGCGCTGAGTTCGTGGCGGAGCTGACTGGCTTTCTGCTCCATGGAGCATGGAGAGTAACGCAGTCGGCCTGACGTCCGCCACCTATTGAACAATCGACGTGACTCAGGGCCCGGTTTTTTCGTTCCATTACACACGGCTTGGGCATGAGCGGAGAAGCGCCCTCGACCGAATGGCGAGGCGGGCCCGTGGATCGATTATTGCTGCCACCCACCGCCGAGAGGCTGATACAGCTGCACCACTCGGTCGGGATACTTGGATAAAATCCGACAACAGCGGGGATCGGCTCTTAGAACGGATGCACAGTGGGCGACGTCGACGTCGAGAGGATCCCGACGACTAGCCTATGCCCGTTGGTGCTAGTGTTGGATCTCGATCTGGGGGTACAGCGACTCGAGTCAAGGTAGTAGATTTCTCGGTGGCGGGGTGCTTTCATCGGGCCAGATGACAGCGAGGAGACTATGTCGGAGTCAAACGACCGGAAGTTAACCATGCACCAGAAGGCTGTACTAATTCAGGTGCTTCGTACGTTTCCTGATGAGCGCGTATCTATCCGCTATTCACCATCAGTAGCCGACGGGCATGCGTACGCACAGGATTTCTTGTTGGTATTCAGGGCGATCGGGTGGAAAGTCGACGACCCCGAGGCGGCAGATGATCCGACGGGAACATCGCCTGGATTAGCCCTGATTGTGCATGAGGCTGGATTACCGCCGTGCGCCGAAGCTCTTCGGGATGCCCTTCGGATTTACGGAATTGAGGTTGAAACGCGGTGTGCCAGCTCGGGAAATCTGGAGATCAGAAGATTTGTCCTGACAATTGGTCGGGGCTGTTGAGCGGCCGAGCGGAAAACCGGTGAGCAACTGATTGCACAACAATGTCGGCTCCTTGGGCGTGAATAGGCTGTGGTTGCTTGACGACCACAGGCTCGGGAGAAAGCAGCCGAACATGATGATTACTGGCGTGGATTATCACCAAAGCTTTCAGCAAATCGCATTCCTGGATAAAGGAAGGGGAATGCGGGTAGCGCCATTACGAAACAAACGTTTCTGTACAGAACCGAACAGATCCCGAGATTGGTGGCAATTGCCCGGCGCCTTGGATTGGAGCCTTGCTACACCGAGAGAAGGCGGCCGAAGAACGACCGATACCGCCGCAGTGCAAGACGGAGCTCCTCGGTCGATACATTGTCGCCGCGATCCCATTGGCCCTCGAGTCTCGCTCTTTCGGTCGCGAACATTTCGGCCAGGCGTTTCATCGTTACCGCAACAAGGCTATCCGCCTGCTGCACCACGCTTCGAGGATCATCAACAAAACTCACTTGGATCGCATCCCACCGGGCGCGAAAATCCTTCGCTTCTTCGAGGGAAAAGAGCGGTACCGCCTGCTCGTCCATAGCTGGAGCGGTTGCGGCTCCGGCGGCTGAAGCGCCGACAGTTGAAGCGGCAACAGTTCTCGTTTCCGGTCGCGCGCCGGCACCGGCCAAGGCGGCGGTTGTCAACTCTGCAGATGTCTCTTGTTCCTGTATCTTCATCGCTTCGTCCATTTAGATTCCTCCCTCACTGCGTCTCCCACTCCGACGACCTAACGCCTCTTCGTTTCTGAATCATTTTGCTTCTGAATCGAGGTTATGACCCTGCTGCTGCCGCGCGAGCCATCTCCGGCTCACTAACCAGCTCATCAAAGAGCGTCCGGTAATGGATCATCGCCTGGCGCAATTCTTCCGTGCTCGCTTGCCCGCGCGTTTGGCGAAGCGCGATTTCGTGCGCGGAACGGTAATTCTCCAGCACCGAGGGATAACCCACGGAGATATCCGCCGCTCGCTGTTCAAAATCACTTACGGGATACCCTCGATTTGACAACACATCGCCTAGCAGTTGATCCGCTTCCGTGACTGCGCCTCCGGGGGTGTCTACGAACCGCGCCTGTACCCTGCGCCAGGAGTCTACGAAGCGAGTGCGGTCCCCCGGGCCGAGCGGCCGGATGTGCAGACCCTCCACCCGATCGGTGCGCTTATCGAGCACTGCTTCTGCTTGCCGCCGGCTTCCGCCTTCTTTCATGGTGCGCGTATATTCAGCACTACCAAACTGAGTGCGCAATCGCGCCGTGTGGCGTTTCCGGGTAAAAAGCCAAATAGCGATGCCTGCGACCACCACCACAGCGACCGCGATAACGATCGCTATTTGTGCCGTGCTTACTGCGGATAAGTTCATGACCTGCCTCCAATGTTTCGTCGATTCACCAAAATCTAAAGAACTCGATCTCAACAGACCCCAATGTAGTAGGACCAAGTCCAAGAGCCGTCGCGGACCGGTCGCGCAAAACAGTTGCCTTACGGCTTCTCGATTGCCGCTTCCACCTGGCCGATTTTCTTTTGGATTTTCCCTCCGATTTTTTCGCCGGCACCTTCACCTTCCAAGTCCGGATCGTTCGTCAGCCGGCCCGCGTTCTGCTTAATCGCGCCTTTCACTTCGTGAACTCTTCCCGCGATTTCGTTCTCAGTACTTGGTTTCATCGGGTTCCCTCGTCGGAAATAATTTGGATTCGGGCGCTCTGTGCCCCCTTTGATTTTGCCCGGCGCCGGAAAGCGCACGCCCGAACGCTCATCCGCGGCGAGCCTGTAGGGTAATGATTCGCGATTGCACTTCTTCTCTTGATGTCAAGAAGACCTAGTTCCTGCGCCAACGGGAATATCCCCAGCCGCCGCCACCGAGCAAAAACACGAGCAGAACAATGATTAAGAGAGTTTCCATTTGAATCCTCCTTACTGAAACGGGACCTAATTGCCTCGTCCCTCGAAGAGGGGACTTACTTCCCGACCACCATGCTAGGAGGAAGCTGCCCGGATATCTGTGCAGATCGAGACACTTTTCAAATCTTATTGTTGATTTGTTGCACGGTGAACTTACTCGTCGCCTGTCGCGCTTTTTTTGGACAACAGCCCATCAGCGGGATGCCTGAACTTTCCTTATGATCACATGTCAGCGTAGAGCAGCGACGAACGGCTTGAGGTATCATCCCAGTGTTTCTTACGGGTTGGGATAGACGTGCTTAGGGTGCCGAAAATCCGATGAGAACGACGGGGCCAATGCCTTGTCCCATGCAACCTGCAGAGAATTCGCGCAACGCTCACGAAAGATCGACCCTGTTGAGACTGCTAACTGCTTGTCTGAGCGCGGCTTTCCTGTTATGCGTCGGACTATCTCCGTGTCCGGCGCAGGAAGCATCGACAGGCAAGATCAACCTGGAAGTGATCGTGGTGGATACGGCGATGAAGGCACAAGAAGTCCTCGACCGCCTGAAAAAAGGCGAGGACTTCGCCACTCTTTCAAAGCAATTGTCGATTGATCCCAGCGCGAGCAACGGGGGCTACCTCGGCGATGTAGATCCTGCTTCGATGCGCCCGGAATTGAGAACAGCGTTACAGTCGCTCAAACCTGGAGAACTTAGCCGTGTAGTGAGAGTGCCGACTGGGTTTGTCATCCTGAAAGTCCTGAGCAAAACACCGGAACAAGTGGGACCAGGAATGGGGTCGGGACAGGGCACGGCGGGACAGGGCATGGGCCCAAACCGCGACCTTCACCTGGCTGGTCGCGGTGCGATTC
>Ga0070733_10001611_pt1 | contig 16685 bp, 16 predicted proteins | sample Coa_R1_9_FD_66450 | JGI IMG/M metagenome (GOLD analysis project Ga0070733, IMG submission 66450) | Surface soil microbial communities from Centralia Pennsylvania, which are recovering from an underground coalmine fire - Coalmine... | ecosystem: Environmental > Terrestrial > Soil > Unclassified ... | reverse complement strand
GTTCCAGATCCAATTCGTTTCGCAGCATGAAATGGATCCAGGTGCGGGGATTCGCCGTGATGGCGCCCACCGCGCTGTCCAGCGTCTTATCGCGCAAGCCGTAGGCGGCGAGGATTTCGCGGACTTCGGCACGCTCGGCTTCCGGTGCGCGCTGAATGTGGCGCTGTTCTCTGGCCAACTCGGCCCGATAGTGGTCGCGGTCGCTGCGTCCGGCGAGGTAGCCGCCGAGCCCCATGGCAATGGAGCCCGCGGCCAGTTCCGCGATGCCCGCCACCAGCACGATAAAGCTGGAGTCGACGGCCGCGGAGAGACCAGCGGCGAGCGCGAACGGGACGGTCAGCCCGTCCGACATCCCGAGGATGATATCGCGCACGACGGCGCTGCCTTTGAAGTGGGCGTCCGATGTCGCGTCCGAATGATCCATTACCGACCTGGAGCAATCCGGCCGCCAGGCCGCCCTAATGGTATCTTGCAAAGCAGTCGCCCTTATGGCCAAGGCTCAAGCGCCGCGAAACCCCCGCAAGACCCTCCCGAGGCTCGTTGACAATACGGTGGCGACGCGTCCCGGGCTCTCGTTCCCCGTAGTGGCGGTCGGGGCTTCGGCCGGTGGTCTGGCGGCGTTCACGGCGCTGCTGCAGGCTGTGCCCCCAGCCACCGGGATGGCTTTTGTGCTGATCCAGCACCTGGAGCCGCAGCATAAGAGCGCGCTGACTGCGCTGCTGTCGAAGGCGACGAGCATGCCCGTGGCGGAGGTGTCCGACGGAATGACCGTTGAGCCGAACCACGTCTACGTGATTCCGCCCAACAAGGACATGACGATCCGCGGCGGGGCGCTGCGGCTGTCGCCCCGTTCGCGCGCCTCCGGACTGCCACACCCGATCGACAATTTTTCGGCGGCTCTGGCGGAGGAACAGGGCAACGCGGCTGTCGGCGTTATCCTCTCCGGCACGGGAACGGACGGGACCTACGGTCTGAAGGCCATCAAGGCAGCCGGGGGCGTGACTTTCGGGCAGGATCCGCAAACGGCGGAATGGTCCGCCATGCCGGTGAGCGCGATCACGGCCGGGTCCGTCGACTTCGTTTTGCCGCCCCGGCTTATCGCCGCGGAGTTGGCGCGGATCGGCCGCCACCCGTACCTGGCCGAGGCGCGGGAAGTTCCGGAAGGCAGCGATCTGGATAAGATCTGCGTGATTCTTCGGTCCATGGTGGGAGTCGATTTCCGCCTGTACAAACAGACCACCGTACGCCGGCGCATCTCGCGAAGAATGGCGCTGAAAAAAGTTTCGGCACTCAACAAGTATGCGCAGATGCTGCGGCAGAACCCGGAAGAAGCGCAGGCGCTGGCGGATGACTTGTTCATCCACGTAACGAGTTTCTTTCGCGATCCGGAGTGTTTTCGGGCCCTCCGAAAACGCTCCCTGGCGAAGCTGCGCATGAAACCACCAGCGGGAGACGCGCTTCGCATCTGGGTGGCGGGATGCTCTACCGGGGAGGAGGCCTACTCCATTGCGATGTTGCTGCTCGAGGAACTGGGAGAACGGGCCGGCCGAGTCAGAATTCAGATCTTCGGGACCGACGTCCAGGAGCGCGCGGTGGAGCAGGCGCGCGCCGGGATCTACACGGAAGCAGCGGTTGCCGGGGTGTCCGCGGCGCGGCGGAAGCGCTTTTTCATCCGGGCCGACAATGGCTGGCAGATTCATCAGTCGGTGCGCGATCTTTGTGTTTTCGCGCGGCACGATCTGGTCAGGGATCCGCCGTTCTCCAGACTGGACCTCATCAGTTGCAGGAACGTTCTGATCTACATGGGCCCGGCTCTGCAAAAGAGAGTGCTGTCGGTATTTCAGTATGCGCTGAAGCCTGGCGGCTTTCTCTTCCTGGGGAACTCGGAATCCATCGGCGAGGACTATGCCGAAGTATTCGGCGCGAAAGACCGGGTCCACCGGATCTTTTCGCGCAAAACGACTGCGGGCGCCGCTCAAGGGCTCTATTCAGCCGCAGGCGATTTTCCAGGGCCGGAGCCCGCTCGACCGCAGGCGGTCAGCGCGGAGATCGATTTCCGGAAGGAAGCGCAAGCCATTCTGCTCGATCAGTATACGCCGCCCGCACTGATAATCGATCAGGATTTCCGTATTGTTCATTTCCAGGGAGACGTGAGCCGTTATCTGGCCCCGGCCACGGGGCAACCCAGCTTTCACCTGCTGAAAATGGTACGGCCCGAATTGGTGGTGGATCTGCGTGCGACGATCCACCGGGCCCGGAAGACAGGTCTTACAGTCCACAAGGACGATGTGCAGTTTCAGCATCAGGGGCACCCGGCCGCCGTACGGCTGGAAGTGCGGCCGCTCAGAAAACGCAAGGGCGCGAGTCAGGATCTCCTGGTCGTGTTTCAGAAGGTCGAGCCGGCCAGCGCCCCGTTAAGGCTCGCCGAGGGGCGAAGGACCGGCGGCAGGAAACAAGCTCCCGGGAGAGCGGAGAGGCTGGAACGGGAACTGGCGTCCGCCCGGGAGCACATGCGCACGCTGATTGCGGAAAACGAAACAGTGAAGGAGGAAATGAAGACGGCCCACGAAGAGGCCCTGTCGAGCAACGAGGAGTTGCACAGCACCAATCAGGAGTTGGAAACGGCCAAGGAGGAATTGCAGTCCACCAATGAGGAACTCATCACACTCAACGACGAGTTGATGCATCACAACGTCGAGTTGAACGCTCTGACGCAGGACCTGACCAACCTGCTGTTGGGCGTCGACATCCCGGTGCTGGTGCTGGACGCCGACCTGCGTGTCCGCCGGTTCTCTCCGGTGGCGGGCACATTGCTGAACCTGATCCCAGGCGACGTGGGTCGGCCGTTCAACCATATCGCTTCCAACCTGGATATCTCCGACTGGAAGGAGCTGTTTTCGAAAGTCACGCGCCAGGGGAAACTGATCGAGCGCGAGGTCAGCGACCGCAACGGCCACCGGTATTCGCTGCGCGTGCGGCCATACAAGACTCCCGACGGCAACATTCAGGGCGTGCTGGTGGTGATGCTGGACACGGACCTGATCTACCGCGCGCGGGACGAGGCCCAGAAATCCGGCGACTACGCGCGCGCCATCGTCAAGACGATTCACGAAGCTCTGCTGGTTCTGGATGGCGAGTTCCGGGTGCTGACCGTGAACCAAAGCTTCTGCGACGTGTTCCGGGTGCCAGCCCGGGAAATCCGAGGCAAGCCGTTCTTCGGATCCGGCGCCGGCCAATGCGGCGTTCCAGAACTACGGGAAGGGCTCCGGAAGGTTCTCTCGAAGGGATCTGAGATCAAAGACCTGGAACTCGACCAGGACTTCCCGGAGATTGGCCGCCGACATTTGGTGTTCAATGCCCAGCAGATCGAAAAGACGCAGACGATCCTGATCGCCATCGAAGACGTCACGGGGAGGAAACAGGCGCAGGAAGAGTTGGAAAGGAGCGAATTCACGATCCGCGCCCTGCTGGATTCCTCCAACCAGTCCGTTGTGGCCGTGGATGGGAATGGAAAGATCGTGCTGGTCACCAATTCCACGGAGAAGATGTTCGGCTACAGCCGCAACGAAATGTTACAGAAGCCTCTCGAAATCCTGATTCCGGAAGACGCCCGAAGGCGTCACGCCGAACACCGCAGAGGTTTCTTCGCCAACATGCAAAACCGGCCCATGGGGATCGGGCTCGATCTCGCGGGCCGTCGTAAGGACGGCACGACTTTCCCGGTCGAGATCGGCCTCAGCGGCATCGAGACGGCTGCGGGCAAGCTCGCGGTAGCTTTCGTAACCGACATTACTCAACGGAAGCAGATGGAGCAGGCGGCGAAAGCACATACACAGGACGTTCAGGCTCTGGCAGCCAGTCTTCTGACGGCGCAGGAAGACGAACGCCGGAGAGTATCGCGGGAATTGCACGATCAGATCTGCCAGCAACTGGCTTCTCTGGCCATAGACATTGGCGGGCTTGCGGCCGCGCCTCCGCTTCCCAGGCAGACGCAAAGCCGGCTCAGAACCATACAGGATCGAGTGGTGAAGGCGTCCGAGGAGACCCGGCACATCGCGTACGAGCTGCACCCGTCCGTGCTCGACGACCTTGGTCTGGTGGCTTCGCTGCGGGACTTGTGCAGGCGGTTTTCCGAGCGGCACACCGGCATCACGGTGAAATTCAACGATGTCGCTCTGCCCGCCGGATTACCCCGTGAAGTGGCGTCGTGCCTGTATCGCGTGGCGCAGGAGGGCCTGCAGAATATCGCCAAACATGCCAATGCCAAACGAGCCTCCGTCGCTCTCACCCCGCGGAAAGGGACGCTCGGGTTGACGATCGCCGACGATGGCGCGGGTTTCGATCCGGCAGTAGTCAAAGGGCGGGGAGGGCTCGGATTGATCGGCATGGAAGAACGCGCGCGTCTGGTGAACGGGAAGTTGTCGATCGCCTCGCGGCCGGGCCGTGGCACTCGGGTTGCTCTGGAAGTCCGCTTGCCTGCCGGCAGCCGATGACACGCACCCGCATCCTATTGGCCGACGACCACACGCTGACGCTCGATGGCCTCCGCGCGGTCCTTGAGCCTCACCACGAGATCGTCAGGGCGGTGACGGATGGGCGGGCACTGGTGGAAGCCGCGCTCAGCCTGAAACCCGACCTGATCATACTCGACATCACGATGCCGCTGCTGAATGGCATTGACGCCGCGGTGAAGATCGGGAAGAGTCTCCCCGGCGTGAAGCTGTTGTTCGTCACGATGCATGTGAACCCCGCCTACCTGGAGGCTGCGCTCAGCGCGGGAGGGACGGGTTACGTGCTGAAATCCGCCGCGCGCGAAGAGCTTCTGGAAGCGATAAAGGACGTCCTGGGCGGCCGCATTTATGTAAGCCCCGGACTTTCGAGCGAAGATCTGAGCCGGTTCAAAAAACCGTCGCTCGCGGCAGCCGCTCTGCGCCTCACCGCGCGGGAGCGCGAGATTCTGCAGCTGATCGCCGAGGGGAAGGCCGCCAAGGAGATAGCTTTCATTCTGAGTATCTCGGCCAAAACGGTGGATTTTCATCGGGAAAACATCAAAAGAAAGCTTGGCTTGCGGACAACGGCCGAATTGACGAAGCACGCGATCGAGCAGCGATTGATTTAATTAGGTTGCGTGAATTCGCGCAGCCTCGGCCGCACCACTCGGGACTTGCAGGATAACTCAGGGCAACGGACCGGTTACGCGGAGGGCATGCCGATTGCAGGACCCTGTGCGAAGGGGCTCGATATGCATCCAATTGCGGAACGGGCAGACGACAAAGAACTTCGGGAGACTGTTCTCCGGCATCTGGAATGGGATCCGGAAATCGGCTCGCAGGTTATCAACGTCAAGACAGACGAAGGCGTGGCGACATTGACCGGTTTCGTCCGCAGCTTCGCGGAGAAAGCCGCGGCCGGGAAGGCGGCGAAATCCGTCTACGGTGTCAAGTTCGTGGCCAACGACATCGAAGTGCGAGCGATGACGCGTACCGATCCCGAGATTGCGCGCGACGCCGTGGAGGCGATGAGGCTCGATATGAGAGTCCCGGAGGCTCGCATCAAAGCCGGCATGCGCGAAGGCTGGATCACGCTGGAAGGGGCAGTCGATTGGAACTATCAGCGCGAGGCGGCCGACAGCTGTGTCAAGAGGCTTTATGGCGTGCGCGGCGTCACCAACAAGATCGAAGTGAAGCCCAGGGTGTCGACCACCGAGGTCAAAGCCGAGATCGAAGACGCTCTGCGGCGCAGCGCGGGCGTGGACGCAGGGAGAATCGACGTTTCCGCGCAGGACGGGGTGGTGACGCTGCAGGGAAACGTGCATTCGTGGCGGGAGAAAGAAGAAGCGGCGCGCGCGGCTTGGGCGGCTCCCGGCGTCAACGTCGTGGTGGACCACATGGCAGTGGTTTCATAAGAGAGAGAACGCGGGCCGGAAGGCCAGCGGCAGGGGCGAAGCCCGGCCTCATCGCTTCATGCTGTAACTCACTTGAAACACACGCTTTGTTCACTCTTGTAATTTACTCAACCGACATTCATCCGTAACGAAACAGCAGCGATTCCCTTGGTATATTCCCCTGAGTCGCGCAATTTGCGTTTGATGATTTCAATCGGAAGAGAGGAAAGATCACAGTGAGGATACGAAGCGTACTATTGGGTGTTTTGGGGGTGGCAGCAGCGTATTCCGGTTTTGCAGCCGAAGGTCCAGCCGTCGGAGGTATTCCCCGCCTGGATCACGTGTTTGTCATCATGATGGAGAATCACGGATACAGCCAGGTTGTGGGAAACCCCAACCTGCCGTATATAAACGACCTCGTTGGGTTCGCCAATACGGCCACCAACTATTTCGCGATCGCCCATCCCAGTTCGACGAACTACCTCGAGATCGTCGGCGGTTCCAACTTCGGCGTGCACACCGACAACTATCCGGACTGGCACAACGCCTACTGCACAACCAACCTGGCGTCCGGAATCGTCGCCACCGACAGCCCCGCATCTCCCAATATTTGCCCGATCTTCGGCACGGGAACGGATGCCGCCACGCCTGCGATCGACACGACCAATGAGACCTCGGGCCCTCCGGGCGTGAATAACATCGACGGGATGCAGTCCATCGCGGCCGCCCCCAATACGGTGGGAAAAACGATCGCCGATCAGCTCGCCGAAGCCGGGCGGACCTGGAAAAGCTATCAGGAAGGCCTTGGCACCGAAGGCGCCGACAACATCAACTACAGCGATGGTTACTACAACAACAATACGAATTTCAGCCAGATCAAGCCAGCCCAGACACCCGCTTTGACGTCGGCCGGTATCGTGGCGCTCTACGCGGCCAAGCACAACCCGTTCGTCTACTTCCGCAGCATTCAGGAAGGATACCTGCCCGGCAGCAACCTGTCGAACGTAGTGGATTTCACCGGCGCGAACGGCCTGTACGCCGATCTCGCTTCCGGCAACGTTCCGACGTTTTCGTTTATCGCGCCCAATCAGTGCAACGATCAGCATGGGCGCGGTAACGCGGGCCCCTTCTGCGCTTTCGATCCGAACGATAACGGCACCCAAGCCGGCCTCAACCCGGCGCTTATGCAGCGCGGTGACGTCGCACTGAAGCAGATCGTCACGGCGATCAAGGAATCCCCGGTCTGGAAGCAGGGCAACACCGCCATCGTAACGGTATGGGACGAAAACGATTACAGCATCTCGCCGACTGTGAACCAGGTCCTGCTGATTGTGGATACAAACTACGGCAGTCATGGAATACAGAGCTCGGTGCCTTACAATCACTTCTCGCTGACGAAATCGATCGAAGCCGGTCTGGGACTACCGTGCCTGAACCATGCGTGCGACAGCAATGTGGCTGTGATGTCCGATCTTTTCGGCACCAGCTATACCAGCAGCGAGCGCAGGTCGTCGGGGCTGCAGAGCCGTAAGAAGGATTAGTCGAATACCGCCCGCTTCGGGAGAACACGGTACACTCGGCTTCAGCGGCGTCTCTCTTTCGTCGAAATAGACGCGGCTGAACCGCGTGTACCAGTCTCGGCCCGGCAGCCGTTCAGTTGCAGAATCAGAAGCGGCCGGCGTCCACGTCGCGGATGAACTCGACGACCCCCGCGACATAGGTCTGCTGGTCGTCGTACATCGCCATGTGGCTGCCGTTTGGACAAAACAGATAGCGGCCTTTCCTCACCGCTTTGGCGATCCTTTCCATCTGCGCGGGTTCCATGGTGTCGTGACGCGCACCGATGGCGAGCGTGGGAACGGCGATTTTCCCCAAGTCGCCTGTGCGATCCCAGTTGGCCAGTTTCCCGCTGCCGCCGAGCTCGCTCGGCCCCTGCATCGGGACGTAGATTTTCTGGTTGATCTTGTTGAAGGCGCGATTCACCGGGTCCGGCCACTCGGCAGCCGGCATACGGAGAACATGGTGTATGTAGTGGTGCTCCAGCAGCAACTCCATGTAGCGCGGATTGGCATAATCTTCCGCGGCTTCGAGAACCTTGATTTCCGCGAGCGCCTGCTGGTCCATGGCCGGCATCAGCACTTTTTGTGCGTAATCGTTGTAGACCGGGAAACTGGCCACCATGTTGGAGACGATGAGGCCCTTCAGATGCTGCTGGTATTTCAGCGCATACTCGGTGGCGAGGATTCCGCCCCATGAGTGCCCGAGAAGATAGAAGTTGCTTCGATCGAGCCGCAGGGCCTGCCTGACCTGCTCCACCTCCTCGACAAACCGTGGCAGCTCCCAGAGTTGCGGGATGTCCGGTTGGTCGCTGTACGCGGAGCCGAGCTGGTCGTAATAGTAGTATTCGATGCCTGCGCCGGGGAAATAGCTGTCGAAGACTTCGAAGTATTCGTGCGTCGCGCCCGGTCCGCCATGCAGGAGCAGGACCTTGACCCGCGGGTTGTTGCCGATGCGTTTGGTCCAGACGTGGAAGATGCCCTTCGGGGTCTCGATAGGAATCATTCTGGCCCCGCCGCTGAGAACGTCGTCGCGGCTGGAGTTGTCAAAGTAGTTGTTTTCAGTCAAGGGCTCGCCTTTCATCTGAGGCTAACGCATGAGCGATAAGATCGTTCGATGCAGCATCGCTCGAGCAGCAAGCGTTCCGTGCTCAAAGCCATTACGTATCGAGGCGTCATCGTCTGCCTCGATTTCACAGTAATCTACCTGCTGACGGGCAAGGCGATGACGGCGGCGGCTTTTATGATCATCAGCAACATCTACACCACCGTTGCCTACTTCCTGCACGAACGCCTTTGGGCGCGAATCGGGTGGGGCCTCGAGCCGCCGAAACCGTCGGAATCCTGAAGTATACCGATCGCCTGATGGCGGAGCTCAGTTATACGAAAGGCCCGGAAGCCCCTTTGTGGGAGATGACCCTCGCCGACGCTCTGGCGCGTACGACGGCGCGGTTCCCCGATCGAATGGCTCTGATCGTACGGCATCAGAACCTGCGTTATACATGGCGCGAGTTCGACGCGATGGTCACGCGGGTAGCGCGCGGTCTCTCCGGTCTGGGGCTGCGCCCGCGGGACCGGGTGGGTATCTGGTCGTCGAATTGTGCCGAATGGATCCTGCCACAATACGCCTGCGCGCGTGCGGGATATGTGCTGGTGTGCGTGAATCCGGCGTACCGGTCGCATGAGCTGGGGTATGTATTGGGCGGTCCCGCATGCGCGCGTTGTTTCTGCGGGAGAAAGATGAGCGCGCCAACTATCGGGACATTCTGAATGCGGCAAGTTCGCCGGAGCATCCTCTGGCTCACGTAGTTCATCTGGGAAGCGGCGAATGGGATGCGATGCTCGAGAACGGGCGGGAACTGCCGGGTGAGCCGGTGCTGCCGGACGATCCCACCAACATTCAATACACATCGGGCACGACAGGGAGCCCCAAGGGTGTGCTGCTGACACACCTCAACCTTTTGAACAACGCGCGATTCACCGGAGACTGGCTGGGCATGACGGAACAGGATCGCATGTGTGTTCCATTTCCGCTGTATCACTGCGCGGGGTGTGTTTGCGCCGTGCTCAACTGCGTGACAAGGGGGACGGCGATCATTCTGCCGTCGGCGTCATTCGACGCGGGGGCGGTGCTGGCGGCGATCGAGGAGGAACGAGCGACGATCACGGCCGGCGTGCCGACGATGTTTATCGCCCAATTCCAGCATCCGGAATTTGCGCGATTCGATCTACGGTCGCTGCGGGGCGCGATGATGGGAGGCTCGCCGTGTCCGGTGGAACTGCTCAAACGGGTGCACAACGAAATGTTTTGCCGGGTTCTGTGCGTGATCTATGGGCAGACGGAAGCGTCTCCGGTGATCACCATGCATGGGCCGGGCGATACGCTGGAACAGCGTACGGCGACGGTGGGCGGGGCGGCGCAGATTGTCGAAGTGAAGATCGTCCATCCGGCGACGGGTGAGACTGTGCCGCGGGGTGAGTTGGGCGAACTGTGTGCGCGGGGCTACATGGTCATGAAGGGTTACGACCAGGAACCCGAAGCCACAGCGCGTGCCATTGACGCGGAGGGCTGGCTCCATACCGGCGACCTGGCGATCATGCGCGAGGACGGGCATTGCCACATTCGCGGGCGTGCCAAAGAGATGATTATCCGGGGTGGGGAGAATATCTATCCCTCGGAGGTTGAGAATTTCCTGTATAGCCATCCGAAAATCGCGGAAGTGCAGGTGGTAGGGCTGCCGGACCGGAAGCTCGGGGAGATTGTGGCCGCGTGGGTTCGGCTGCTGCCCGGCGAAGAGGAGACGCCGCAGGAGATTCGCCGTTTCTGCGATGGGAAGATGGCACACTTCAAGTTGCCGCATCATATCCGGATTGTGGATTCGTTTCCCATGACGATCACGGGCAAGGTGCAGAAATTCCGGATCCGGCAGTCGGAGATCGAGGCGTTGAATCTGGCGGACGAGGCGGTCGAGACGGCGTAGAGGACAAGCGTCGACACGGCCCGCAAGAGTGCGCGCGCCACTTACAAAGCAGAACTGACGATGACCGCCTGGCCGAGGGCGAGTTCGGCCGTGGTTGGTGGGAACTCCGGTCTGTCCAGGCCGGCAGCCGAGATAAGCGGCCGCGCCTGTCAGCGCAGTTCCTACTTCGCGGCATCCGCCTTCGGCGCCACGATGGTGAGATCGCCGTTGCTGAATTCGGCAGTTACCGCGGCGGGTTTGATCGGGTCGTGGAGCGGGAAAACCGAATAGCGCTCCACCGGGTTGGTGGACGCTTCGCCCTCCACGACAATCGAACCCGGAAGGACATCCACTGTCAAATGACCGGCATCGACATCGGGAACCGCTGCGATAATGCGGATCTCTTTGCCGTTGTCCTCGATACCGGCAAGAGGACTCAGGATCGTCTCCCGTTCGGCCTGCAGCCAGTCCGCCTTATCCGCTCCCAGAGTGGCGCGGCGGCAATACAATTCGAACGCCCGCCTCTGAATCCGATCCCGCAGCCCGCCGAATTTCCTGAGAAACGGCGCCTCGTTATCGGGCGTGATCACCACAGACTTCACTGGTGCGCCAGCCATAGCACCCTCCTTTCGTATACGGAGCATTTAACGCGCCATGTGCCAACCCCGTTTAACGACGGCAACCTGAGTGCTCTGACCAAATCCTATGATGGATGGTGTCGTGATGGCAGGTGTGGTTTGGATGTTCCTCGTTGCGGCGGTGATCTTTGTCGCTCTCGGCCGCATCAGCAACGCGATCGAAGAGCAAAAGCTGACGCGCACGGGCGTAAACGCCGAAAATCCGGCCCATCTCCGGTTGCGGACCTTAATTCAATCGGAAGATCACTTCGGTATCGCGCTCACCGTCATCGCCTTCCTTTACACCGTGATCTTCGCTTTTCTTCTCGCCCAGAGGATTCTTCCTCTTCGGTAACCTGCGCAAAACACCGCGCCGCCTGCGCGAAAAGACCCAACCGGGCGGATGTATATTCGTGATTGACAGGGTTCATCGTGGCCGAACACCTGCATGAGGTCCCGTAGGCAACTCATCTCCGGACATGAACTATGGACATCAACCGTCTCACCGAAAAAACTCAGGAAGCGCTCCACGCAGCGCAAAGCGAAGCTCTACGCCGCGGCAACCAACAGATCGATGTCGAGCATCTGCTGGCGGCCCTTCTTTCGCAGGAAGGCGGCCTTGCCGGGTCGATCCTTAAGCGCGCCGGAGCCAAATGTCGAGGCCCTCGCATGCGGAGAAGAAGCAAGATAGACAAAGCGATCACAGTATTGGAGAGATTTGTCAAAAGCAAAGGGAGCAAGAAGGACAGGGACGTCGGACGCCCTCTTCAATATCGCATGCTACATTTCCCTGAATCTGGCTAAAGAAACGAACGAGACCAAAAAGACTGAACTCGAAACCATTTGGCCTACGATAATGTTCTCATGCCAAGGCTGGCTCGGCCCTTTGCCTACAGGCGCGACGCCATTGCCCGCGCGCTCGTCAATAATCCCCAAATCGTGCTGGCCGATGAACCGACCGGCGCTCCGGACTCGCGCACGGGCACCAGGATCATGGCCGTTCCGCAGCGGCTCAACAGCGGCCAGGGAATAACGCGAATCGTGATATTCATTTCCGAGACGGGCGAATCATCCGCGAGGAGGGTCTCGTGCGGCCCTGCAGGCCGATGCGGACCTGCTTCAATTTCGCCCGCGGGTCCGTGTAATAACACCGGCCGGACGCGATATGCTGGTTCGAAATGGGCGATAAACCCGAAAACGAAGGAACTGACAGCCCTCAACCCCGTCGAACTTTGTTTGATGTTCCAGACTGTTCCCGATGCAAATCGACCAGCCACATACGCATTCGGCGTGCCGGCTGGTGGGAACAGCGCCTGGCGCGGCCTTTTAGTATTCGCCGTTTTCGCTGCATGAAATGCGGGAATCACTTTTGGGCGCGGTACCAACGCCCGGCTGCCGAACCGGCTCCGGCGGATGGCGAAACGTGATAGACTTCGCGGCATGTCAGCCAGAACAGCACTGCTTTTCGCGCTTGCCGCGTTGCCTTTGGCACTGCCTTTATCTGCCGCGGTCCAAACGGTCAAACCCGAAGAAATCGGGCTCTCATCCGAGCGTCTGCAGCGTATTCATGAAGCGGTCGCGCGCCATATCGACGCACACGATATCTCCGGCGCCGTAACCGTGGTGGCGCGGAAGGGCCGTCTGGCGCACCTGGAAGCCCACGGGCTCATGGATATCGACTCGAACAAAGCCATGTCCAAAGACTCCATGTTCTGGATTGCGTCGATGTCCAAACCCATCACCGGCGTCGCCATTCTGATGCTGGTGGAGGAGGGTAAAGTCCGGCTCACCGACCCTGTTTCCAAATTCATTCCCGAATTCCGCGGCATGAAGGTCGCGGTGATGGAGGATCGGCCCGCGGGGCGGGGAGGACCACCGGCTGCAGGCACACCGCCCTTGTTCTACACCGTCCCGGCGACGCGTGAGATCACCATTCAGGATCTGCTTTCGCATGTCTCCGGCCTCGTGAGCGGCGGCGCGGCCAGCGCGGTGGAATTGGCGAAAGTAGCGCGCAAGCCCGGTGAAACCCTGGCCGATTACATCCCTCGGCTGGGCGCGACGCCGCTCGACTTCCAGCCCGGCTCGCGATGGAGCTACAGCCCGGGCGCGGGTTTCGAAACGCTCGGGCGCGTCGTCGAGATCGCCTCCGGCCAGACCTTCGACCGGTTCCTGCGGCAGCGCATCTTCGACCCCCTGGGCATGAAGGATATAACGTTCCATCCCGTGCAGGAGCAACTCGGGCGGGTCACGACCATGTACCACCGGGCGAATAATACGCTGGGAAAGGTCGACACATCCGCCCGTATGAACAATACATCCTACTTCTCGGGCGCCGGCGGATTGATGAGTGATGCCGAAGACTACCTGCAGTTCGGCCAGATGCTGGCCAATGGCGGGCAACTGAACGGCAAACGCCTGCTCGGCCCGAAGACCGTGGAACTGATGTCGTCGATATTCGCGCCGGATACTTTGCCAGGCCGGCCAAAGGGGCGAAGTTTCGGGCTCAGCGTGCAGGTGATTAACGACGCGGTCTCAGCCAATACGCGCATATCCAACGGCAGCTATGGTTGGGACGGCGCTTTCGGAACCCATTTCTGGGTGGATCCGAAGGAGAAGATAGTCGGGATTCTCATGATTCAGACGGATAACCCGAATCGTGAGCTGAACGGCGACTTTGAAAACGCCGTGATGCAGGCCATAGTTGAATAAGACATGCGGAACAAGACATGCGGAATAAGACAACCCGTCTTACACTTGCCCGGAGAACAAATGTGCGGGTTGCAGTTATGAATATTTCGCTTTGTCTATCACGGGTTCGTTAGCGGCGTCATGGAGTCCGTCCTGGCGCGCCAGCTTTCGCGCAGGCTGAGAACTTCCTTGCTCACCTCCGGAATGCCGAGGACCTCGGGGACAAAGTGAACTACCTGCTCCGGTCGGGAAAGCCCGTTCAGATAGCCGTTGATGACGATCCGGTCGAAACAGTGGTATACAAAAACGAGAAGATTCGCGAAGAGCCGGGTGAACGCGTCCATGGAAACATTTCAGACCAAGGGAGAAGCATCGATGGGCCGTAGAACGATTAAACGCGGACCCGTGAAGTAGTTGAGGATGAGTTCGCGGTGCTGACGCATCGACCGGGCGATTTTCTTCATGGGCTCAATGCGGGAGCGCATGACATGCGGCTCGGCTTCCTTCACCAACGGGGCTCCGCCCTTAACATCCCTTTGACGCTTCCGGACATGCAGCCGCGTCTTTCACTGCGCCAGGCGAAGACGCGGCCGTCGCCACATGTCCTATTTCATAAGCTCGTCAAGCACAAGATTATTCAGCCGATACGCGGAATAAGTCGAACGCGTGATCTGTGTGGACTTGAAGAAAACCTTCGAAACCCTCAGGTTCATCGAGAACTCGCCGATCAGCCAGATCGAATCGGTCACCGGCGCCATCGCAAACTCGATGTGAGTTCCCGGCAGGACTTTGGCGAGAATGCCATAAATGGGCACAGGGCTCACGACCTCACACTCAGCCTGAATGGCGTGGAAATTTTCCTTGTCGATCCAGACCGTCCCGCGCATGCCCGAGAGCACCTTGGCGGCAAGACTCAGCGGGCCGGCTCTCTTCTTCGGCGTGCCGGAAAGCACGTAAGCCTGGTGCCCATCCATCTCTTCCTCGCCCAGCAGTTCAAAGTCGAAGGCGTTGGGAAAATCGAGCACCAAAGCTTCATTTTCGTCACGCTGCTTCTTGTACTGCCGAATGCGTTCCTGGCGAGCTTCGGGACTCTCCGTACTGCGGCGCTGCACCTCGTTCTTCAGCTTCCCGAATTCCACCTTTTGCCGATCGGGCGCCAACGGCTGGTCGTCGAGCGCTAAGGGCATATAGTAGTCGGACCCGTCGATATAGACCACCTGGGAGGTCTTGCTGGTCGCCTTTTCGTGTTTTTGGACCTCGTCCCTCTCGACGTAGGCGTAATCCATGTCGGCCGCCCAGTCCGATTTGAGCGTGGCGCTTCCCCGGCGGATAATCTCCTGAAGACCCGCGGCGCTGCAGGACAGGGTTCCGAAACAAACGAAGCCGAACCAGACGGCTAGATGCTGATGACCGGACATGGCGAATCGCGAAGAATTGCGTACGCGTTTTGGCGCAGGTAGCCTGAAATTCCGGTGGCATCATGCCTTCCGATAACAAGCAGATCGGCGCCGGAATCCCTCGCAGCGGCGGCGATAACCTTGGCGGAATCACCGCCCCTGATGAATACCCTGGCCGCGGTGCCGGCCGCCGCCTGGAGTTTCTCGATCCGCTCCGCCGCCTGCTTTGAAACAGAATCGGCAAACTCCTGTTCCAGCGCCCATCCGGCATAACCGGCTGACAATTCAGGTGTCGCGTGAACGATTCCGAGATCGGCTTCCGATTCCCCAGCCAGCGCGGCCGCCCATTGGAGAACGCTTTGGCTGCGGTCTCCGAGATCCAATGCGCAAAGTATCCTGCGGCAGTGGATTTGTTCGAGCGGCAACACTGCATCGGAATGGACGCTTGTCCAGACCGGGCAGTCGAGATCGTGCAATATCTTTGCCGTGACCGAGCCCAGAAGGAGCCGGCGAAAGACGCCGAGTCCATGCGTCGGCATCATCACCAGATCCGGTTGCCAGCGCTCGGCGGCCGCCACAATCTCCGGCACCGGATCGTCTCCCGTTACGCACACCCGCTCGGCGGTGAAGTATTTGAGTTCGTCGGCGAGAAATTCGTCCAGCTGAGCCTGTCTCCCGGGCAGTCGTTCCTCGGCGAGAGTGAGCCCCCCTTCCCCCATGCCGACGACATTGAGCAACATGATTTCGGCTTCGAACAGGCCGGCCATGAACTCGACGTACCGGGCCACGCTCAGACAGCCGTCGGAGAAGTCCACGGGGAAGAGAATCCTATGGATCAGAGGCATCTGGTTTTCCACCCACCAGCATCGCACCCGGCTGCGCGTAAGGACGCACCCTCTTGGCGCTGACACGCAATTCGACGCCCGGACAACGGTTAAGTTGTTGAAATTTCACCGGCACGCAGGTTGCACAGGATCCCGGCATGAAGACTAACTTCCTGCTGTTGCTGCTGCTGCTCATTGCCACTGCTGCCGCGCTTGGAATTGCGCGGAGTCGGGCCACGCCAACGGGGTTAGGGTTCTCGCCGGAGATCGTTACCTTCACCGCCACTCCCTCGGTGGTCCATCCGGGAGAGCCGGTCAAGTTGGAGTGGAGGTCGCGAGGAACGGTTTCTGTAGCGATGGAATGGGGCCCGGAAAAACCATCCCGCGACGTGCTGCAGCTGCGCGCAGGGTTGCCTTCTTCGGGTACGATGACGATGCAGCCGACCGCTGACACGGTTTACGAGCTGCGCTGCTATACGGTGGCGGGGCCGATGTGCCTCCCACGCAGCGCAACGGTGCGAACCAGATAGGACCGTAAATCCCCGAGGCATAAAAAGGGGTCAGACGCATTTATCTGCCTCATCCCGCGCTCGGCGCATCCTCCGCCAAACAGCTTACCGAGTGCAGATAAATGCGTCTGAGCATATTCTCATCGAAGGATGAGCCTGAACTGAAGAAGGAAGGCCGGTAGCGGGGAACTCCTTTCGGTTTTGGTTTTGAGAAAGAAACGGAGCGCTGATCGCGCTGTGCAGTGAGGGG
>Ga0070733_10001610_pt1 | contig 16691 bp, 11 predicted proteins | sample Coa_R1_9_FD_66450 | JGI IMG/M metagenome (GOLD analysis project Ga0070733, IMG submission 66450) | Surface soil microbial communities from Centralia Pennsylvania, which are recovering from an underground coalmine fire - Coalmine... | ecosystem: Environmental > Terrestrial > Soil > Unclassified ... | reverse complement strand
GGTACAGGCGCGCAAGACCACGGAATAGACGCCGTCCCAAGGGGCCGGGCAGATAGTTACGAATTGCCGTACCCATCAGATGCCAACGATACCGCCTATAGCCCCCAAACAATTCGTCCCCACCGTCGCCGGAGAGTGCCACGGTCACCGCCTGCCGGGCTAGATGCGAAACGCGATAAGTTGGCACCGATGAGCTGTCAGCAAAGGGCTCACCGAACAGCGCTGCTTGTTCTTCGGCCGCACTGATGTAGTCGACACGGTGAGCCTCGGCAGTATGAGCCGTCCGCAGCCGACGCGCCGTGATCTCGGCCGGAATGGTTTCATCCGCTTCGCCCCCAAGCCCAATGGTGAAGGTTGAAATAGGGTCGGATCGTAAAGCAGCCATATGTGCGACGACGACGGTGGAGTCGACACCGCCTGAAAGAAATGCGCCAACCGGTACGTCCGCTACCAAGCGTCTAGCCACAGCATCACTCAAGAGATGCTGGAGCCTTTCGACCGCCGGCTTATCCTCAACCGGTCTTGGACAAAACCGTGGATGCCAGTAGCGCTGAGGGACAGGGGTTCCGCGACCTGCTTCGACGACCATAAAACACCCGGCCGGAAGCTGGAGAACCCCTTCGTAAATACTACGTGGCTGTGGGACATAGCCAAAAGCGAAATAATCGTTAATTCCAGCGGTGGATAAGCGTCCACCGAATCCAGGGTAGTCGGCAAGTCCGCCTAGTTCTGATGCGAAGACAAAATGTCGTCCGATCTGGCTGTAATAAAGCGGCTTTTTCCCAAGCCGATCACGCGCCAAAAACAACTGTCCGCGGTTGCGATCCCAAATTGCGAACGCGAACATCCCCGAAAGGTGCGCAAGACACTCGGTGCCCCATTCCTCCCAGGCGTGAACTATGGTTTCGGTGTCGGAACGGGTGACGAAGGTATGCCCTCGTCGCTGGAGAAGGACGCGGAGCGGCTCATAATCGTAGATCTCACCGTTGAAGGTAATAACCACTGAGCCGTCTTCGTTGTAGATCGGCTGGTGGCCGCCCTCGATGTCGATAATGCTTAGTCGCCGGTGACCGAAGCCAATACCTGGCTCGATATGGAATCCTTCTCCATCCGGTCCACGGTGGCGGAGCGCGTCCGTCATCCGCTGCAAAGTCCCACGGCTGATTGGTCCGGGACCAGAAACATCAAAGATCCCCGCGATACCGCACATCAGATTGACCCATCGTTAGCGACACATGAGCTTCCCAAGCCCTTCCTTGAGCAATGCAGCGACGGCGATCTCTGCACATCTGCCCGAGATGCCACCGGATCGAACAAGTGGTTGGTCCGTTTCCCGCCATAAACCTGAAATGCAGCAATTTTCAAATAGCCTCTCAGTAGGTAGGCGGAAGATACGCCTCTTATCCGGAAGCCTCATTGCTGATCAGTAGTGGTACTCATTAAGGGTATCTATTAGATTGGATTAACCAATATTTTGTCAGAAATTTGTGTGAAACTTGCAAAAAATCAATAAGTATAATGCCCGTACATGCTAGCAATCGCCTCAGCTATTTCGTTGCCCCCAAACGAGGTACTGCTTAGTCATGGAACATCCAACCTTAACCCTCGATCCCGGGTTACACCTCGAGGATCCGCCAATCCTCCAAACCACGCGAAATGCGGCACCGCGGGGAGCTCATAGTGTCTTGCTGGTATTGCGCTCGCAATTGCTACGAGAAGGATTGAAGAGACTCCTCACAGAGGGTGGATTCATAGTCTCAGGTGAAGCGACGAACTCAAACGAGGCCCTAAACCTCCTAGGAGCGCGTCACGATTCCGCGTTAGATTTAGTTATCATTGATGCTTCGCTTTGCGGCGAAACCAGCCGGCTGCAGCAGGACATTCGCAGCACGTTTAGAGACAGTCGGATTATTATTCTCGCTGATGAGCAAAGTATGGGCCTCATTGGAATCACAAACCTGGTCGATGCGGACGGAATTTTATCGTCCGAGATCTCCCCGGACGCGATGATACAATCGCTGCGGCTAATACAGCTAGGCGAGCGGGTCGTGCCATCAGAGTTAATCGTGACCATGTTACGGCGCAACTTCGCTGAGGTCACGAGCACGGTAGGACCGCAGGTTAATCTGCACGTTGATCCGGCAACGGAATATTACGACCAATCCTCGCCAACTCCCCGGGAAACGCAAATCTTGCGATGCCTCCTCCTGGGTTCCTCGAATAAAGTTATAGCCCGTCAACTCGGCATCACCGAAGCAACCGTGAAGGTTCACGTGAAGGGGTTGCTGAGGAAGATCAGGGCATCCAACCGCACTCAGGCGGCCATTTGGGCGCTAAATAATGGCATCGAAGCGTATGGCAGAGAGACACGGGACAGCGCTGGCGTACACGCCTGATCGGTTTGTCTCCCGAGTGCGCTTTGGCCATAAAGCTAGATGTCATCACTCGAACTACGATGCGACCTGAAAAAATCAGGCGGGAATGATCATGCAAAATTTGCGTAACTTATTGGTATTTTATCTCGCAGAAGCATGGCGTCGCAAATGGTATGCAATTGGCGTCGCGTGGGTGGTTTGCGTTATTGGCTGGGCAATTGTGGAATTTGTCCCAGATGTATATGAGGCAGACGCGCGTCTTTTCGTTGATACTGATGCAGTTCTATTTCCTCTTCTTAGGGGGATAGCAGTTGATACTGGAACGGCCAATAAAATAGAGATTCTTCAAAAGAATATACTGAGCCATGACAACCTTGATCAAATAATTACGATCGTATTTCCGTCAATTCCCCCTAGCCCGAACGCTGAGCGAGAACGGCTGATCCGTCGTCTGACGAAGGAAATTCAGGTGTCCTCGCAGGAGCGGAACCTGTTTACTGTCACTTATAGGGATAAGGATCCGAAAGTTGCTCGGGATGTCGTGAAATCTGCGATATCGGCTTTTCTGAGTTCTCAAACTGGTACTGCTCATGCGCAAATGAGTGATGCGCAACAGTTTCTTCGCCAGCAAATCGATACATACGAGCAGCAACTGACGGATGCGGAGAACCGGCGGGCGCAATACCTTTCAGCGCATACCGACGTGCTCCAAGGAGAAGGCAACTTTGCCGCGCACCTCGCATCGGCGAGGGCTGCGCTGGCCGCGGCGGAAACTGAACAAGCTGACGCCAAAGTCAGATTGCAAACAATGCGACAGGAAATCGCGGGAATACCGAAGCTGTTATCGGTCGATGCGGTGTCCACTATCACGGGTACGGTATCTTCTGTCTCCCAACGCCTTGCTGAGGCGGAGCAAAATTTGACCAAGCTCAGGCTTCGATTTACTGAGGCGTACCCTGACGTGAGGGCGGCAGAGCAGCTTGTTGCCACGCTCCGTGCTGAAGCGGCTACTTCAAACGATCCGGCGAGCGCCACCGACTCGCATGGATCGGGGCGGAGTGTATCGAATCCCGTGTACGAGCAGGTGCGGTTGAAGATTGTCGAGACTGAGACCAACATTGCCTCGCTCGATATTAAGATCGGCGACGCACGAACAAATGTGGAGCATCTTGAGCAACTCGCTCGAGAAGCTCCAGCCATCGAAGCCGAGTATAAGAGGCTTGATCGAGATTACACCGTACTGAAATCGAACCATGACGAACTCTTGTCTAGACTGGAGTCGGCGAGGATCGCGGCAGCGGCAGACGCGAGTGCAGATAATCGAAAATTGCAGGTTATTGATCAGCCGCGAATTGGCCAGTTACCCGTGGGGCCAAAGCGTCGACTCTTTATTTCGCTAGTGCTTTGCGCTGGTTTGTCGTCGGGGATAGCGGTGGTTGCCGGTCTAAAGTATTTAGACCGATCGTTTAACACCCCGAAGATGCTGAGCCAGTTTGGGCTCCCGGTACTCGGGGGCATTTCGCTGCTTGCAGATGATCTTGCTCGGCGCCGCGCATCTAAAAGCGTGATTGCTTTTGCGCTTGTGGCCGTATCGCTCTTCGTTGTCTACGGGGGATTAGTGATCCATGCGGCGTGACTCAAACCTTCGGTGTGAGCAATGGACCCTGTCATAGCGCCGACTCTCGTCGAACGTGCAGCGGAACATCTTCGCAAGAATGTGCGCCGAACAACGCTCGGATTTGCAAATGGCGGTTCACCACAACAATCCGTCGTTTCGACCGCGCGCGTTCACGGCTCGCCGTTCTCGCCGCCGACACCCAAGGCGATGCCAGGCGGAATGGCGCCTCAACGACCGACCAGCCGCTCAATCGTACTAGACTATAGCCGCCTGCAAGCGGCGCATGTGAACGACTGGTCGGGGCCCCGCACGCAGGTGAGCGAGGAACTCCGTGTGATCAAGCGGCAGTTGCTTCGCCAAGCTTTCCCTTTGCCGGGAGTGATCCGCGGCGACGATGCAAATCTCATTATGACCACCAGCGCCCGTCCCGGCGAGGGTAAGACATTTGCAGCACTCAACTTGGCATTCGGCATTGCGACGGAGCCTAACCGTCATGTGCTGTTGGTGGACGCGGACACCTCACGTCAAGGGGTGGGGGACGTAATTGGGTTGAGGGATCAATGCGGCTTGCTTGACGTGCTCAGTGGCAAGGAACCGGACCTATCACGGGTGATATTGCGCACAGATATTCCTAATTTTGCACTGCTCCCAGCCGGAATGGCGCGGGATGATGCTGCCGAGCTTTTAGCAAGTCCGAGGATGACGGCCTTGTTGCGAGAGATGTCCCTCCGTTATAGCGACAGAATTGTCTTGATTGACGCGCCTCCGTGTTTGGTGAGCAGCGATCCAATGGCCCTTGCCGGCAGTGTGGGACAAGTTGTCTTTATAATCGAGGCCGCACGCACGCAGCGTGATGAAATAGAGTTCGCCCTTGAGATGGTTAAAGATTGCCCGAATATCAGCCTTATTCTTAATAAAGTTCAAGTTACAGACAATGCCTCGCTCGGTGCGTATGGGCCGTATTATGGATTTCTCCCATGAGCAGCTTCTCGTTGCTAAGTCAACAAAGCGCTCCGTTAGTGCCTTTCGAAGGACACTGGAAAAGAGAAATACGGCCCAACATCTAACTCTGTCGGTCCCCACTTGATATTACGAGGTGTGGCTTATGTTTGCCGAGTTCTATGGACTGACCGCCCTCCCATTTCAGCTAACGCCCGATTCACGCTTCTTCTTTGACAGCAGTGGGCACAGCAAGGCATTGGCTCACCTCACCTACGGCTTGCAGCAAGGAGATGGGTTCATTGTAATTACTGGGGATGTCGGCACCGGCAAGACGATGCTTGTCGAACATCTTTGGTCGCAGCTGGACACCAACGACTATGTCGCAGCCAGGATCTCGAGCACGCAATTATCGCCCACTGGGTTCCTTCGGATGATGGCGTCCGCATTTGGGCTCTCGTATGTGGGCAGCGACAAAACGCGCTTGCTTAGTGAGCTAGCTGGTTTTTTCGACGCAAACTACGCGGCGCGGAAAAGGACATTGATGGTCGTTGATGAGGTGCAAAATCTCCCGCTTGCTACGCTCGAAGAGCTCAGAATGCTTTCAAATTTGACGGTCGGCCACCATGCCTCCCTTCAGAATTTTCTGCTGGGGCAGCCGCAGTTCCGTTCAATGCTCGCGAGTCGTGACGCCGAGCAGCTGAGGCAACGCGTCTTCACTTCCTATCATCTCGGTCCGCTGAGTGAGCCAGAGGTAAGAAAGTATATCGAACACCGATTGCAGGTGGTTGGGTGGTCTGGGAATCCTGTTTTCGATGATGCGGCGTTTACAACGATATATAAATATACTGGCGGCACGCCTCGGAAGGTCAACCTACTTTGCTCCAGGCTACTACTTTGGGGTTTCCTTGAAGGAGAGCATCTCATTAGTGGACGCCAAGTCGAGGATGTTGCAGTTGATTGGGTATCCGAGTTGGAGCCTCCGTCGTACTGGAACGGTCTGAAGCAGACTTCTATTCCTAATCTTAACCCTGATCTCGTTCCTAGGATCGAAAACATAGAGCGGCGGCTTGCGCGGCATGATATCGCCCTCCAGCGAGCGCTCGATGCGCTTACGCACTTGGCCCCAACCGCGGCCGAGTGAAGCGGGGAAGGGGCCAGGACTCGGTTAGCGGTAGCCGCATGGCGAGCGTCCGAATAGACAATGCGATGTCCGTTGATGTGGAGGACTATTTTCACGCTCATGCTCTATCGTCATCGTTCCCGCGCGCGCAGTGGGATGAATGCGAGTGCCGGGTAGAGAGGAACATCGATCGCATACTTCAGCTATTCAGTGACGCCAATACCGTCGCAACCTTTTTTACGTTGGGTTGGATTGGTGAACGGTACCCTCAGCTTGTTAGACGGATCGTTGCCAACGGGCACGAGCTAGCGTCCCATGGATATGACCACACTCGCGCCGATCGGCAGGAGCCGGCGGCGTTCCGGGACGATGTGCGGAAGGCAAAGCTAATTTTAGAAAACGCGGCGTGCTGTCCGGTGGTCGGATATCGCGCTGCCAGTTTCTCTATCGGCCCTAGCAATCAGTGGGCTTTCAATATCCTCGAGAGCGAGGGCTACAGATATAGTTCGAGCATCTATCCGATCAGGCACGATCACTACGGGACTGTAGAGGCGCCCCGATTCCCCTTTTACCCGTCTGCAGGTTCGTTGCTTGAAATTCCCATCGCTACCGTTCACCGATTTGGCCGCCGAATTCCATGTGGCGGTGGCGGTTATTTTCGGCTGGTCCCGTACGCTGTATCTCGCGCAAGCTTGCGATATGTGAATCTCGTCGATAATCGATCATGCGTTTTCTATTTTCATCCGTGGGAGTTGGATCCATCTCAACCTCAGGCAACTGGTTTGTCGTGGCGCGGCCGCGTTCGCCACTACCTAAACCTCGGCCGAATGGAAGATCGGCTCTCAGCCTTGCTCCATGACTTTTCTTGGACGCGCATGGATTATCTATTCCTTAACCAGCAGGAGAGGAGCGGTGTAGTCAGGCCGCATCAGCGTTTGAAAGGGTTCTCATGAGGTCGCGCTTAGCCTGCCTCACGACTGCCGATGTCCGGCGGTGGGATGCGTTCGTAACTGCACACCCGGAAGGGACGTTCTTTCATCTTGCTGGCTGGCGAACTGTCATCGAAAGCGTATTCCGCCACCCCACTTATTATGTATACACCGAGCGGGATGGCCATTTGACCGGTGTTTTGCCACTCGTCCACGTCAGGAGCCGGCTCTTTGGCGACTCGTTGATTTCCAACGCGTTTTGTGTCTATGGCGGCCCAATTGCTACCGATGACGACAGCCGCGCGCAACTCGTCGCATTCGCGCTGGCTGAAATGGAAAGGCTTCAGGTCAATCACGTCGAGTTCCGCAATCGACGCGTGTCCGAATTGGGATGGAGTTCTAACTCGGGCCTTTATGCCACTTTTCGGCGCGAAATTAGCCCCGATCCCGAAAAGAACCTCCAGGCGATCCCTCGCAAGCAGCGCGCGGTAATCCGACAAAGTTTACGCAATGATCTTGAGGCACATCTCGACCGAGATATTTCTCGCTTCTACGAAGTCTACGCGGAGAGCGTTCGTAATCTTGGGACACCGGTATTTCCGAAAAAGTATTTTGAGTCATTGTTGGAAGTGTTCTACAAAAATTGTGAAATAACGACCATTCTAAATAACGATAAACCGGTGTCTTCCGTACTGTCTTTTTTTTTTAGAGATGAGGTATTGCCGTACTATGGTGGTGGTACTTTTGCTGCGCGCGCTCTTGGCGCGAACGATTTTATGTATTGGAATGTCATGAATATGGCTTCTTCAAAAGGGTTTCGGTTTTTTGATTTCGGCAGAAGCAAGATAGGAACAGGTTCTTTCAGTTTTAAGAAAAACTGGGGATTTATCCCTGAAAATTTGATTTACGAGTTCAAGTTGAGAAAACCCGGGGATATACCGAATATTAATCCTCTTAATCCAAAATACCGATTGTTTATCGAAACATGGAAGCGGTTGCCCGTGCCCGTAACGAAATTTCTTGGTCCACCAATAACACGCGGACTCGGTTAGAGAGTGGAAGGTTTAGAGTCACCTGTACCAACGAGACATCGTGGTGTTGCGCCTGTTCAGCAAAGCCGCGGTGAAGTCACACTGTTTCAAATCGATCGTTGATCCTTAGGCGATTATCGTTCAGCTATGCTGCTGCTTTCGCGAAGGTGCCGAGAGCAGCTGTGTGCGCCGAGTTCGAGCATGGCTACAGCACGATTACGTACACGGAATCACTCGGTTCGTAGCTCCACCTGGTCATGCTTCACCACGCCATTGCCGAAAGCCCCTGTCATGGGCTCGTAATCGAATCTCAATGCTACTCCTGCGTCGCTCGGTGGGCGGTGTGCGAGAGGCGACCATAAGGATCTGTCCTGACCATTGACTTTGGATAGTTCGCCGCCGAGCCGCGCCCCAGTGAGTCAGTTCATCGGCCGGAGAAGGCAAGAGCTTTGCAATTGTGCCGTGGCAGGTCCGCGGCGCGCGGCGGCAGCGGTCAATCACCACAACGGCATATAGAAAGGGTGAGCGCGATGGGACCCCTAACCCGCTTCCTTTCCCAGTTGACGATTTGCTCGCCGCATCTATAACGTCTGATTGAAAATCTTCGCTCCTACAACCTAGGCGTCGTGTTTGGATGTGGGCTGGCGCGGCTACAGGGGCTATATATAGTAGCAAATTGGGGAACAGCTACGTATTGTAGCTACTGGGGAACTAGCCACGAAGGGGGCTTTCGGTGCACACACAGATCCGAATCGCCGTTGCGTTGGTGCTCGGTCTTGGTCTGGCCGGGTGCGGGCCCGATGTTACTTTACCATCTGCTCCTCCAGCTACCGAACTTCCGTCAGCAGAATACGTAATTGGGCCGGGGGATGTCTTGCGCATCGCGGTTTGGCAAAACCCAGACCTAACAGTTGAATTGCCAGTCAGGCCGGACGGGAGGATTTCGGTTCCACTGATCGAGGACGTTGTGGCGGTCGGCAAAACTCCTACCGCGTTAGCTCGCGAACTTGAAACAAAGCTCGCAAAATTCGTAACCAAGCCGATCGTGACAGTTATGCCTCGAGAGTTCTATGGGCCATACGCGGCGCAGGTTCGCGTCATCGGGGAGGCGGTCCAGCCGCGAGCTCTTCCCTACCGATCGAATATGACGGTACTCGATGCTATAATCGCAGTCGGTGGGGTGACCAAATATGCCGCAGGAAATCGGACGACTCTGGTTCGTGTCGTCAATAATGCCCAGCAGACTTATGCGGTTCATCTCGATGATTTGATACGAGACGGGAAAATTAATGAGAACGTTGCTCTCGAACCTGGTGACATATTAATTATTCCGCAAAGTTATTTTTAGACGAACGAACGTACTGTCTCGCAAGCCTGCTTTGCAGTGGTGGTAATGACCCGCCAAAAAATGACCCTGGTCAGTTACTGGCTTTGATCATGATGAGCTGCAATGTCCGAGGCCATAGGAAAAAGATGGGAGGCGATGAATATTCGCCCGTCCACTGGCTTCTGACTGGCCTAATAACCGCGGGTGCAAAGGTCCTGTTATCTGCCGCTACCCTTTCCGCAGTTGCCCAAGAGTTACCCGCAAACAGCTCGCCTCCTCTTGCCAATCAACCGCCGAGTCAGCCCGTTCTTGAGACAGGAACACTTCTCTTCGGTTCGACGGCGACTCCGGCACCGTTCTTAAACACTTTCTTCGGGTATGCAGGCGCGCCAGCGACGTATAACGGCACGGTGTTTCTCCTCCCGGAACGGCAACTTTCGCCGACTTCACCAGCACCGGGAGTACCGGTTCCGGTTGAGGGAGTTTTCCCACCAACCGCTTACCCGGTGCCAAGCAACGTATTGCTGCCACCGTTGGTTTCTGGTGCGACGCCAATCCAAGCTGGAGATCCTAGAGCACCGGAAATCATTCTCAAACCGGGCCTCAGCGTCAGTCAGCTCTACACAGACAATCCGCGTTTAACGTCGAACACATTCTCCGACACGGCTGGCCATCTTAGTCCAAGTTTAGTTGTGTCCGCCGATACGCCCCATCTGCAGGGCGAGCTTATTTATGGTCTTGACTACTACAAGTACGCACGAGCTTCTGATCAGAACTCACTCACTCAGAACGCCGTCGCTTATGGTCTCGCGACGATCGTCCCGGGTTCTCTCTATCTCGATGGGAGAGCGCTGATTTCACAGCTATCAACGGCCGGCGGGGCCGGGTTCACGGTAGCCCCCGGTACGTTGCCGGCAGCCGGGCAAACGCAGGTAATGATAACGTCGCTCACGCCGATCGTCAGACAATCTTTTGGCGATCTGGTTGATACTGAATTGCGCTACAGCTATGGGATGGCGAATTTTGGTAGTCCCTCGTTAGCGGGAAGCACGCCGGCCCCTTCCACGTCGCTTTCTAGCGTTCAGGTTAATCATGTTGGGCTTGCTGTGGCGATTGGTCGGGGATATGGCATCGCCGCCTCTCGCTTAACGCTTGATGCCACGGATGTCGGTTCGAACTCCGTCGCTCAATCCGATCAATTTCGCGGATTTGATGATTTTGAATATCACTTGAGTAACCGCTTCGCGCTTTTGACGCGGCTCGGCTACGAAGATTTGCAGTACCGCGTCGCAGGATTGCGATTAAGCGGGCCTATCGTAAAGTTCGGAGCCCGTGTAGACCTTGCGCCTGATAGCGTGGCTACGCTCCTCTACGGCCGCCAGGACGGCACGTGGAGTTTCGAAGGCCGCTTCCGCCAGCAGGTGACCGCGTCCACTAGTATTCTTGGAGCGTATTTGCGGAGTGTTTCGTCGACGCAGCAACAGCTCCTTAATGATCTGAATACATCCCGGTTGGATGAATTTGGGACAATTGTCAACAACGACACGGCTCTTCCGGGTCTGGCCGACCCCGAGTTTTCTATCGCTCAAACCGACATATACCGCTACCAGCTGGCCCGTATCGGCATCACCAGCGACGTCGGACGAAACAGCTTTCGAGTTTTTGGGGTCTTGGATCACCAAGGTTCGCTCCTGAATTTAACCTCAAATGACACTAGCCGGGGAATACTGCTGGAGTGGTTTCGCTCCATCACGCCGCGGTTAACCGGAGCCGCAAGTCTTGGCTATGCCACACATGTTGTCGGCGATGAGAAAACCGCGACAGCTGATCTGGACCTGACTTATCAGATCAATGACGCCATTACGTTTTTTACGCGGTACGAGTATTTAAATCGGAAAGGCACTCTGACAGGATCAAACCTCCAACGAAACCTGATCGAGTTGGGCCTAAGAGGAGAATATTAACAGCGGAATGACAGCTGCGGGCCGCGAATCTTCAGTTCGACTTCGCACGTTTGGAGCGGAACAATCTGGTGCGTCATTGCACTTTTTACGGTCGGCAAAATGCGTCCAATTAAGACTTTGACATTTTCAACTCTGTATCCGAATGCCATTCAGCCTAATCACGGTATTTTTGTGGAAAATCGATTGCGGCATTTGGTCTCTGCGGGGAGCGTGCAAAGTGTTGTGGTCGCACCAGTACCCTACTTCCCGAGCCGTGCACCTCTTTTTGGCCGCTGGGGCCAACTTTCTCAAGTACCCCGCCACGAAACACGCTATGGCCTAACGATCCAACATCCGCGCTACCCGGTGATTCCCAAGGTTGGGACCAGCGTCGCACCGATACTGCTTGCCCTTTGGAGCCTGGCATCAATTCGTCATATTGAACGCAGCGGTTTTGACTTCGATTTGATCGATGCTCATTACGTTTACCCCGACGGTGTCGCAGCCGTTTGGTTGGGCCAGCTTTTATCGAAGCCGGTGGTTGTAACCGCCCGGGGCACAGACATTAATCTCATTCCGCGATTGAAAATTCCCCGCAAGCTTATCAAGCACGCGCTGCGACGTGCGTCGGCGATTATCGCGGTGAGCGAGGCCTTGAAGCAAGCAATTACCGATCTTGATTTTCGTCACGAGGACGTCACTGTTTTACGAAACGGAGTGGATCTCGGGAAGTTCTTTCCTCGAGATCGTGCGAAGGTCCGCCGTGAGCTTCAACTTAACGGGCCCACGCTGATTTCGGTTGGCCACCTCATCGAACGAAAGGGGCACGACCTTGTGATCAGAGCGCTGAGAGAACTGCCGAATTACGTTTTGCTGATCGTCGGGGAAGGGCCTGAAAGGGCAGGTCTGCAGAGCCTGGTGGGTTCGCTTGATCTGAGTTCGCGTGTGCGCTTTCTTGGGGGCATCGCTCACGATCAAATGGCGCGGTACTACAGCGCCGCCGATGCTCTTGTCCTTGCGTCGAGCCGGGAGGGTTGGCCGAACGTGCTGTTAGAGTCCATGGCCTGTGGCACACCAGTGGTGGCCTCGAATGTTTGGGGAAACCCTGAAATCGTCAAATCGTCTGACAGCGGGCTTCTAATGAACGAACGCACTTCGGAGGCTGCCGCGCAGACAATTCGATCGTTATTCGATAATCTCCCGCAACGCGCGGCTACTCGTCGGTACGCCGAGCAATTTAGCTGGGATGAGACATCACGTGGTCAATTCGATATATTTACGCGCATCTTGCGGCGGTCAGCGAGTTTATAGACCACGATAATTGAATCACATGTTGGAGCCGACGGAGCCCAGGCACGAACGTCCTTAAGACCGATGAAATTCCAATCGTTGTGGGCCTCCATAAGACCCTCGGGAAAAGCGGCAATCGCGCAACGCGAGCAGATAGCTTCAGCCCCAATACGCGACTTCATAGTAGCGAATCTTTAGCTTCACCACGTGGCCACCTGTCTTGCAGTGAGATAAAGCTTAACCGACGGCAGCATATTAACCCTATTTTGTCAGAAGAGCATTTGTCGTCGGCGGATCGTAAATAAGGGTGTAACTCATTAAGAGTAGAGCCAATGCAGGTATTGCAACACACCTTGCCGCAAGCGCTTATGGCAGGACGTTACTGTGGTCTTGTGATTTTGGTTTTGCTAATGCCCATTATTGACAATCCGAGCGGTAGTTTGAAGCGAGCTGCGCTTGTAGGCGCCGGATATATTTCGGACATTCATGCCGAAGCGTTGCGACGAATTCCATCGATTCAACTCAGCGCAGTCGTCGATACAAATGTGAAGGCGGCGTCGAGTTTTGCTAAGCGCTGGAAAATTGCCAGCGTATATCAATCAATCGATGCGGCGATCGATGCAAATGCCTTCGATTATGCGCATATATTGGTCCCGCCAGATCGGCACGCCGAAACCACCCTCTCTGCACTAAGGGGAGGGAAGTCGGTGTTTCTCGAAAAGCCCATGGCGACCACCGTTTCGGAATGTGACGCGCTTATCGAGGCGTCGTCATCGTCGTCTCAAACGTTAGCAATCAACCATAACTTTATCTTCCATCCAGCATTCGTCGATTTGCGCAAAAAAATTAACAGCAGAGCTTTTGGGAAGCCACGCTCGATTAGCTGCATTTATAGCGTTCCGCTGCGCCAACTTGGAGCCGGTCAATTTAGCCATTGGATGTTCAGGGAGCCCGTAAATTTACTTTTGGAGCAGGCAGTACATCCCCTCTCTCAAATCGTTGCGTTGTTGGGGCAGGTCGATGAGATGCAGGCGATTGCCGGATCGCCACTGCAGTTGCACTCGCAGAAGGAAATTTACCCGGAAGTAAATGTGAATTTAGTCGGCAAAAAGCTGTCAGCACAATTCCGCTTTGCGGTCGGTCAGTCTTTTCCGGTTTGGCAATTGAGCGTGTTCTGTGACGACGGGGTTGTCATTGCCGATATATCGAACAACCGCGTTTATGCACAGGGCAGGACCCGTTGGCATCCGGCTATTGATGGCGCACTGTCGGCTACGCGCACGGCGGCGGAAATATTCCGCGGTGGCTGGATCGGGTGTGCTCAATCTGCGCTGACGATCGTCAATCCGAAGGCCCGTCGAGATCCGTTCTTCCGCAGCATGCACAGCAGTATTAGCGCATTCTACGGTTCGTTGGGAGTTAATGCGTCATTGAGCTGCAATGCGGCATTCGGCCGGGAATTGGTCGAGCTTTGCAGTAAAATCAGATCGCAAGCTTTTCCGAGAGCGGAGCGCGGCTTAAAGCCAGCCGGCATCAAGCTTAAGCCGGCGCGGTGGGACGTGACTGTGATCGGTGGCACCGGTTTTATTGGAAAGCACGTGGTGAAGCGCTTTCTGAGCGAAGGCCGAAGGGTTTCGGTACTCGCTCGTTCGTCACATTCAGCGGCGGACGTCTTCGATGACTCGAGAGTCGTTTTGCACCGCGGCGACGCGCGTAATCAGGAGGATGTTGCGGCGGCAATTGGCGACGCCAGCCTGGTAATCAACCTGGCCTTCGGTGGGGGCGAGACTTGGGACGCGGTGCGCTCGGCGACTATCGAGAGCGTTGAATCGCTGATTAACGTGTGCAGGGAACACCGCGTCGAACGAATAATCCACGTTAGCTCCATTGCGGCGCTGTACCTCGGTCCTCGCTCTGGAAAGGTTACCGGTGCTGAACGATCAGACCCACAGCAGAAAAGTAGAGGTGTGTACGCAAGAGGCAAAGCACTTGGTGAAGACCTGTTGCTTCAAAAATATTCTCTAGATGGCCTTCCGGTCACGATCTTACGGCCGAGCGTCGTTGTTGGTGAAGGTGGGCAGTTGCTTCACAGCGGACTTGGCTTCTTCAATAATGAGCAACATATTTTAGGGTGGAACCGCGGACAGAACGCGCTTCCATTCGTCCTCGTGACAGATGTTGCGGAAGCAATATGGCTGGCAAGCAACGCACCGCGTGACGTCCTCGGCCGGTGTTATAATCTGGTGGGTGATGTGCGTCCGTGTGCGCGGGAGTACATCGCGATTTTAGCGAATGCGCGGGAGCGAGCGTTACGCTTTCACCCTCAATCTCCTACCAAGCTCTGGCTTGCCGAGCTCGGTAAGGGACTCGTGAAACGTCTGAAAAGTGATGCAGCGACTGGGGCCAGCCGACGGGACATTTTATCGCGCGGAATGACGGCAGAACTCGACAGTAGCGACGCCAAGCACGATCTGGGCTGGGAACCGGTGGCTGATCGTGACGCCTTTTTCCGTGCCGCTGTGCCTGGTCATGTCCGGTGAACGATGAGCTCCACCCCAACCCATATTTTGCTTCATGCGTTTTCGACCTTTGGAATCGGTGGTCCGCAAGTGAGGTTTTCTCAGCTTGTCACCGCACTGGGAGGGAAATACCGCCATATCGTCGCCGCTATGGATGGCAATTATGACTGCCGCTCTCGGATTCCTGACGATCTCGGGGTCATATATTTGGGAAGCGTGCGGCCGGGGAGAAGTACGCTTGCAAACGTGTTGTGCTTCCGAGGTCATCTCAGGCATCTGCGCCCTGATTTACTTGTTACGTACAATTGGGGGGCGATTGAATGGGTGATGGCCAACGCGCTCCCAGTCGCGCGTCACATTCATGTTGAAGATGGGTTCGGGCCTGAAGAGCGCACCGTTCGGTTACGCCGCCGCTCTCTGGCACGCCGGTTTTTATTGCAGTCCAGTATTTTGGTGGTTCCATCACAACGATTGCGACGTATTGCAGTCGAGGAATGGTGCCTGCGGCCGCAGCGAATTCAATACATCCCAAACGGAATTGTACCTGAGCGTTTCGGCACGCTGATTGACGGTCCAGCAGATGCGTGCTGCGGTGCAGGTCCGATAATCGGCACTGTGGCAGCGCTGCGAGCCGAGAAAAACATCGAACGATTGCTCCGAGCATTCCGTCTTGTCGCGGATTCACATCCATGTCGGCTTGTGATCGTCGGAGACGGCCCAGAACGAAGCCGTCTCGAGGCCCTTTCGATTGAGTTGGGGCTAGCACACCGAATTCGATTTACCGGCCATTTGGAGGCACCGGAAAGTGCCCTCCGAGGATTTGATTTGTTCGCACTATCGTCCGACACGGAGCAAATGCCTTTATCGGTATTGGAAGCAATGGCTGCGGGTCTGGCGATCGTGGCTACTAACGTCGGAGATGTAGCGGAGATGGTGGCGCCGAGCAATTCGCCCTTTGTAACCGCCCCCAATGAGATAGAGCTGGCTGAAGCGTTGAAGGTTTTGCTGTTGGATGCGAGCAAACGCACACGCATCGGGCAAGAAAACCGTGCCCGAACAAGGGAGCGGTTCAGGCAGGACACAATGGTAGATGCGTACGCACGGCTTTTTGATGCGTAACCACACTCGCGCGTATGCGCCGTTAGTAAAGAGGCAGAGATGAGATTTCTGGTCACCGGCGGGTGCGGCTTCATCGGATCACATCTGTGCGATGAATTACTGCGGCAAGGTCACAAGGTTCGAATTTTTGACAACCTGTCGACTGGGTTGCTCGCGAATAAGCCTGCCAGAGCGGAATTCATTGAAGGCGATATTCGAGACCGCGCGGCACTGGCTTCGGCTCTGATGGACACCGACGCTTGTTTTCATCTCGCGGCGGTGGCGTCGGTAGACGAGTCAACGCGAAATTGGGTAGATACTCACCGCGTCAACCAAACCGCTACTATAACACTTTTTGATCTCGCGCGGGCCACGACAAACTCGAGGCTCCCAAAGCCAGTCGTCTACGCCTCGTCGGCTGCCGTGTATGGAGACCAGGGCTCCGAGCCCATCGACGAGAAGGCGTCCGCGATGCCCATTTCTGCATACGGCGCGGATA
>Ga0070733_10001609_pt1 | contig 16694 bp, 13 predicted proteins | sample Coa_R1_9_FD_66450 | JGI IMG/M metagenome (GOLD analysis project Ga0070733, IMG submission 66450) | Surface soil microbial communities from Centralia Pennsylvania, which are recovering from an underground coalmine fire - Coalmine... | ecosystem: Environmental > Terrestrial > Soil > Unclassified ... | reverse complement strand
CCGCACCCGTGAAAACTTCAATCCGCCGCGCCGGCTTAGACATATGATCGTCAGTTGGCATCGTCATATGTCGAAGCTCCTCATGCTTCGACTATTGCCGACTAAATCTGCCGCTTAAAGGTGGGATCACAACAGCGGTTACGATAGTGGCAATGGGCTGTCGAATGGGTGTAGCCGACCGTGCCGTCCATGCAGCGGGCATGGACCCGCCAGCCGGCCGAAAGAGCCTCTTTCAAAGTCTCCACGGGCATAAGAACATAAAGGGAACAGACAGGGCTTTTGTCAGGCGCCGGCCGTGCACGTCTTCTCGACGCAGCCGGACGGGTCGTTCCTGAGGATTATCAATTCAAAGGTTTGGCCCAGCAAATCTAGTCAGAGAAGCCTGTCGAACCGGGATCGAATTTCAACTGCTTGGCGTTGTCGCGCACAACGCCGACCTCGGTGTCGCCAAAGCCCGAAGAGGCTTCGGCCTCGATCTCAAGGGTCACCTTCACTTTGACTCCCGGCGTCCGCTGCAACTCCAAGATCACAGCGTTCAAGATCATATCAAACGATTTCACAGGACGCTTCGTGTCGATCTCCACCGAGCCGTAGAACCGTCGAGGCTTAGCGTGGATACTCGATGAACGGGCTCCGGACGCACCGACGGGCGTCGGGCCTTGAGGATGGGCGCCACCAAGCGGTAAGTCGCCGAGCCGCGGAGCAGGCGCTTGCTTGCGAAGATGCTCTAAGGCTACGTCCGCGCGAACAAGCACGGCGTCGGCGGCAAAAATGTCAGGTGCAACTTTCCCTAGAATTAGTCCCGAGTAATCGTCGGACGCCGAGTCAAAGCCGTTGGCGTATCCGAATTCAGGATCGAGTTTGCCGAGCGCGTCGCGGATAGAGGCTTCCACAACGACGCGGTCCCGGACTTTTGGCAGATAGACGTAGGAGGCGAACCATTCGGCGATTTCGTTGATCGCTATGTGGGGCCGATCCCCCAGCCACAGCGGCTTCAGCTTTAGCCAGAGCGTTTCCGGCCCGAGTTTTTCCATGACGACGCCATCGTCTCTCGCCTTGTCGTAAACACCCGCCGGTATCGCTCCCTTGTCCTTCGCATTCAACGCGAGATGCTCCAACTCGAACGCTGTGCCGGCCTCAGAGGTATCCGTCTTCATCGGGAAAAGAATGTGGTTCCACGCATTCCGTACTGCCCGGACCGCGCCTTCCCTGCTCGTTTTCGCCTTGTCCTTCGTATCAGCCGCCTGCGATTGGGTCAGCTGCCTTTGAAGGCGCCCATCGCCAACGATGTCGGCCCAAGCCATTGCGCGGCGCATCGCCTCACGCGCCGTCGCAAGAAGGCCCTCGTCGGCCGCGACAAATATCAGCGTGTTGCGGAAACGACGTTGAGACGCTCTACATCGCGTCAACGCGTCAGCTACAGCTCCTATAGCCGGACTTTGCGTTGCGGTCTTTCCCGAGTGAGGCGTTGAGGGTCCCAGAACGACTAACGACAACGCCGAAGCTTCGTCGATCTGCGTCACGTCGTCCGGCGCTGCGAACACCCTATGGAACCCCCCCTTCGTTGCCACGTCGTCGGTCAAAACCCGCGCGATGGCCTCATCAACGGAATGGTCGGGAAGGGCCTTAGCTCGATCCTCGGCCACGCGGTTCAACGTAGGCTGGGTCGAGAACCAATAACGGCCGGCCTCTTCGTAGAGGTAGGTCGCGCGCAGCTTCAGCTCGCGAAGCGCTTCGCCGAAGATTGCCAGCTGATCGCCCGGTTCGGCGCAAGCTAGACGTAAGCCTGCGTCCGACAGACCAGCGTTCGGTCGACCAACAAGCGGCGCGGAACATAAGAACACCGCGCGCGCCGCGCGTGTCGCCGCGTGCACTAGCGAAATCCGGCGCGATGGATTGGCCTCGATCTGGATTGGCAGTGATCCCTCGCCGTCCACCTCTTTGTCGATCACGGCCGCAAATCCGCCGTCGAGTGGATAGACCACGCTTGCCCGAATGCGCTCATTCGAGATCGGCACACGGGCGGGCGTGATCAGGGCGTCGGATACGCGCTGATGCCACAATACGCCGACGACGTTTGCCATGAAGCGCAGGACGCCGCGCGTACGTTGGAAATTGGGCAAGCTTGCCCAGTCTTTTGATAACCGATCGAACAGTTCGGGGTGAATCGGGTAGGACATCCGCAGCAGATCGTAATACCGACCTTCCTTGGCCTCGGGCGGAAAGTCGGCGGCGTTCTTCTTGTAAAGATCGTGGAACGCCTTGATTGTTTCGTCGCGCGCGCGTTCTCCGTCGCTGTCGAGTGTTTGGAAAAGCCTGCGGCGTATGATTTCGTAGGTCTCGTCACCCGAGGCGGGCATCCACGGCGACTGGACCCGGCCGAATACCTTTTCGAGCCGCTTCAAAGCTTCCACGCCCTTTTCGCCGCCCGCTTCGGCATGAGCTTCCGGCAATGAGCCGACGAGCAAAGCGTTGGGGGCGATCTTAACCGCCTCAGTCAGGGAGTGGATGAAGGACAGAAAGGCTTCAAACCGGTCGTCGGGTAACTGCCGAGCGAAGGCGACGAGTTCGTCGAGCAGAATCACGCTCGGCCCTGCTAGCCTCAAAACCTCGACCATCAATTCGGAGCCAGGATTGGTTCGGGCGGTTTCCGCGTCTGCGACGACTTTCAGGCCGCGATCCCCCGCAAGCCGCCATGCGATATAGCCCCACAGCGTGTGGACCTTGGGGCCATTCTGCATGATGAGCGACACATCGGTCCCTTTCGAAGAACCGACGAACACGGCGACTTGGGGACGTTTCCAACCTGCCAGGCCAGCGCTTTTGAAAAGCGAACCGACGCCTTCGAGTTGGTCAAGTTCGGTCGACTTGGCGAGATGATAGACGGCGAGCATCGTATGCGTCTTTCCACCGCCGAACGCCGTCTGAAGCCCGATGACAGGATCGCCACCGTTACCGGCAAGTCTCTGGAGACTGCTCGACAGGACGCGCCGAAGTCCTTCCGTCAAGAAAGTGATGCGGAAGAAGCTCTCCGGGGTGCCGTAATCCTCGGTGGCGTGGCCGGCGTCGACAGCAAAGAGATCAGCCGCAAACTCGGCCTCCTTGAAGCGATTGGCAAGTACGTCGGGATGCGGTAGAGCAACCTCGATCCATGGCTTGAGCCTTTTCGACGTTACACCCGGCTCATCAACGGCCATTGGTAGATCGAGCTTGGGAGCGGCCGGCACTTGGCTCGCGGGAGATGGCGCAGGGATCCCCGTGTGGCGTTGCGCGTCATAGAGTTTCTTCAACTCTGCGACCTCCGCGGCGGGTGCCTTCACCGCGCGTAGGAGTTGGTGCATAGCGTCGAGGTATCGAATCGCTTCGTCGTCTTGCAACGGAATCGAGAGGTGCGACGTAGCGTTGCGTGCTTCGAGCGCGGTCGAGACGAAATTGCGCACTCTATGCTTTTCGTTTCGCGGGAACGCCTCGTCGAAAACCTCTCGCCAGCGGTCGATTATCGTTTTGACCAGCCCGTAGGCGTCAAGCGCCGAGTTGGGCTCTGACCCTTGTGAGCGGCTGGCGTAATGAAGCCATCGGTCCCCGTGGATGCCTTTCATGCGCGTGCTAACGAAAGGTGTCAGACCCCTAGTCAAATGGAAGAGGCCATCCTGAATGCGACGCAACGTCTCTTTTTCGTCCGACATCAAGCGGCGCTCCCGTCGAAGTCAAACGCTCGCTGCCTTTCAGCCTCAGCTCGATGGAGGTCGTCGAGGTTGATCGCGAGGTCTTCGAGATGCGCCCATTCTTGCGCGAGTTCGTTGTAGACGAGGGCCTCCTGGCTCCACCCCTTTTGCGAACAGATTTCGTACAGGCGATAGGCGAGCTTCTGAGCGTCCGCCGCTTTCGCGCCCATCTGCGCCACCAGCCGCGCCGCCGCGTCGCCGCCGCCATCCTCGGCCTTCAGCACGCGCGCCGTATGCTGCACGCATTCCCACACCGTCGCGGTGCGGTCGGTTGCGGGAGACCAGCCGTCTAGCAATTCCTCACGCCTGGTCAGCGAGGTATTGCCATGCAGGTTTTTGAAAACGCCGGAGTCGAAGAGGAGGCGGTCAGGAATATTCTTCGCGTTGGCGAGCGTTGCCAGCTCCCCGGACTTTTTCACCTCGAAACCGTAAGTCGCGAACCACACGAGCGCAACCTGCGTCTCAGGGTCGAAATTAGCGTCAAGTTCGTTTTCGATCTCCTCCCAAACCCGATTGATGAGTGACAGTGCCCTCTTGACGCTCATCGTGCTGTCGTCGTTTTCGAGTACTTTGCCGTAGCGGGTGAAAACGCCCATCCCCGGCCCGATCACCGATTGTTGCATGTCGACGGGACCGACGCCCGCCTTTCGAATGTCTTCGATGGCTTCGGGCATTTCACGCTTGAGCGCACGAACGAATTCGGCACGGGTGACGAGCGCGGCGTCGACGGCACGCTTGCGGCAGACAAGCACGACAGAGGAGGCCAACGCGTTCGTGTCTTTGCCTACTAGACGACCAGCGCTCTCCGTACGCACTGGCCACGTTCCGTCAATTGCGAGGCCAGAGTCGACCACGGCCTGAAGGAATGAAGTCCAGCCTGCTGAAATGATGCCGTCGCTTCCCACTTCTGATTGTTTATAGGCGTAATAAATCGCCAGTGGTTCGCTGTCAGTCGCGGCTTGGCGAATCGCGGTAAGCGCTTCGCTCATACCGTGCATAAAAAAGTCCTCTGCTTCGGCCTTCCCACCATGGCGATAAGGTGTCGCCACCAATTCGTCCGCTTTAGGGGTTGCTAGACGACGAAATAACTCCGGCCAAACTCCAGCTAGCGTTCTGCGAAGCCAAACATAGAAGAAGTCCGAAAGGTCAGCATAGCCAATGTTGTCGTAATATGGTGGGTCGGTCGATACTACGATCGGGCGAACAGGATAAGAGTTCATTTGAGCGGCAAGCATTGTAATCGACCCGCACGATACCGATGGCAACTCCGCAAGCACCCTGGAGCCTTTGTCGATAGCCGCACTCCATGAACCCCCAGCATCAGCAAACGGATTCGATTCCGCAAAATCCCAAGCCATGGGGATTGCTTGACGCGAAAATGTCTCTCTGAATGCTCCCCGATCGGACATCCAAGTTGCAATTGAAGAGCCGATGTTTGCGACCTTGCTAATCGCGAATGCCAAATATGTTGCCACCGCGTCCGCGTAGGCCAATGCACCGATGCCGCCTTTGTACAGCGACGTATCGTCGGCGGCGAGGCCGGCCCGTCGCCCATCCTCCTTTACGCGCTCGCGCGCTTCGTCAACTAGGTCAGAAAACGTTGACAGTGAGACGAGCTGACGAGGGGTGAAGAGATCGAAATAGCGTCTCATACCGTATCCCGGAGGCGAAAACCAACGCGGATTGTCAGACATCTCGGTCTCAAGACCAGTTGTACCACGGGGTAAGGCTGCTCGCGCCCTTTCTTCGTGATCGTCAACCGGCGGAAGATAGGTACGTACGCCGTTGCCTTCAGCGACGATTGCCATCAATCGTGATCCCAGCCGGCCCGCCTTACCTTCGAGAGAAACATGCTTTGCGTCGATGCTCGTGCCTGTAAGCGCACAGATGAACTTGGTGCCCTTCGAGGGCTTCCAGTACCTCTTCTTGCTCGATTCGGAGGGCGTAGCGACGCGCTCTCTGGCCTTTGTTCCGCATAGAAGAAGTTCAAACTCCTCCGGAGTTAATTCCCCTGCTTTTAGGACAAACCGCCAACCGTCTTGGGCGTGAGCATCGGTTACAACTTCCACCCAGGTTTTCTTGCCCTCTGTCGTAGAGAGCATGAAGGACGACACAAGTGGAACCATCGTGCCCTTCGCGGCAGGGTCCGGAGAGCGAACTGTGCGCGCCCACAACCACGCGATTACCGTTGCCTCGGACCCATTCGGCAGCGGCGCTTTCGGGTAGAGGTGGCCGATGCGTCGTTCCGCCTGGTCACGCATCCATTGGCCGTAATACCGCAGATCCTCGGCGAGCCCCTGAGCGCCCTTGAAATGCTTGTGTAGATCACGCGTCGGATTGACCGGCGGCTGCTCAGTAAATTTCGGTGGGATTTCAACCAGCGCCTTGCCGATGAGCACCGCGACCGGATTGAGGTCCGAGCCGTACGTGCGTAACCCGAGCCTTAGCGCCTCCAGCGGGATTGATCCGCCGCCCGAAAATGGATCATAGACGGGTGGCGCTTTCGTCTGAAGAAAATCGATGACGGCCTTGGCGTCGCCTTTCGAAGGCGGCTCTTCACCCAGACCCCAGGCGACCGAACGGGCGATCTCCCAGCGCGCCGCGTTCAGCTTGACCTCGTCGTTCGACGCCTCCCAAGGCACAATGTCCTCGATAACTTTGTGCAACCGGCGACGCTCGGCGTCCTGTGCTTCTTCGGTCGGGAACCTGTTCGGCCAGGCGGACGGATCGTCGACGAGCTGCGCGAACAACACCGCCCGGCAAGCCGCGAGCGGTCGCCGCGCCCACCACAAATGTAGCGTGGAAGGGTGGCCATGCCGGATCGATTTCTGCCGCGCCGAAGCGGCGTTAATTTTTTCGAGCGGGATAGAGACTTCGATCAGCTTTTTGCGGATTTTGCGGGTCCTCATGCAGTTCAACGCGAATATTCTGTGAAAGAATAGCCGGCGAGCCGGAGCGAATGATCCTGACTATATCGCTCGGCCCGGCGTCGGAGTCCTCGAAAAAGCGATGCGCAATCGTGGCCGTCACCCTCAAATTCTCCTTATCCCCAGCGATATTGACTGCACTCGCGTCGGGAATGGGAGGAGGCGGCCTCATGTTGGCGTCGTGCCAGCGAGCGATGCGAGGTCGTCGAAGTCGAAGACCACCGCCGTCTCCGCAAAGCCAAGTTCTCGCTTGAAAAAGTGCTGCACATATAGCGGCGAATGAGCGAAGCCGTCTTTGACGCGGACCAACGCGAGGAAGAATGCATCAGGCGCATTCAACGACGCCAGGATTTCGTTTTTCGTTACAATGACCTCTCGGCCGTCGGCGTTGCGGCCTTTCACCTCGATGAAGCGAAGCTGGCCTGACTTCCGGTCGCGGCTCTCTATGTCGTAGCCTTTCTTTTCGGCCGAAACGTCCCTGGGGTCGTTGCCCACCAAAGTCTCTGCCGCCATGACCGCCGCCATGGCCGCTTTCTCGATCTCGGCCCGCGCTATCGGGTCCTCGGAAAAACCAGGAGAGGCGGCTGGAGGCTCCGCAACGACTGGCCTCGGCAGCAGCCCTCTCGGAATGATCAACGCTGCGCCTTTGAGGACCGGCGACATCGCACTGATCTGGCGCTCCCGGTCGAGTTCTTCCTGGCGCTTGCGCAATCGGTCGACGAGCCGCTGCGCAGTCGCCTCGGCGTTCTGAGCGTTGATTCGCTGGTCCCTGCCCGCGCGTTCCTCTTCCCGCAGGCGGGCGGCGCGTGCATCCCAGTAGTTGATCTCACGGGTGAGACGCTCGCGCACTGCACGCTCGACCTTTTCGATTTCAACGACACGGCGCTGCTTCACCTCGGCAAGATGCTGGGGCACGAGTTGCGAGATAGCATAGCCGATGGCGCGCTCCTCGACATGGCCGACCAGCCACTCGGCTCCGACTGTGTCCTCGATCGCAGCTCGTTCATCAGTCGAGGCGGGCCGGTAATCAAGATAGGGCGCGGGTCCGGCATCGAACGCCGAGCCACTCTCCTTCAAGTGAATGAATTGGAGCCTCTGCGAGATCGCGCGTGGCTCCCCCGATCTGACGGTACGGGCGTCACGGATCGCATGTTCGAGATAGACGAGCAGGCGCGGCTCTATACCGTCGTCAGTTTCGTCTGTCAGAACGCCTCCTTGGCTAAGCAGTGGTTGGAACCGCTGCAAAATTACATCTACTACGGCGTCGAGCAGTGGATGACCGGGCGCGAGCAACTCGGCTTGCGGCTGGCCATTGACGAGGTCCTTTTCGAAGGTCACGCGAGCATAACGGTCGAGCACCGGATCACCGCGACCGATGAGCCGGTCGCGATCCTTGAGGACGCCGGGAACGCGCGTGATTTCAAACCGGCCGGTCTCGCGCTCTGAGATGCGGCCGCCAAGTAGCGTGAACGCTTCACGAAAAAACGCGCTAATGAAATGCGGTTGAAGGCGCCGGGCGAGGGCGCGCTCCATCTGCTCGCGTATGGCCGAGACGGAAAGCGGGTTCATACCCTCCGAGGTTAACTTGCGTTCGGCAACGAGCTTTTCGATGGCCGAGACATCCACTGCTCCGTCGACCTTTCGAAACAATTCAGCTTTCGTCTCGGGGAGATCGCCGTAGCGTATCGCGCTAACCAGTAGGTCGCGGAGGGCTTGCCCCTCGAAAAGCTCGCCGAGAACGTCGTAGACCTTGCCGCCGAGCGCCTTTCGCGCTTCCTCCAGTTTTTCCAGGAGCCGACGATAAACCTCGCCTTCGCGCGTGTTTGTCGCGCAGAGGTTCCAGAGATGGCAAACTTCCGTCTGCCCGATGCGGTGAATACGGCCAAACCGCTGTTCCAAGCGATTGGGGTTCCAGGGCAGGTCGTAATTGACCATGAGATGCGCGCCGCGCTGCAAGTTCACGCCTTCGCCCGCAGCGTCATTGGCGATCATGACACGAACGAGCGGATCGCTGTTGAAGGCTGCTATTGCCGCCCGTCGGGCTTCGCGCGCAATGCCGCCATGAATGACCACAACGCTCTCCGCGCCCGCGACGCCAGCGACCTTCTGCTGAAGGTACTCCAAAGTGTCGCGAGGTTCAGTGAAAATGATGATTTTTCGCCGTAGACCGGTATTCGGGTCTCGGATGATGGGGTCGTCGAGGATTGACGCGAGTTCGCGCCATTTCGTGTCTTGGCCAGATTGTTTGAGCCGGAACGCTTGCTCTTCGAGAACCTTGAGGTGCTCGATCTCAGTCTTCAGCTCGTCAATATTCTGAGCGGCCGTGGCTTGGTCGAGGATTTGTTCCTCCGCAACCTCGGCCTCTTCCCCGGTGCCTCGTCGAGGTCGTCTGGATCGTAGGTTGGCAGGTCGCGTGCCTCAGACAGCGGCGCGGAGCCTGCCTGCCTCGTCATCAATTCTTCGCGCAGGCGCTCTTCGAGCCTTTTTCGTCGGCGCTCCAGAGACCTGTAGATGGCCGCAGGTGAGGATGCGAGGCGACGCTGCAAGATTTGCAACGCGAAGCCGACACTCGACTGTCGCCTTCCATCGCCGCCGCGGTCGGCGCGGTTCATCTCCTCGCGCACATAAGTTGTGACGGCTTGATAAAGAGCCGCTTCCTGCGCGGAAAGAGCATAACTCGCGGTGTAGGCGCGGCGTTCCGGAAAGAGCGGCGTGCCATCGAAGCGATATAGCTCCTCTTTGTTCAGACGCCGCATCATGTCGGAAACATCGGCTTTATGGACACCTTCCCGGAAGCGTCCCTCAAAGCGATCGGCGTCTAGAAGCCCCATGAACAGTTGGAAATCCGCCTCTTTTCCGTTGTGCGGGGTCGCCGACATCAGCAGGAGGTTGCGAGTCTTCGTGCCCAGTAGTTTTCCGAGCTTGTAACGTTTCGTTTCTTTGACCTCGCCTCCGAAGTATGAGGCGGCCATCCGGTGCGCTTCATCGCAAATGATCAGGTCATATTCCGGCGACGCCTCGAACTTGGCCTTGAGTTCGTCGGAGCGCGACGCCATGTCGAGGCGAACGATGAGCCGGTTTCGCTCGATGAATGGATTGCCGGTGAGGGAAGCTTCGATTTGATCGCGAGTCAAAATGTCGAAGGCGAGGCCGAATTTTTCGGCCAGCTCATCCTGCCATTGCTCGACAAGGCTGCCAGGGGCGACGATTAAACACCGTTCCAAGTCCCCCCGTATCAAAAGCTCCTTGATAAGGAGTCCCGCCATGATCGTCTTGCCTGCGCCGGGATCATCGGCAAGCAGAAAACGCAGCGGCTGACGAGGCAGCATATCGCCGTACACAGCGGTGATTTGGTGAGGCAATGCTTCGATTTGAGAGGCTGTAACCGCGAGGTAGGGATCAAACAGATAAGCGAGCCGAATGCGATAGGCTTCTGAGGCCAGGCGAAGAAGCGCTCCGTCCGCGTCGAAACTGAAGGTCCGGCCGGGCTCGACCGATTCGAAATTCGTCTCGTCGCCCCGATAGACGAGGCGTTCACCTACGCGACCGCCAGCGCGAAAGACAAGATTGACGGCATCGGGACCAAACCGAGCAACTTGAACGATCTCCGCCACGCCCGCTGGATCGACCCCGCGCAGTCGGCAGCCCGGCTTGATTTCCTCGAATACAAGCATATTCACCCCGTTTCCTCTCGGCTTCGTCTCGCTCTTGGTTGTCTCTATTGCAGGAATCCGGCTTCGCCTCGGCGAGAAGCGTAAGCTCAATCTTAGGGCGTTTAGGCCGCCAAAGGCCATGCCGATGGTCAACGACTATCACAACCAGATCGTGGAAGTCGTCCGCAAGCTGGAAATTCTGCCTCAGTGGTCAGCGTTCGGAACCGCTTATGAGGTCGCCGCGCAGGACGGGTGGGTCGGCACCGTCTTCGAGCGCGAATTGGAGCCGTTCTGATGCCGATCCGAATCATCAGGAACGGCGAAGTCCTGAAATCGGTCAATTTGGAGCAGGCCGAGCAGCCGGAGCGGGAGCCGACCAACCAAGAGATTCTGGCGAAGTGGCAGGACTTCCCGCCGTTCAACGCCAAGCCGACGCCGTGCTGTCACTGCGGCAGGAACCTGATCGGTCATTGTGGAGCAGGCTTTATGACCTGCCCGAATTTCGTGAAGCGCCAGCACACAAAGCCATGAGACGACTCGAAGTTTCGCCGGCCGATAAGTACGGGCTCGATCGCTGCGAAGCGGCGGCGCATATTGGCGTGGGAGTTACCTTGTTCGACGAGATGGTCGAGGACGGGCGCATGCCGCCTCCGAAGATGATCAATTCGCTCAAGGTCTGGAAGCGCACGGCGATCGAGAAAGCGTTCGACAATCTGCCGGTACGACACGTTAGACTCGCCTCCGGTGAAGAAGGGCGGTCCTTGGAGCGACTGCCATGCCTGACGGTTAAATGAAGATCGACCTTCCGTACATCTATCGCGACGTCGACTGGCACGGCACCTTGCGCTTGTACGCCCGCAAGCGCGGGCACAAGAAGTTCAGGATCAGGTCGTACCTCGACGCGCCAGATTTCAGGAAGCAGTACGACGAAGCTGTCGCGCTGATGCTTTCGAACGCCAAGGACCAAGCGCCCGACGCGCCGCCAGCAGAGGGCACGCTCGGTTGGCTGATGCTCCGCTATTTCGCTTCGAACGCCTTCAAGAAGCTGGACCCGATCACTCAGCGCACGAAGCGCAGCATCCTGGAGAAGGCGGCTGCCGAGCCGACCAAGCCGGGCGGCGATTTGCAGTTCAAGCACATTCCACTGTCCGTGCTGGAGCCGAAGCACGTCAAAATCATGCGCGACCGGAAGAAGGACTTGCCGGGAGCAGCGAACAACCGCGTCAGCGAGATGCGGGTGCTGCTGTCGTGGGGCCTCGAAGAGGAAGACGAGCACGTCAAGCGCAATGTCGCCAAAGACGTGAAGATGCTCGATTACAAGGAGAAGGCGTTCCACCAGTGGACCGAGTCCGAACTGGACAAGTTCGAGAAGCGCCACCCTCGGGGCGTCACCAGCGCCACCTCCGACATCGCCGTCGTCCCCGCAGGTCAGTACGCATAGTCGCATAGCGGAGCCGCAGCTGGGAACTGCGCGGCGTTCCGCGAGGGGGACATGAGGCGCTGCGGACAAGCGGCCGACCATTTAAGCCTCGAACCGGTCTCAAACGGACTTCGAACCGGTCTCCGCCATCCGCTATTTGGAAAATTAATTTTGCGGGCAGAGACCGAGGGGCGAAGTGGCTAAATCGGAGACCAAAATTCCGGTCTCTACTGCGGTCTCCGCCTGACGTGGCGGTGCAAGTCGCGGATATGTCGAGTCTTTGTCCTGCGATAGAAAATGTAGCAAAATCAGATAGTGACGTGGTGGGCCGGGCAGGACTCGAACCTGCAACCAGACCGTTATGAGCGGCCGGCTCTAACCATTGAGCTACCGGCCCGCGCCTGAGCGGGGAGCGGCATTAAACCGGAATAGCGCGCCCGCGCAACGGTCAGATTGCGGGCCGCCGCTCCCGCTACCGCGACGCCTGCTGCGCAAATTGCGCGATCGCGTCGGCGCTCATCAAGCCGCTTTGGCGCGCCGCCTCCCGTCCGCGCGAGAACAAGATCATCGTCGGAATGCCGCGGATATTGAATCGCTGGGCGACGTCCGGCGCGGCCTCGGTGTCGAGCTTGGCGAAGCGGACGCGCGGCTCCAGCCGTTGCGCCGCCGCCGCGAATTGCGGCGCCATCGCCCGGCACGGCCCGCACCATTCCGCCCAGAAATCGACCAGCACCGGAATCTCGGTGCGGCCGACCAATCGGTCGAAATCGGCCGCCGCGCTGAGTTCCGCCGGATGGCCGTCGAAGAGCGGCTGGCCGCATTTGCCGCAATTGGGCTTCTGCCCCTGGTCGAGCCGAGCCTGCGGCGCGCGGTTGACGGCGCCGCAATGCGGGCAGACGATGGTGGGCGCTGCGTCCATTGCTTCCTCCCGCGCTCAGTCGCCCGTATCGAGCGGCCCGCCCCGCGCGCGCCAGCCGCCGGTGCCGGGCGCGTAGTGGCGAATGTTGGTCAGGCCCGCCGCCGCGGCGCGGCGGAGCGCCGCCGCCGACCGGCCGCCCGCCTGGCAGACCAGCACGACGCGGCGATCGGGCGGCAGATCGCCAGGATCGAAGCGCGAAAGCGGCAAGTTCAGCGCGCCGGGTATGTGCCCCCTTTCATATTCATGCGCTTCGCGCACGTCGACGATGGCGCATTCGCCGTCGCGCAGCAGCGCGACGAACTCGTCATGGGCGATTTCCGTCGATCCACTTCCCTGCGCTTTTCCGAAGAACCTCGAAAACATCCTTCGCGCCTTTCCGATCACTCCGCCGCTGTCTTCGCGGCTGCGAATTGTCCGAAGGCCGTAAGCGCGTGGCTCGCGTACATCGCCGAGGGACCAGCGCCCATATAGATCGCCATGCCCAATGTTTCGAGAGCCTCTTCGCGGGTCGCGCCATGTTCGACCGCCGCCTTGGCGTGAAACGCGATGCAATCGTCGCAGCGGACCACGACGGAAATCGCCAGGGCGATAAGCTCCTTGGTCTTTCCGTCGAGCGCTTTGGACGCGAGCGCAGCCTGGGCGATCGCCGAGAAGGCTCTCATCACATCGGGCGCGCCGAGCCTTAAATCCCGCAATTCCGCACTGAGTTGTTTGGTCGTCGAGGGCCAATCCGCGATTGTCATGGGGTCGTCCTTTCAGTCTCGAGCCTCGATGGGAACGGCCTGCCGTCGTCCCGAAGCCAAACGTAGATCGCCGGAATCACCAAAAGCGTCAGCGCCGTCGACGAGGCGAGGCCGAAGACGAGCGATATGGCCAGCCCCTGGAAGATCGGGTCGGTCAAGATGAAGGCGGCGCCGATCATCGCGGCAGCGGCGGTCAGCGCGATCGGCTTGAACCTGGTCGCGCCCGCCTCGATCAAAGCTTCTCGCAACGCGACGTTGCCGTCGGCGCGGCGATGGCGGATGAAATCGACCAATAGAATCGAATTGCGCACGATGATGCCGGCGAGCGCGATGAAGCCGATCATCGAGGTTGCGGTGAAGGCCGCGCCGAGCAGCCAATGGCCGAGCACGATGCCGATCAAGGTCAAAGGAACGGGGACAAGAATGACGAGCGGCAGCGTGAACGAGCCGAATTGCGCGACGACCAGAAGATAGATGCCGAGGATCGCCACCATGAAGGCCGCGCCCATGTCGCGAAACGTCACATAGGTGACTTCCCATTCGCCGTCCCAGAGAACCGTGGCTCTCGATTCATCGACCGGCTGGCCGTGATATTTGATCTGCGGCGGACCGTCGGCGCCCCAGTCTGACTTGGCGAGCGCGTCCTCAACGGCGAACATGCCGTAGATCGGCGCCTCGAAGCGGCCGGCGACTTCGCCGGTCACCATTTCCGCGAAACGCCCGTTGTGACGGAAGATCGGATAGGACGCGCGGTCCCGCGTCACCTTGACGACGTCGCCGAGTTCGACATTGGCGCCTTGACGGACCGTCCCACCGGCGGGAAGCGGCGTCGAGAGAAGCCGCTCGTTGAGCGAAAGCGCGGCCTTGGGAACCTTGACGCTGATGTCGATCGGTTTGAGGCCGACGCCGCGTTGGGAATAGCCGACCTTCACGCCGCCGACGATCGCGCCGATCGTGTCGTAGACCGCTTGCTCTTCGACGCCATGGAATTCCAGCGCCTCCTGGTCGATCGAAAAGCGAAGACGGTCGGCAGGCCTGCCGTAGCTGTCGTCGACGTCGACCACGAAATCGACCGATTCGAACGCCTTGCGCAGCTTGGCGGCGACGGCGCGCCGACTTTCCGCGTTCGGCCCGTAGACTTCGGCAAGCAGCGTCGCCAACACCGGCGGCCCCGGCGGGACCTCGACGACCTTCAAGGCCGAGCCTGCCGGCAAGGGCAGATCCGCGAGCCGACGGCGAATGTCGAGCGCGATCGCATGGCTCGCGCGCGCGCGCTCGCCCTTATCGAGGAGGTTGACCGAAAGATCGCCCTGCTCCGGATTCCCGCGCATGTAGTAGTGGCGAACCAGACCGTTGAAATTAAATGGGGCCGCCGCGCCGGCGTAGGCTTGAATCGAGGTGAGCTCAGGCAGGTCCTTCAGCCGCTCGGCGGCGGCCATCAGCGTCCGATCCGTGTCTTCGAGACTGGCGCCATGCGGCAAGTCGAGCACGACTTGAATCTCCGACTTGTTGTCGAAGGGAAGCAATTTCACGCGCACGTCCTTGGTGACGAAGAGGGCGCAGGCGGCGAGCGTCGCGGCGCCGACCGCGATCAAAAAGACCTTTGACCGAATGCGGCCCTTGAGGAGAGGCCGAGCGATCCGCGCGTAGAAACGGCCCATCGCGCCGATCTCGTGATGGCCATCGGCATGCGCGGCTTCGACGGCGGCGCCGCGGCGGCGGGCGAAGCGCAGCAAGAGCCAAGGCGTCACCGTCACCGCGACGAAGAACGAAAACAACATCGCGATGGAGGCGTTGGCGGGAATCGGGCTCATATAGGGGCCCATCAATCCGCTCACGAACATCATCGGCAGCAGCGCCGCGACGATGGTCAGCGTCGCGACGATCGTCGGATTGCCGACCTCCGCCACCGCCGCCACGGCGGCTTCCGCCCGGCCGCGGCCGTCGCGCATCGCCCAATGCCGGGCGATGTTCTCGACGACGACGATTGCGTCGTCGACGAGAATGCCAATCGAGAAAATGAGCGCGAAAAGGCTGACGCGATTGATCGTATAGCCCATGAGCCATGAGGCGAAGAGCGTCAGCAGGATCGTCGTCGGGATGACGATGAGAACGACCAGCCCTTCCCGCCAACCGATCGCCAGCGTGATGAGGACGACGATGGAGAGCGTCGCCAGGCCTAAATGGAAGAGAAGCTCATTGGCCTTCTCGGTCGCGGTCGCGCCGTAGTTGCGCGTCACGCTGATCTCAAGATCTGCGGGGATGATGCGGCCTTTGACGATGTCGAGGCGGCGGAGGACGTCGTCCGCGACCACGACCGCGTTGGCGCCTTTGCGCTTGGCGATGGCGAGGGTCACCGCGGGACGCCGCTGCAACTCGCCGTCGGCAAGGCGAGTCAATGTCCAGGCGCGATGCTCGGGCTCGGCCGCCCCGACCGTCACATCCGCCACATCCTTCACATAGACAGGCCGTCCGTCGCGCGTGGTGAGCAGGAGAAGGCCGATGTCGGGCACGCCCTGGAGCGTTTGGCCCGCCAGAACGGGGAGAGACTTCCCCCCATCCCGGAAAGCGCCGACCAGGAACGATCGGTTCGCGTTGGTGAGCTTGTCGATGAGCTGATTGAGCGTTACGCCGTAGACGGCGAGACGCTCAGGATCGGGTTCGACGCGAATCTGATTGGCGCTGCCGCCGACGATATAGGCCCCGCCGACATTGTCGACTTTGAGCAGCTCATGCTGCAATTCCTCGGCGACTTGATAGAGGCCGTTGTCCGACCACTGACCGGCTCCGGCGGGCGAGGCGGACAAAGTAAGATCGACGATCGCCACATCGTTGATCCCGCGGCCGACGATGAGAGGTTCGGGTATGCCTTTCGGCAGGTCGGCAATATTCGCGCGGATCTTCTCGTGAACCCTTAAGGTCGCGGCGTCCTGATCCGTTCCGACCAGGAAGCGCGCCGTGACCACGACGCGATCGTCTTCGGTTTGCGAATAAACATGCTCGACGCCGTCAATGCCCTTGATGATATCCTCGAGGGGTCGGGTGACGAGTTCGACGGCTTGATCGGCCTTGTATCCGTTCGCCTCAACGATGATGTCGACCATCGGCACGCTGATTTGCGGCTCCTCTTCCCGCGGCAGCGAGGCGACGGCGATCGCGCCGGCGACGATGGCGGCCAGCAGCAGCAACGGCGTCAGCGGCGAATTGATGAAGGCGCGGGTCAGCGCGCCAGAGAGGCCGAGCTTCATGGCGCGACCAGCCTGTCGCCGTCCCTGAGGCCGGAGAGTATTTCGACATCGGCGCCTTC
>Ga0070733_10001608_pt1 | contig 16694 bp, 19 predicted proteins | sample Coa_R1_9_FD_66450 | JGI IMG/M metagenome (GOLD analysis project Ga0070733, IMG submission 66450) | Surface soil microbial communities from Centralia Pennsylvania, which are recovering from an underground coalmine fire - Coalmine... | ecosystem: Environmental > Terrestrial > Soil > Unclassified ... | reverse complement strand
GTGTGGATATTCGGCGGATCGCCGAAGCTGAGCGCGCAAGAGCAGAACATCTTCGTCGCTGTCGCCAGCTGGACGTGGATCTCAAGGCCGATGACCACCTCGAGCTCGGCCATCACACCTCGAGCGCCGCGGCGGAGCCGTCGAAGCCGATCGCCTGCTCGAGCGCGAACGCCGCGTCGAGCATCGCCGCCTCGCAAAACGGCGCGGCCGCGAACTGGAAGCCGACGGGAAGCTGACGATCGCCGTCCGGCGAGGCGGCAAGGCCGCTTGGAATCGAGATCGCAGGGATCCCGGCGAGCGACATCGGCACCGTGCAGAAGTCGTTGAGGTACATCGCGAGCGGATCGGCGGTCTTTGCGCCGAGCGGGAAGGCGACGCCTGGCGCCGTCGGCGTGACGATGAAGTCGAAATGCTCGAAGGCGGCCGAGAAGTCCTTCGAGATCTTCGTGCGCACCCGCTGCGCACGACCGTAGAAGGCGTCGTAATAGCCGCTCGAGAGCGCGTAGGTGCCGAGCATGATGCGCCGCTTGACTTCGTCGCCAAAGCCGTCGTGACGGGTTCGGGTGTACATCGACAGGAGGTCGTCGGCGCCGCTCGCCCGGTAGCCGTAGCGGACGCCGTCAAAGCGCGCGAGGTTCGAGGAGGCCTCGGCGGGCGCCAGCACGTAATAGGCGGCGAGGGCGTGGCCCGCGTGCGGCAGCGCGCACGGCTCGACGCTCGCGCCAAGCTCGCGCGCGATATCAAGGGCCGCTTCGAAGGAGGCGAGGACGCCCGGCTCGATCCCCTCCCCCGTCAGCTCGACGGGCACGCCGAGGCGCACGCCACGCAGGTCACGTCGCGCCGGCAGCTCGACGGAGCCCGGGTAGTCGAGCGACGTCGAGTCGAGCGGGTCGCGCGCGCCGGTCATCACACTGAACAGCAGGGCCGCGTCGGTCACGTCTCTGGTCAGCGGCCCCGCCTGGTCAAGCGATGAGGCGAACGCGATCATCCCGTAGCGCGAGACCGCACCGTAGGTTGGCTTGAGCCCGACGATCCCGCACAGTGCCGCCGGCTGGCGGATCGACCCGCCGGTGTCGGTCCCGATCGCCCACGGAGCGAGACGCGCCGCGACCGCGGCGGCGCTGCCGCCTGAGGAACCGCCCGGGACGCGCGAGTCATCCCAGGGGTTCCGGGTCGGCCCGAAGGCCGAGTTCTCAGTCGATGAGCCCATCGCAAATTCGTCCTGGTTGGTCTTTCCGAGCAGCGGCCCGCCGGCGGCGGCGATCCGCTCGACGACCGTTGCCGAGTAGGGCGGGCGGTAGCCGGCGAGGATCCGCGATCCGGACTGGCTGGGCACGCCCTCGGTGCAGAAGAGATCCTTGACGGCGACAGGCACGCCGCCGAGCGCCCCGCCGGCGCGGTTGGCCCCCACGTCCTCGGCGACCCAGACGAACGCGTTGAGCGGATCAGCGGCGGCTCGTGAGCGGTAGGCCTCAAAGACCGCGCCCGCCTCGAGTTCTCCGGTAGTAACGGCAGCGGCGGCCGAAGCGGCGCTCAGCGCGACGATGTCCGAGTCGGCGCTCATGCCTGCGGGCTCGGGACGGCGAACCCGTCGTCTGCGACCTCGGGCGCGCTCTCGAGCGCGCGCTCGCGCGGCAGGCAAGGCCGCGGCACGTCGGGGCGAAGCGCGTTCTCGACCGAGACGACATGCGATGTCGGCTCGACGCCGTCGAGGTCGAGTTCGCCGATCGTCGCTATGTGACGCAGGACGCCGGCGAGCTCGCCGGCCATCCGCTCGACCTCCTCCTCGCTCAGCTCGAGGCGCGCGAGGCGCGCGACGTGGCGGACTTCGCCGGAGTCGATCGACACTAGACCGGCACGCCCCAGAAGGGACGCTCGTCGCGAACCGACCAGCAACTTGACAACAGAACGATCACCGCGCCGCCAAGTCCGATCCACAGCCCGAAACAGCGCTCGAGCGACCCTGCCGGCGGCGAGGCGGCCGCAACGACGATCAGCACAGTTGCGAGCAGCGCGACGACGGAGGTCAAAACGGCTGCCGCGAGCGGGGCGCTCGGCGAGCGCTGGGTGACGGTCAGCCAGCCCAGGGCAAGTGCGCCCGCGGCGGCCAGCGCAGCGACGACCGCCGCGGCCGTGACCGCGTTCCAGGCGTCCTGGCGCCCGCTGGCGAACTCGAACCACGGCTCGAACAACGCCACGGCGAGGAGCACGCCGCCGAGCAGCGCGGACACCTCGGCCGGCCGCATTCTGCGCGCGTCGATCTGCACGCCGCGAAGCCTACCCGTGGGTCTCGGCGCTGGGCTCAAGGCGCGTCGCCGAGCGCCGCGACGGCCGAACCAGCGCGATCGCAGCCAGCACGCCGACGGCAACCCACCCGGCGCCGACGAGGAACGCCACGTGGTATCCCGCCGTCAGGGCGGCCGGCAACGCATCCCCGCCGGCGAGCAGCGAGCGCGTGTGATCGGTCGCGACCGTGCCGAGCACGGCGACGCCTGCCGCGCCAGCGACCTGCTGTGAGACGTTGACGATTCCCGACGCGAGACCGGCGTCGGCGGCGGGGACGTCCGAGAGCGCCAGCGTGAGCAGCGGTACCGAGCCGGTCCCCATACCGGCCCCCATCAGCGAGAGCGCCACCAGCACGAGTGGGAAGTAGCTCGCGTGCACGCCGGCCTGAGCCAGCAGCAACAGCCCGGCGATCGTCGCGAGCATCGCCGGCAAGAGCACCCGCCAGGGGCCGAAGCGCCGGACGAGGTTGGCCGTCACCCCCGAGGAGAAGAAGGCGATGATGAGCGTCATCGGCATGAACGCGAGCCCGGTCTGCAGGGCGCTGTAGCGCAAAACATGCTCGAGGTAGAGGGTGCCGATGAAGAAGCATCCGAACATCCCGACGAAGAGAAAACTGCGTACGACGCTCGAGCTCGCGAGGCCCCGAACGCGGAAGATGCGAAGCGGCATGATCGGCTTGGCGATGCGCGACTCGAGCGCGACGAACGCCGCCAGAAGTACGACCGCGCCGGCTAGGACGCCGAGCGTCCGCGCCGATCCCCAGCCGTAGTCGCTCGATTTGACGACGGCGTAGATCGCGGCGAGCAGTCCCGCCGTGACCAGCACCGAGCCGGCGATATCGACCCCCTCGCGCACGCCGAGCCCCTTGTTCTCGGGCACAAGCAGCACGCCGAGCGCCAGCGCAGCGACGCCGACCGGCAGGTTGATGAAGAAGATCCAGTGCCAGTTCAGTACCTCGGTGATGACACCTCCCGCCAGCAGGCCGACCGAGCCGCCGCCGACGGCAACGAAGATGTAGGCGCTCATCGCCCGCGCCCGCTCGTGCGGGTCGCGGAACTCCGTCGCGATGATGGCGAGGATCACCGACGTCGAGAGAGCGCCGGTCGCGCCCTGGACGAAGCGCGCGATGATCAAAAGCGTCGGGTCGTTGGCGAGGCCACAGACCGCCGAGGAGGCGGTGAACCCAGCGAGGCCTATCAGGAAGACCTTCTTGCGCCCGACGAGGTCGCCGAGGCGGCCGGCCATCAGCAGGAACCCGGCAAAGGCGACCAGGTAGGCGTCGATCACCCACGCCAGGCCGGCCTGGGTGAAGTGGAGGTCGTGCTGGATCTTCGGCAGCGCGACGTTGACGACCGTCGCATCGAGTGTGTTCATCAGCATCGCCAGGCAGACGACGACCAGCGCGTACCAACGTCGGCGGTCGACGCCGCCGTGAACAGTCCCGTCCGACATGCTCAGAGCTCCGCGCCCTCGGCGGCGGCGCGGGCGGCGATCACGGTGTTGCGAAGCAGGCACGCGATCGTCATCGGGCCGACGCCACCCGGCACTGGGGTTATCGCCGCCGCCCGCTCGTTGGCCGCCTCGAAGTCGACGTCGCCGACGAGCCCGCTCTCGAGGCGGTTGACACCGACGTCGATGACGACCGCGCCCTCCTTGACCCAGTCGCCCGCGACCATCCGCGGCCGCCCGACAGCGGCGATCAGGACGTCCGCGCGCGCGCAGACCTCACCGAGGTCGCGCGTGCGCGAGTGGCAGGTCGTCACGGTCGCGTTTGCAGCGAGCAGGAGTTGACCCATCGGCTTGCCGAACAGGTTCGAGCGGCCGATCACGACGCATTCCGCGCCCTCGAGCGCGACGCCCTCGCTCTCGAGCAGCAGCATCACGCCGCTCGGCGTGCATGGGCGAAGTCCGGGTCGGCCGAGTGCCAGCAGGCCGGCCGACTGAGTCGTCAGCCCGTCGACGTCCTTGCCGACGTCCACGAGCCCCGTCAGCTTGACGCCGTCGAGGTGGTCGGGCAGCGGCAGCTGGACGATGATCCCGCTGACAGCCTCATCAGCGTTGAGTCGCTGGATCTCGCCGACGACCTCCTCCTCGCTCGCGTCGGCGGCGAGCGTCACGCCGAAGGAGCGCATCCCGATCTCCTCGCACTGGCGCTGCTTCGAGCCCACGTACACGGCGCTCGCCGGATCGTCGCCGACGAGCACGGTCGCAAGGCCCGGCGGGCGCCCGTGGCGCGCCACGAATTCCGCAACCTCCTCTGCAAGCTTGGCCCTCAGCGAAGCGGCGACGGCCTTGCCGTCGATCAGCCTCGCGCTCACCGGCGCGTCACCGGCGCGACGTCGGCAAGCAGCCGACGCTCTGAGCGGTCGGAGGCGAAGCGGATGACGACGATCCCGTCGCGCTCGACGCCGATCACAACTCCCTCCCCGAACGCCGCATGGGTCACATCATCGCCGATCCGGTATTCGACCTGCCGGGGCCGCCCGCCGCCGCCGTCCGCTGCGGCCGCCCAGACACCAGCCGCGCCGCCTCCGGCGCCGCGCGAGGCGGTGATCCGCCCGACCCCGGAGCTCAGCGGATCGTCACTTGAGTCGGTCAAATCGGAGGGGATCTCGTCCAGGAAGCGGCTGCGCAGGCCGAAGTGCTCGGCCCCGAACAGCGAGCGCCGGCGCGCGTAGGTGAGCGTCAGGTCGCGCATCGCACGGGTGATGCCGACGTAGCAGAGCCGGCGCTCCTCCTCGAGCGACCCCTCGTCCAGCGAGCGCGAGTGCGGGAAGACACCCTCCTCGCAGCCGATGATGAAGACGATCGGATACTCAAGCCCCTTGGCGTTGTGGAGCGTCATCAGCGTCACCTGACCGCGGTCGTCGCGGCGCGTGTCGGCGTCGCTGACCAGCGCGATCTGGGCGAGGAAGCTGTCCAGGCCCGGCTCCTCGGCGCTTGAGTCGAACTCCTTGGCGACCCCGACCAGTTCCTCGAGATTCTCGATCCGCCCCTGCGCCTCGAAGGTACGCTCGGCTTCGAGCGCATCGACGTAGCCCGAGCGCGACAGCAGCGCCTCGAGCAGATCGGCGACTGGCGCGTCCGAGCGCGCGATCGCGCGCAGCTCCTCCATCGTCGCCATGAAGCGCCCGAGTGCGCTGATCGCCGCCCGTGCGAGTCCCGGGACCCGCTCGGCGTTCGCGGCAACGTCCCAGACCGATTCGTCGATCGTCGAGGCGTGCGCGATCACGCGCGACAGCGAGGTCTGGCCGATCCCGCGCCGCGGGCTATTGGCGATCCGCGTGAAGCTGATCTGATCGGCGGGGTTTGCGATCAGCGTCAGATAGGCGATCGCATCCTTGATTTCGGCGCGCTCGTAGAACTTCGTGCCCCCGATCACCTGGTATGGGACCTCGGCGCGCACGAGTGCGTCCTCGAGCACCCGCGACTGCGCGTTGGTCCGGTAGAAGACGGCGACCTCCGAGCGCGACACGCCCTCGTCGAGGAGCGCCTCGATCGCGCCAAGCACGTGCCGCGCCTCGGCGTGCTCGTCGGCCAGCATGCGCACCTTGATCGGGTCGCCCTCCCCGACCTCCGTCCACAGCTGCTTGGCGACCTGGTCGCGGTTGTTCGAGATGACGGCGTTGGCTGCCGAAAGGATCGTCTGGGTCGAGCGGTAGTTCTGCTCGAGCTTGACGACGTGGGCATCGGGAAAGTCCTGCGTGAAGTCGAGGATGTTGCGGATGTCGGCGCCGCGGAAGCCGTAGATCGACTGCGCGTCGTCGCCGACCACGGCGAGGTTGCGCCGCTCGTCGCACAAAAGCGTGAGCCAGCGGTACTGGGCGTGGTTTGTGTCCTGGTACTCATCGACGAGGAGGTGCTGGAAAGCCTGCTGGTAGCGCTCGCGGACCTCGGGGAAGAGCTCAATCAGGTTGACGGCCCGAACGAGCAGATCGTCGAAGTCCATCGCGTTGAAGCGCACGAGTTCGCGTTCGTAGCGCTCGTAGGCGTCGGCGACGGTCTGCTCGAAGTAGGAGCCGACCATCGAGCGGTACTCGGCGGCATCGCGCAGGCGGTTCTTGGCGTCGGAGATCTGGTTGTGGACGGCGGCCGCCGGGAAGCGCTTGGGGTCGGCGCCGACGAACTCCAGCGACTGCTTGACCAGTCGTCGCGCATCCGCCTGGTCATAGATCGTGAACTGGCGCGTGTAGCCAAGACGGTCGGCGTTGGCGCGCAGCATCCGCGTGCAGGCCGAATGGAACGTCAGCACCCACATGCCACGAGTGCTCCGCCCGAGCAGGAGCTCAACGCGGTCGCGCATCTCCTGTGCGGCCTTGTTGGTGAAGGTGATGGCGAGCAGTTCGTCGGCGCGCGCCTGGCGGCTGTGGACGAGGTAGGCGATGCGGTGGGTGAGCACGCGCGTCTTGCCCGAGCCCGCGCCGGCGAGGATCAGCAGCGGCCCCTCGTCGTGCACGACGGCCTCCCGCTGGGCCGAATTGAGGCCCTCGAGGAGCGCGCCGATGCGCTGCTCGGCAACCTCATCTGTCATCAGACGGAGGATAGAGGCGCGACCGGGCACTCAGGCGAAGGCCCAGGTAGGTGGTATACCTCGGCGCGCCCATGCCGATGCTCAGCACGTGGCGCAGCCGTCTCCTGGCGCGGTTCACCGGCTCGCGACCGGGGTCGGCGGATCGCGACGTTCAGGCCTTCGAGGTCCTGCAGCGTGCCGAGCAGATCGAGGCGGCGCGCCGGCGGCTCGTTAGCCGGGGGCTGATCGCCGCCGACGAGCAGCCCAATCCGATCCAGAGCCCCGATCCGGCCCTGCGTCCCACCCCGCTCAAGAGCTGGGACGTCGAGCTCGCAATCGAGGCGATCGGCTCCTCGCTCGGCCACGACGATGCGATCCTCGACATGGGGAGCATCGCCTGCGCCATGTTGCCGGCGCTTTCCATGCTCGGGTACCGGCGCCTCCACGGCGTCGACTTGGATCCGCGCATTGTGCAGATGCCCCTCCACGACGTCATCGACTACTCGGTCCAGGACATGTACGCGACCAGCTTCGATGACGCGACCTTCGCCGCGGTCACCGCGATCAGCACACTCGAGCACGGCATCGACGTCGATCGCCTCTGGCGGGAGGTCGCACGGCTGCTGCGCCCCGGTGGCCTGTTCCTGTTCTCAACCGACTACTGGCCGCAGAAGATCGACACCTCGGCCACGCCGCTCTTCGACCTGCCGTGGACGATCTTCGATACCGACGAGATCATCGACCTCATCGATCGCGCCGCAGGCCACGGCCTGCACCCCGTCGGCGGGCTCGAGCGGGCAACGCTGGCCGCGGTCGAGAAGCCGATCCACTTCGCGGATCGCGACTACACATTCCTCTTCGGCGCGCTGGCCCGCGCCGCGTAGGGGCCGACCCCGCATGAGGATCACCGACGAGGTCCGCGCGCATTGCGCGCAGGTGGCGGGCTCGGCGCGGTCCGTCGCGATCGACCTAGCGGCGCTCGAGCGCCTGCACGGCGCGCCGCAGGCGAGCGCGCCAGCGGCGATCGACGGCGAGCAAGAGGACGTGGCACGTCACCTGCTGACCCTCGACACGATCAACTTCGGTTCGGGCTGGTTTCCCACGCTCCGAAAGCGGCCGGCGACCTCCGGCTACAACAGCCTTGCAGCCTCATTGCGCGAGCATTTCGCCGCCAACGGTCCATGGAGTAACGCCCAGCTGCGCTCGCTCGACGCCCGCACCGTCGCCGCGGCGCTCGGCCAGGATGCCGACCACGAGCTGATGGCGCTCTACGCTCAGGCACTGCGCTCGCTCGGTCGCTGGCTCGGCGAGCGCGGCGTCCTCGCGGCGATCGCCTCCGCCTGCGGCTCCGCAGAGCGCTTCGCGGCGGCCCTCGCGGAAGGCATGGCGCTGTACGCCGACCGCGGCTTCTACAAGCGCGCGCAGATCGCGCCCGCCAACCTGGCGCTCGCGGGCGTCGCCGAGTGGGGCGATCTCGACCGGCTCACGATCTTCGCTGACAACCTCGTCCCGCATGTCCTGCGCTGCGAGGGCGTGCTCATCTACGACCCGCGCCTCGCCGCCCATATCGACTCCGGAGGGCTGCTGCGCTCCGGGCCACAGGAGCAGGAGATCCGCGCGTGCGCGGTGCATGCCTGCGAGTTGCTGTCCGAGCGGCTGAGCGTGGCGCCGCGCGTGCTTGACAACTGGCTCTGGAACCGCGGCCAGGAGCCCGAATACAAGGCGCGCCCGCGCCACCGCTGTCGCTGCGTGTACTACTGATCCCGATCCGGAGGCGCGCACATGCACGCTTCGGATGACACCTTCGTCCTGTACCCAACAAATGAAGGACCGCTCCGTCGAAGACATCCTCGCTGCCGTCCGCCAGATCCCGCCGGGCTTCGTGCGGACCTACGGCGATCTCTGCCCCGGCGCGCCTCGCTTCACCGGCACGGCGCTCCGCGGGATCGGCGACCGCGTCCCCTGGTGGAGGGTCGTCCACGCTGACGGGACCCTCGCCGTGGGCGAGGAGCAGCGACGGCGCCTCGAAGCGGAGGGGGTACCGTTTCTGAACGCGGACCCGCCCCGGCTCGACATGCGCACCGCGCGACTTCCGGACGGTCTGCCCTGACGCGGGCTGCAGCGGCACAGCTGACGCCGATAGAACTAGCTACCTGCCCTGTTCGCCGAAGGGTTCCGGGCAGCGCCGGGGCCGATTAGCCTCCGGCAGGGTTGCGTCCCTGCACGGGGCGCAACTGGTGCACGTTCTCTGGATCGCGAGCCGGGGGGGTTCCGCCCAGCTCGACGACCATGCGCTCGAGGTCGGCGACGCGTTCCGACAGGCCGCGAATCGCATCGGCGATCGGGTCCGGGAGGTGTATCCAGTCGGTGTCCGGGCCCTCGACGCGGAGGCCGTCGATGCGAACTGGGTGGCCTGGCACGCCGACAACGGTCGAGTTCGGCGGGACATCGCGGACGACGACGCTGTTGGCGCCGATCTTCGCTCCGTGTCCGATCTCGATCGGGCCGAGCAGCTTCGCGCCCGATCCGATCGTGACGTTGTCCTGCACCGTCGGGTGGCGCTTGCCCGTTTCGAAGCCCGCTCCTCCGAGCGTCACGCCCTGGTAAAGCGTCACGTCTTCGCCGATGATCGCGGTCTCACCGATCACCACGCCCGAGCCGTGGTCGATGAACAGGCCCTCGCCGACCTGCGCGGCGTGGTGGATCTCGATCCCCGTCAGTGCCCGCGCCGCATAGGCGATGGCGCGCGGCAGAAGCGGCACGCCGGCGCGATGAAGCGCATGGGCGATGCGGTGCGCGAGGATCGCCTGCACGCCCGGCCACGCGGCGAGCATGCCCAGGGCCCCGACACCGGCCGCCGAGGGATCGCGTTCACGCGCTGCGGCGATGTCGCGGCGAGCCTCGTGCAGGAGGCGGACGAGCGAGGTGCGACTCTCCATAGGAGAAGCGTAGCGCCGGGCTCGGCTCGCTCTTAAGGGGCGAAGAAGGGGACTGACATGTAGCGCTCGCCCGAGTCCGGAAGGATCACGACGATCCGCTTGCCGGCGAACTCCTCGCGCTCTGCGACCTGCAGGGCGCCCGCGAGCGCCGCGCCACAGGAGATTCCCGCGAGGATCCCCTCCTCGCGCGCCGCTCGCCGGGCGACCTCGATCGCCTCCTCGTCGCTCACCGCTATCACCTCGTCGAGCAGTTCGCGGTTGAGCACAGCCGGAATGAAGCCGGCACCGATCCCCTGGATGCGGTGCGGCCCGGCTCGGCGGCCGCTCAGCACGGCCGACGCAGCCGGTTCGACCGCGACGATCCGGCAGGTCGGGTTGCGCTGGCGCAGCACCTCACCGGCACCGGTGATCGTGCCGCCAGTTCCAACGCCGGCGACGAAGGCGTCGACGCGCCCGTCGAGCGCGTCGACGATCTCGGGACCGGTAGTACGCCGATGGACCTCGGGGTTGGCCGGATTCGAGAACTGATCGGGCAGGAAAACGTCGGCGTCACGCGCGAGAGCGCGAGCCGCCTCGACCGCCTCGCTCATCCCGCCCATCGACTCGACCAGCTCAACGCGCGCGCCGTACTGGCGAAGCAGCGAAGAGCGCTCGCGGCTCATCCCCTGAGGCAGCGTGAGGATCAGCTGATAACCCTTGGCGGCGCAGACGAGCGCGAGCGCTATGCCGGTGTTCCCGCTCGTCGCCTCGACGACGGTCGTGCGCCCGGGCTCGATCTCTCCAGCTGCCTCGGCGGTCTCGATCATCGCCAAGCCGATGCGGTCCTTGACGCTGCCGCCGGGGTTGGCGGCCTCGAGCTTTCCGTAGAGCTCGACATCCGGAGCCAGGCGACTGAGCCTGACCAGTGGCGTCCCGCCGATGCACTGGGTGATGTCGGTCGAGACGGCTCGCACTGCGGGCCAATCTAGCGCCGCGAGCCTCCGCTAGCGTCCACCGTCAAGCTGGCCTGCGGGCCGGGGCAAATATCAAGCAGGGGGTGGATCGCCATGGCAGGGACGTTCGTCATCTCGAAGCGAGCCTTCGCGGCGTCGCTACTGGCAACCGGAGCACTCGGCATCGGCGTGGGCGAGCTGGCCGCGCCGCTCGCCCCGTCGCAGGCTCACGCCGTCGCGGCAGCGGTGCCGCCCGCATGCGGCAAGTTCGCGGCCGACACCGGCCATGCCCTCACCTATCTCGGGCTGGCGCTCGAAGACGCCGCGAAGTACCCGCCGCTGATCCCCAAGGCGCTGTCGGCCGGCGCGGCTCACAGCAACGCCCAGGTCACGCAGATCAAGAACGCGCTGACGGCGATCAACAACGCGATCAGCGTCCAGGGCGCCAAGTTCAACGCGGTGAAGGGGCCGCTGCTCAGCCAGGAGCACAGCTGCCTCGGCGGATAACGGCCGCGGCAGGCGGGTAAGGAGGCCCGAGACCAGTCCGAAGTGTCAAGCGTCAGGAGGCGTGCTGTGGCGGACAACACCTACAAGGTCGTCCACGTCGTCGGGAGCTCCAGCGTGAGCATCGCCGACGGCGTGCGAAACGCCGTGTCGAGGGCGTCGGAGACGCTTCGCAACGTTGAATGGGTCGAGGTCGAGAACATCCGCGGCCACGTCGTCGACGGCAAACTCGAGCACTTCCAGGTCGAGACGAAGATCGGGTTCCGCCTGGAGTAGCCAACTACTTCGTGACCGTGACTGAAGCGTGCCGACCTGGTCGCCTTGTTCCGGCCGCGGCGCTGCGTGTGCAACGAATCCAGCACGGGTCGTATGGATGTCAGGCGACTTACTGACACCAGCGATCGGGCTCGGCGGCTATGCGCTCGCCGGGACTGCTGGGGTTGCTCAGCGCCGACCGCGGCCGGGCGGAACGCCGAGTCAGGCGCCCATCATGCGCGGATCGATGTAGAGGTTGTAGACCTGAAACGCGGTCCGTGTCCCGGCGGCCGAGAGCACGAACCTGACGGGCTGCCAGCCCGTGGCGCTGCTGGGTTCGACATTGACCGTCTTTGATGCGTACCAGCCGGTTGGCGGCACATGGGCCTTGCCGGTGACTCGGGGCGTGGCCTCGCTGGCGGTCCCGAGGTACGAAACCGCGAAGCCCACGCCTTGCCCAGGAGCCCCAGAGACATCGCGGACCACCATGCGCGCGGTCGGATAGTCCGCGGCGACGCACATCACCGGACTGGTGGCGCTCGCGCCGCTCGGCAGACTGAGCGCCGACCCACGTATGCCGTTGGCAAGTGTCGTCGCCACGATCGTCGCGCCGCCGGTGAGGCGCCAGCCCGCACCCGTGAAGTCGTTGGCATCCTGGCCAGGCGCCAGGACGTACCAGTTGTTGTCGCCGATTCCCGTGAACGGGCGCTCAAGCTGAGGCGCAGCGCAGGCCGTGGATGAGGAGGGCGTTGAGGAGGTCGTCGTGCCCCGGCCGGTCGTCGCCGGTGTGCTTGGGGCGGACGAGCCGGAATTCGGAGCGGTCGGTCCGGTGGGCGATGTCACGCCCGCGGGTGAGGACTTCGGCGGCGAGGGATTGTGCTTTCCCGGGTCCGCCAAGGCGGCGACCGGCACAACGCATAAGGCAACGATGCCAGCGGCCAACGGCGCTCGCCCGACGAGGCCAAACAGCTTCATACGAATCCCCCTGGTCTGTTGGGAGTCTTCGGCCGCGCGCCGGGCGCTACGCCTGCCGTTACCACGTGAGTCGGCCCGTCTAGGACGTAGCTGTAGCGGTGTCCCCGAAGGTGGACGCCTGGTCCGGGACGGCCGTCCAGCCGCAACCGTCGATCCTCGCGCGCGCACGTAGGAGCGCGTCCGGCCCCGGACCCGGTCTTCAGATGTAGTACATCGCTCCGCGGTCGCCGGCCTCGCGCTCGATGACCTCGGCGATCGTCGTCGCGGCGAGTACCGCGCGGGCGGCCTCCGCAGCCTCGGCGAAGACGCCGTTCGCATCTGCGCCGATGCTTCCCTCGAGCAGTTCGACGACCTCGAGCACAGAGATCGTCTCCGGCGGGCGGGCGAAGCTGTAGCCGCCCTTCACGCCCCGGTAAGAGCGAAGCAGCCCGGCGCGCCGCAGGACGGCAAACAGCTGCTCGAGAAACTGGACCGGAATCTCGCGGCGGCGAGCGAGCTCACCGATCGGCACCGGCGCGTCGTCGGCTGCGCGTCCCAGCTCGGCAAGAGCGGCGATCGCATACGGCGACTTCGTCGTAATCGAGAGCACGCGTGTCCGATCGTAGCGGCCGCCACCGCCAAGCCTTGATCTCAGAAGGCGAGGACGCACCTCGCGTCAAACGCGACAGCAACCCATGCACGAGCGTCGCGTGCCCGGCCGACTCTCAATGCGCTGCGCCAGACGATAAGGACGAGGGGTCACCTTCAACCCCGAATGAGACCACCGCAGCAGACCGATCGCGTTGACTGATCGCCTCTCGACTCCGATGATCCTTGGATGAGTCGACGGAGACAAGCGCCGATTTGGGAGCGGGAGGCGCCACTCACGCCCACGCGTGCAGCGGAGATTCTGCGGAAGGTGCGAATCACCTACCTCGCACTGGTAGCAGTCTCTTGGGCTACCGGTGCGATCGCATTGATCGCGGTGCAGAGAACCGTCGTGGACGTCGCGTACTCGGTCATTGCCGTCGTCAACGCAGCCACGATGTACTGGGCATATCGCAACGCCCGAACCGCGATCGGTCGAAACACAACTGCGCCCGACCGCCTCGACGTCGGACTCTAACTCGGCGACAACGCCGTGGGTGACTCCCGCTCGGTGCGCGAAGCACCAGTCTGCACGGGCCGGCGGTCGCGGCCGATCCGGTGATTGACTGCTTGGCTGTGACGGACATCACGATCGCGAAGCTCGCGTCAGAAGATCGCGCGGCATGGGGGCACCTCTTTCGGGGCTACCTCGACTTCTACGAGACGAGCCGTGACGATGCTGCTTTGACCCACACGTGGGAGGCGTTTGCTCGCGATGACGTCATGCACGCGCTCGGAGCCAAAGTCGACGGGCGTCTCGTGGGAATCGCGCATTTCCTGACACACGCAAGCACCACCGCAGCGGACGTCTGCTACCTCCAGGACCTCTTCACGGCACCGGAAGCTCGGGGCCGGGGTGTGGCGCGCACCCTCATCGACGCGGTCTCTGACGCAGCTCGAGCGCGGGGTTGCAGTCGCGTCTACTGGTTGACCCATGAGTCAAACGCGACGGCGAGACGGCTCTACGACAGAGTGGCGACCGACAGCGGGTTCATCCGCTACCAGATCGCGCTCTGAACGCGCGAGCGGGCCGCTGATCGGGGCCGGCCACTGCGGCCGGCCCCGACTCGCGGTCACTGCCCGGGATGTGGGGCCCGGGTCGGCTCTTAGGTCAACCGAGCTTTTGCAGCGTGTTCATGTCGTCATCCACGTAGTAGAACGTTCCGTTGAACGGCGACACGGTGAGTCCGAACAGGGCGCCCGCGCCCGCGTTCGGTGTGCCGGGGTTGGTATCTGCAGTGACGGTCGCGACCTGCTTCCCAGCTGGCGTCGTTTCGACGAAGTTCCCGTCTTGTGAGTTCGCCGACACGACGTCACCGTTTGACGCCAGCGTCAGACCGAGCGGCCCGTTGAGTGAGCCATTTGAGGTCAGCGTGAGCGCCTCCCCGTTTATCGGGTGGCGGAGGAACAGTGCGTTCGGGATCTCCGCAATGCGGTTTCCGAGCGTGTCCGCGACGTACAGCGTGTCGGATGAGCTGAGCGCCAAGCCGGTCGGCCCGATTACGAGCGCTGCTGGATCAGGGCGGGCCGGGAAACCGACGCCGATCACATCCTCGTCGAACGGGAACGGCGGAAGGAAGCCGAGCGTCGCCAGCCGGATCCGCACGACATCGCCGGTGTTCGACGGCGTCGTGGTCGAGCTGGTGATGTTCGGGAGCACATTGCTGACGAACAGCGTCGTGATGAACCCGGTCGTGACCGAGGTCATGTCCCAGGGTCCGTCGATCAGGCCGCCGGCGATTGTCTCGACTACACGGCCGAACGGATTGATCACGAGCAGACAGCCGGCGGCTGCGGTCGCCGACGAGCCGTCAGCGGTCGGAAGGCTGCCGACGATCACGTAGCCGTCGGGGAGCGCGACGAGCGCCGTCGTCAGGCCGATGCCGCCCGGGCAGCCGGGTCGCGGCAAATGATTCGGGTCGATCTGCGCGAACAGCGGCGCTGTCGTTTGCGGCGAGGCCGGGTTGATCTGATCGATCGTCGTACCAGTGCCCTGGAGGCCGCCGGGCGCGGCCGTGCTCGCCGCGTTGTTGAAGTTGCTGATCAGGATGTCGCCGGCTACGAGCTTGCCGACGGTCCGTGGCACAGTCGCCATGCCGTAGGGGTTCTGGTCTCCGTTTGCGGGGACAGTTGTGGCGATGGTGCTGGGCGTGAGCCCGCCGATGTAGGAGCTGCCGCCCGCGGATGCGACCGCGGTTGTCACCAGCAGCGCTGCTGTGGCGAGCGGGAGCACGAGCAGCCGGATACGACGCCGCCGCCGTGCGTCACGGTCAGAAGCGCAATCGGTCATGCAAATCCCTCCCGTTGTTAGACCTGGAGCGTCTCTTGCGAGGACGCTCGCGGCGGCCCAATCCTTCCCGACGCGACCGCAGCGATGTGAAAGCACCGCCTTTTCTCGGTCGAGGCGCTGCGGTGCCGTAATTGAACAAGCGCGCCGATCGAGCGCGACGTCATCTGGATCGCACTCTAGAGGCGACGGTTTGAGCCCTTCACTGCCGCGCGGGACTCAGGCGATCAGCTGGGCGAGCGAGGACTCGGTCGCCGCCACGGCACGCCGGAACGCTGGACGCTCGATGAGCCGACTGACGTAGTCGTTCACCGACGGATAAGCGGGGGCAGGCAACAACCCGCGTCGGGCCGCCAGTCCCAGGACTCCGCCGGTCACGACATCGGCAACGGTTAGGTGGTCTGCGACCAGGAACTCCCGCCCATCCAGCGCCCGCTCCAGAACAGCCGCGCCGGCCCCGAACCGGTCAGCACCGGCGGCGGCACGCTCAGGGTCGCCGTCGGAATGCCGCGCGAACTCGAGGATCGCGGGCTCCAGCTCCGTCATCGCGAAAACTGACCACTGGTAGACGAGCGCGCGGTCACGTGATCGAACTGGCGCGAGCACTCCGGCCTCCGGATACCGATCACCAAGGTCCAGGCAGATCGCCGTCGATTCAAACAGCAGCTCACCTTCGTCGGTCTCGAGCACCGGAACGCGTCCGAGAGGGTGACGCGCCAAGTGTTCCGACTCCGTGGTCTCCGCGGTCGAGAGGCTGACCGGCTCGTACGGCGCCCCGATTTCCTCCAAAAGCCATGCCACTCGCACTGGCCGGCCCGATCCTGGTCGGTAGTAGAGGCGCACGCCGTGATCATAAGGCGATCGGCGTCCCGCTTGGCGCGAGCCGGCGTCGGCGCGCAGCGCCTGTGCCACCATTTGAGCGTGCGGAAGCTGCTGGGGATTTTGCTCGTTGTCGCTGCGTCGGGGGTGTCGTCCGCGACGGCTGCAACTCCTGTCTACATGCAGGCGCTGCTTAACGCCAACGGCAGCGGAATGCTGTTTGTGAACAGCAACGCCTCATCGTGGTCGTGGCAGACGTGCACGGCCGGCACGACACAGTGCATGCCGTTTACCACGGGCACCCTCGCGAGCTTTGCCAATGGCCAGGAGGAATACACCAGCGGCGCGCCGGCCGACGTAGTCTTCGTCGCGACTCAAAACGATGGAGCCACGGGGACGAGTCCCGTCTGGCTCGGGAACCTGACGGTCGCCGCGCTCCCCTCGGTGCGCGGCGACGTTCGCGCGAACTCGCTGGTCACGCCGGTCGCGGCCACGTGGTCCGGTGGCTGGCAGGGTGACATCGATCGCACGCAGCTGGCCGCCTGCGTCTCCGCAACGGG
>Ga0070733_10001607_pt1 | contig 16701 bp, 16 predicted proteins | sample Coa_R1_9_FD_66450 | JGI IMG/M metagenome (GOLD analysis project Ga0070733, IMG submission 66450) | Surface soil microbial communities from Centralia Pennsylvania, which are recovering from an underground coalmine fire - Coalmine... | ecosystem: Environmental > Terrestrial > Soil > Unclassified ... | reverse complement strand
CCTCCTTGACGCCGAGCGCGGCGGTCGGCTCATCGAGAATAATCAGATCCGAATTGAAATGCATGGCGCGGCCAATTGAAATGCCCTGCCGCTCGCCGCCTGACAATAATTGCACCGTCGAATCGACGGATATGCCGACGCCGCGAAAGCCGATCGTGTTCAAGAGGATGTCGGCGGCGACCTCCTTCTCCTTCTTCACGTCGATGAAGCCGAAACGATTGGTGATTTGGCGGCCGACGAAGAAGTTGCGCCAGAGCGGCTGCTTCTCGCCGAGCGACTTGTCTTGGTACACGGTCTCGATCGAGAGGTCATGCGCCTTGCCGACGGAATAGGCCTCCAGGTCGATCTCCTTGTCACGGATGAAGATGCGTCCGGCCGTCGGCTTGAAGACGCCGGTCACCGTCTTGATGAGCGTCGATTTGCCAGCGCCGTTGTCGCCGATGAGGCCGACGATCTCGTTGCGGCCAACGGACAAATTGATGTTCCTCAGCGCGTGCACCGCGCCGAAATATTTCTGCACCCCGACCAGGCGCACAATGTCCGTAAAGCCGGCGCTTTCCGCAGTCGCGGCGGTCATTTCAGAAGCGGCGCTCCCAAGCTTCAGCCGGGCTCGCTCGCCTCGGCGTAAAAAGCGTCAGCCGCCGCGCCCCCACGCGGCGGCAAGCCGCTCCTCCCATTGGAGGCATGCTGGTGGAAATTCCTATGACAGTCAAATACGATTGGGCGCGTTATCCATTCCTTTCTGGTATAGGTCCTGCCGGCCTGGAATTTGAGCCATGGATGAAATCGCCGCAGACCTGCGCATTGAAGAAGCCGGCGGAGCGCTTGCCCTTCGAGGCGACCCGCTCGCCCGCAACCGTCTCAAGCTCACCCATTTACGGCTGATCGTGGCGCTCGAGGAACATGAGATGGTCAGCGCGGCGGCGAGCGCTGTCGCGATGTCGCAGCCGGCCGCTTCGCGCATGATCGCCGAAATGGAGGGGCTCATCGACGCCCCGCTTTGCGAGCGACTGGCGCGCGGCGTCCGCTTGACGCCGCTCGGCCTCTCGCTCGCCCGCCACGCCCGTGCTGTGCTGCTGCAATTGGCGCAGGCTGAGCGCGAAATCTCGGATTTGCGCAACGGCCGCGCCGGATCGGCGGCGCTCGGCGCGGTGACTGGGCCGGCGATCGACCTTGCCGCGCCCGCCATCGCCAAGCTCAGGACGATTTATCCCGCCGTCGAACTCACCATCAAGATCGACACGAGCAGCGTGCTGGCGCGCGATCTTCTCGCCTCGCGGCTCGATTTTATCATCGCCCGCGTGCCTGACGATCTCAATCCCCGCCTCTTCGATTGCCAGACGATCGGCGTCGAAGAGGCCTGCCTCATCGTGCGGCGCGGCCATCCGCTCAGCGGCCACGGTCCGGTTTCGGTCCGCCAGCTTGCCGCCTATGAATGGGTGATCCAGCCGCGCGGCACGCCGCTCCGTCGCACGGTCGAGACAATGTTCCTCGCTGAGGATGTCGCTTTGCCGGAGCGACTATCGAACACGACCTCGCTGCTCTTGACGATGATCATGGTCGCAAACTCCAACGCCATCGCGCCCATGTCGATCGAGGCCGCCAGATTCGTCGCCCAAGGCGCGCCGGCCGGCCCGATCGAGATTCTGCCGACGAAACATCCAATTGTCATTCAGCCATACAGTCTCATCACCGTGCGCAACCGCGCCATGCCGCCCGCCGTGCAGTCCGTCTATGAGTTCATTCGCCAGGAAGCGCTCGGCGGATCGGCATGACCATTAGCGCGTCGCCGCTGGTCCCGGAGCTTGACGTCGCCGACCTCGACCGATCGCTGGCCATCTATATTGAGGTCTTCGGCTTCCAATGTTTGTTCAGCCGGCCCGAGGAGCGGTTTGCGTATCTTGTCCGCGACGGCGCGCATTTGATGCTGGAGGAGGCGGCCGGTCCCGGTCGGCGCTTTCGCATGGCGCCCTTGGAATATCCTTTTGGGCGCGGAATCAATCTTCAGATTCTTGTGTCAGACGTCGACGCGCTCTATGCCGCCGTCCAGCGCTCCGGCTTGAGCGTTCCAATATCGCTCGAGGAGCGTTGGTACCGGCAGGGCGATACGGAGGCGGGCAATCGGCAGTTCGTCGTCGCTGATCCGGATGGCTATCTGCTGCGATTCTTCAGCAATCTCGGCAGGAGGCCGCCGACCGCGCGAAACGGCTGACTGATAGAGACCGCTGCGTTGCAAGATTGCCTCGTCACTCCACGTCTCGCGCTGGCGATCAGAACTCATCCACGCCCAGCGTCCTAAAGCTTTCCGTCAGTTGCAACGACATTGGCATGTTAAGGAACTCGCCGGTCGGCGTCGCCTGCAAGAACCATTTGTGGTACGTCGCCACCAACGTTCCGGTCGCCGCCATTGTCGCGAAGGCGTGGGCGACCGCATCGGACATTTGCGGATCGTCCTTGCGGAACATGATCCCATAGGGCTCATAGGTGATGAAATCGCCGACCACCGCCAAGGTCGCCTGCGCCTTGTTGGCGGCGATAAAGCCATAGAGAAGCACGTCGTCGGTCGCGAAAGCGTCGACCTTGCCGGCCGCCAGCATGTCATAAGACGCCTGATGGTCGCTGCCGGTGACGATATTTATGTTCAGCCTATATTTGTTGTTGAGCATCCGCATCGCGCTTTCGTTGGTCGTGCCGCTGGTCACGACCAGGAGCTTGCCTGAAAGGTCGCGAAAGGACTCGATCCCCGAGCCGCGTTCGACAAGGAGCTTGGTGCCGGCGACGAAAATGACCGGCGAGAAGGCGACGGTCTTTTGGCGTTCGACATTGCCAGTGGTCGAACCGCATTCGAGATCGACCTTGCCGCCGGCGACCGCGTCCATCCGCGTCTCCGAAGTGACGCGCTGATAGCCGACCACGACCGGCGCGCCGCCAAGCTCGCGCTTGATCTCGTCGACGATTCCTAAGCAAAGGTCGATCGAATAGCCAATCGGAGGGCCTGCCTGGCGTACATAGGAGAAGGGAAAGGAGGATTCGCGATAGCCGATCGTCACCGAGCCGCTGTCGCGAATCTTCTTCAAAGTCCCGATCAGAATGGTGGGCGTGTTCTCTTCGTTGGCCGCGGGCGGCGCGGTATTGTCGGCGCCGTTCAAGTCCTCCGCGACAGCGGCGCTTAAGTGCAGCGCGATCATTGCCGCCGCCAGCGCCGCCGCTCTCTTCGCGATGTTCGCCATCGATTCCTTCCCGTTCGATCAGGCCGGCGCCGGCTCGACCGTGGGCGGCGCCGCCCCCTCGGCCGCGTCGGTGGCCGGACCGAGATCGCCTTCGAATTTGGCGACAGCGGAGGCGGCGAGCGAGTTGCCGATTACATTGGTCGCGCTGCGGCCCATGTCCAGGAACTGATCGATGCCAAGGATCAGGAACAAGCCCGCCTCCGGAATGCCGAATTGCTTCAGCGTCGCGAGAATCACCACGAGAGACGCGCGCGGCACCCCGGCGACGCCCTTGGACGTGATCATCAACACCGCCGCCATCAGCAATTGCTTCGAAAGCGGCATGTCGACGCCATAGGCCTGGGCGATAAACATCGAGGCGAAGGTCGTGTACGCCATCGTGCCGTCGAGATTGAACGAATAGCCGAGCGGCAGCACGAAGCTGGCGATCCTTCTCGAGACGCCGAACTTCTGAAGCTGCTCCAGGATCTTCGGATACGACGCCTCGGAGCTCGCGGTCGAAAAGGCGAGCAGGAAAGGCTCGCGCATCCTCCTCACCAATTCGCCCATTCTGGGGCCGACCACCAGGAAGCCGACCGACAGCAGGATGATCCAGAGAACCACGAGCGTCAGGTAGAAGCCGCCGAGGAACTTGGCGAAATTGATGAGGATGCCCGGGCCCGATTTGGTGATGACGGACGCGACCGAAGCGCAGACCGCGATCGGCGCGATCTTCATCACATAAGCGGTGATGTTCAGCATCATGTGAGCGACGCTGTCGGCAAGTTCGAGCAGCGGCTTGCCCCTTTCGCCCATCGCCATGATCGCGACGCCGGCGAAGACCGAGAACACGACGATCTGTAGAATTTCTCCGTCGGCGAGCGATTTGAACAGCGAGGTCGGCACGAGATGATCGATGAAATTCTCGACGTTGAAGGCTTGGGTCGTGAGGTTGGCGGTGTTGGCGCCCTGATCGGCGATGACGATGCCGACGCCCGGCTTGAGGAGATCGACCATGAAAAGGCCGAGCAGGAGCGAGATGATCGAGGCGGAGACGAACCAGCCCATTGTCTTGGCGCCGACGCGACCGACCGTCGCTGCGTCGCCCATATGGCCAATGCCGACCACCAAGGTCGACAGCACGAGCGGCCCGATGATCATCTTGATCAGCTTCAAGAACACGGCGCTGACCAGCGACATATATTTGGCGACTTCAGCCGCGGTCGCCTTGTCGGGGAAGGAATAATAACTGGCCGTGCCGAGCGCGACGCCGAGCAGAAGGCCGATCATCACATAGATGAAGTTCCTGTTCATCCGTCCCTCCACTGCTTTTTCGGCGCGGCGACCTTACGCTCGCTCGCCCATCGGCGACGAGAGCGCCCTTTACGGGCGCAAAAACTCAATGCGAAAGGCAATCCCCGTTCCGGTCATCAAATCGTCAAACAGCAAAGCGGGTCAAGCCGCGTTTTGGCGGGCCGATCGCATAAAACGGATGGATCAGGCCTGTGGAAATCGTTTGCTGCGCGCTCCACCCCTGAGCGTCTCGTTAATCCAATCTTATGATCCCCCGCCTCATAATCGCTGTCGATTGCCCGAGATATCGACTGCCGAGGCGTCGCGTTGTCTCAATTCTCTCGCCTTTTTCGCGGCTCGATCAGAAACGATCGCGAGCTTCGCCGCTACGTCTTGGCGGTGACAGCGGTCTGCGTCGCGATCGCGCTCGCGGTCGACGTGACGAACCAGCTGACCTTCTTCATCGACTGGGCCGCCTGTTTTCGCTCCTGGGCGATTACCACCGTGCTGGTTCTGGTTCTCGCCGCGCCCATTTCACGGACGATCGGCAAAGCTCATCTCGAGCTTTACCGGGCGAAGCTTGTCGCCGAGGAGCTGAGCCGGACGGACCAGCTCACCGGGCTCGCCAATCGCCGCGCCCTGATGGAGGCGGTGGGGCGGCCAAGCCTGAAGCCTTGGCGCTCGTGATCGCCGACATCGATCGGTTCAAAAAAGTCAACGACACGCTCGGCCATCTTGCGGGCGACGACGTCATTCGATCTGTAGGGCAGATGATGGTCGAGGCGCTCGGCGAATTTGGGACTGTCGCCCGGGTCGGCGGCGAAGAATTTGCGCTGCTCTCGTCCGGCGCGCCGCCGGAGACGCTTAAGACGAAATTGGCCGCCTTTTGCGACCGCGTCGCGACCGCGCCTATTCTTGTTCAGGGCGGCGCCGTCAAGGTGACGATCTCGGCCGGCGTCGCGCTGCCTCAACCGGGCCAGAACTTCAATCAACTCTATTCGGCGGCTGATCGCGCGCTCTATGCGGCGAAGACGGCTGGCCGCAACCGCGTGCTCTTCGCCGAGGCTCTCGGGGCGCTCGGCGAGAAGGACCGCGCCGAATGGCCCGCCGTCGGCGCCGACCGCCGGTCCGCCTAAGACGCCGCGCGTCTAGGCTTTCACGAAGGGACAGCCGCCCTTGTCGAGCGGGCGGAAGGCGTCCTCGGGCTTGATCGTGGCGACGACCTTGAAATAATCCCAGTCGCCTCTCGATTCCTCGACTGTCTTGGTCGCGAGAAGGTACATCGGATGGAGCTTGCGACCGTCGATCCGGATCGAGCCTCGCCCGAAGAGCGGATCGTCGGTCGGCATCGCCTTCATCTGATCGATCAACTTGACTCCATCGGCCGCGCTCTTAATCGCCGCCATGGCTTTCAAGAGGTGCGCGGTCGCCGAATACATGCCGGCGTGCATGTCGTTCGGCATCATCTTTTTGGGATGGGCCGCCTGGAAGCGCTTGGCGAAAGCGCGTGCGCCATCGTTCATGTCCCAATAGAAGCCGGAGCAGATCGTTGAATTCTGCACCGCGGCAAGGCCGAGCGCAGGAATATTGGTGACGTTCAAGATGAGGCCGGCGAGGCGCTGCTTCTTGGCCAAGCCGAATTCGGCGGCCTGCTTGATGCAGTTGTTCATATCGCCGCCGGCATTGGCGAGCCCGACGACATCGGCGCCCGAGGCCTGCGCCTGCAGAAGGTACGAGGAGAAATCCGCCGTGTTGATCGGATGGCGCGCTTCGCCCAGCACGGCGCCGCCCGCCGCTTCGACCGCGGCCGCGCAATTGGCCTTCAAATCCTTGCCGAAGGCGTAGTCGGCGGTAATGAAGAACCAACTCTTGCCGCCCTGATCGGTCAGCGCTTTGCCGAGGCCGTGGCCGAGCGCGTAGGTATCGTAAGTCCAGTGAATGAAATTCTTCGAACACTTCGGGCCGGTGAGCGCGGAATCGCCGGCGCCGGAGCCGATCGCCGCCTTGTTCTTCTCGGTCGCGACATTGACGACGGCGAGCGCCACCGAAGAATTCGGCAGGTCCATGATCACGTCCACGCCTTCCTCGTCGAACCAGCGCCGGGCGATGGCGCTGCCGACGTCGGGCTTATTTTGGTGATCGGCCGAGACGATTTCGACGGGAACGCCGAGCTTCGCCGAGAAGTCGTCGACGGCGAGGTTCGCGGCGACGACCGATCCGACGCCCTGGTAGTCGGCGTAGACGCCTGACATGTCGTTCATGATGCCTATTTTCAGCGGCTTCATTTCGTCGCCGCGGGCGACGCGAGGCGCGAGCGCTAACGCAGAGCCAAACGCCAAGAACTGGCGACGATCCATGACCGATCCTCCCTAACGGCTTCCGCCTTTTCGCGCCGCGCTCGTCAGACCGTTCGAGGTCCCTAGCAGCCGTGGGCGGTTGAGCCACGATTGTTATATTGAATAATCTTTGTCGCTTCAATGCCGCGCCTTAGGCATGTCGCGCCGCCCTCATTGCCATTGGCGCGCCTCACGGCGTAGAGCGACCTAATTGCCAGCGACCGGCTGGCCAAAGCGGAAGGGTCATGTCGGCTCAACGACTTATCGTCACCTATCGGATCCGCGGCGACGCCGCTTCGATTGACGAGCGCGCCAAGGCGATTGCGGTTGAGCAAAGCGTCGAGGCCCCGCTGGCGGCCGTGCGCGACCCGTTCATTCGCGCCGAAATCGTCGGCGAAGTTCTTCGCGTCGCCGAGCGCGCCGAGGGCGTCTTCGATGTCGACATCGGCCTCAGCGCCGCAACGATCGGCGGCGACGCCGGTCAACTCATGAACATGCTGTTTGGCAACACGTCGCTTCATGACGACGTCGCTCTGATTGACGTCGTCCTGCCTGCGGCGGTGATCGAGGCGTTTGGCGGCCCGAGCCAAGGCTTGGCGGGGCTACGCCGGCGAACCCGCGCAGAGCGTCGCGCGCTGACCGCTTCCGCTCTGAAGCCGCAAGGCCTTACGCCCGCCGCGCTCGGCGAGCTCGCCCACAATCTGGCGCTCGGCGGCCTCGACTTCATCAAGGACGATCACGGCCTCGCCGATCAAAAGTACAGCCGGTTCGAAGCGCGCGTCATGACCTGCGCGGACGCTGTGCGCAAGGCCGTCGCCGAGACCGGCCATCCGACCCATTATGTCCCGAGCCTCTCAGGCGACCGCACGACGATCGAGCGGCAGATCGCCTTCGCGAAGCGCGAAGGCCTCGATACGTTCTTGATCGCCCCTGCTGTCGCCGGCGTCTCGACCTTGCAGGCGCTGCGGCTAGCCCATCCCACGCTCGCCTTCATCGCCCATCCGACGCTCACCGGCGCGCGCATTGCGCCGGACGTCTATGCCCGCCTCTTTCGACTGTTCGGCGCCGATGCGTCGATCTTTCCAAACTATGGCGGCCGTTTCGGCTATTCCGAGTCGACATGCCTCGAGATCGCCAAGGCTTTGCGTGATCCGTGGCGATCTCTTGCCGCCAGCGCGCCGGCGCCCGCGGGAGGGATGGATCTCGCGCGCGTGCCTGAGATGCTGCGCTTCTATGGCGGAGACGTTATGCTATTGATCGGAGGCGCATTGCTTACCGCGGAAAAAACCGAGCTTGTCCGTCGGACGCGGCAATTCGTTCAGGCCGTCGTTGCGCATGAATACGGAGCCGTCGATGCCTGAAGATCGTAAACCGAAGCCCGTTCGTCGCGCCGCGCGCGGCCGACGCGGCTGGGAATCGGTCGAAGTCCATCAGTACAAGCAAGACCAGGCCACGCCTTACGAGGGCGTGACGCGGCAGGTGCTCTTCCGCGACTCCCGCCTCAAAGGAGAACTACGCTACTTTGAAGTCGCGCCTGGCGGCTATTCGACGCTCGAACGTCATGAGCATATGCATGCCGTCCTCGTGCTGCATGGCGCCGGCCAATGCCTTGTCGGCGATGAGGTACAGAAAATCGGCCTGCATGATCTCGTCACAGTGCCGCCCTGGACCTGGCATCAGTTCCGCGCCGCGCCCGACGAGCCGCTCGGCTTCCTCTGCCTCGTCGACGCCGAACGCGACCGGCCGCAATTGCCGAACGAGAGCGAGCTCGAAGGCCTAAAGGCCTCGCCCGCGGTGCGCGACTTTCTCGGCGGGCGCTAGAGGCGACGTTTCGCCCGCCGCTCTGTCATCCGCGACATTGAGGCCACTCGCGCCGGACAGCGTTTTGGACTACGTTTTCTTCGCGCTGGCTCGCTGAGCTCTCTTGGGTAATTTGAGAAATGCGCCTTGATCCTGTCATCTTGTCGCAAATTCAATTCGCCCGGGTCATTGGCGGCACATAGTGCTTGCCGGCGTCGGCTTGGCGTCCTTGGCGTCGCGATCAGCGTGTGGCCGCTGATCGCGCCCCCGCAATTCACCTTGGAGCAGGCCGCGGCCTCGCAGAGCACGCAAGCCTTCCTGCTTATCGGCACGCTCTTCCTGCTGCCGATCATCCTCCTCTATACGGCTTGGTCGTACTGGGTCTTCCGCGGCAACGTCAGAGCCGACGTCGGCTATCATTAGATAAACGTTCGGCTGGAGCGGAGACAAGGGATGGGGGAATTTTCGACGCGAGCGCCGCATGAGCCGCTCGCGACCCGAGCGAAGCGGGCGACGCCGGTTCATGAAGGAAAAACATTCGTGGTCACCGGCGGCGCCGGCGGGATCGGCCGCGCAACCGGCGAGCTTCTCATCGCCGAAGGCGCGCGCGTGGCGCTGGCCGACGTCAGGCGCAGCGCGCTCGATGCGACGATCGCCGAAATCGCCGATCCAAACGTCCTGGCTCTGACGCTCGATGCCGCCGATCCTGCGTCAATCGCCGCGGCGTTGCACGAGGCGGAAGGGAGGTTCGGGCGGATCGACGGGCTGGTCAACTGCGCCGCGATTGTCCGCCATGTCGATCCGCTCGCGACGCCGTGGAGCGACTGGGAGAAGATTTTCGCGGTCAATGTCTTCGGCGCCTATGAGGCGGCGCGGCTCGCCGCCAAGTCGATGATCGCCAGGGGCGTTCGCGGCGCCATCGTCAATGTCGCGTCCGAGGCCGGCAAAAAGGGGCATAAGGAATCGCTTGCCTATAGCGCCAGCAAGGCAGCGTTGATCAGCGTGACGCGCATGCTGTCGGCGGCTCTCGCCCCACATGACATCAACGTCAATTGCGTGTGCCCGGGAGGGGTCGCAACCGACATGCTGCGCGACGTCGCGGTCGCCTACGGCAGACTGGCGAACGCTAAGCCGGACGAGGTCTTTCCGCAGCTCGTCAGCTCTCAGTTGCTTCGTCATATCGAGCCGCAAGAAGTGGCGCGGACCATCTCTTTCCTGCTCAGCGACGACGCCCTGATCATTCGCGGCCAGGCGATCAACGCCGACGGCGGCGATACGCCCTATTGAGCCTTGGCGGTCCCGGTCCACGCCAACCGTTGCAGCCGCCGCCAAGTTCTGATGGAATTTATCGAGCGGCGCGCGGAACGCTTCTGAGGAAGCCTTCCGCCAAAGGGGAGAATCCACAATGAAACACGCAACTCGGATGGCGGGCCTGGCCGCGGCGGGCCTCCTCGCCTCAGCCGCCATGGCGGCCGACAAACCGCTCTTTGTTTACGTCTCGCCCAACCCTATCGGGGTCAACGACTTCCTGAAGCTCGGCAAGATCGGGACCGAACGCGTCGCCAAGGAGCTCGGCGCCGACGCCAAGACTTACGAGAGCTCCGACCCGACCACCCAGCGCCAGAATTTGGAGGCGGCGGCCAAGGCCGGCGCCAAAGTGGTGATCTCGATCGGGTTCGAGTTCAATGACATGCTTCCCGAAGTCGCCACCGCCTATCCGAACGTCAAGTTCCTGCAGATCGACTCCTGTCCTTTCGACAAGATGAAGCCGAACATCTTCTGCTCGGTGTTCCGCGAATATGAGGCGAGCTTCCTCACCGGCGCGGAAGCCGCGCTCACCAGCAAGGCGGGCAAGGTCGGAGCGATCAGCGCGCTCGATATCCCCTTCCTGCACCGCTACACCGACGGCTTCATCGAAGGCGCCAAACACGTCAAGCCGGACATCAAGATTTCGCCGACGCTCTGGGTCGGCGGCAACAGCCCCTTCTCCGATCCGGCGCGCGCGCAAGAACGCGCCGCGGCGATGCTCGCCGACGGCGCCGACCGGGTTCTCGCCGCCGCCGCCGGCGGCAACGGCGGCATATTCAAGGCTCTTCAGGACGCGCCCGGCGCCAACGCTTTTGGCGTCGACGCCAACCAATGCCCGCAGGCGCCCGGCATGGTCATGGACAACGTTCTGAAAAAGACCGACGTCGCTGTCGAATCTGCGGTCAAGGGCATCATGGCGGGCTCGCAGCAGCCGATCACCGCCCTCGGCCTCAAAGAAGGCGGCATGGCGCTGGTCGCTTTCGACGCCGACCTCAAAGATTCCAAGTGCACGATCGCCGACTATCCTGACGCGGTCGCCAAAGTGAAGGCCTTGCGCGATCAAATCGCCAATGGCGAGCTCAAGATCGCCGATCCGATGACGGCCAAATAGCCGCAAGTCGTGGCGGCCTTCGAACTCGAAGCGAGGGGCGTCGTCAAACGCTACGGCGCGCTTCTCGCCAATGATCACGTGGATCTCGCCGTCGAGCGAGGCGAGATCCACGCGGTGATGGGCGAGAACGGCGCCGGCAAATCGACGCTGATGAGCATTCTCTATGGATTGCAGCGGCCGGACGAAGGCGCCGTGCTGCTGCGCGGCGCCGAAGTTCATTTCCGCTCCGCGCTTGACGCCATCGCTCATGGCATGGGCATGGTCCATCAGGCGTTCAAACTGTTCAACTCGCTGACCGTCTGGGAAAACATCGTCTATGCGCGCGAGCCGCGGCGCGGCCCTTTCGTCGATCGGCGCGCCGCCCGACAAAGCGTCGCCGCGCTCGCCGAACGTCACCGCCTCAACGTCGACCCGGACGCGGTAGTGACGAAACTATCGGTCGGCGTGCGCCAGCGGATCGAAATCCTGAAAGCGCTTTATCGCGAGGCGCAAATTCTGATCCTCGACGAGCCGACCGCGGTGCTGACGCCGCAAGAGCGAGACGGCCTTTTCGAAGTCATGCGCCATCTCGCCGCCGGCGGCCGCACGATCCTCTTTGTCACCCATAAGCTCAACGAGGTCATGGCGGTCACCGATCGCGTGACGGTCTTACGCGACGGACGGGTCGTCGATCGGATGAGGACGAGCGAGACCAGCCCGCGCGAGATCATCCGCGCGATGACAGGTCGAAGCGTCAATTTGAAGGTCGACAAGGCGCCTGCGCGCATTGGCGCGCCGGCGTTGGAGGCGGTCGACCTCGCCATCGCGGCGCCGGGCGGCAAGCCGACGGTCGACAAAGTCAGCTTCGCTGTTCACGCAGGAGAAATCGTCGGAATCGCCGGCGTCGCCGGCAATGGCCAAAGCGAGCTCGTCGAGGCCCTGGTCGGCCTCCGGCCGGCCGATGGCGGAAGCGTCAAGGTCGCGGGCCGCGACGTGACGGCGGCCGACGTCGCCGAGCGACGGGCCGCAGGAATCGCCTATATCCCTGAAGATCGCGCGGCGGTCGGCGCAGCGCTTGGCGCAAACGCCGCCGACAATCTGGCGATGGGCTTCCATCGTTCGGCGCCGATCGGCCATGGCGCCCTGATCGACCGCAAGGCGATGGGCGCCAAGGCGCGCGCTTTGATCCCGAAATTCGGGATCAAAATCGCCGGCGAGCGGTCGCTGGTCGGCTCGCTCTCCGGCGGCAATCTGCAAAAGGTCGTGGCGGCGCGGGAACTGTCGCATGAGGCGCCGGCGCTGATCGCCGAGCAACCGACCCGCGGTCTCGACGTCGGGGCGACCGAATTCATTCATAGCCAACTCATCGCCGAGCGCGACAAGGGCCGCGCGATCCTCATGATCTCGGCGGAGCTTTCCGAAATCCTGGCGCTCAGCGATCGGATTCTCGTGATGTACGAGGGGCGCATTCTCGCCGACGTGAGCGCAGAAGAGGCCAGCGAGGAAACGCTCGGCCTGTTGATGGCCGGCCGCGAGCCGGTCGCCGCGTGAGCGCGCGGGCCGCCGATCGCGACGGGCGGCCGCGCTTGCGCGCGCCGCCCGCCGCCGTGGCTCTCCTTTTCGCCGCTTTGGTCGGCGGCGCGCTGATCCTCGCCTCGGGCGCCAACCCGCTGCTGGCCTACTATCAAATCCTGGTCGGCTCTCTGGGATGGGGCGCCCTGCCCGACACTTTGAACTGGGCGACGCCGCTTGTCGGAATGACCCTCGTGGCGGCCATCCCCCTGCGCGGCGGCATGATCAATCTCGGCGGCGACGGCCAGATGGTGATCGGCGCTCTCGTCGCCGCGGCCGTCGCCGTGTACCTGCCGGCGCCGGGGCCGATCGCCGCGATCGTCGCCCTTATCGCCGCGGGGATCGCCGCCGGCCTTTACGCCGCGCTCGCCGCTTGGGGCGAAACACGGCACGGCATACCCATGCTGATTTCGAGCCTGCTGATGAGCTATCCGGCGATCGGGGTCGTCTCGTACATCGTCCGTTTTCCTTTGCGCGACACGACGACCGGCCTGCCGCAAACGTCAATGATCCCCGAAAGCGCGCGGCTTCCGACGATCGCCGGCCCATTGAACGTCGGCCTTCTCATCATTGTCGCGGTCGCGGCGCTCGTCGTTTTCGTCGATCGCGCCACGATCGTCGGCTATGAGCTTCGCCTGCGCGGCGTCAACAAGCGCTTCGCTGGCTACGGCGGCGTCCGTCTCGACGCCCAAGCGACCCGCGTGATGTTTGCGAGCGGCGCGATCGCCGGCCTCGTCGGCGCGATCATCGTGCTCGGCTCGCAATTCCGTTTCATCGACGAGACCTTCCTGACGCCTTCCTACACTTGGTCCGGCTTGATGGCCGCCCTTCTCGCCGGCGGCGAGCCGGTCGGCGCAATCGCGGCCGGAGTTTTCTTCGCGGCGCTGCAGACCGGCGGCTTCGCCATGCAGCGCGAAACGTCGATCCCTCGCGTGCTCACGCTTGTTTTGCAGTCGATCGTCATTCTGTTTCTCGCAGTTCGCCACAGCGTCGGCAGGCGGGCATGAGCGAGATCATCACGCCCTTCATGATGCAATCGGCCGTGCAGGCGATGACGCCGATTCTGCTGGCCGCGCTCGCCGGATCGCTCTGCCAGAGAGTGGGCGTCTTCAATATGGCGCTGGAAGGCCAGATGCTGGTCGGCGCCTTCGCGGCGATTGTCGGCAGCTATGCGACGCATAGCGCGACCGGCGGCGTCGCCGCCGCGATGGCGGCGGCAACGGTCTTTTCCCTCATCCTCGCCTTCGGCGCGACGGTCTTTCGCGGCGATCCCGTCGTGATCTGCATCGGCATGAACCTGCTCGCCTCGGGACTTACGGCCTATTTGCTGCGCGTGCTTTTCGGCGTCAGCGGCACGTTCAGCGACCCGGCGATCGTCGGGATTGACAAGATCCGGTTGCCGGCGTTGCGCGGCATTCCGGTGCTTGGCTGGGGCTTTGCGAGTGAGACGATCATCACCTGGGCGGCTTGGGCGCTGGTCGCGATCGTCAGCGTCGTTCTCTTCCGCACTGCGCTTGGCCTGCGTTTGCGCGGCGTCGGCGAGCAGCCAGACGCCGCCGAGACGCTCGGCGTTAACGTCAACCTCTATCGCATTGTGACAATTCTTTGCGGCGGCGCGCTGGTCGGCCTCGCCGGCGCGCAACTCTCGCTTGGCGCGGTCAGCGTCTTCGCCGAAGACATGAGCGCGGGGCGCGGCTGGATCGCCGTGGTCGCGGTCATGCTCGGCCGGGCCAATCCGCTTTACGCCGCTGGCGCATGCGTCCTTTTCGGCCTCGCCGACGCCTTGAGCATCCGCCTGCAAAGCCAAGGCCTGCCCAATCAGCTGACCGATATTTCGCCTTATGTCGTGACGCTGGCTGCGCTGGTCATTAGTCACCGCCGGCGAACCCGCGCCGCGCGGCCTTCGGCGGAGATTGCAGCCGCATCGCCCGCGCCGGCCGGAGAGGCGCAGCCTGAGGCCCGTTAGGCTCAAGCAGCATAAAGGAAGCTCCGTCTCATGGTCGACCTCTGCCGCATGATTCTTGATGTCGACACCGGCATCGACGACGCGATGGCGATTCTCTACGCGCTGAACCGGCCGAGCATACGTCTCGAGGCGCTAACGACGACATTCGGCAATACGGATGTCGATATCGCGACGGCCAACACGTTGCGCATTCTCGAACTCGCCGGGCGACCAGATATTCCCGTCGCGCGCGGGCCGGGCCGCTCGCTGCTGAAGCCTTTCGTCAAGGGCGCGGAGCACGTCCATGGCCGGAACGGCCTTGGCGAGGTCGCGCTGCCTCCTCCCAAAAGCGCGGCGATCGCCGAGCACGCGTCCGACCTCATCATTCGCATGGCGCGCGAGAACCCGGGTGAAATCACGCTCTGTCCAGTCGGCCCGACCACCAATGTGGCCATCGCCCTCGCCAAGGCGCCCGACATCGCGAGACTCTTGAAGGAGATCGTGGTGATGGGCAGCACGGTGTTTCACCCCGGCATCCAGGGCATACCGACGCCGATGGCTGACGCGAATTTCTGGAATGACCCCGAAGCCGCGCAGATCGTCTTGCGCTCGGGCGCGAAAATCATTCTCGTCGGCATGGATGTGACAATGAAAGTCCTGCTCACCAAGGCCATGCGCGAAGACATCGCGCGAAGCGGCGGCCGCGTCGGCGCAACGATGATGGAGATTGCGGAGTTCTACGTGGCGTCCTACGAGACCATGTATCCGGGCATAGCCGGCTGCGGCCTGCATGACCCGCTGGCCGTGGCCATCGCGGAAGACCCGTCACTGGCGACGACGGAGCGGATGAGCGTTGATATCGAACTCGCCGGAGCGCTGACCCGCGGCCAGACGGTCGCTGATCGGCGGCGGACGGCGCGCGAGAAACAAAACGCCGACGTCTGCATCGCCGTCGACGTCGATCGCTTTTCGCAACGCTTCGTGGAAACGCTTAAAGGCTTCGCGTGACGCGCCTGTCAGGCGGCGGCGCGCCCGACGCCGAATTTCTTTAGAAGCGTTGATGTCTCGGACATCGGACGGGGCGGGCTGAGCAAATAGCCTTGCGCCTCGGTGCAGCCCTCGGCGCGCAGCCTATCAAGCTGGGCTTGCGTCTCCACGCCTTCGGCTGTCGTCGCGATGCCGAGGCTCGTCGCAAGACCCGTCACGGCGCGGACAATCGCCAAACAATCCGGCCGATCGGCGAGCTCGCTGACGAAGGACTTGTCGATCTTGATTTTGTCGAAAGGAAACCGCGTGAGGTAGCTCAGGGACGAATAGCCGGTGCCGAAATCGTCAAGAGAAATTCGCACCCCCAGCTCGCGCAACTGGTGCAACGTCCCGAGGTTCGTCTCGTTCTCCGTGAGAAGAACCGATTCGGTGATTTCGAGCTCGAGCTGGCTCGCCGGCAGCCGCGACGAGGCCAGGGCCCCGATGATCGCCGGAACGAGATTCTTGCTCTTGAACTGCGTCGGTGAAAGATTGACCGACACTTTGACCTGCTCCGGCCAGCGAGCCGCGTCGGCGCAGGCTTGCCTGATCACCCACTCGCCGAGCGGAACGATCAGGCCGATCTCCTCGCAAAGCGGGATGAATTCTCCCGGCGAAACCATGCCGCGCTCGGCATGGCGCCAGCGTAACAACGCCTCGAAACTCGCGACCTCGCCGCGCCCCAAATCAAGAAGTGGTTGATAGTAGAGCTCGAACTGGCCTTCTGCGAAGGCTTTGCGCAAGTCGAGCTCGAGCCGTCTTCGGGTCTGGATAGCGCGGTCCATATCCGGCTCGAAGAAGTGGAACGTGCCGCGACCCTCCGCCTTCGCGCGATAGAGAGCCATGTCGGCGTTACGCAGCAGCGTCTCGCCGTCGAGACCGTCGCCCGGGGCGAGCGCGATGCCGATGCTGGCGCCGACAACCACAAGATGATCCTCCACCTGGTAGGGCGCGCTCAAAGCCTCGATCAGCCTGCCCGCGAGGACGCTGGCGTCCTTGGGGCTTTGCACGCCCATTTGAATGATCGCGAATTCATCGCCGCCGAGCCGGGCGGCGAGATCGTGCTGGCGAAGCTCGCGCCGAATTCGCTCAGCGGCGATTTTGAGCAGCCGATCGCCGACA
>Ga0070733_10001605_pt1 | contig 16708 bp, 15 predicted proteins | sample Coa_R1_9_FD_66450 | JGI IMG/M metagenome (GOLD analysis project Ga0070733, IMG submission 66450) | Surface soil microbial communities from Centralia Pennsylvania, which are recovering from an underground coalmine fire - Coalmine... | ecosystem: Environmental > Terrestrial > Soil > Unclassified ... | reverse complement strand
CGAAAATGCTCGCGAACGCCTTCCGGTCCGCCGCCACCAAATGAACGATGGCCATGGTCCCGTCGTCGGTGGGCTGGAACGCCCAAGCGATGATCCCCGCGCGCGATCGCGCCGCGCCCGGCGCCGGCGCGTACTCCGGCCGCCTCGGATCGTCAAGCGTACCCGAGCCGGTCAAATGAACCAGGCAAATCAGGCGATGAAATCCCTGCGTTGGGTCGACGGCGTGCTGTTGCCCGCGAACGATCCCGGAGAAAGCGGCGACCAGCATAGCGAACGAGGCGGCATAACGTAACATTTTTAACAATATAAAGCAACCGCTGGCCGGCGTTCAAACAAAAAATGACTCGGCCACGATTTGTTCCGCCTTCGGAACACAGTTCAAAAATCAGGCCGAAAAACAGTCTTTTCCCAAATATCGGAATCGAATCCGAAACCTCGCCAAGTTCCGAAAATGGAACAAAAAGCCGGTGACCCGCCCCCTAACATCGGAAAACTACGGACCCCTGCCTGAATGGGACATCGTGTCCCAAGCTGGAGCTGCCGTTGTAGTCGTTGGAAGCCCGCGTCGCGCCCGCACTGTATTGGACCTGATTTCCGTTCGAATCTTCAAGAATTGTGCTTCGTCGGAGAAATCTGTGGGTACCGATATGCTCCAACGGGTGCCGGAAGCTCGGCTCGCGCGGCCCGCGAGCCCGGTGTGGGATAACGCCGCTTCAGCTTTTCCCATTCGTAGCACTTTGCCTTTCGAACTGGTTTGCCCTCTCCGCTAAACACTACGTCAGGGAGGATCTATCCGCCTGTCAAGGAGCTCAACTTCCGGGGTAGGGCAATTACACGAACAGACAGCCTTCGGCGCGGCAGGGTTGATACTCAGTGATATCTTGAATCCACGTGGTCCCAAGCCTTAGTTCGCTGAGAGACCCAGCGCTCTTATTACCGTTGGGAGCAGCAGGATGGCCGGAACCTGGAAAACCGCAAAGGGGAACTCTCCGCGGCCGCGAGTTCACGGCTCACGAACGGATTCCCGGGGAGTTGGCGGTTCCAGTGGCGCCAGATCTCCCGGTTGACCTCCTCGAGAGCCGCCGCCTGGTCCGCGCCGCCGGAGCGGCGGAGCACCGACGCCAAAGACGCGTCGAGCGCCGTCAGAGAGACAGCGTCCAGTAAATCGCTCCGCGCGTCGGGGTGGGACGCCAGCAGGCTGCGGCGCAATTCCTGATAGCGGGCAATCGCCTGGTCGAGTCGACCTGTTTCAGCTTCATGGTCGGCGAGAGCGCGCACGGCGATGTCGACCTCGCTTCCAGGCTTGAGGGCTGCGGCGGGATAATCGCCTGCGTCGTGCAGCAGGCGAATCGCCGCCTCGATCCGCGCCATGGCATCGCTCTCGCGATGCAGCCACCGAGCGGCATAGGAGGAACCGGCGAGGAGGAGCGCTTCCAGACGGCGTGCGGCCACATCGTCGGGAACCTCCCGAACCCTCATGAGCGAGTGATCGTAGACATCCAGTGCGCGCTGCGGATTCGAGCGGCGCAAGAGATCGCCAAGGTAATGGCCACCCATCGCGATGATGGTGCGGGATTCGTAATCGTCGGGAGCCGTCTGCGCGAAGATCTCGAGCGCGTCGAATGCTTCCTGCAGCAGGCCTGCGGCCTCCTTGGGCCGGTTCAGATTGACGCTGCCATCTTCTCCCAGAAGGAGTCCTTCGCGGCAACGGGTCTGGTACAGGATCAACCTTGTGTACTTATGATCTCCCTCGTCGCGGAGGAGTTGCTCCCAGAGTTGGCGCGCCAGCCGGATGGCTTCCTGCGCGCCCTGCAAATCACCCAGGTACGTCAACGCGCCGGCCAACATGTTGAACGCCTGCGCGCGGGGCCCCGGCACGGTCGAGGTGTTTCGCGAGTAGTCAATACTCAGCCGGGCGTAACGGACGGCATCGTCAAACCGATGGATGCCGGTGTGGACTTCCGCCAGATCTCCGAAGATATAAGTCGCGCCGTTAATCTCGCGGCGGGTCAGATTTCCCAGCCGCGCCAGCCGGTCGAAGCCCTCCACAACCTTCGGAGACCAGGCCATGACTTCCTTCGGGTGCCGTAGGGCATAAGCGACCACCACCCGATCGTGCGCCACGTTGGCCAGCTGCCAGAGCGCTTCCCGGCTGGTTGGATCGGCGGCCAGAACGGTGTTGGCGATCTCCCCCGCCTTGCTCAGGCTCTTTTCCGCTTCGGCGTACCGGCCCATCTGGTTCCACTCCGGAACTCCCTGAATGCGCGCGGTGCGCAGATAACCAGCGCTGATTTCAAGCGCCAGTTGTTTGTCACGGAGCGCTTCCGGGGGCAGGCTTTCCAGATACTTCATGGCGGTGGCGACGATTTGGTTGTGCAAATGCAAATTGCTGCCGCCATTCTCGTTGCTTAGCAGTCTTTCGAATTCCAGTTGTTGCTGGGAAAGCTGCCGCAACTGGGCAACGCGGCCCTCCGCATTCGCGCGCTGGCGATGGGCGATGTACAGACCGGCCGTGAGACTGAGGAGCACCACCGCGGCGGCGGTCACCGGCATCCAGTAACGCCGCACGAATTTTCGCGAGCGATACCAGACGTTGGCCGATCGGGCCCGCACCGGCCGCGATTGGAGAAAGGCCTCGAGATCGTCGGCGAACTGCTCGACGGTGTTATAGCGCTCCTCCGGTTCCTTGCGCAGAGCTTTGAGCAGAATGAAATCGAGATCCGCGGGCAAGTCGGAATTCAGGTGGCAGGCCGGGGTGGGATCGGTGGTGCAGATGGCGGCCTCGATGGCTTCCGGCGCTCGATCGGGAAAGGCATGTGGCGATTGCCCGGTAAGAAGCCGATAAAGGACGGCGCCCAGAGAATAGACATCGGTTGCAGTGCTTTGGGCCGCGCCGCGGACCTGCTCGGGGCTGGCATAGTCCGGCGTCAGCAGACGCTCCTGGGTCCGGGTCTGGTCGGTCGCGGCGGCGAGAATCTTGGCGATCCCGAAATCCAGCAGCTTCGGTTGCCCGGCCGCGTCGACCAGGATGTTGGAAGGCTTGAGGTCGCGATGGATGATCAGGTTGCGATGGGCATACGAGACCGCATCGCAAACCCTGAGGAACAGGCGAAGCTTGCCGCGCAGATCCAACTCCCGGGCGTACACATCGATGGGAACGCCATCGATGTAGTCCAGCACCAGGTAGGGACGGCCTTCGGCAGTCTCGCCGACATCGAGAAGGTGCGCGATTCCCGGATGCTGGAGCCCGGCCAGAATCTGGCGCTCCTGCAGAAACCGGGACCGCAAAGAAGGACGCGAAACGCCACGGCTGAGTAGCTTGATGGCGACACGCTGCTCGACCTGGCCATCGACGCGCCCCGCCAGAAAAACCTCGCCGGCGCCGCCCCGGCCGAGCAGACGGTCCAGCCGGTAAGGGCCGCAGCGGAGCCCTGGCGCTGGGAACTCCTCTAAAGACTCCAGAAAGGCTTGCGCCGCTCCGCAGACCAGGTTCGCCACCGGAGTATCCGGCGAGTCGAATTGCAGGAGCGATTCCAATTCCTTCTGCAGATCCAGCGGAACCTCGCGTTGCTTAAAATAAAGCCTGCGTTCCGCGGGAGTGAGGTCATCCACCGCGCGGAATAACTCGAGGACCTCGTCTCGCATAGCTCAGAACATGATGCCACAGCGCTTCCTGAAAATCGATGGCATGACCGGCAGCGCTGGTGTCTGCCCCCTAACCTGTATCGCGAGGAATCTCCGGAGAATTAGCGGATCGTATAATAGAACCCATCGGCACAGAATCGCATCCGCCCATCACCGAGTTGTTACATCAGATGCGCGCGGGCGACGAATTCGCGCGCGGCGAACTGATGAGCGTCGTCTATCAAACGCTGCACCGGATTGCCGAATCCCAGCTTCGCAAGGAACGCCCGGAGCACACTTTGCAGCCTACTGCCCTGGTGAACGAAGCATATTTGAAGCTTTTCGGCCATTCGGAAATCCAATTCGCGGACCGGGCGCACTTCTTCGCGGTGGTGTCGCGAGCCATGCGCAGGATCCTGGTTGATCATGCCCGGGCAAGAGCGGCGGCACGGCGTAACGACGAACAAGTCCAGTGGGATACATCCATCCAGTTCGAAGCCGGCGCCGGCTCCGAGCCGATGAAACTTCTGGATCTGGACCTCGCCATGGACGCCCTGGCGCGGGAGCGCACGTCGCTGGCCGAACTGATCGAAATGCGTTACTTCGGAGGCATGACCGCGGAAGAGACCGCCGAAGTTGTGGGCCGGTCTGTGCACGTAGTTCGCCACGAACTTCGCCTGGCGCACGCGTGGCTGCGGCGGGAGTTGGCGGGGCAGGGCTGAGATCTCGATAGCAACTTTCAAAGACCGGCCGCTGAGCGGCGCGCGCACTGGGAGGCATGAGCACGGATCTCGCGAATGCTGCGCCTGGGATCATTTTTGTTGATCGTCGGTTTTCTCACAATCTGTGTGACTCGGTTTCGACAACGACGCGAGATAGCGTCACTGTGTCTCCTTCAAACGGAACTCAATCTCGGTTTCCTGCCCCGCTCCAACGTCGATTCGGCGTTGAAAACTCCGGCGACCGGTAGTCCTGCGTCGCTTCGACTGAAAGACGGCTGAAAAGTTCGCTAAATCTGCCGCGTGGCTCCGCTATACAGAACAGGAGAGGAAGTTCGATGAACAAATATATCAGTGCGAGCGCGTTGATCGTTTCGATTGGGTTGGCGACTCCTTGGGCTTTCGCCTCGATTCCGGACGCCAACGGGGTAATACACGGCTGCTACAACACCAGAAACGGTAATGAGCGGATCATCGACACGGCGGTGGACTCCTGCAAAAATGGCGAAACGGCAATTCAGTGGAACCAGATTGGACCACAGGGACCCCAAGGGCCACAGGGACCCCAAGGACAACAGGGACCCCAAGGACAACAGGGACCCCAAGGACAACAGGGACCCCAAGGACAACAGGGGCCGCAGGGACCACAGGGGCCGCAAGGACAACAGGGACAACAAGGGCCGGCAGGGTCAGGGCACTTGTACGCCGCATTCAACACGCATGAGATTGAAGGTGCCGCAAGCCTCCAGCCCGTCGTAGGACTGAGCAACCTTCCCGCTGGAAATTACCTCTTTACGATAACGGTTAACAGCGGCGTGCTTAATTCCGGCGATCAAGCCGATCTGACTTGTAACGAATCTATAAATGGCACGGTTGTTAGCCCTGCTGCCTTCACGGTCCCCGGATTCGAAGTCGGCACCGACGTCCTCGTTGCGACCGTGCCTGATAACAGCTCGCTCATCGTGAGCTGTTTAGCAGATCCTGGCGTCATCACCTCAAGCAAGGGGCTGGCTATCGGGCGCGTTACCGCACTCCAGGTAGGCGCGATCAACTAGGCCGGTCACCGCCGTGGAGACATTCGTAGCAAAACAATTCCACGTAAGAACCATTGCCAGCCGGCATAGTCGCCGCCGCAATCATCAGCAATCGTAAGGTTAGATGAACGCGAGTCTTGATATTTCCATCACGTAAGAGAGGCTACTCATGAATAACAGACGCAAATTTCTCGCCGCCGGAGGCGCTCTGGCGGCCCTATCGGCTCTGCCCAAAGCCCAAGCCGATTCCCAGTCCCAGGGAAAATCTCTCTACATACACGGCATGGTCTGGAACCGCCAGCTCCCCGTTCCGATGAACGACTGGCTCATCCGCCTGGATGTCAAGGTCGATATCCCGAGCGGCAATCAAATGAGCCCACCGGTCTCGGGCTTTGCTACCCTCGGCGACGACTTCCACGATGACGTCGGTTCGCATGTCCAGATCTACGCCGCCACACTCGAGGCCGATCACCTCACCATCTCCGGTTTCATCGCTGAATCGAAGACACCGGCCCTGGTCGGCCAGGCAGTGCGGATCGAAGGCAAAGTGCAAGGCACTATAGTCGAAGGCCTCACTGTATCCATCGGAGGCTCGGGCTTCCAAGGTGCCGGCCTCGTGGTGATCGCCATAATCGCCATCCTATTAGGATAGGGCTGACTGCGCAATGGTGAGGGGGATGTCAAGATCCACACGCTGTCCATGGAGGTCGAAGTGAGCCGGTTTCACGTTTTATTATTGACGGAGCTAAGGCCGCCGACCCTCGCGAGGTCGAGCTGAAGAAAGCCCGTGGTGAGTTCTGGAACGACTGGGCTACCGGCAACGCCGCAGCCATGGCGACTATGGTTACCGACGATTTTGTCCAGTTCTCCCAAACTGCCACGTACCCGGCACCGTCGTACGTGTAGCCCGCCAGCAGGCTGGCCGCCCCAGCCAACATCAGCATCACCGCCCGGCCAGTGGGGCGGACCCCATGGTCCGCGCGGGTCCCCCCGGACCCGCTCACCGAGCCACCACCTTAAGGCTGTCAAGACTGAAGCCCGCCTTGTGCACCGCGCGTGGCGACACCGATCTCAAACACCCGTATCTCCGGACGCGTATCGGCGAAAATGCTCGCGAACGCCTTCCGGTCCGCCGCCACCAAATGAACGATGGCCATCGTTCCGTCGTCGGTGGGCTGGAACGCCCAAGCGATGATCCCCGCGCGCGATCGCGCCGCGCCCGGCGCCGGCGCGTACTCCGGCCGCCTCGGATCGTCCAAAGTACCCGAGCCGGTCAAATGAACCAGGCAAATCAGGCAATGTAATCCCTGCGTTGGGTCGATGGCGTGCTGTTGCCCGCGAACGACCCCGGAGAAAGCGGCGACCAGCATAGCGAACGAGGCGGCATAACGTAACATTTTGAACAATATAAAGCAACCGCTGGCCGGCGTTCAAACAAAAAAATGACTCGGCCACGATTTGTTCCGCCTTCAGAACACAGTTTAAAAATCAGGCCGAAAAACAGTCTTTTCCCAAATATCGGAATCGAACCCGAAACCTCGCCAAGTTCCGAAAATGGAACAAAAAGCCGGTGACCCGCCCCCTCGAAGAACATTTCCCGCACAATCAACCACTTGCCGCCCGGATGCACCCGGATCACCTGATCGGCCTGAGACAATAGGCCGAAATGAAATCCTTACCCCAAATCCCAACGCCGCCCGAGCGCCGCGATTGCAAAAAAAAGTGAAAACGCGAAACGAAGTGAACCTAACATCGGAAAACTACGGACCCCTGCCTCAATGGGACATCGTGTCCCAAGCTTGTGTCCGTCGGGAACGTACCGGCCCTCAAACAAACTGTAATCCATTTAAAATCAATGCCGCCGAACGGTCCGAAACCTGCTTTTCCACAGGAGTTAACCGAATGTCGAAGATCCCCGGCCTGATAGCTGTTCTCTGCCTCTGCGGCAATGCCTGGTTTGCTCTACGGGCCGCCACCCTCCAACAGCTGAGTCTCGATCAAATGGCGCAAAGCGCTACCGCGATCGTTCGCGCGCGCGTCACCGGATCGTCCGCAAGCTTCACCGGATCAACCATTTACACGCATTACAAACTACAGATCGCGGAGACCTGGAAAGGCGCTCCCACCGCGGAAGTCATGCTCCCGGGCGGCGTTGCCGGCGGCTATCGCCAGTCCTTCCCAGGCGTCCCCGCTTTGCAGACCGGCGCGGAATACGTGCTCTTTCTCTGGAAATCCCCCAAAACCGGTATCACCCACCTGGTCGGACTGAACCAAGGCATCTTCAACGTCACGCCGCACACGGACGGATCGTTCGAGGTCGGCCGTCCCGTCATCGGCGAAACCATGCTCGATGCCGCCGGAAACCAAGTCAAGGATCAGGCCATCCGGATGCGGCTCTCCGACCTGAAAACCCGCATCGGCGCCGGAGTAATCAAATGAAATTGGCGACACGGAAAACAGGTACACGCGGCTTCAGCCGCGTTATCCCCGCCGCCCTCCTCGCCCTCACTCTGTCCGCTCTGCCCGCCCCCGCTTACTACCACTTCATCCACTACATCAACCAGACCGGCGGAACCGCCACCGTCCCCGAAAAATTCGACCTCACCGCCCTCCCCTACAAGACCGCCACCATCTTTGTCTCCGAAAGCGGACCGCTGGAATACTCCGCGAACGACAACTTCAGCTCCGTGTTGACTCAGCTCAGACAGGCCACGCAGGTCTGGAACGGCGTCGCCACCTCCGATCTGCGCGTCGCTTTCGGCGGTCTCGAAAACGCCAACACCCCCTGGAACGCGCCCGGTGGGGACGTGCTCTTCGAAGATCTGCCGCCCGGCATCTACGGCTTTGGCGGGCCCACTTCGATTGAGAACCTGGCCACCGCCGCCGACGGATCGAAGTTCGTTCCCATCCTGCGCTCCACCATTCACTTCAACATCAACATGACCGTGCTGCCCGGGCCAAGCTACAACGAAACGTTCTTCATGGTTGCCGTGCATGAAATCGGCCACGCGCTCGGCCTCCAGCACACTTTCACTTCATCCACCATGTCGCAGGCCACCACCCGCGCCACCAACCTCACGCATCCCATCGATAACGACGACATCGCCGGCCTCTCGGTCCTCTATCCCACCGCTGCCGGCCTCGCGCAGTTCGGCAGCATCACCGGGCAGGTTACAGCCGGAGGCCAAGGCGTACAGCTGGCATCGGTGGTCGCGATCCAGGCCGGCGCCGGCGCGGTGAGCGCGGTCACCAGTTGGGATGGCACTTTCCGCATCGACGGCATTCCTCCCGGGCAGTACCTCGTCTACGTTCACACCATGCCGCCCGACGCCAATATCTGCGGACCGTGGGTCGGCCTGGCCGTCGGGCCCGCGGACTCCGGATGCAGTGCCGGCGTGGGCGTTGCCGATGAATCCGTCGTCGCCCCCACCGGACCGGTCGATTCTTTGTTTTATGTAAACAGCTATGCGGGAACGATGAATGCAGCTCAGGCGACTTCCGTGACCGTCACCGCCGGAAAGGTCGCCTCCGGCATCGACATCCCCACCGCCGCCCGGTCGACCGTCGAGCTTTATGACGACGTCGTCTATTCGTACCTCGATAACAACACCGTCGGCCCGCTGCAACCCGCCGAAGTGCAGATCCAGGCGGGCGCAAAACCCCAGGTGGTTGCGGCCGGGATCGGGCTCGGATCGAATGGCCAGGCGCCCGGCCTCGGCGTGCAGTTTATGGGGCCATCGCTCTCGCTTCAGCCCAACGGCATCCAGCCTTATCAGTATGTGGTGAACGGCAGTACCTATACCGCGGTCGCGCTCGATCTCGGATTCAGTTCCGTCGCGGTTCCCGGATTCCAGCACGTGGTCTTCACTACCCCGGATTACATGTATGTGCTGCCGTCGGCCATCAATCTCACCCTGAATCCGCCGCCCACTGTGACGGCCGCGACCGCCAACGGCGACGGCACCGTCACCATCGCCGGCACGAACTGGGCCTCCGATACTCTGCTTTACTTCGACGGTCTGCCGTCGACTATCGTGTCGCTTGATCCCACCAAGGGCAGCGGCGTCGTCCAGCCGCCGCCGGGCATGAACAATCAAAAGGCCATCGTCACCGCTTACAACACGGACGGCCAAAACTCCCAGTACGTACAGGCTTCGTCGCCGGTCGTTTATTCTTACGGCAAGTCGCCTGTCCCGGTAATCGCTTCCATCTCTCCGTCTTCCCTGCCCGCGGGCGCCGAAGCCGCCATCGACATCACAGCCACCGGGATCGCCTTCACTCCCGGCCTGGCCACCGCCGGTCTGATCAATGTGGGATTCGGCACCAGCGACATTCTCGTTCAGAACATATTCGTGCTCTCTCCGAGTCACCTGCAGGTGAACGTCTACGTCTCGCCCCATGCCGCGCTCTCCCATCCCGATGTCAGCGTCATGGCTGGATTTCAACTGGCCACGGCGGCTGCCGGCTTTCGGATCGCGGCGCCGGTCGCCGGACAGCCAGTGCCCTATCCGGCTCTGTTCAATGCACTGCCTGGCCTGACCGGAGCTTACCCCGGCGCTGTCGTCAGTCTCTACGGCGCTAACCTCGCCGCCGCCTCCGGCACTCCTTCCATCACCATCGCCGGTCAACCGGTCACCGTGCTGTACGCTTCCCCAACTCAATTCAACCTGCTGTTGCCCACCAGCCTCACTCCAGGCCCGGCAACATTGCTGCTCGACAACGGAGCGGTTGCCGCCTTCCCCTTTACGGTGAATGTCGATACCCTCCCCGCGGGAATCGCCGCCATCCAGGACGGCACCACCGGCGCGTACATTTATGCCGCGAGCCCGGCAAAGCAGAACGAAACGCTCGTCGTCACTCTAAGCAACTTCGCTCCGGCTGGAACCAATATCGCTCTCAGCCGCGTCTCGGTGAGTGTCGGCGGGGTCTCCCATCCGGCCACCAAAATCGTCCCGGTCGACTCGATTTATCAAATCTATTTCGCCCTGAATCCGGATGACCCGGTCGGCCAATCCGAGCAGGTGGTCGTCTATCTCGATGGCCGCAGTAGTTATCCCGCCACGATCCCCGTGGTCGCCAAATGAGAATTGGCACTTTAACTCTCTTGCTCGCCGCGCTCCCGGCTGGTTACACCCATTGGACCGCCGAACAAATCCAACAGCGCGCCAGGACCCTCCCCGCCAAAATGAACAAGGTCAAAGTCGCCACCGAATCCCTCGGCGGCTGGGGCAACCATTCCATGTCGGTGGTTCATCGCGAAGCGAGCGGTGAAGCCGAGCTGCATGAGGCGCAATCCGACATTCTCTTCATCGTCGGTGGCGAGGCCTCCATCGTCGTCGGCGGCACGATCCCCAACGGCAGGCGCACCACCCCCCACGAAATCCGCGGACCCGCCATCGCGGGCGGAGAGAAACAGCCCCTGCACCCTGGCGATGTTCTCCACATCGCGCCCAAAACTCCCCACCAGATGATCCTCGAACCCGGCCGGACCCTCGACTATTACGCGGTCAAGGTCGATGCCAAATAGCGCAGCAATGCCCGCAGCGCCTTCCCCCGGTGGCTCACATCGAACTTCTTCTCCCCGTCCACTTCGCCGAACGAACACCCGAACGGCGGATAGTAGAACAGCGGATCGTATCCGAAGCCGCCCGGGCCGCGCGTCTCGTGAAGGATCTCGCCTTCCACTTCGCCCCGAAACGTCTGCCGCACTTCCCCGCCTTCCGCCAGCGCAATCGCGCACACGAATCGTGCACTGCGATTCGGGGTCTGTCCCAATCGCTCCAGCAACAAACGGTTGTTGGCCTGGTCGCTCGCGTGGGCTCCCGCATACCGCGCCGAATAGACGCCCGGCTCGCCGCCCAGTGCATCGACTTCAAGTCCCGAATCGTCCGCAAAAAGCGGCCCCGGTGCAAACCGGCTGTAATACGCCGCTTTCAGCCGCGCGTTGTCTTCGAAAGTGGCGCCATTTTCTTCGGGCGCAGGAATCGATTTCAGGTCCGCCAGCGGCTCAATATCGATGCCGAGCACTTCGCCCGCCAGCCGGAACTCGCGCAGCTTGCCCGCATTGCCCGTCGCGCAGTAAATCCTCACGCGTCTGCGATGGCCGCCTGCTGAATCGCGATCAGCTCCGCGACTCCCTTCCTTGCCAGGTCCGTCATATCGCCCATCTGATCGTCGTCGAAGCTCTTGTGCTCGGCAGTGGCCTGGAATTCGACGAAGCGGCCGCCGTCCGTCATCACCACGTTCGCATCCACCTCGGCCCGCGAGTCCTCTTCATAGCAGAGATCGAGAATCGCTTCCCCGCCCAGCATCCCCACGCTGATCGCCGCCACCGCCCCGGTGAGGGGCGATTTGGCAACCATCTTGAACTTCTGCATCTGCTTCACCGCCAGCGCCAGCGCCACATAAGCGCCCGTGATGGAAGCCACGCGTGTGCCTCCATCGGCCTGGATAACGTCGCAGTCGAGGATGATCGAACGCTCACCAAGCACGCTCAGGTCGATCACCGCCCGCAACGAGCGCCCGATCAGCCGCTGGATTTCATGCGTGCGCCCACTGGGCCGCCCTTTCGCTACCTCGCGCGCGGTTCGTGTGGACGTCGCCCGCGGCAGCATCGAATATTCCGCGGTCACCCAGCCCTTGCCCGTATTGCGCAGGAACGCCGGCACGGATGTCTCGACGCTCGCCGCGCACAACACCTGCGTGTTGCCGACCGTGATCAGCGCCGATCCCTCGGCGGTCTTCAGATAGCCGGTGGCGATCTCGACCGGCCGCATCTCATCCGGCTTCCGTCCGTCAGGACGCATTCTTTATCACCTCGTATAGCAGAACCATCGTCAGGAGCATCCCGAGGACCAGAAACACGATGCACGGCACCCCCGCCTTCATCTGCGGCGGTGCAGTCGATTTCGGCTTGGCAGCCTTGTATTTACCCATGAATAGAAGAAGCCAGACCAGTTTACTATTCGTGCCCCTGCTGCTTGCCGGGTGCGCGGCAGCTCCGCCACGGCAACCCGACATCCCGGACTCGGTTTCTCCCGGCTGGAAACTCTCCTCGCTAACCAAATCCGCCGGTTCGCCCGATTGCTGGACAGCAGACTACGCGGGCGCCGGCAGTGCCGAAGTGAAGATCTGCTGGTATCAAGCGTCCGGCAGCGCCTTCGACGCCGTCCAGCGTACAAGCGCCGAAGCCCAGGCCGTCAAATTCCAAGTGGACCACTATTTCGTGCTGGTGAAATGGAACAACGTTCCAAAAGCCAATCTGACGGCGCTGATCCGCGCGATCCGGAAGGCCCTGCAAATGGGTTGACAATCCGCACGCCCAGCAACTCCCGCCCGGCTTACAGGTCCGCGCTGTAAAGTACCTTCGCTTCCGAACGCTCCGCGGGCCACGACGACAAGCGCTCCCAATAGGACAGCATCGAACCCATCGATAATTCAATGGCGCGGCGAACAGTCGCGTAGAGTTCCTGCAGCACTTGCGTGCTCGTACGCAAAGAGCGGTCGATCATGACCTTACGAAGAAGATTCTGAACCACGGGAGAGCGTTTGGAATCGTCGGCGGCAATGGCGTAAATGAGGACGTTTGCGTCGACAAACGACGGACCGTCGGAACCGAGCCTTGACATGCGACGTGTGTCGCTGTATGTTACATTTGTCGCTCAGAATGCCCGAACCCAAAACGAATTCCACGTTACTTACCCGGCGCGAACGGGAGATTATGAACGCCGTATTTGCGCTGGGTAATCGCGCACCGGCGGATGAAATCCGGGCTCACCTCATAAACCCGCCCAGTGATTCGGCCGTCCGGGTGATGATCGCAAGGCTGGAAAAGAAGGGCTGCCTGAAACACCAGCAGGACGGCGCCCGTTATCTCTACTCGGCCACGATCCCGCCGTCCGTCGCGAAGCGCACGGCATTGCAGCAGTATCTGCAGACTTTCTTCGGTGGCTCGCTTCGCCGGATGATGACAGCTCTCGTAGCCGAGGCCCCGTGGACCGATGACGATCTCGACGCACTGAAGCGGGAAATCGACAGGGTTCGCAAGGAAAGGAAGAAGCAGTTATGATGTCCGACATCAAAGAGGTAATGCTTGCGGTCGGTAGTTCGCCGGCAACCTTGATTGTTGCGAAGGCGACGATCGTTTGCGCGCTGGGCCTCGTTTGTGCCCGGCTGGCACGCGGGAGCCGCGCGGCGGTGCGACATGCGTTGCTGGCTGCAGTATTCGGCGTGATTCTGCTGCTTCCGATTGTGTCCGTCATGATGCCAGCGCTCCAGGTCGACGTGCCGGTGGGGTTGAGAACTCAAGCTCCCTGGTTGTCGGCCGTGGTTGGCGCTGACGCTGACTTGTCCGTCAGGACTGCTGGTGCTCGTGTCGCTCCCTTAGCGCCGCCGGCGTCGATATTTTCCGTGTCTGATATGTTGCTGATGGCGTGGGCTGCCGGAGTCGCACTTTCTCTCTTACCGGTGGTGATTGGTCTGCGGCAGATTGGTTCGTTCCGACGATCCGGTTTGCCGTGGCGGCGCGGGCAGCAGATCGTCGAAACGCTCGCGTCCGATGCCGGCATTCATCGGCGCGTCGAGATTCTGCTGCATGAAGCGCTGCCCGGACCGATGACCTGCGGTGGCATCGCGCGCCCCGCGATCATGCTGCCTCGGGACGCGGAAAACTGGAGCCGGGCGGACCTGAATCGTGCGATCGTACACGAACTGGAGCACATACGGCGCGGCGACTCGGTGAGCCGCTGCCTCGCTCGTATCGCGGCCGCCGCGTATTGGTTCCACCCGATGGTCTGGATTGCATGGCGCAGGCTCGTGGTGGAAGCGGAGCGGGCGTGCGATGACGCGGTGCTCAGACATTCCGAGGCAACCGCTTACGCCGACCAGCTGGTCGAGTTGGCGAGAGGCCTGTCGGTGACTCAACGATCGCCGCTTCTGGCTATGGCGAACCGCTCCGATCTGGAGACGCGGATCCGCGCTGTGCTCGATGTCAAACAGCGGCGTGGCCGGTTAGGCACGTTCCCAGTTGGGCTCGCGTGCGTCGCCAGCGTTGTGCTCGTCATGGCGCTGTCGCCCGTCAGAGTGGCATTCGGCGCGCAAAATCAAACGGGGCAGGCGCCGGCCTTCGAGGTGGCCTCGGTCAAGCCCAACCGCGAAATGGGGCCTCCGGGAGATATTCCGGTCAACGCGGACAGGTCGCCCGGCCATTTCGCCATGCGCGATAAGCCGCTACGGTTCGTCATCGAATGGGCGTACGATCTGAAGGATTATCAGATCGTTGGCCCGCCGTGGATCCAGTACGACGAGCGCTACGACATCGCCGCCAACGCACCCGGACCCGCCACCGACGATCAGATGCGCCCCATGCTGCAGGCGCTGCTGGCGGAGCGTTTCCAGATGAAGTCGCATTCCGAGAAGCGCGATCTTGACGTCTATGCGCTGGTGAAGGGGAAGGGCGAGCCGAAGCTGAAGAAGGCTGATCCGAACTCCGCGCCGACTTTGGGTCGCGCCGACCAGGGGCCGGGAGTTCGCTTCAACAACTTCCCGCTTTCCCGGCTCACGTTTCTGCTGACACGCCGCATGGAGCGGCCCGCGCTCGACCTTACCGGCCTCATGGGCAACTTCGATTACGTGGTCGACCTTTCGGGCTTGGGCGACAAGATGGGGTCATCCGGCTACGACGGCGACGGCCGCTCCGTGTTCCAGGCAATTCAGGATGATATGGGGCTGAAGCTTGAGCCGCGCAAATATCCTGTCGATGTCCTGGTGATCGATTCTGTGAATAAAGTCCCCTCGCGCAATTAGCGCAAGCGGCTTGGAAATGGAGTCACAGAAGGACAAGGTGGACGTATACATCATCGATCGCATCGAGCAGCCCACGGAGAACTGATAATGATACGGAAGGTGGTGCTCCAGGTCCACTTGTACCTCGGCCTGATAGCCGGTCTGTTCCTGATTGTGCTGGGGCTGACCGGCAGCATCATGGCCTTTGAGGGCGATATCGACCACTGGCTGCACCCGGGAATGTGGTACATCGCGGCGGGCGGCCAACCGCTGCCCGAAGGGCAACTGATCGCCGGAGTCGAGCACCGGTTCGCTCCGGCACGCGTGGCAGTGGTGCAGATGTCGCAGCACCGCGACTTGGCGCAATTAATGTTATTGACGGACCGGTTGGGTGTCACTGTCAATCCTTACACGGGAGCGGTGCTCGGCCGTCGGATCGTACCGACCCGCACAGACCGCTGGATCGAGGCGATTCATCAGGTCCATCTGCGGCTGGCGGGTAATATCGGCGCGCCCTGGGCGGGGGCGGGAAAAGTGGCCGTGAATTACGCCGGGCTGGCGCTGTTTCTCCTCGCGCCAACAGGGCTCGTGCTGTGGTGGCGCACCAAGCGCACCTCGATTCATTGGACGGCTTCATGGTTCAGGATCTTCTTCGACACGCACCGGGTGATCGGGATCTACGCCGGGCTGTTTCTGTGGATCGCGGGGTTTACGGGGGTGCTGATCGGATTCGACTGGGGCGAGAAGATGATCTACGCCGTGACTCATTCGGAACGGCCGAATGTCGGGAGGCCGCAGACATCGACCCCGGTGCCGGGCGCTTCGCCAATCGGCATGGATCGTGCGATTGGCGTGGCGAAGGCCGCCATTTCGAATGCTGCTCTTGAGATGCTCTTTCTCCCCCAAAAACCCGAAGATGCCTACGAGGTGATTTTTCACGTGCCGGGGCAGACCTCGAGTAGCGCGGATTCGAGCGCCGTGGTGGATCAGTTCAGCGGTCAGGCACTTGCGGTCCGGCATTTCCTGAAGGATTCGCAAGGGTACCGGTGGATCCGCTTCAACCGGTCGATACACACCGGCGATATCGGCGGGCTTGCGGGTCATATTGTGATGTCGCTTTCGAGCCTGCTGCTGGTGGCTATGGTGATCACGGGCGTGGTGATCCGGCTCAAGAAGCTCGCGGTCTAAACGCCGACCTCGCTGCGGCCGGGATCACGCCTTCGTGGGAGGTGGCTGTAGTTATCCATCGCCCACGCCTTCGCCGATAACATCTCCTGGGGACCGCCCGACCATGGCCTCCGCTTCGGCATCGCCTTCGGCCCTGCCTCACCCGAACCCCAGATCCGCCTGGTGTTCCAGAACGTCGACCGGCCGGAGTGCCTCGTGCCTCTCGGCAGCACCTCCGCCAAGGGTCCGGTCTACGATATCGAGTTTACCCTCAAAGCTCCGGACGGAAAGGAATCCCCTGTATTCAACTTCAACGGGCCCCCGGGTATTCAACGCGCCGCCCAGCCCATCGTCATCGAGATTCCGAAAGGGCAAAAACAC
>Ga0070733_10001604_pt1 | contig 16711 bp, 16 predicted proteins | sample Coa_R1_9_FD_66450 | JGI IMG/M metagenome (GOLD analysis project Ga0070733, IMG submission 66450) | Surface soil microbial communities from Centralia Pennsylvania, which are recovering from an underground coalmine fire - Coalmine... | ecosystem: Environmental > Terrestrial > Soil > Unclassified ... | reverse complement strand
CCGCAATCCCCGAGGGGTCAAGCGAAAGATGAGCAACTACCCATTGCGCCGCGGTTACAAGCGCTTGCCCGTCATCGAAATCTGCGCGGCTATCAGAATCGTTAAGTGAAGAGTATTGGAATTAGCCCGCATTTCCCGCGCTCCGCGCCACCCGATCGTCGCCGCGCTACTCGTACCGCAACGCAACCATGGGGTCTACCTTCGTTGACCGGCGGGCCGGAACATAACACGCCGCCAGGATTACAGCGACGACCAGCAGCGACACCGCTGCGAAAGTACCCGGGTCGGCAGGTTGGATACCGAACAGCAGTCCCTTGATCAGGCGACTCGACGCAAGCGCCGCCACGAGCCCAATAGCGACGCCAATCAGGGCGACCCTTAACCCGTCCTCCAAAACCATTCGCAGCACCGCACCGCGCGATGAGCCCAGTGCCATACGAACGCCGATTTCCTTCGTCCTGCGGCTTATCAGCCAGGCCATGACCCCAAACACCCCGATAGCCGAGAGAGTCAGTGCCAGCCCGGCGAAAATTCCCAAAAGGATCGTGCGGAAGCGGGGTTGCGCCACCGAATCCGCCAGAAGTTCGTTCATGGTGCGCAGGTCGGCCAGAGGCATGTCGCGATCCAGTTCCCGCACCGCGGCTCGCAGGCTTGATGCAATCGACTTGGGATCGCTTTCCGCTCGCACTACCAGAAACATTTCGCGTGAAAACGCCGGCCAGTACGTCTGAAAGTAAGGCACGTAGAGCGTAGCCTCCGACGCGCTGTCAAGCCCTCCGTACTTCACGTCGCCTACCACCCCGACGATCGTTTCCCACTGCGAGGTCGGGATAAAACCCGGGTCGCCCGTTTTGATTCTTTTCCCAACCGGATCCTCGCCCGGAAAATATCGTTGCGCGAGCGATTCGTTGACGATCAGCACGGGATCGTGCTGCCCCTTGTCGGAATCCCCAAACAGCCGCCCGCGCAGCAGAGGGACTCCCAGCGCGCGGAAATAATCGGGGCTCACGGTGGTCTCGACGGCTTGGGGAAGACTTCTGCCGGGGACCAGCGGCTGATTCGGCACCCAGAAAGGATTCCACATGTTCACCAGATCCGGCGGCACGTTCATCGAGATACCCGCCGAGACAACTCCGGGAACCTCCCGCACCCGATCGAGCAGCCGGCTGTAAAAAGACACGATGTCCTTGTCATCCTTATATCGCGTCGGCGGCAGCGAGAGGAGGGCCGTCACCACTGTTTTCGGATTGAAACCCGGACTGGTGCCCGTGAGCTTCTCAAAGCTGCGCAACAGCAGCCCCGCGCCGGCGACGAGCACAAGGGAGAGCGATACCTCGACGATGACCAGGGAGTTGCGGAGTCCGCGCCCTTCGCGCTGTTCGGCAAGATTCTGCGCACCGCCGCGAAGTGTTTCGTCGAGACTGCTGCCCAAACCGTGCGCGGCGGGAGCGAGGCCGAACAACAGGCCACTCAGCAGACTGATCGCGGCGGTGAACGCAAGCACCTGGCCGTCGACGCCGATCTCCGCCAGCCGGGGAATGCCGGCGGGAGCCATCGCGACGATTCCACGCACGCACCAATAAGCGAGGAAGAGTCCGAGAGCGCCACCGAGGACGGCAACAAGCAGGCACTCCGTGAGCACTTGCCGCGCAATGCGAAGTCGGCCGGCGCCCATCGCCGCGCGGATAGCCAACTCGCGGCCGCGAGCCGTCGCGCGCGCGACCTCCAGATTCGCGACATTGACGGTGGCGATGAGAAGCACGAGTCCCACCGCGCCCAGGAGAATCAATAATGCCGGTCGCACCTTCCCGGTGATCTCCGTTTGCAGCGGTTCAATGGAAGCCCCGGAAAGTTCGGGGCCGGGAAATTGGCGCTGCGTGTCCCGGGAGATCGCGGCCAGATCCAGCCGCGCCTGACTCTCGCTTACGCCGGATTTGAGCCGCCCGACGACTCTCAACGAGAACGGGTAACGGGCGTTGCGCGGTACGATCTGCATGAGCGGCCAGATGTCGCCGTTTTCGGTCGCGCCGAACGCGCCGAAATGGAACTCCGCCGGCATGACGCCCACAATGGTGTAGCTGTCCCCGTCCAGCGTGATTGTGCGGCCTACGGCTTGCGGATCCGCCCCGAAACCCTGCCGCCAAAACCGGTCGCTGAGGACGACTTCGCGGGTATGACCGGGCGTGTCTTCGCCAAATGCAAAATCGCGGCCCAGCGCGGGTCTTACGCCCAGCACGGAAAAGAATTCCGCGCTGACCGCGCTGCCGCGGAGGCGCAGGGGCTCGGCAGTGCCGGTCAACGTAAAAGAATCCGCCCACGAGACACCCGCGAGTTTGGTGAAGCTTCGCTGACGCTCGCGCGCCGCGAGATAATCGGCCACACCGTATGAAACGAGGAAAGACGGGTCCTTGACATTCACCAGCGACGCCACCATCAACCGGTCGGCCTGCGGGTAGGGCAACCGTCGGAGGATGACGGCGTTGACCACGCTGAAAATGGCTGTGTTGGCGCCAATGCCCAAGGCCATGGTGAGCGCCACCACAGCCGTATAGCCGCGATTCCGCCCGATTTGCCGCAGTCCGTAACGAATATCCTGGAGGATTGTTTCGAGTGCTGGAACGTAGCTTCGGTCGCGGTAACTTTCCTTTACGTTCTCGACGCTGCCGAGCTTCAGCAGCGCCTGCCGGCGGGCCTGGGACGCGCTCATTCCGGCCCGCATGTTGTCCTCGATGTGCAGTTGTAGGTGGCTTTCGATCTCCCGCGACAAATCGTGCTCGAACTTCTTTCTGCGGAACAAGCCGGAGAGTCTTATCAGATATGCACGAATCCCTCTCACGCGGACTCCTTGCCGGGCGACAGGAATCTGGAGATGATGGCGGCGGTTTCCTGCCATTGCCGCTCCTCTTTCTGAACCTGCTTTCGGCCGGCGCGCGTAAGCCGGTAGTATTTCGCTTTGCGGTTGTTTTCCGAAGCGCCCCATTCCGACGCGATGTAACCTTCCTGTTCGAGTTTGAGCAGGGCGGGGTAAAGAGTTCCGTATTGAATGGAGAGCTCGCCGTCGCTGGTCTGTTCGATCCGGCGCCCGATTCCGAAACCGTGCAGAGGCCCGTCCGCTTCCAGCGTCTTCAGCGCCATCAGCGCCAGCGTTCCCTGCCAAACGTCTTTTCTTTCGCCCAATGAACGGCCTCCTATTGGATACCAATAACAGAGTCTCATACCTTCGTATTGGAATGCAATAGGTATCCTTCGCGTCTGGCCAGAACGCCTCGGGCAATCAGGCACTCGGCGACATGATCGCCACGCTCAGTCCGCCGGCGCAGCCATGGTTGGCGGATATGGTCTCGTCCTGCTGGGTCGACTTTGTGAAGACCGGCGCCCCAACGGGCAAAGGGCTTCCCGCCTGGCCCGCATTCGACGACCGCAACAAGCCGCCCTACGTCTTGGGAAAGATGGCCGATTTTCCCGGAACCGACGCCCTGCACAAATACGACGAAACGTACGAAAAGCGCCTCGCAACCCTGCTTTCCGGACGCAGGCAGTAACTTAGGCTGCACGCACCTGCCGGTAGCCGCGATTCAGCCGCACCAGGTTCACCAGTGTACGATCTTAAGGTATGAGTGAACCGCCACTGAACTGGGTTGAGAAACGGCACCAGGCCGAGAAGAATCTCGCCGATTCGAAACTCCAGCTGTGGCGTGAACTCTGCGCGGCCCTGTCCGACGCCTCCAAAAGCTTTAATCGGTTGTACGGCGGGAAATCTGAAGCCAGCCAGATCCACGATCACCGGTTTCGCGTGGATCTCCGGGCTGCCGATCAGATAGACGTGGATTTCAACGATCAGGCCGGTACTATCAACGCCTCGTACGTCTCCTATCCGCCCCGGTTCCGTGTCAGAAATTTCAGAATGGCGGCCGATCACGAGTCGGCCTTTTTCGCCGACGAAAACAACATGAGGCTGAGTCCCGATGAAGTGTCCGAAAGCATCCTCGTGCCTTCTTTCTTCGGTTAGAAGCCCACTCAAAGCACTCAAAGACGCAAAGAAACATCAACTGCCTTGTTTTCTTTGCGTCTCCTAAAGAACACAATTACAGGGATGGTTCGGGTCAGGCTCGGGCGAACTTGGAGCGGAACCAGTTGATGGCCGATTGCGAGAGCCTGGCGGCGGACTCTGTTTTCTGTTTTGCGCTGTTGCTTCTCGTCCTGTTTGGCGACGACTGAGGGGTCGAATTCCTGATGTTTGGTGACCATGGCATAGATCGTCCTTGCGAGCTTGTGGGCGGCGGCGGTCGTGGCCTTTGCCGGTCCGAATTTGGCTTTCATCTGGCGATAATAATCTCCGAGGGAACTCTGACTGCCGTGGAGGGTCTGCGCCGCGTTGCGTAATGCCACCGCGAGCCGGTGCTTCCCCTTTTTGGTTTTGCGCGACAGGATCTCACTGCTGCCGACCTTGTTATCGGGACGAAGCCGCAGCCAGCTGCAGAAGTTCCCAGCGCCGGGAAACGCGGAGAAATCCGCCCCTGCTTCGGTCGCCACCATTGTGCTGCCGGCTTTTTTTGCGCCACGGCGGAAGAGGGCATTTATCCATGTCGACGCGGTCCGGCAGTTCGCTCATGAACGTTTCCATTTTCTTGTCCGGTTTCCGCGATCTGCGTCTGGTAGTGCCGGTAAAGATCCAGCGAATACTGCAGCGTGATCAGGCGCTCGGGCCGGTAGGCTTCTTCCAGCGATTTCATGATGGTTTCCTCGCTGGCCCGCACTCGCGGATGCCGCAGTTCGGCCAGTTTCCGGAGATCCGCTCTCCGGCAAGAATCGTGTCCCCGATGGCCAGTCCGCTGACGCCCGTCAGGTCGCCTGGCTCCGGTTTCTGCGCTCGATACAGTGATGGCGGCTTTGCCGCGCTCGTGTGGCTACGCCGATCTCATTTAAGAGAATGCTTTGCGACGGGCTGTTACGCACCGTTGACAAATCGGTCTTAAACGCAATACTGTTCACTTAACAATCCTGATTCGCTCGGACACATCGAGACGGCGGGTGGGTTGTCGTTTCCGCGGCCGCAGATTATAGTTACTCATTTTTCTTTTCACGCCGCGCGGGTTGATGCGATTCCGGCTGGACACCACACGCTCCTCAAGGATTTCATCGAGGATCGCGTGGTGCAGGATTTTCCTGTGCTGAGGGGGGAATAGCAATGCGGGCCATTCGCCGCTGGACAACACGCACGTCACGTTGTCGTCTACTACGTGATCGCGCTGGGTTTACCGCGAAGTCAGATAGTCCCATCGCGCGGCGTTCTGCTCCATGATCGCGTTTACATCCTCCGTACGCAGGAGCCTCCTTGATACCAGCGCCTGCACCGCGGCCCGCACCTTTGCGATGTAATCGTCGCGGCCGGAATAGCGCTCCGCAATCGACAGCCGCGCATCGCCGGAAGTCTTCCGCTCCTCCGCCGTCCGCGGGAATGGGATGAAGCTGCCCACCAGTCCCGCAAGGTAGTTGAGGTTCGGCAGTGCCGGAAGCTGATAATTCCAGCCGGTGAAAGTGCCCAGCGGAACGGCCACCTCGGGCAATCGAATGCCGCCCGAATCGTTACCGTCCCGATCCACGCCAGGAACCAGAACCGTATACGGCTGCCCGAGCTTCGGCGGCTCATTGGCGATGATCCCCTGATTCAGAAAATTCGGGCCGTAATCGACGCGCCAGTTACGCGGCATGTAGGGCGGAAACTCGACACCCGGGATTTTGGGGAACACAACTCGGTCCCGGGTCACCAGATCGCCGCCAAGACGAGCGTACGCCGAATCCGGAGGCTTCGCCCCTTTCGCCACCCACTCGTCAAGATCGAGCAGCAGCGCACGAAACGACCACCCCGCGCTGGCGAAGTTGCCGTAGTTCGCCAATCCGCGCCTGATGGGTGGAAAAGGATAGTGGGAGTGCGGCGTTCCGGGGTAGAAATACAACCGGGCGCTGGCGCTGAGAGGCAGTTGCTTCGCGCCGTCGACCGTCGTATACGCGAGCGAACCCACCCGCGCCCAATACTCGGTCGAGCTGTACGTATAGAAAATCTTCGGCACCGTATGCGACGATTCCGCTTTCAGCAGAAGACCATCGCTCGCGCCGGTGACCGGGTCTCTCTCGATGCCATCGGTGAAGGGAAACAGGTCGACCGGGCGCAGATCGCTGAGCACCGAGTTCCCTGCCTCTCCCGGCATCGCGTAGCGGTGATCGAAACTGCCGCGCCCGGCACCGGCACTCGCAACGAAGAGGCCGTCGAATGCCTGTCTGCCGCGTTCATCCGCGTTGAACCCGCGATACAGAAAATCACGTAGAAACCGGGCGCTCTGCGAATAGCCGAAGCCCAGAACGCGCGCCACAGTTTCCGGATGCTCCCGCAGCGGTGACGCCGCGCCGCCGAACTTGAGCCACGAAACGAAATCGCTCACCGCGGCCTCGCCAAGCCCGGCCAGGGGAGGATGGACAGCCCGATAGATGAGCTCATACATCTGTCCCGCCTCGAATCCGCCCTGTAATACCACCGCACAGGGATCGGCAAAACTCCAGGCCGCTCGCGGCAGAACCCGGCCGGGCCCATCGAAATGAGCTTTAACCAGAAGCTGTGCGTCCGGCTGCGCAGCGTCGGCCGCGCAGTAGGAACTTGTGCCGCCCAGTCGCCACAGACGGCTTCCTGCCGAAGTGGCGATGGCGGATTGGCGCACCAATCCATTCACATTCGCCTCGGGTGCTTCCATCCTTATGTCGCCCTTGGGAAGATCGAACTGCCAGCCCAGCCATGCGACGGTGAATCCCTGTTCGAACAGAAACGCGTCGCTGAGATCGGTCCCAGCCAAATTCATCAGGTCGAATTCGGACCCGGGCACCGTCGAGAAGAACGAGCCGTTGGCCTGCGTGACGCCACGATTGGGAATTTCAAGCAGAACCGAGTGCCGCGCGCGCGCCGGGTCCTTCGGGCGCACCAGAACAAAATCGCTGGAGAACTCGATCTTGCCCGACGCGTTATGCGGCGCGAGGGATATATCGGTAACACGCCGTCCCGTCGAACTTCGCGGGTCGAGTTCAAAATACACGCGCCCCTGCAGTATCTCGGCCCGGCCGCCTGGCCACGGCGTGGCGTTGACGATTTCGACGCGAGTGACTTCGGCGGGGGCCGATGAGGGCAACAGCGCGGCCGATGCGATCCACGCACCAATCATCAGCCATCTCGTGCCCATATTTATGAGCCGTAGTATATAAAAGCTGTGTTGATCGCCGACACCAAGTTGGTATTGCGTCTCTATCTGCAGCCCGCCGCGGCGATGAGCGACATTCTGGACCAGAGCAGCCTCTTCTTTGCCAGCGCTACCGTGCTCGCAGTGTCGTTCGTGCTGGGACGCTCGATCATTGGCCTGTCGTTCTACATTCCGCTGCTTATCCTCGCGGTGGCATATGTTCCCGGCATCCTGGTTATCACCGGGCTCGCCGGCCGGTTGGCAGGAGGTTTTGGAAGCTCGTTCCAGCGCGATTACGCTCCGCTTCTGACGTGCGCCGCAGCCTCGTGGACTGCTGCCAACCTCCCTCTGCTGCTGGTTGTGTGGTTCCTGCCGCAGTTTTTCGCGGTCGCAGGAGGAATAGCGTATCTCTACTTCGCGGTGCTGATTTTCTTCACCGTGCGCACGGTGTTCGGAACCGGCAACGGGGCTGCCTTCGTCATTGTGTGCCTGTCGTGGATCCCGCTGGTTGCCTTGTATTTTGTCTGGGGTCCTCTGCGTTATCTGTTGAGCTGGCTTGCCTCTCCGTTTTTCCTTTTCTTTATCTTCTACTACCTCCGCGGCGAGTTCGCCAATTTGGGAGCGGGCTTGCGCAGTCGCCAGGGCTTTCGCCGCAATCTGGAGGCTGCCGCGGTCAATCCCCACGACGGTGAGACGCAGTATCAGCTGGGCCTGATTTACCAGCGGCGCAGGCAATTCACCGAAGCCATCCGGCGCTTCCAAAACGCGGTCGCGATCGACCCTTCGCTGACGGATGCGCATTTTCAACTGGGCCGAATTGCGCGCGAGCAGGGGCGGTTTCAGGACGCTCTCACGCATTTTCAAACGGTCGTGAATCAGGATGAGCGGCACAGCCAGAGCGAGGTGCTCCGGGAGCTCGGCGCTCTCTATATTTCGGTGGGCCAGTTCGAGGACGCACGGCATGAACTGGCGGAATATGTGGAGCGAAGACCCTACGATCCGGAGGGTCGTTTTCATTACGGACAGGCACTGGAACGTCTTGGAAAAACAACGGAAGCCCGCGAGGCTTATGGGCTGGCCATCGAGGCGGCGAATCTGGCGCCTCCCTATCTGAGAAGAGTCGCCGCCAGGTGGGGCCGGCTAGCGCGCAAACAGATTCATTGAACCCGGCGCAGAAATGTGGAACACTTGACCGGTGGACAAGTCAGGAGAACCTATGTCGGCAGCATGGAGAGCTTTGGTGGGAATTGGCGTGGCAGCGATCCTGTCCGGCCATGTGACAGCGCAGGAGGGTCTGGTTACTCAACGTATTTTGTCGCTGGCGATGGCGAAGACGATCGCCGAAGCCACGCTTGCGGAGTGTAAGGCGAAGGGCTTCCATACAGCCGCGGCGGTGGTCGACCGCGCCGGCCAGTTGCTGGTGCTGCTGCGCGACGAGCAGGCGACCGCACAGGTAGGCGAGATGGCGCGGCGCAAGGCTTTTACCGCGCGGATGTTCCGCATGACGACGATGGAATTTCAGAAGCGGACTATGCCGGATACTCCGCTGGCGGGGCAACGCAATATCGCCGATATCCTGGCGCTTTCCGGTGGAGTGCCCATCAAGGTGGGCGACGATACGATCGGCGGCGTCGGCAGCGCGGGATCCAGTCTGGAAACCGATGACGCCTGCGCTAAAGCGGGCGTCGCCAAAGTCGCGGAGTTGCTGAAGTAGATGCAGCCTTACATCGTCGTATTGGGCGCCCTGTTCACGCTTACATCACTGCATGCCCAAACGCGCGAAAAAGCGCTCGTCGACGACTTGGTCTCCGCCAATCGCATCCTCGCGCATGAGATCCATGTGCTCGATGCTTACGGCCACGTCAGCGTGCGCTCGGCATCGAATCCGAACCATTACTACCTGTCGCGCGCCATTGCGGCCGGCATGGTGAGCGCGCCGGACATCATCGAATACGATCTCGACAGCAATCCCGTGGCCGGGTCGAAAGGCCATGGATATCTCGAGCGGTTCATCCACGGCGAGATCTACAGAGCCCGGCCCGATGTGATGGCGGTGATCCACGCCCACTCGCCCGAGATGATCGTGTTCGGCGCCACAGGCGTGCCGCTGCGCAACATGATCCACGTAGGCAGCTTCATCAACGACGGCGTGCCGGTTTTCGACGTCCGCAAGTTCGGCGGCACGGCGGACGACATGCTCATCCGCAACCCGGCGTTGGGCAAGGCACTGGCCGGGGCGCTGGGCCGCAAGACGGCCCTGATCCTTTTTGGCCACGGCGTCGCCGTTACCGGCAACTCGCTCGCCTCCGCGGTGAGCAATTCGTATTTTCTCAATATGGACGCACGCATCCAGATGGATGCGCTGCGCATGGGCGGTTCGGTCAGTTATCTGGAGCGTGAGCCTGGCGCGAAGCCTCCGGCCGCGACCCCGGCCGGAGCGGGCGCCAACAATCGAGCCTGGGAATACTGGAAGCGGCAGGTTGCGGGCGAGATTGCCGGGGGCAGGTAACCTACTTGCCTACCAGGTGCTTGAAATCCTTCTCATTCTGACAGACTCCATCGAGCAGGTCGGTGTCCGGCGCCAGTTCCCACGGCAGCGTGACGGTCCAGGGCCTGTCATAAGTTTTGGGATCGTCGATTGTCACCTGCACTTTCATATGCCCGAAATCGGGGCGCTGAAAACGCTCGATCACACGTAGAGCGTCGCTGTGCGGATGGCCGCCGTCGTCAAGCCAGGTCTGTTCGTCGATGCCCACGGTATTCACCACCAGCGTGTCGCCTTCCCACTGCCCTACCGAGTATCCAAACCAAGCCGGATCGCGCTCGGCAGGCAGGGGCCGCCCGTCGGTGAAGATCTGGCGATACGAGTGGTAGCTCTCAAACAGCATCACGAACACGCCCGGCGTCTGGATAACTTTCTTCGGCATGTGGTGGGCGTCGTAATCCGTCACGCTGTGCGGCAGGCAGCGCCCGCCTGGCCGGTCCTTCGCGAGATTCTCCTGGCGTTCCTTGTAAAGCGCCGCCGCCCATGGCTTCATGCGAACTTCGACACCGTCGGCAGCCAGATTATCCAGGTAGCGCGTGCTGTATCCCGGCGCGATCCAAATGCCCGAAAAATCCGGCTTGCCCTCGCGCGTTCGCGGCGCCGGCGCGGAGAGGTACGGCTTACCGTCCTTCGTGCGCGGCGTTCCTGGGCTGGGATAATTCAGCCATTGCCCGTGAAGGGAAGCCGACGGGGTCAACGTCAGGATTGCATACACGAAAACAGCGTCAATCAAGCGAACGTTGCATGTTGACCTTCGAGGCACTCTTCAATGATACGCGCGATCCGGTGACCCTGACCGGTTCCAGACCATTCTTTATCGCTTCGGGTACGAGGGTCAGCAGATACTGATTCCGCAGACGTTGGTTCAGATCGTCGAGATACGAATCGAATAAAACCTGGCCGCTCCGCCAGTACGCCTCGCCGCCCGTCTCTTCCCCCAACTCCGACAGATAGTTCTGGCCCCAATTGAGGCGTGCGCCGTCCCTGCCGTAGTAGATCGAATGCACCAGCACTCCGGCGCGTTGCGCATCCGCGATCGCCGTGAGCAAATATGGATTCAACGGATCGCGCGGCGAATAGGGATCGACCCCGCTCGAGATCAGCAATACTTCATGTCTTGCGCCATCGGCAGGCCATTTCCTGACGAGATCCGAGATCGATACATAAGGACTTCCTGCGATACCGGGTTCGCCGAGCGGCAGCCGAAGCGCCTTCGCGACCTGCGCGTGATCCGCCGACAAGGGCGCGGCGATGCTCGCCGATCCATACCGCAAGTAAGCGAGACCGACTTGCGTTGTGCCGGGCTGCGCATTCATGAAGGCTTTCAAACTACGAAACTGGATTCCAAGATCGGCGTTCTCGCCGTCGTCGATCACGATGTAAAGATCGAGAGCCGCCTGATCGCCGCGAAACGGAACCCATGCCGCAATGCGGGCGGGATGCCCGTTGACTTCGGCCGAAACGTCGTCTCTGGTCACCTCGGGCGGCGCCGATCCATGGTGGCCTTCCGCCGTTACGATCAGATTTTGACCGAAAGCGGCGGCGCAAATCGCGAAAAACGCACATGCAACGATCGAATATCGCATTTTTATCCTTCTAATTGTTGGATGCGCCGCGTCAGGGAGGGTTTCTTGCATCACGTCTGGTCATATGAGAGATTAGGGATCGTTATGAAACGTACTCTCGAGGTTGCCATCGGTGTGACGGCGGTCTGCCTGGCGGTAAGCGCACAGGCGCCGGCTCCGCCCCAGTTGGGTATGGAAAACGGTCTCACTTATTTCCAGACGCGCTGCATGAGCTGCCATCGTGAGAACGATTCCTCCAAGGCGCCGAGCGCCCGCCGTATCCGCCAGATGACGCCCGAGCAGATTTACGCGGTGGTTTCGAAACCGGGCCGGCCGGAGCACGACCAGGGGCTGACCGATCCGCAGAAACGCCGCATGTCGGAATTCATGGGCGGCTACCGGCAGATCGGCAGCGTGGAAGCCGGCAATCCGAAGAATTTCCCCAATGCCTGCCCGTCGAACCCGCCGATGAGCGATCCCTACGCAGGTCCATTCTGGAGCGGCTGGGGCGCGGACATTGAGAACACTCGCTATCAAAGGTCGGAAGCGGCCGGCATCACCAAAGGCGATGTGCCCAAGCTCAAGCTCAAATGGGCGTTTGGATTTCCGCTGGGCATCAGCGCGTATAGTCCGCCCGCGATCGCTTCGGGGCGCGTATTCGTGGGCACGGATATCGGGTGGGTGTATTCGATCGACGCCAAATCCGGTTGCGTTTACTGGGGCTACGAAACCGGCATCACGGTGCGCCCGGCGATCAGCATCGGTCCGGTGACCGGTCAGGGAAACACCAAATACGCGGTCTTCTTCGGCGACGCCAAGGCGAACGTCTACGCGCTCGATGCCCAGAACGGCAAGCTGCTTTGGAAGCGCAAGGTGGAGGATTTTTTCCTGGCGCGCATCACGGCGGCGCCGAAGCTTTATAACGGGCGCTTGTATGTGCCCGTTTCCTCGTCGGAAGAATGGCAGAGCGGCAATCAGGATTATGAGTGCTGCACTTCGCGCGGCAGCGTGGTCGCGCTCGATGCCAACAGCGGCGAGCAGGTCTGGAAAACCTACATGATGTCCGACCCCAAGCCTACGCAGAAGAACCCCAACGGGGTGCAGTTGTACGCGCCGGCGGGGGGCTCGGTGTGGAACTCGCCGACGGTGGATCCGGTGCGGCACGCAGTGTACTTCGGCACCGGCGATACGCAGACGGAACCGGCGCAGCCGCTGGGAGACGCTGTCGTCGCCGTCGATATGGATTCCGGCAAGGTGCTGTGGTCTTACCAGGCGCAGCCCAACGATGCCTTCATGGGAGGGTGCCAGGGCCCGAACAAGAGCAAGGCTTGTCCGGAGACGATGGGGCCGGATGCCGACATCGGGAACTCGCCGATCCTGAGCACGCTGCCCGACGGCAAGCGCGTGCTGATTGCCGGCACCAAGAACGGCGATGTGTTTGCGCTCGATCCGGATAATCGCGGCGCGCTGATCTGGCGCGTGGCGGCGAACGCCGGCGGGGGACGCGGCGGCATCGTTTGGGGGGGCGCTTCGGATCAGGAAAACGTTTATTACGGCATGGGCAGCGGCGGCATGGTCGCGCTCAAGATGGCCAATGGGCAGCGCGCGTGGTCCTCGCCGATCAATCCTGCAGGCGTGAGGACGAGCAATAACGCGGCTGCGACCATGATCCCCGGCGTCGTGTTCGTCGGCGGCGCGGATGGCAAGCTGCATGCGCTCTCGACCACCGACGGCGGCTCGCTGTGGGAAGTCGACACGAACAAAGAATTCGATACCGTCAATAAAGTTAAGGGCGCGCACGGCGGGGCGATTTCGTCGGTGGGCCCGGTGGTTGTCGGGGGAATGATGTATATCGGGTCAGGCTATGGCGTCGGCGGGGGAGGGTTCGGAAACGTGCTGCTGGCGTTCGGGCCGGAGTAGGCATCTGAGTTTCCGAAAAGGCGATTCGGCGAAACGAAGCCAATTTTTCGGTGCGTCCGATTTGATCTCGGATGATTGCTGCGCCATTGGTTAAGCATGGCCGTTCGGCGATCATTCCCGGTTCCTCCTTATTTGGTCAGACGCACTACTGCCTCGCTGTTTAATACGCGCCGAACTTTCGTCGCAGTCACGACGAGAGGGACCTGTCGCTTGCGGAAATCGGGCGTTGCCGAATAGAAACGTTACTTCAAATCCCGCCGACGAAAAGATCGTCGGGCGCCACAGGAAAGCCCTTACCGGCGACAAGATCGCCAGCGGTACATCCAAAGAAAAGGAGGGGGCCCCACTGCCAGTTTGGTTTCGCAGTCTGGCCTGCGGCAACACCATCCGCGAGCTCCTGCCGCCTATTGTTTTGACATTCACACGCTCAGAGCCTTGGCCATTGGCGAGCCACCATGGCCACCTTATCGGGGACAAGTAGACCGGTGTCTTCCTGCTGCGCCAAACCGGTGATGATGAATTTCGCCTCTGCTTCATCGGTCACCACGCGCATGGCGAAGTGTTGCTTGATGATCATGGCTGAACATCGTGGAGACCATGTTCAGCAAAATGGCGCGCAGCATGCTCCGGGGCATCCGCGTCGCCAGCAAGCAGGAACTGATTGACCGAATACACCTCTACTTCCAGCACATCAACGCGGCCCCCGTGATCTTTCGCTGGAAGTACAAAATGGACGAAATCTCTATTGGTTAATCGCCAACAGAACGCTGATCCAGCTTACGCTATCCCTCGAAGGCGACCGGCCTCCTCATTCCATCTGAAGTCGCGTGTACCTTGCGCTTGAATAGTCAGGTTACTTCGGGAACAGCACGCCAGCTAGGCGGTTGCGCACACGATGTTATGCACTTGCGTCTGGCCCGGTTTCAGAACGGGCCGATCCGTGGAGACATTCTCTCCGGTCTCAGCCACGCTGAATTGAAAGGGCCGGATCGACTCCAGAAACCTGAGGCATTCAACGGGATCGAGGCCGGTCCGGCCGGCCACCTGGGGATGAGCTTCTATGGCAATAACGCACGAGCGGGCAGACCCGATCGTCTCACTGGCGCCGCGGAGGACTTCCATCTCCCCGCCCTCGACGTCGATCTTGATTGCGATGCTGCGCCCGAAATTCCGGAATGTATCGATGGTTGTGACGCTGATGGGGCCGTCCCCCGGTACCAGAAAACGCGCCGTGTGATCGCGGTCATAGCCGGGAGACTCCAGTTTTCCGGTTCCCACGAAGTTGGCCACCGCGCACCCGAACGCCTGAGCGGCGACAGGAAGGCCTGCCATGTTCTTCTCCAGAAACGGGAAAGCATCGCCGTTGGGCTCAAAGGCGATGACGTTTGAAATCGCCTCAGAGCGAGCGCAGATCGCCGAAGAAAAAATGCCGATATCGGCGCCGCAGTCAAACAGGACGCCGTCTGTCATCCGCGAGATGCGGGAACAAAACAGATTGATCAGCGCGGACTCGTAGTGGACCAAATCCCGCAGTTCCATCGGATTCCGCCACAAGGGAACCCCAAAAACAAATGTTCCGAGAGGATAGTTGACCACGACATCCAGCACGCCTCGCGCTGCCAGGATGTTCATCAAACGGGTACTTCCGCGAATATTCGCCCTGACCATGCGGTTGGTGAGTGTGAACAGCAAGGGAGGGCGCGAAGCAGTCTTCAAGTCGTCAGGATAACAAGGCTGCGCCAGGAGAGCCCGGCATCCCGCCCCCGCCGGCCGCGGCCGAAGACGCGGATTCCTCGCGTAGATTTTGGCAAATTGCGAGGTAGCAGGACATCGAGGACCCTGCCGCCGGATCTGTCCAGGTCGTGTGCAGTGACAGATCGTATCGGTACCCCTGCAGGGCGGCAAAGAAGTGATCCTTGCGATCTTCGCCGTGCAACTCGATGGCAATATTGCGAACGACCGGGAGCCATTCCTGTGCCTCCGGACCGAAGACTTCGAGCTCGCTACCTTCGATGTCCAGCTTCAGGAGATCGACTTTGCCATCGCCGAGCCCTATCAGCGAGCTCAGCGTGAACGCTTCCACCGAACCGGACTGATCGTCTTTAACGCGGCTCACCCATTCCTGGCGGCCTGCTTCCAGGCTGAGACGTGCCGCACTTTTCCAGATGGCACCATGAATCAGCGTCACCCTGTTGCCGTAAGGCGCCAGATTCATACGGCAAAGTTCCAGGTTGGCATCGTCCGGCTCGACTGCAACGACTCTCGCGGCCGGATACCGATTCAGAAAATACAGACTGGCCATGCCGACGTTGGCTCCGCCGTCGATGATAAAAGCCGGTGACCTTAAATTCGCGCCTATGGCGTATTCCTGCGTAACCAGCACCTCGTAGAGCGCGATGGCATCGCTGCTCCTCCCCCCGCGAATGAAAACCGGATGAGCGTAACCGGGGATGCGAAGGACATATCTGCGTAGGGCGGTACCGGTCAGCCGGACGCGAACCAGTTTGAGCATCGTCCACAAGCCCAAAACTCTTCCCGCGCGAAAGAGGACTCGGGGACGGTTTAATATCCACTTGATTGTGCTTGGCATCGGCAATACTCGCCTACCCGGTCAGACATTGGAAGAGCGCTTCGTAGCGGTCGATAACCTTGTCGGTTGAATAATTCTCCACCACACGTTGGCGCGCCGCGAGTCCCATCGACTTGCGCAGCCCGGCATCGCTGAACAGTTTCAAAAAAGCTTTCCCGATCAGTTCTTCATCGTCAAACGGGATTGTCAGCCCGTGGACGGCCTCGTCAACCAGCTGCAGATTGGCGGGAATCGCGCTCACCACCGACGGAACTCCCGCCGACATCGCTTCCAGAAGCGCGCAGGGGAATCCTTCGCTCGGCGATGTCAACGAGTAGATATCGCTTGCACGCAACCAGAACGGTATCTCGGCGGCGGGGACCCGCCCGACAAACCGGATCTGCCCAGCATTCAACCCCAACTCGCGCGCGAGGCTCTCGAGTTCGGGCCGCGAAGCGCCATCGCCCACCAGCAACAGCAGAGCTTCCGGAGCGTTCCGGGCAGCGCAGGCGAAACCGCCGATCAGCGATCGCAGACCCTTTTCCTGCGATAACCGCCCCACGTAGATCACCACATTCGAGCCGCTCGGAATCCCATGGCTTTCACGCCAGGCCTCGGATTCGCCCGGTCGCGGGGGACGGAATTCGTCGGGATCGACCGGGTTCGGCATCCACACGATGCGATCGCGCGCGAAACCATCGGCCAGAGCCTCCTCCACCATGCCGGTGTTCAGAACCATCACCGGCACTCGCCATCGCTGCATCCAATCCAGTTCCAGGCGGCCCGCGCGGGTTTTCCGCATGATCGGAATCACACTGCTCCCGGCGATCTTCACAACTATGGGCTTCTTTAAAAAATGCGCGAGCGGAAGTCCCGCGGCAAGATGCAG
>Ga0070733_10001603_pt1 | contig 16724 bp, 15 predicted proteins | sample Coa_R1_9_FD_66450 | JGI IMG/M metagenome (GOLD analysis project Ga0070733, IMG submission 66450) | Surface soil microbial communities from Centralia Pennsylvania, which are recovering from an underground coalmine fire - Coalmine... | ecosystem: Environmental > Terrestrial > Soil > Unclassified ... | reverse complement strand
AGTATGGAAGTATGGAAGTATGGAAGTAGAGAATTAAAAGTTATAAAGTTTTAAAAATGCTTTACGCTTTACGCTTTGAGCTTTAAGCTTAATAAATATGCCTGGGGTAACCGCGCGATCGTCATATGCTGGCTTTTGCTGATTTATGTATTGGCGGCACTCATCTGGTGGTACATCGCCCTTAATCTTCAGAATAACCAGATGGCAGCCTACAGAATAGAACTTCTGACCCATTACGATCCGAAATATACCTCCAGGCTGGAAAAAATTAACAGTGACCGTCATCGCCTGGCCACGGCTTATAAAAGCGAAGGACTTGTATTTATATTAGTTATCCTGGCGGGTGCTGTTTTCCTGCGAAGCGCCGTGATACGACAGATCATGATACAAAGACAGCAGCAGAATTTCATGATGGCAATCACCCATGAACTTAAAACTCCCATCAGCATCACCCGTCTGAATATGGAAACACTTCTGAAACACTCCCTGGATGATTCAAAAAAAGAAAAAATTCTTAAATCCTCACTTCAGGAAATCAACCGGCTGAATACCCTCACCGGGAATATATTAGTTTCCGCACAGCTGGAAGGCGGGTCTTATCTTTTCAATAAAGAAGAAATTAATTTCTCCCAGGTAATAGCAGATTCCTGTCACGATTTTATAAACCGTTTTAACAACCGGTTGTGGAACAGTACCCTGGAGCCGGGTCTATTCATATCAGGCGATCCCCTGCTGCTGCAGATCCTGGTGAACAACCTGATTGATAACGCTGTTAAATATTCTGCACCTGACTCAACCATAACAATCCATTTACAAAAAAAAGGAGATCAGGGGATTCTGGAAATCATGGATGAGGGATCAGGCATACCCAAAAAAGAACAGAAAAGGATATTTCAAAAATTCTACCGTGTGGGGAATGAAAACACCCGGACAGCACAGGGAACGGGACTTGGATTATATCTATGCAGAAAAATCGCACGGGACCATAAAATGCGCCTTGAGGTTTCAGATAATCAGCCAAAGGGAACCATATTTACGGTTCGTTTTAACTTAATTCAAGTATGAAGGGACCTGCACGCAAATCCATACTGCTTGTAGAAGACGAAGAGAATCTCCATGACACCCTTCGCCTGAACCTTGAACTGGAAAAATACCAGGTGACATCTGCCTATGACGGAAATGAGGCATTGAAAGCCATCAATGATGAATATTTCGACCTCGTGATCCTGGATGTTATGCTGCCGGGCATAGACGGGATCAATGTAGCGGAGGCCATCCGCATCAGGCAAAATCCTGTACCCATCCTGATACTCAGCGCACGTAATACCAGTGCCGACCGGGTGCTTGGTTTGAAAAAAGGTGCCGATGATTATCTCAATAAACCCTTTAATCTGGAAGAATTACTTCTGCGTGTTCAAAAGCTGATCGAGAAAAATGAAAAATTGCAGGACCGCAATAATGTGCCCGCCAGATATGTTTTCGGTAAGAATGTGATCGACTTCAAGGCACAGGAAGCCTTTAATAAAAAAAATGAACGTTTCCGTTTGAGTAAAAAGGAAACCATGCTTCTGAAGCTGCTGATCGAAAACAAGAATGAAGTGGTCACAAGAGAAAAAATCCTGCAGGCCGTTTGGGACTACAACGTGTATCCGAATACTCGAACAATTGATAACCTGATCCTTAATTTCCGAAAATATTTTGAAGATGACAGCCGCAACCCGAAGCATTTTCATTCAGTGAGAGGGGTTGGGTATAAATACACGGAATAAGCGTAAAGCGCAAGGCGTAAAGCCCAAACAAAGTCAGTTGTCGACTATTCTTATTTCCCCTTGTAATTCGTTCGAAATGCAGTCTTCATTATCACTTTTCTATATAATGAATATGAGCTTTACGCCTTGCGCTTTAAGCTTTAAGCTTAGAAATGATGGACTCAGCCGCAGAAAGTATCCTTTGCATATCACTTGTGTTATACTCGGGTGTATATAATTTCATTTCGCATTCGTTCAGAACATTTTTCAATTGAATAATGTCCTCATCACTCCAACCGATTGAGCGCAACCCTGTGGCGATATTCAGTTTATTCAGCTCGCTGGCAGGCAACTGAAGTTTGTCCGAAACCGATTTCCAGATGGTGCGGTTGACGGAAGTATAAAATTTACTAAAATCCCCGGCCTGCATCAGTTGTCTGGATTCGTTCAACGGATCGACCGGTATGGGAACATTTTTTGCCTTTTCCAGTTCAGCGAGCTGTTTTGCCTTTTCAGCCTTCAGCAGCGCATCTTTTTTCGATTCCCTCATTATAAAGAATGTTGCCACAGCGAGCAGAAGGAATGCGGCTCCCCATAAAACATACTTTGTCCAGTCTGCCTGATCCGTTTCCTCAGGTATCTCTCTTGGTTTTACGGGTTTCTTTTTAACGGATGCTTTTACGGTCAGGTTCAGTGGATCCGACTCAATATTCTTATAAACTTTAGCGGCCGGATCGAAATAATTCATCTTCACAGGCGGAAGAATATATTTACCTGGTTTCGTGCATATAAAACTATATGAATATGTTTTGCTGCCACCGAGCGGGGCAACTGTTTTGTCGATGTTTTCCTTGTTGCTGACATCATAGGATTCCATATTCACGGGCCAGTCGATCGTAGGTGCATTAATCAAAGGAAGATTACCGGCACCCTTTATGGAAACCGATAGATTCGCGGCATCTCCGGTATCCACCTCTCTGGTGTTTAATGATGCGGTAATCGAATATTTTCCAACAGCTCCGTTGAAATCCGCCGGTTTGCCTTCTTCCGGTAATGGCTTCACATGCACCATGACCGGTTTACTTTCTAAAACAATATGCTGGGTAAAGGGAGTCCCGCTTACTTCAGGTTCGAAAAGTCTGTCCAGCAAACCTCCGAGTCCCTGTCCGGAACTTTTAGAACTGCCTGCATCGGCCCTGACAAAATAAATATTATTATCCAGTTCAACGGGGTCCAGTGTTGCGTCACCGGCCTGCAGCGGAATAAGCTGGGACTTCCGGATAATATGTACTGAAAAGTTTTTCCCATTTACTTTTTCTACAGAAACCCGGTCATCCGTAGGATCGATCATGTCATAGACACTAAAGCCATTCAGGGAAGGGTGACGGGTAACTTTTGATTCCGAGCGCAGGCGTGCATATAGTTTATATGTTGCCACAATGGGTTCCCCCACGAAACAATCCGTTTTGCTGACATCCACCCTGATGAAAAAATTCTTCCTGATCTTATCGTCCACATTTTCTCCGGGTCGTACTACCTCATCCATATCAACGGGGGGTTGTGCTGTCGGCCATGAAGGATCGGGTAGCGGACCGAAACCGGGCGTTTTTGTATTTCCCTGTGTGGATTGATTATGCACCGAAATCTGGATCGGATTGGTACGCAATTTTTGTCCGTCGACAATAGCCGTGGCCGGTTTGATCGTAAGGGTACCGGTTTTTTTTGGCCGTAATACATAGCTGATTCCCCGATACTGTGATGTAACGCCGTTGACCATACTCATACCTGTGGACTGGTTCGGTCCCTGCACTATGGTAAAGTCGGTAAAGTCCGGCGGTTGCAGATCACCGATTTCTTTAGCATTTTCAATCACAAACTGGATTTCGACATAATCGGATTTCCCCATGTCTTTGGTACTGGCCTGTGCGGTAAAATGCACCTGTGCCATGGCCGGACTCAATATCAGGCAAAGCCAGCAGAAAATAAGCGTTTTGTAAGGTATAATTGATCCGATGTTAATTGTCAATTGTCAGTTGTTAATTGTTAATTATACATTATGGATTCCTGATAAAAATAACAGCTACGTCTCATTCATTGATAATTAATCCCGCATATTACGTGAACAATTAACAATTTTTAAAGGTCGCCAAGCAGGGGCCGTATAATCAAATCCTCCACAACTGCCTGAGGAGACAGTTTTGAAATCTGAACAACCGTATTGGCAATGTCCGTCGATTTCATGATTCTTCCGGGAGATATTCCTGCTGCGGCCCAGGAATCGGTATAAACGGCACCCGGATAAATACAGGTTACTTTGATTGAATAGGGTTTTAGTTCTTCACGCAGGTTTTTAGAGAACCCCGTCAGTGCAAATTTGCTGACGCTATAGGATCCCCCGTTGGGATAAGCCTGCAAGGCGGCTATTGAACTCATATTGAAGATATGTCCCGATTTACGTTCCATCATCGGAGGCAGGAGCACACGGGTGACATAATAAGCACTGAAAAAATTAGTGTTCATCATCTTTTCCATTTGGCCTTCGGGTTCATCGATGACGTGTCCGGGCTCAAATATTCCCGCATTGTTTATGAGGATATCTGTTTCAACATCAAATCCCAATACCCATTTACCAAAATCAAACGCTCCTGTTTTTGTACCTATGTCGAAAGCTTTTGCCTTGATGACCTGATCGGGAAATCTTGTCTGAAGAGACGCCAGTGCGTTATACAGATTCACTTCATTGCGCGAAGTCAGATAAAGATCATGACCTTCTTTTGCAAACGCTTCTGCCATAGCAAAACCCAGACCGCGTGAAGCACCGGTGATAACTACTTTCATGGCTGCAATTTAAGCTTAAAGCTCAAAGCTCAAAGCCTAAAGCCTAATACGAATACAAGCCTAAAGCCTAAAACTTATTTATCAATTTGCAAGTATGAATATTGGAAAATTTGATCTGACAATTTTCACTTTCAATTTTCCTCATGAGTTTTAGGCTTTGCGCTTGGGGCTTTAGGAGTAAGAGAGTTTTAGGCTTTAGGCGTAAGAAAGTTTTAGGCTTTGGGCGTAAGAAAGTTTTAGGCTTTGGGCTTTAGGCTTTAGGCTTGTGGACTTAAATTGCATGATGAAATACAGGCATCTCTTCTTCGATCTGGATCACACCCTTTGGGATTTTGACACCAATAGCCGGGAAGCTCTGTACGATCTTTATCATTCCTTATCCCTCGCTGACGCAGGCGTGAACGACTTTGATCTGTTTCATAAACTCTACCTTGGCCATAATGACCGGCTTTGGGACCGGTACAGAAAAGGCCAGATAAAAGTTGATGATCTTCGATGGAAAAGAATGGCAGTAACCCTTCTCGAATTTAAAATTGGAGATGAGGCGCTGGCACGTAAAATGGGTATTGCTTTTCTTGAAATACTGCCCACCAAGAGAAAACTTTTTCCCGATACCATTGAAGTACTGAATTATTTAACTGAAAAGAAATATAAACTTCACCTGATCACTAACGGATTTGAAAAAACGCAGCATCATAAGCTCAAAAACTCCGGGATAGACAATTTCTTTTGTGAAGTGATTACTTCCGAAGGATCCAATAGCCTTAAACCTCAGCCCGAAATTTTTGAATATGCCCTGATGAAAACAGGGGCAATAAAGAAAGAAAGTATCATGATCGGCGACACCCCTGATGTAGATATTCTGGGCGCCATGGAAGCCGGCATCGACCAGGTGTATGTTAATCATACAGGGAACCAGGAACCCGTAAAAGCCACTTTTACTGTTTACTCATTGAAAGAATTGGAGCAGATCTTTTGATAATTGTCAATTGTCAATTGTTAATTGTTAATTACTTGTCGGTAGCATATTGAGAAGAAATTGACAATTAACAATTGACAATTAACAATTAACAATTAGTACCCCCATTCTGCGAGCACCGTAACCCCTCCCTTCACCATCTGGTTGAGTTCCACTTTAAGTATTGTGCCCGGCGGAAGCAAAACATCTACCCGGGAACCAAATTTGATAAATCCCATTTCTGCACTTTGCGCCACCTGCTGGCCCGGGGAAAGGTAGTTGATGATTCGTTTAGCGAGTGCGCCGGCGATCTGCTTGACGAGCAGGGTACCGTTTGGATTTTTTATGACGACACTATGACGTTCATTTTCCGTAGAAGACTTCGGATTCCAGGCCACCAGATATTTTCCTTTGTGATATTGGCTGTATATAACATCTCCGCTGACGGGATTCACATTCCGGTGCACATTGGCAGGACTCATAAATATCGAAACCTGCAGGCGTCGGTCATGAAAGTATTCCACATCGGTGATTTCTTCTATAACCACCACTTTACCATCTGCCGGACAAACAACATATTTTTCGTTGATGGTGAGTGTGCGTGCAGGCACCCTGAAAAAAGATATGATAAATAGCAAAAACGCCAGGCTTACAATAAAAAGGAACCAGCTCAATCCCGGCAAATAATAACTGATAAAATAAAAAGAAATCAGGTTGATCGCCGCAAAGATGATTGCACAGATGGCAATGGTTTTATATCCTTCTTTGTGAATAGTCATGGATGGAAGAAAATCGGGTTGATTTAATTATGCAAACATAACGATGTAAAGCCAAATGAATGGTGTGGCGAATAGCAGGGAATCAAAACGGTCGAGAAAGCCGCCATGACCGGGTAAGATATGTCCACTGTCTTTTACATCTGCGAGTCTTTTCAGTTTGCTTTGAAGAAGATCTCCGATGGTGCCGGCTATAGCCGCTAAGGCGGCTACGATCATCCATTGACTTACAGCCTGCATCTCAAAACCGCTGCTTAGAAAATAACCGACGGTTCCCATGGCAAGTACAGCGAAAATAAAACCGCCAATGGTGCCTTCCCATGTTTTTTTGGGGGAGATCGCAGACAGCGGAGTTTTACCAATGAGGGAACCAACCAGATAAGCCATGGTGTCATTTACCCATAAACTCAGAATGATCGCCAGGACCAGTAATTTATTTACGGTTTCCAGGGCGGTACCCGGGTAGTAAGTGCGCAGATTGAGCAGCATGCCCAGGCTGAGAGATATATAAATCAATCCCAGCATGGAATAGCCCATATTCCGCAAATACGTTTTCCGCGTATATAAAATTTCTGCTACCGGTAAAATGAAAAGGAATAAAAGACCACCGTATAAACCAGCATTATGAAGTCCGGCATTTCCTACATCACCGGCAAATCCCGGACGTGCGCAATACATCATGATACACCAGCCTGCTATCATTACGCCATATTTTTGAAAAGAACTTATTTCAGCATATGCAGAGTCAATTTTAGCGAGCAGTTTCTGGTACTCGTACCAGCAACCAAAATGAATGATTGAAAAAAGGATGAAGAAACTCCAGATATTCCAAAGCAATCCAAACAACATGACCGCCACAAAGAACAGTGAAGTCAGCGCCCTTGTTCTGAAATTGACTGCGTGAATTGCCATGCAGTGAAGTTACGTAAATGGAGATTATATATTATTTGAATCGAATTATGCCCGTTCATCCGGTTCATCAAAAATATTATACTCTTTCGCCGGCGGGTATTCCGTGGCATATGTGGTTACAGATTGTTTCCGGAGATATTTAATGAGGAATATGATAATAATCAGTGAAGCTAAACCAATCAACACGTAACCCGGGCTGATGCTGGTATTTGAATCCAGGTCGGCGACTTTATAATAAATCATAACAACGCCGATCGAATTAAAAATAAAATGTCCCAGCATGGATGTATAGATACTGCCACTATACCAGTACAGGGCCCCCAGTATGATCCCCAGAGCCATACGGGGAATGAAGCCCATAAACTGCATATGAAAAGCAGAGAAAATAATTCCGGCAACTATGATTCCGGGCCATGGGGCTTTGCATATCTGGATAAAAAGTTTTTGGAGTATGCCCCTGAAAAAAAGCTCTTCGCTGATGGCTGGTAATGCGCCGGCCAGCAAAATAGTCATCAGCAGATCAACAGGGCTTTTCATCGACAATATGTTCTTCATCTGGCCGTTCGCATCATTCTCGAATTTCATGATCCATTGCTGTGTTGATTTTGGCAGAAGATATACGATCGATTCGTTTAAGGATGCGAGCATCTCTACGGCAAAATAGGCGGCGATCATAGTGATCAGCCCGATGAGTAGAAATGAATTTTTCTGTGGCGGCCTGATTCCGACATAAGTCAGTGGATGAGGGTCTGCCAGGTATGCAAAAACCAGGGGCGGTAAAATAAATATTCCTATTGCATTCACGATGAGCAAACCCTTCACGATCCCCGCATATTCCGGCCGGTCATAATCATTTGCGGGAATCGAACTCAGTTGCAGAAGGGACATATGATTTATATGCGCAACGATGCTGCCTCCGACGACTGAAACAAGCAACAACAGGCCAAATGTGAGCCCGCCGAATATTATAAGTTGTAACCAGGCGGGTTTATTTCGAAGATAAGTATGCATGCATGGGCTTCCTGCTACAGCTTTTATTGAGTATCTTTGCGGCAGGAAGACGCGAAATTAAGCAACCAGGCTTCAATTTCAATCCTGCATGATGCGGGACGGAACTATTCCCACCAAACAATGCCTGTTCAGATCGGAAAACATATCAAATTGCCGGATTTCCCCCTGCTCCTGGCACCCATGGAAGACGTGAGTGACCCTCCGTTCAGGTATGTGTGCAAGAAATATGGGGCGGATCTGATGTATAGTGAATTTATTTCTTCGGAAGGTCTGATACGTGATGCCATCAAAAGCAAACAAAAGCTTGAGTTTTTTGAATATGAGCGACCCTTTGGCATTCAGATTTTTGGTGGTGATGAAGAAGCTATGTCGCTCAGTGCCCGCATCATTGAGGCGACGAACCCAGACCTGGTGGATATCAATTTCGGATGCCCGGTAAAAAAAGTGGTTTGCAAGGGCGCGGGTGCCGCTGTGTTAAAGGATGTACCTGCGATGGTAAGGCTTACGAGAGCCGTTGTGCAATCTACCCGCCTGCCCGTAACTGTCAAGACGAGATTGGGCTGGGACGATGATTCAAAAAATATTGAGGATGTGGCAGAGCGTTTACAGGATGAAGGGATTGATGCGCTCACGATACATGGAAGAACCAGATCACAATTATACAAAGGTGACGCCGACTGGTCTTTGATAGCACGTGTGAAAAATAATCCGCGCATCCGGATTCCCATTTTTGGCAATGGCGATATAGACAGTCCGGAAAAAGCGCTCGTATATAAAAACAGGTATGGCGTAGATGGCATCATGATTGGCCGCGCGGCCATCGGTTATCCATGGATATTCCAGGAAATCAAATATTTCCTGCAAACAGGGAACCACATGCAAGCCCCTTCCCTGGAAGAACGCATCGATGTGATCCGGCAGCATTTATACCGTTCGGTAGAATGGAAAGGGAATATGCTCGGCATCCTCGAAATGCGCCGGCATTATGCTAATTACCTCAAGGGCATCCCGCATATTAAAGAGGTGCGTAATCAGCTGGTACAAAAAAACAGCATCGATGAAATTGAAGAAGTCCTCGAAAGCCTAAAGCTTAAAGCAGAAAGCGTAAAGCTTTCTTTCGCCTGATTCCTGACGGTTTCTGTAAGAAATTACTGACCCACCATACATTTACTGCCTTATGCTTAACGCTTTGCGCTTTACGCTTTTTTGTTGAATTCCTCCAAAAGAGAAATATAATGAACCGCGCGTTTTTCAGCAATGAAATCTGCAATAAAGAGTTCAGCGGCCATGATGGTAAACGTTATTCCAAAGCCAAGCCAATAGGATCTGAGTGGCTGATTGAAAAATAAAATGATCAGGATCAATCCGGTGATGAACGCGCCGATCTCGATCCATCGGTACATCAGAAAATTGGTTTTAACTTTTCGCATTCGTGTCAGCTCAATCGTTTTAAGCTGATCAGGATTCATATCATAGGCATATACCTGGCTGATACGCTGATCATCGCTCCGCATAACTACTGTATAACCTGCGACTGCCTGCATGAGACCAAGGATAAGTAAGGGAAGTGCGGCGCCCCGGTAAATCTGCGTTTTCGCAGTAAAATAAAAAATCAGGGCCAGGACGATGACGCCTATGCCGATGACCAGGAAAACGAGGCTTTCATGCTTTTCAGCAATAAAGTATTTTTCAATATCAGCCTTTGTGAGCATAATTATTCTGCCCTTTAAATATAACCATATCCCGTTAGTTTGGCGCTGCTTATTTTTGCAAAAATTCTTTATGACCCGTTTTTTTATTCCCTGTCTGCTGGCCCTGATTTTTTCAGGTTGTTCATCCAATAATGTACAGGAGGATGAAAGCCTGAAAACATATTTTGATTCTGCCGGCGTGAAGGGATGTTTTGGACTATATAACAACGGCGATAATAGTTTTATCATATATAATTTGTCGCGCTATCGGGACAGCTCATATACCCCCGCCTCCACTTTTAAAATCGTGAATTCCTTAATCGGCATACAGACCGGCGTGATCAGAGATGAAAATATGCTGATCAAATGGGACGGTGTGAAAAGATGGAACGCTGACTGGAACAAAGATCTCACCATGAAAGAAGCGTTCGCCGTTTCAGCCGTTCCATATTATCAGGAGGTGGCGAGACGCATCGGGCACGATACCATGAAAATGTGGATAGACAGTCTCGGCTATGGCAATCGCGATATCAGCGGACCTGTTGATTCTTTCTGGCTGAATAACACACTAAAAATTAAACCGGATGAGCAATTGGGGCTGGTAAAAAAACTATATTTCGACCAGCTGCCATTCTTTAAACGAACACAGCATATCGTACAATCGGTCATGCTACGCGAACAGAATTCGAATTACAAATTATACTATAAAACCGGATGGGGATTTCCGGGTCATGGGGTAGAACTTGGATGGGTTGTAGGCTGGATCGAAGAAAACAGGCATCCCTATTTCTTCGTGCTCAATATTGAATCGACTGTCCCCGATCGGGTGCACGAAGTGCGGATAAAGTTGCTCAAGGATATTCTCACCCATTTAGGTTTTTTTAACGGAAAGAAATAAATGGCGCGGTAGCTGTTTGTTATCTTGCGATCTAAAGCGTAAAGCGTAAAGCGTAAAGCGTAAAGCGTAAAGCGTAAAGCGTAAAGCGTAAAGCGTAAAGCGCAAAGCGCAAAGCGTAAAGCGTAAAGCGTAAAAAGTGAGAAGTGAGAAGTGAGAAGTGAGAAATGAAGCAAGAAAGCACCATCGTTAATAATTAATAACTAATAATTAATAATTAATTGAAGTTTCAACACCCTGAGTATTTCATCGGCATTCTTCTGATTCCACTGCTCGTTTATCTTTATTACGGACTGGTGAGCTGGAAGAAAAAATTATCCGCCCGTATTGGCGATCCGTCGCTGGTTGCCCAGCTGGTAAAATCATTTTCCGCTAAAAATTTCCTCCTGAAGTTTGTCCTGATCTGCGCGGCTGTTTTTTTCCTGGTTGCGGGTCTGGCTAATTTGCGGGCACGCGGAAAGGAAGAAGATATTACCCGGCAGGGCGTAGATGTGATGATCGTTCTCGATGTGAGTAAGAGTATGCTGGCACAAGATGTTAAACCAAGCCGGCTGGACAAAGCCAAGCAGCTCTTATACAGACTTGTCGACCGCCTGCAAAATGACCGTGTGGGTTTGATCCTGTTTGCAGGCAGGGCCTACATGCAAATGCCGCTTACCACGGATCATAGTGCGGCAAAACTTTATATTTCAGAAGCGGGTCCAGACGCTGTTCCCACTCAGGGAACTGTTTTTTCTGAAGCGCTCAGCATGGCAAACAGCTCCTTCAACAGGAATGAACATAAATACAAAGCCGTGGTATTAATTTCAGACGGCGAAGATCATGACGCAGAAGCATTGAAAGTGGCAAAACAAATGGCGGATGATGGGGTTATGATAAACACAGTTGGCATCGGATCGGCTGAAGGATCTGAAATTATCGATCCCGAAACGAAAGAGCCTAAAAAGGATGATAAGGGAAACATCGTTATTTCAAAATTGAATGAAAAGGAACTGACCAGCCTTTCAGATGCCACGAATGGAATTTATATTCACCTCGATAACCTGGAGGATGCAACGATCACGCTGACGCAGCGGTTGGACAGTATTGAAAAAAGAGCCCTGGCCGATAACGAGTTTGTTAACTTTACAAATTATTTTCCCTGGTTTATAGGACTGGCAGGGCTTTTAATTATCATAGAATTATTCATTCCTGAGCGAAAGAGAAAAATTGCTTAAATCTGTATCAACCATATTAGTTCTTTTTCCCGTTCTGATGGTTTCCCGCTTATCGGCACAATCGACCGATGCCCTGATCCGCCGGGGCAATCACTTTTATAATAAAAAGGATTATGATCAGTCGCTTGTGAATTATGACAAGGCTTTAAAAAAATCTCCCGGGAATCCGGATGCGCATTTCAATCAGGGAGATGCTCAATACCGTAAAAACGATTACGAAAAGGCGGCCGCTTCTTATGATGATGTGTTGCAATCTAAAGCAGATGAGAATACACGGCAGAATGCCTATTACAATAAAGGCGTAGCGATGATCCGTCAGAAAAAACTGGATGAAAGCATTGATGCCTGGAAAAATGCCCTGCGCCTGAATCCGGAAGACAGTGAAGCCAGGGATAACCTGGTAAAAGCGCTACTTGAAAAAAAGAAACAGGATCAGCAGCAACAACAGAATAAAAAAGATCAGAAAGATAAAAAAAAGGATGATAAAAAACAGAACCAGGATCAGAATCAGCAGGATAAAACACCCAAACAGCAGCAAAGCAAACTGACCAAACAACAAGTGGAACAATACCTCAAGTCCCTGGAACAAAGAGAAAAAGATGTCCAGGATAAAATGAATCAAAACAAATCCCACACACTGAGTCAGCCGGAGAAGGACTGGTAATCAAGCTTAAAGCGAAAAGCGCAAAGCGTAAAGCCGTAATCAAGCTTAAAGCGCAAAGCGTAAGGCGTAAAGCCGTAATCAAGCTTAAAGCACATAGCGCAAAGCGTAAAGCTTTTTTGTAATTTTACATATTCATTCATCAACTATTCTAATGCAGTTGTATACCGATTCTTTGACTTCATATAAACGGCTGGATACGGTTCCGGTTAAAGTGGGTGATCTTATCCTCGGCGGTTATGCCCCGATCCGTGTGCAGACTATGACGACGTTCGACACCATGGACACGGTCAAAACGGTGGAGCAGTCAATCCGGTGCATTGAAGCTGGTGCGGAGCTGATCCGTATTACGGCACCCAGTAAAACGGAAGCGGAGAACCTCTTACACATAAAAAACGAAATCCGGAAAAGGGGTTATAAAACACCCATCGTAGCTGATATACATTTCACACCCAACGCTGCTGAGATTGCCGCGCGTATTGTAGAAAAAGTAAGGATAAATCCCGGAAATTATGCCGATAAAAAGAAATTCGAGTTCATCGAATACAGCGATACCGATTACCTGGAAGAGATTGAAAGAATACAGGGTCGTTTTCTACCCCTGATTAAAATATGTAAAGAATATGGCACTGCCATGCGCATTGGCACCAATCATGGCTCATTAAGTGACCGGATCATGAGTCGTTATGGCGACAGTCCCATGGGAATGGTGGAAAGCGCCATGGAATTCCTTCGCATTGCAAGAGGTGAAAATTATCACCAGATTGTATTGAGCATGAAATCCAGTAATCCGCTGGTGATGGTTGAAGCCTACCGGTTGCTTGTAAAGACCATGCAGGATGAATTCAATCAGATCTACCCGTTGCATATCGGTGTAACCGAAGCCGGGGATGGTGAGGATGGAAGAATAAAATCTGCGATTGGTATTGGCACTTTGCTGGAAGACGGGCTCGGAGACACCATACGGGTATCATTAACCGAAGATCCTGAATTTGAAATTCCCGTCTGCCAGGATATCGTTGCCCGGTACAACTCAAAAAGTAAGGGGTCCGATATTGTGTCCACCGTCAATATTCCGTATTCTCCTTTTGAATATAAAAGAAGAAAGACCCACGCGATAGAGAACATCGGTGGAACACATCCACCCGTGGTGGTCGCTGATTTTATGCAGGAAGCCGATATTACCCATGATTCCCTTTTGCGTATTGGTTACCAATATGACGAAGCCACCGATAAATGGAATATTGGCGATGCAGCAGCGGACTATCTGTATACCGGAGATAAAATACCGGACTTTGAGCTGCCAGGCACCTGCCGGGTTATTTGTAACTACGAGCATTGGAAAAATCTGAAAGGAAAAAACGTATTTACTGGTGAGGAAAAATATTTTCCGTTGCTGAAAAAGATTCATTTGGAAACAAATGCCGTCTTTTCGCCGACTATGAATTTTTTATCGTTGAATTCGAATCAGGTTATAAACGATGAATTGTTTCAGTCTTTGGAAAGAGTGCCCGGATTAGTGATCTGTCTGTACTCTGACAATGAAAATCCCGTGTTGGACACCCGGCGTTTCATAATTGAACTGATGACCCGTAAGTTGGAAATACCGGTGATTCTCGCAGTGGAATGTACTGAAAGCACGATCGACCGGCAACTCATTCATTTCGCCGTGGAAGCCGGCGCCCTGCTGACGGATGGAATGGGAGACGGGATCTGGCTCATCAATGATCCAAAAAAAATAATGAATGATCAGGTTACCGGACGAACCTATCTGGCCGCCAATAATAATCACCAGTTTTTAAATAATACAGCCTTCTCCATTTTGCAGGCTGCCAGAACAAGAATATCAAAAACTGAATACATCTCCTGTCCCTCCTGCGGACGTACTATGTTTGACCTCCAGGAAACAACTTCAAGGATCCGTTCGGTAACAAGCCATCTAAAAGGCCTGAAAATTGCGATCATGGGATGTATTGTGAACGGTCCGGGCGAGATGGCTGACGCCGATTTCGGCTATGTGGGCAGCGGTCCGGGAAAGATTACATTATATAAGGGAAAGGAAGTGATGAAAAGAAACGTGAGCAGCGAAACAGCGGTATCTGAGTTAATTAATCTTCTGAAAGAGAGCGATGCCTGGTTGGAACCGGATTATCATAGTGTGGTGAATGTGGAAGGGTGAAAAATGTGGGAATTCAAAATGAAATGTGGAAATGATAATTTAGGAATGTGTTCATTTACATTGATTGTCCGGCGGAACTAAGCTTTTACGATTGGGAAAGGAAACAACAAGTGAAAAAATCCACACTACCACATTGTCATTTCCACACTTCATTTTGAATTCCCACATTTTTCACCCTTCCACATTCACCACACTATTGTTCAGCCATCGGCTGAACAATGTGTGCACCCTCCGAAATAATCGTGGAATAACAATCCGGAATCCTGCCATAATTTCTTTCGTATGACGACTGAATACCTGAAATAAAAGTGTCTGCGGAATCTTTTTCTACCAGCGTTATGGTACATCCGCCGAAACCACCACCCATCTGCCGGGCTCCCTTCACTCCTTTCATTTCCTTTATCGTGCTTACCAAAAAATCAGATTCCGGACAACTGACTTCATAGTCCATACTCAGGCCATCATGTGAGACATACATCAATTGTCCGAAAGCATCGATATCCTGCTGTTTTAAAAAATCGCAACCTGTCAGCAAACGTTGGTTCTCTCCTATAATAAAACGGCACCGCTTATATACTGTACCATCGAGTTCCGATTGATGCGCTTCCAGTAATTCTGGTCGTACGTCACGCAGTGAATGGATGTTTGAATCATATTTACTGAGAACCGCTACACCGGCATCACATTGCTGCCGCCGAAGATTGTATTCTGAAGATGCCAGCGAATGACTCACCATTGAATTCACCAGAATGATCCGTATATCAGGAAAATCAAATGGTATGTATTCATATTCCAGATTCCTGCAGTCCAGTTTTATCAGATGACCGGATTTCCCGTGAAGACTTGCGAACTGGTCCATGATTCCGCACTGAAGATTTGCAAACTGATGCTCGGTTTTTTGCCCGGCAAGTGCTAATTCCAGCCTGGATAAACCGAGGTGAAAGTATTCATTCAATGCCAGTCCGAATGCAGAACAAAGCGCGGCTGATGAACTCATACCTGCACCCACGGGTACGTTACCCGTTACCACCACGTCCATGCCCTCCGGCAGACGGTGTTCGGGCATAGTCATATAAATCATCCCCAATAAATAAGTTGGCCAGCCTTTGACCGGATGCATATCATCGAGTGAAAAAGTATATTCTTCACGATATTCCAGTGCCCTGACAGACAGATGATTTTCATTATTGGGAGCCATGGCGAGCCAGATATTTTTATCGATGGCTGCCGGCAGAACGAAACCCTGGTTATAATCGGTATGTTCGCCAATCAGGTTTACCCGGCCGGGCGCCGCAGCCAATTGGTATTCTTTTCCGAAATATTGTTGAAATTGCCTGTGGATATCCATTTCCATTCATCTAAAATTAAACGTAATAAATGTCATTCAATATTACACCGGAAAGGGATGAGGATCTGGATCTGTTGCAGATCACCGATCTCAGCTCGGGTATCCAGGTTCGGATACTGCCTGAACCGGGTGCGCTTTTACATGAATTCTCGATTCCTCTCGGTAATCGCAGAATCCAGGTCATAAACAGTTACAAAAATCAGGCTGATCAAAAAGAAAACGCTGCCTTTTATAAAAGTGCCAAGCTCTCTCCCTTTGTTTGCCGCATTTCAGAAGGAAAATATGAATTTGATAATATCAGTTATGAATTCCAAAACAAATTTAATGACGGTTCAGCTATACACGGCATCGTTTCCGACAAACCATTTACCGTAGTAGAAAAATCAAGCCGGGAAGACGAAGCCTTTATACTTCTCGAATACCATTATCAAAAAGAAGATCCGGCTTATCCGTTTGAATACTTAATAAATGTCAAATATACATTAAAAAC